>VMBT01000047.1_pt1 | contig 77116 bp, 116 predicted proteins | sample 4404301 | NCBI WGS metagenome assembly VMBT01 (sample SAMN12238535, study PRJNA552566) | marine metagenome | isolation source: Coastal seawater | place: USA: coastal Georgia, Sapelo Island | collected 2008-08/2009-08 | reverse complement strand
ATGAATAATGAATCTGTATCTCCATAAAGAACTTCGCTTCCAGTTTCTTCACATTTTTTAATTGTCTCTAAAATTGTATATCTTCCTATGGCTGTTGTAGCTTCTGCTGCTGGAAGATAATATAGTGGAAATATTTCAGCACCCATCACTCCATAACTTGCATTAAGAATTACTTTGAGTGCTTGACTGACTACTGTGTATTGTTGTCTTTGTTCTTCAGTTAGAGTTTCTTTTTTAGATAAACTCTTGTAATAATTTACTCTAAGATCTCTTAGGGAACCAATTATCATTGATGTTAATCCATTTTTTTTGGTACATGCCCAATGATTTGTTCCAGGTATGGTATTTTTTTTGCAATCTTCATGAGGACATCTTACTGTTTCATAAGACAAATTTCTTACTTTGATGATACTTGGGTACAGGCTAGCAAAATCCATCACTACTACATCAAAATGAATTCCTTCTTTGGGGTCAACAACTAATCCTCCTCGATATTTTTTATCTTTGATAACTGCATCTGACATAACCCCTTCAGAACGTTGTTCTAATTCCTGTCTTTTTGGAATTAGGCAATCTCTTTTTCTGTGTTCATAATAGAGTAGACTTCTAATCCATTGAGATACTCCCATTCTGGCAATATCATCAATTGGCATTCTACCGATTCTTGCAATAATTATGAGTAACTTCATCAATAATTCACTATTGAAACTAGTCAGCTCAAAAGTCAAGAGAGCATCATTGTAACAATAATTTGCAGTCTGGTAGAGCGTCATTTCATCAAAATTTACACCATAATCGATTTTTTCTTTATCAAGTAGAGCTTTTGAGACACTGTTCAGAGAGAAATTTGTGTATTTTTGACTGAATGCATAAATCTGAAATGATCGATTTGAAAAAGTTCTGTACAAGTCTAAATGAACACCGTGTTTCAATGTTGCAGAATCTTTCATCATGTAAAGTGGATTATCTGAATTTTTTATTCCCAGTCTTTCGGCTCTGTTGTAAAGATAAGGTAAATCAAATTCATCACCATTGTATGTAATTACAAAAGGAAATTCATTCATTATCGCAAAAGCATCTTGTATCATTTCTTTTTCTTTATCTTTATCATAAAATGTGACTTTGACATTTGATTCTAGTTCATTTGTTCCTTCTTTCACCCCATCTAATTTGAGAACAAAAATCTGATCAAATTCATCAGTTCCTTTCAATCCTATGGCTGTAATTTTTTTCTCTGCAATCTTTGGATCAGGAATTCTTCCAACCTCAGCTTCGACTTCAATGTCTACACTCAATCTTTTAATTTTAGGAATTGGTTGATTAAGTAAATCTGCCCACTCTGATACAAACTCTCTAAACTCTTCTGCATTAACCATGTTGTCACTATCTACTTTGTCCCAAAGTAGACTCTTCAAAGCAATTTTCACTTCATCTGAAATTTCTAAATCTTCGGGAATTAATTTTCCATCATTCACTGTGTAATATTTTCCAACAATTAATTTTCTATCATACAAATAATTTTCATAATACTTTATGTCTGATTCCCATGTTTCAATTATATTTCTAATACTCTTATCCCCCGTAGTTCCTCCTATTGCCAAAGGATCTGTGACAGTAATTTTTGATAAATCTATTTTATCATCTTTGATTAAATCAAATCTCTTTACTGTTTTTATCTCTAAAATATCATCTCTATCATCTAGAAAATTTAATTCATCTGGTGCGAGCCTAGAATAACAATACGGTTTGTGTCCAATCTCATCTTTCCATAGGTATAGTTTTTTTTCTTCAGGCTCATAAAATTTCAAGACTGCTGATTTTGATGTGTTGTCATATGTAGCTGATACCAGCATTGCTGATGGCATAGATTTTACATTTTCAGTAGCTTCCAGATTAACTTGCATATTACATCTAATTGTTATTTGAAATGAGTCTTTGAGCCCATTTAGAAATTTTAGATTTATCTAATTGAATTACTTCTACCCCTGCTTCGCGTAGTAAATCATAATCAGTTTCAGGATAAGAGTCAAGACAAACAAACTTTCTAATTCCAATAGTGATTGCCATCTTGGTGCACTCTAAACATGGAACAAACGTAGTGTACAAAATTGCTCCTTTGACACCAGCTTCAATTCCTAGAATTGCACAATGCATTATTGCATTTGCTTCTGCATGATTGCATAGACATCTATCAAGTGATGCACCTGATTCAATTTTTCCCTCCATTCTTAACTTGCATCTTTTACAACCACCATCAAAACAATTTTTGATACCCGGAGGTGTTCCATTATATCCAGTTGCTAATTGTCTATTGTCTCTTACAATCACTGCGCCAACTTGTCTTGTCATACAATTTGAACGCAATTTTGCCAACTCGGCTTGAAGCATAAAATACTCATCCCAATTTGGTCTTTCAAACTCTGTACTCATGTTAGACTTGTAAATTTGTTCAATATATGGATCACGATAAAAAATTATCCAAGGCGATCAATTTACTTCAACAAGGACAAAATATCCTTTGATGAAAGCCTTGGCTTTAACAACATTTTTCCAATGTGTCCTTTTTTGCAAATTCTTGAACAATACTGCATTTGTGGTTGTTCTAACTCCCTATCACAAAATACACATGTCATCAATCTGTAAATGGTGTTTTGAGTATTTATTGAGTAGTTGTTTTTTTATCTAGTGCCATCATCCAAGTATTTCAAAAAAATATGATGTTGGTGGTAGAAATTTTCAAATTTTGGATTAAATTTTGTTAATTAGGCACAAATAATTGATTTTTTTGTACTACATTGGAATGGTTTGTCAACAATTTACTATACGAAAATATAAAATCATTAATTTCATTTTTTCCAATAATTGACTGAATTTCTTGAGAAAAAGTTTATTCAAAAAAATGCTATAGAAAGTCGTGAATATCAAAAAAACCTCGCTCAACAAGCAATCTCTGAAAACTGTATTGTTGTTTTGCCAACGGGACTAGGAAAAACTGCTATCGCATTACAGGTAATAGCAGAATATCTATCAAAAGGAAATGGAGGTGCTTTATTTTTAGCTCCGACAAGAGTACTGGTAAACCAACATTATGAATTTCTAAAGCAATCATTAACAATTGAAGATGTTGCTATTGTTACTGGCGAGGATCTTATTTCAAAACGAACAAAATTATGGAATAATAGTGTTATTTGTGCAACTCCTGAAATTACAAAAAATGATTTGAATCGTGGAATAGTTAATCCTTCTCAATTCAATTTAGTAATTTTTGATGAAGTTCATAGAACAATTGGTGATTATGCATATTCAGGAATTGCCGAACTTTTTGAAAATTCCGATGTTCGAATAGTTGGAATGACTGCAACTCTTCCAAGTGAAAGAGAAAAAGCAACTGAAATTTTAACAAGATTAAGAATCGCAAGTGTAGCTGAGAGAAATGAAGATAGTCCCGATGTAAAACCATATACTCAAGAAACAGATACTGAATGGATTAATGTTGAACTTCCTGATGAATTAAAAGCAATTCAAACACTCTTAAAAATTGCATTAACAGAAAGATATGATGTTTTAAAAAATAATGGAATTAAATTAGCAGAACAGCAATCACTTTCTGCATTACTTAGAATAAGACAATTCGTTTTAAATCAAAACAGGCGTTCTGCAAAACCATTGTTTACCGCGATAAGAATTCACTATGCACTGAACATTCTTGAAGTTCATGGAATCACACCTTTTTTGAAATTTTGTGAACGAACTCAAGCAAAAAAGGGAGTAGGTATAAAGGAACTTTTTGAACTAGATCCTAATTTTACACGGGCTGTTCATTTGGCAAAAGAAGCACAATCAAGAGGAATTGAACACTCTAAGATTCCAAAACTAAAAGAAATAATTGAATCTGTTCCTGGTAAAGCTTTGATTTTTACTAGTTATCGTGATTCAGTTGATTTAATTCACAACAAGTTACAAGAATTGGGTGTTTCATCTGGGATTTTAATTGGCAAGGCTGGTGAAACTGGACTAAAACAAAAAAAACAGATTGAAACTGTACAGAAATTTCGTGATGGAGAGTTTAAAGTTCTTGTGGCAACTCGTGTAGGTGAAGAAGGATTAGATATTGCAGAAGTAAATCAGGTGATTTTTTATGATAATGTACCAAGTTCTGTTCGCTTTGTTCAAAGACGTGGACGAACAGGTAGAAAAGATACTGGAAAATTAGTAGTCATGATTGCAAAAAATACTATAGATGAAACATATTATTGGATAGGAAAACGTAAGATTTCTGCATCAAAATCTATGGGGCAAAAAATGACTAAAATGATTGAAAAAAATAATTCTCAATCAAATCAGAAATCTGGTTTAGATGCATTTATTTAAAATTCAAATCATTTTCAATAATTTTTATCAGTGAATCTCTTCTCTGAATGATTTGATTTTTTATTTTTGATTCAAATTGATGTATGCTAGTTCCTTTTTTTACTAGCATATTTTCTAATCTTATTTCATATTGATTTTTTAAAAAATCTATTATCTGTTTACTATCTTCAAAATCCATAAAATTCTGTGATTCAGTAGATAATTTCTTAATTGAATTTTCTAAATAATCCAGAATTGATTCTAATTCAGTTTGATTCATCTTATAATTTCTAATTTGATTATCCGTATCTCTTTATGATGTGATACCCAAATTCTGATTTTACAGGTTGAGAAACTTGTCCTATTTGTAGACTAAATGCTGCTTCCTCAAAGGGTTTGACCATCATACCTCTTGTAAAATATCCTAAATTTCCATCTTTTTTTGCACTTGGTGAATCGATTGAAAACTCTTTTGCCATTTTTCCAAATTTTTCACCATTGTTTAGTTTTTCCATTATCTCTAATGCTTCTGATTGTTTTTTTACTAAAATATGTGAACATTTGATCTTATTTGACATGAATTCTATTTTTAGATCTAGTCTTTATTTGTTATTTAGTTGATATGAAATTACTTTTTTAGTAGTAATTTCATCAATTTTTATGCATTGTAATGGTGCTTGTAAAAATTACAAAGCAAAAAGTTTTGGAAATGGACTAAGCAGATATGATAACGGACAAAAAAGATGTCATGAATGTGAAATATTTTTGGATTGGGAAGGTCTATGGTGTCCTTGTTGTGGTCATTTACTTCGTTCAAAACCTCGCGCAAAACGTGCTAAGGTAAGAACAATTACCGTGTAATTTTCTAATTAATTCCCCATGACACCTTGTTTGAAATGTCTATTGTGACAAATGGTGCTTCATTTTCTTTCCACGGCTCCTTTCTTACCCATGCAAATTTTTTATAAAATAAATCATAATATTTTTGAAATATTTTTCCATTTTCAATCATTTTTGAAATTCCTTGAACTATGATTGCTTTGTGATTTCCTGGATTGTATTTGTCGATTACTATGCTGATGTTCGGATTGGTTTTGATATTGTTTAATGTTCGTGTATTGTAATCAGTAGCAAAAACAATTTTTCCATCAATCATTAAAAATGAAATAGGTTTTACATGAACAATTTTATCATGAGATGAGGCAACTCGTGCTTCTTCTATGGAGTTTAGAAAACTAATCTCATTTTCTGTAAATTCTTTCAACTGAAAATCCTTTCTCTGATATCTGGAATATGTTTGTAAATCATATCCCTGACTTTAATTTGGTCCTCGACAGTCGGTGCTTCACTTTGAGAACTCAAAATTGCACCACTCATTCCTAATGCCATTCCCATTACAATACCAAAAACAAATTCTTTGGGATTTTCAACATGAAAAACTTCTTTATTTTGAGAAATCTCTTCCAAATAATTTGGAACAGTCATTAATGCACCATTAATCGTTTGTTCAATTATTGAATTAATTTCATCTTCATTCATGATTTTTCAATAAATATTTGATTAATAAATTATCTCTATTGTTGATTACTAAAAAGATGTTTTTGGATAGACTTTTAATGCATTTTTAGTTGAAAATATCATGTTTAGATATTTTACTTTGAATGAAGCAAATGAAGTTCTTCCTGATGTAATTAAAAAATTTGAATATGCATTAGCGAAAAAAAATGATATTAAAAAATGTGAAATGCAACTTCAAATCACTTTATCTGCAAATCATTCATTTGAAGAATATGCAACACTGAAACAACAACTTAATTCTGCAATAACCAAGTTTTATGAATCAATGGAAGTTCTTGAGAATACTGGTGTGGTTGTCAAGGGATTAGAACAAGGACTTTTGGATTTTCCTTCTAAAAGATTTGATGAAGAAGTGTGGTTGTGTTGGAAATATGGTGAAACTGAAATAAAATTTTGGCATGAAAAAGATTCAGGGTTTATGGGAAGAAAACCTATAGAAGTTTCTGATGAATCTCTAGTCTAAGGATTTTATTCGTTTTTGGTCTCTGCATACTCCACAGAGATAATTTTCTTTGAACAGTGTTAATTGCTCTTCAAATTCTTTTGTTTTGTAAAAAGATTTTCCAGTCTTCATTCCTCCCGGAACTGTTTTTTTACAATTTGAGCAATTTAGGTTCTCAATAAAATCTACTAATTCTTCTCCATTCAAAATTTTTCCAAATCTCATCTACAGTTTCATTGTAGAATTATGGTTTAAATCCTTATGAATATTAAATCATCAAATTAAACAAGAATATGATTTCCACTTGGTTTAGAATTATTCGATTGAGATTTCTTTTAGCTTCAGTTATTGCAGTTTCTGTTGGTGCTGCAATGAACTGGTGGTTGAATCAATCTATTGGAATTTTTGATCTTTTTTTGACTTTTTGTGGTGTATTAGCATTACATGCTAGTGTGGATTTGTTAAATGACTATTGGGATTTTAAACGAGGTATTGATACGCTTACACCTAAAACTAAAATGAGTGGGGGTACAGGAGTTTTACCTGAAGGATTACTTGAACCAAAATCTGTTTATCGTGTTGGAATTATTTTTCTAGTAATTGGTTCTATTATTGGTGCTTACTTTGTTTATACTGATGGAATCATTATTGCAATAATTCTTGGATTTGCAATCATTTCAATTTATTTTTACTCTACCAAAATTGTTGATTCTGGTTTAGGAGAGTTTTTTGTTGCAGTTAAAGGAGGTATGATAGTAATTGGAACTTTTTTTATTCAATCAAACACATTAACACTTGAGATTGTTTTTGGAGGAATTACAGTTGGGGTTCTTTCCTCACTAGTTTTGTTTATTGCATCTTTTCCTGATCATGATGCTGACAAATCAAAAGGTAGAAAAACACTTGTTATCGCTCTAGGAAAAAACAAAGCAAAGAATGTTTTTTGGATTTTTCCTATGATTGCATACATTACAATTGTAACGGGTGTGTTAACTCAAAACTTACCAATTTTCTCTTTATTGACTCTGTTGACAATTCCGATTGCAATTAAATCTGGATTTGGCTTGAAAAGAAATTTTGATCAAATAATGAACCTTGTTCCTGCAATGAAGAATGCTTTACTATTTAGCAGAATAACTGGGGCATTATTTGTTATTGGAATAATCATTTCAACAATTTTCAGTTTATAGGGATTTGTAATTCAAAATTCAAGCATAATCATAAATTCAGTTAAATTTTATTATTTTTATGATATCTGGATTTGCAACTAAAGATGCTACCCTAGAATTTGCCAAAAAATCAGGAGCAATCTTTGAAAATTATAAAAAATTTCAAGATTTGACTTTGTCTAATGTGGGTTTAGGCACTTACCTTGGAAATCCTGACTCTCAAACAGACTTGATGGTAATTGATGCAGTAAAAAAATCAATAAAATCTGGAATCAACGTGATTGATTCAGCAATAAATTATAGATCTCAAAAAGCTGAAAGATCTGTTGGAAAAGCAATTGGAGAATTGATTGAAGAAAAAACAATTTCACGAAATCAGATTTTTATCTGTTCAAAAAATGGCTACGTAACAAATGATGCAGATGTTCCATTAGATTTTTGGCAATATGTAAAACAAGAGCTTACTTCAAAAGGTGTTGTCAAAGAAGGTGATATCACATCAGGTTACCATTGTATGACTCCTGAATTTCTATCAGATCAGTTAGAACGTAGTTTAAGAAATCTTAATGTTGAATGTATTGATTTAATGTATCTGCATAATGGTGTAGAGGGCCAAATCAAAGATATTTCTATGGAACAATTCACTAAAAATTTAGAAAGTGTTTTTGAAATTTATGAATCAAAAAGAAAAGAAGGAAAAATAAAATTTTATGGAATGGCTACATGGGAATGTTTTCGAGTTCCAAATGATAATCCACAGTTCTTATCTTTAGAAAAAACTATTGATATGGCAAAAAGAATAGGTGGAGAAAATCACGGTTTTCGATTTATTCAATTACCATTTAATTTGTACTATGATCAAGCGTTGTTAGCAAAAACACAAAAGGTATCTGACAAAAATACATCGTTTTTGGAATCTGCAGCTCATAATGAAATGGGTGTGTTCACAAGTGTTCCTTTCATGCAAGGGAGATTATTGAATCCAGGTGTGATTCCAGAGTTCTTGGAATTAAATGCCCCACTCAGAATTTTACAATTTTTACGTTCATGTCCTGGGGTGTTGGCTCCATTAATTGGACAAAAATCTGCATCACATTTAGAGGAGAATTTAAAAATCATGCATATTCCTCCATTGACTGAGTCTGAATTTGTGGATACACTGAAAAAACTAACTTCGGGATGATTTTTTACTTCAACTATAATAACTGGTAAAAATATCAAAAATCATGACTGGTAAAATTTTTGATTACTCAAAAATATGTGAAGATGTAAAAGCAATAGATGAGAAAATTCGTTTTGCTGGAGTAATCAATGAGAGAGGTCGATTGGTAGCAGGAGGAATGAAACCAAATGTCGAACCGTTAGAAAGTGAAAAAGATGACGAAATGATTTTCATGGAACTCGCTCTCAGAGTTAAAATGAGAAAAGAATTTGATAAGCAATTGGGCTCCGTAAATTTTGCTATGGCTTCACGTGAACGTGCATTGGCAATTAGTGTTTTAATTAATGATGATATTTTGTATGTGGTTTCAGAACCTGATACTGACTATGGCTTATTGCCGAAAAAAATTCTAGATATTGTAAAATCTGCTTAATCTTTCTGAATCTATAAATAGAAATTATCTTGGAAAATGTTGTGCCTGTTGATCCTGTTTGTGGAATTGAACTCGATGAAGAATTAGCACTTTTACATGAACATGATGGGAAAAAATATTTTTTCTGTTGCAACGGTTGCAGAAGAATTTTTATTAAAAAACCAAAAAAATACCGTTAATTCTAGATTGGAAAAGCCCCACACATTCTACAAAATTTTGATTGATCAACTGTAAATTTACAATAAGGGCATTTTTTGAGACTATTTTTTGAAATTGGGATTTTGTGATATCTCTTAAAAATTTCATAGTAGTGTAATGACTCTTTACTTCTTAAATTAACTCCTTCATGTTTTTCTATCCAAAGTTTTTTTTCAACAAAATTTTCTTCATTCATTATTGAATTAAATAAATTGGTTAATCCTACTGTGCCTGAACCGTCTTGCATTGGTGATTTTTCTCTCCATACAATTTGATTGGGTAACTTGTTTTCAAACGCTTTGCGTAAAATCCATTTTCCTATTCTTTTCTTTTCATATTCGCCTACTTTCAGTTCTGATGGAATTTTTTTAGCATACTCAATTACATTGTCATTCAAAAATGGAGATTCGATCTTAATTCCTAAATATTTTCCAATTTCTTGAGTTGGAAAATGCATTATACTTCTTACTCTTTCTAATTCTCTATCTAATTCTGGTTGTGATTTGTAAAGAAAAAAATTATACCCTGCAAATAATTCATCTGCTCCATCTCCAGTTAGAATTGATTCAATATCTTGTTCTTTAGCCCATTTTAATGCCAGATACATTACAACATTATTTCTTATTTCTATGTCGTTAAAATTTTTTAGAATTTTTATGGTTTCTTCAATACCTTCTAAAATTTCAGTTGTTTTCACATTTAAAATATTTACATCTAAATTTAGATTCTTTCCAATAGTTTGACAATATGTTAAATCATTAGAAACAAAATCCTCAGCAATAACTGCAACTGTTGTAGGCTTTTTTTCTTTTAAAAAATATGCAATAATTGAACTATCTAATCCTCCAGACAAAGAAATCAAATTTGAATTAGTCTCGTTACATGCGTTTTCTAAAATTCTGTATAATTTTTCAGCATACTCATTCAATGATGAAATTTTTCCATACAAATTAAAATAGATATGGATATGTTGTTTGTTTATTGCAAACTTTAAATTATTTTGAAGATGCCAAAAATCATGTTATTACCAGCAGAAATTGAGTCCAAAACTCTTATTCCTGCACTTAGAGCAATTTTGGCTAAAAAATTAGCTGAAGATCACAAAATTCGTGAAGATGAGATTTCTAAAATGCTTGGTGTGACTCAAGCTGCAGTCAGTAATTATATTCGCGGAACTCGTGGTGATCCTTCATTAATTGCAAAACTTTTAGCTGAAAAACAAGTATCTGATATGATTAATGAATTGAGTGATAGTCTCTCTTCTGATATGGCTTATACTCCGTCTAGTCTTTCCAAATTCATTGGCCTATGTAATTACATTAAATCTAGTTTGTTAATTTGTGAGATACATCATAATTTGGAATCTGATATTGATGAAAAAGTTTGTAAGGAATGCGAAAATATGTTACTAAAAGGTCCTGGCAGCGTTTACTAAATTTTTATTAAAATTATTTCAATAGTTGATAACATTCTACCGATTCCTGGTTTACCATCGATATCTAAATTAATTTTCTCAACTTTGGATTTTCCATTTAACATTTTTTCAGTAATTATATTTGCTACTGCTACGGCATTGGGTATTGCATTGCCTTTTGCTTTAAGAAAAATCTTTGATTTTTTATTTAAAAATGAAAGTACATCCAATGCTATTTGCATTACTGGGTCATTTCCAATGAATATGGTGTCTTCAGACATTTTGGTCTGCTCGTGACCATACGGTTTCTTAATCTCTTCCATGAGCATTATTCAACATTCAGAAATTTTCTGTTCTTTTAAGTTTTATCGACCATTGATTCATTTTTCAAAATAGTCAATAGGAATATTTTGATAGTCTCCATTAGGCAAAACTCTTCTGATCGTAATTGGAATCACTCTTTGATCCAATTCTTCCATAGAAATGTCAAGAGAAATTCTGGCGGTTTTTGGTATAGGAATGAAAGGTGGAGCTCCTAATGATAATTGAAGTGCTCTTGCACCCATAATTCGTGCTTTTTCAAATCTTGTTAATGTTGGAGGTCCAATGGTAATCTTTTCTTTTTCACAAGGAATTTCTACTGGTTCGTGCTCTTGAACAACATCAATAATCTCTCTTTCTTCAATTTCTTTGAGTTTCTTCTCTAAATCTTGCTGATCCTTTTCAGTTAGTGGTTCGACATCTCCCTTTTTTTCAATTAATTTTCTGTAGGTTTCTAATGCTTTGTTTAAACCAGCATTTGTTTCAACTTCTACATCTTCAATAGGGGTATCTTCAACTTCTTCTTCTTGTGCAAAAATAGGTTCTTCCTGTTCTTCTACTTCCACTACTTCTGTATTTTCAGAATCTGACAAGTATCGATTTTTCTCTTAAAACGTTATATAATCTAATCATTTTAAATTACGAATTGAGTATATCATCAGTATCTAAAAAACAACTGGTTTTAGAGATTCAAGGAAAATCAAAAATTCAATGTGATCTAAAAAGACACCTTTCCCCTAGAACTGTTGGGATTATTCTCCGTTCATTACCTATTGATGGACATGCTCATTTGATGGGATCATCCATAGTTTATTTTGAAACTTCAATCGATTCTGGAATAGAACGCTCTAGAACTGAATTCAAAAAAGGTGAAGTTGCATTTCTTCCATCTACTGGTAGTTTCTGTTTTTTTAAATCTGACGTAAATACTGGAAAATCCATGACACCAATTGGAATGCTAAAAGGAAATATCGATGAATTAACTGGAATAAAATCTGGCGATGTATTGAAAATCTATGAAGAATTAGATTGATAAAGGAAATGTCCTGAAAATCCACCTACTACTTTAACAGAACCATTCTGAACTGAATTTTTTAAGAATTTGTTTGCAGCTGACACTTTGACTCCTAACTGTCTTGCCATGTCATGAACTGTAATTACTTTGGAGCTTTGCAAAATTTTCATTGCTTGTTGTTCATTCACCATTACCGTAATCTCTGCTTTTTTTGGACCGCCTTCACCTTTGTCTTTTTTTCCTTTTTTAGTATCTTTAGTACCTGCAGACTTGTCTTTTGTAGCAGTAGTTACTTTTTTTGCTCCACCCATAATCATAGCGCAAAATGTTCGTCTTATAAATGATAAAGTTTCCATGAGTAGATTTTTTTCAAGTATAAATAATATCAAAGCCCTAAAACAATATGGGTCTAGTATCTAAAGGCGCAAAATGTAATGTTGATGGTTGTTCAAATGATGGAACTCGATCATTAAACACCAGTAAAGTAGAAAATGCAGGTTTGCGAGTAAATTCCACTGGAAAAAAAACTGTACTTTGTAAAGATCATTACAAAGAATATAAAAAAGAATCAAAAGATGACCGAGAATTAGAACGTGCTAGATTTGATAAATTCTAGTGTTTTTTGTGATTTTTTGAATTTGAACTTTTTTTGGATTTATTTTTAGATGGACTATTAAAATAATCTTCTTTTAATTTTTGATACATTTTAGGGATTTCTTTGTAAAGTCTTTTTGGTTTTCTCTTTTTTTGATTACTTAAGACATAGAGTGCAAGAATTGGAAATGCAATTGTTGCATCAGTGTAGACTGTAACTACGCCATCATGCGCATCTTGGACTTTTCCCCAACTTTTTCCTTCTTGGAGTGTAGCTCCCGACAAACCTCCTGTGTCAGGTCTAGCATCAGTTATCTGAATAATGTAATCTTGACCTCCATCATTTCTATTTAGTATCTGATCTAACAATGGACCTGTCTGTTGAGCTGTATTTTTAGGAACTCCTCCACCTAATTCCAAAATTCCTGATTTTTTTGAATTATACAAAATGGAAGCTTGTTCTAAAATTTCTCTGACAAAATCTAATTGATATTCTTTATCTTGAAGTCTATGAACTGCCAAATTAAGTGCTAAAGATGAATCCTTTATAGTTGAAATGTATACTGGAACATCATAATCATATGCTGTCGTTACAAAACTTTTTTCTGGATGTGCGGATTTCTCCTTACTAATTTTTCCCATTAAATTACAAAATTCTGCGGTTGTAAATGATTGATTTGTAAATTTATCTTCAAACATTTTTTGAACAATTTTATCTTGTGCTTCTAATGTTTGAGAATATTTGATGTAGACATCTCTTATTCTGACAATTTCATTTTCATATAATTTCATATCATCTACATCAAAACTTCCTTGTTTCACTGGTAAACCCCAGGCAAAATGATCTTCATGATATACATTGGCTCCAGTAGTGATTATCCAATCCACAAAACCTCGTTCAATTAATGATTTGATAATTCCTCCAAATCCTACGGGGGTCATTGCACCTGCAACAGTAAGGCAAATAGTTGCATCATTTTCAATCATTTTTGCATATAATTTTGCAGCCTCTCCTAATTGCCTTCCATTATATCCTGAACTTGCAAAGACTTCAACTAATTCTTCAATTCCCATTTTAGAATCTAATTTGATATGCGGAATATCTTTTCCATGAAATTTATGAGGATCCACGAAAAAAAGAAATTTTAACAGTAAATAATATTTGCGAAATTTTTGAAGATGTTTAATTAATACTGAGTTTTAATTTGAAATTATGAAATTTGTAGATATGCATGATCCCTCCAGAGTAAATGAACTGCCTTCTCAAGTACAAGTTCTCTTTTCAGGCGGCACATTCATTCAGGATGAATTCACTATAACTAGAGTTGAAATGAGGCTGTATATCGAAAGACATGATGATAATCTGGGTGATTACTCTCTAATTACTTCATTTGTTGAAACTGAAAATGATTCTATTGAGATGATTTATGATGAAGGTTTTAGGGGAGAAAATAGCCTTGAGAGAACTGTTCAATTTTTGACTTCAAATTTAGGGATCTCAGGTTTGATTTTAAGGTCAACAATATCCATGCGTGAGAAGAAATCTGAATGAAACTTTGAAAACACTTATTTCAATTATAATTTCTGTCTCAAATTATGCGAATATTGCAACTTCATTGTGATAGTATTGAATATACTCCAACAAAAAAAGAAATTCAGTCAGCTGAGAATATTGAAAATCCTTCAACCGTTAAATTAGAAGAATTGGTTGTCGCTTTCATTGCAATTGAAGAAGGCGATGATTCTTCAGTTGCAAAAAATGCTATTTCACAAATACAAAATTCAATGGAGAAAATTGGATGTAAAAAATTACTTCTATACCCATATGCACACCTAAGTGCAAATCTTGCAAGGCCTACTACTGCTATGTCGATTTTAAAAGAAATGGAATCTCTAGCTACTAATTTGGATGTTTCACATTCCCCCTTTGGTTGGACAAAATCGTATAATGTTAAAGTAAAAGGTCATCCTCTTGCAGAGAGTTCTAAAGTAATTACGAAAGACTCTGAATCTAAAACAAATGAGATTACATCTGAAGCTCTGAAAGGTGAATCTACAATTAGATCATATTGGAAAATAATGTCTCCAGATGGAACTATGACAAATATTGGTGATTTTGATTTTAAAAATTATAAAAAATTAGAAATTCTGGCAAAATATGAATCCGCAAAACAAAGACAAGTTGATGAACCTCCACCACATGTAGCTTTAATGAAAAAATTAGGTATTGCAGATTATGAACCTGCATCTGATTCTGGAAATATGAGATTTTTTCCAAATGGTAGATTGATCAAATCACTAATTGAGAGATATGTCACTGAAAGAGTAAAAGAATATGGTGGAAATGAAGTTGAAACACCAATCATGTATGATTCAGAACATCCTAGTATGGTTAGTTACTTCAATAGATTTCCTGCACGTCAGTACAATATTGATTCCGAAGGTAAAAAATTATTTTTAAGATTTGCAGCATGTTTTGGACAATTTTTAATGGCTAACCATTTCCAACTATCACACAAAAACTTACCTTACAGACTCTATGAGTTAACGCGTTACAGTTTTCGTAGAGAACAATCAGGAGAACTAGTTGGATTGAGGAGATTACGTGCATTCACTATGCCTGATTGTCATGCATTTTGTAAAGATATACCACAAGCTGTTGATGAAATTAAAGTTCGATTTGATTTATCTCAAAGTGTCTTACAGGAATTAGGCATTGAAACCTCTGATTATGAAATGGCAATAAGATTTACAGAAGATTTCTACAATGAAAATAAAAATTCAATTGAAGATATTGTAAGAAAACATGGAAGACCAGTACTCGTGGAGATGTGGAAAGAAAAATTCTTTTACTTTGTTCTGAAATGGGAATTTAATTTTGTAGATAATCTTGGAAAAGCTTCAGCATTATCTACAGATCAAATTGATGTTGAAAACGGAAAGCGTTATGATATTTCATATATTGATGAAAATAATTCTGAAAAAAATCCAATTATTTTACATAACTCTCCCAGTGGTGCAATTGAACGAATAATTTATGCTCTACTAGAAAAAGCTGCAAAAGATTCTCAAGAAGGTAAAAAACCACAACTACCATTATGGTTAGCTCCAACACAGGTTCGAATAATTCCCATTAAAGAAAATTTTAATGAACACTGCATATCACTTCAAAAGAAAATTTCTTTAGAAAATGTTCGTGTTGATGTTGATGATCGCAATGAAAGTATTGGAAAAAGAATACGGGATGCTGAAAAAGAATGGATTCAGTATATTCTAGTAATTGGTGATAAAGAAGTTAATTCAACAAACCTTAGTATACGCGACAGACAAACTGGTTCTATGAGAGAATTGAGCTTTGATGATTTTATTCAAGAAATTCAGACTCAAACACAAAATAAACCATTTACGTCTCTGAACCAATCAACATTTCTTTCAAAACGACCTAATCTGATGGTGTAGATATGAGTTTTCTAGATTTGTATCTTAACAAGAATCCTTTAATCACCTCATCTGATGATGGAGAAGAACCAGTAGCAACGGTTTTCGGTATTCCTTTTGATGCCACACATTCATACAAACCTGGATGTAGATTCGGAGCAGATGCCATTCGTGATTCTTTTAACAATATTGAGATATTCCATCCCTCACTAGGTGTAGATTTAGAAACTGTAAATATTGAGGATCTTGGAAACACCAGACATACTGTTGTTGCATCAGAAATGATTGATATGGTAAAAAAAATTACCACAGAACTTGTTTCTAAACAAAAACAACTATTCATTTTAGGCGGAGAACACTCTATCACATATGGAACGTATTGTAGTTTTCCAAAAGATACAGGATATGTTGTTTTTGATGCACATTATGATTTAAGAAATGAATTTGCAGATATTAACTTGAGTCATGCATCATATCTCAGAAGAATTGTTGAGGAAAGAGGTTCAGAAAATATTCTCCACGTAGGAGCACGTGCATTTGTAAAAGAAGAACTTGAATTTCTAAAAGAAAATAATATTAAAACAATTACTGACTCTGATATAAGACAAGGAAAAGGTCCTGAACTTCTCAAAGCATTCGTATCAGGTTTTGAAAAAATGTATGCCTCTTTTGATTTAGATGTACTAGATCCTGCATTTGCTCCAGGCGTAGGAAATCCAGAAGCAGTTGGAATTACATCTAGAGAATTATTTGATATGATTCATGTTCTACAAAATACCAAAGTAACCGGTGTGGATATTGTTGAGTTAAATCCATATCATGATAATGGCGCTACTGCTTCATTAGCTGCAAAAATCATGTCTACACTAATTGCAATCAATCTATCTAAAAAATAAATAAATTATTCAGGCTCAAATTGTCATTTTACTTATTAACAGGACATTGGTGATTTATTCGTGTTAAACAATCTAAGAGAATCATTAAAACCCACTTTAGAAAAAACGGGAAAAGTTTTTGCCTCGACAGGGTTATCACCAAATTTTTGGACATCTGTTGGATTAGGATTTGCGATTCTCTCTGGAATAATTTATGGATTAGGAATTGAATATGGATTAATTATTGGTGGTATTGTATTACTTATTTCAGGATTTTTTGATATGGTAGATGGGCAGGTTGCTCGAGTTACTGGAAAAACCTCCAAGAAAGGATCCTATTTGGATTCAATGTTTGATAAAATTGCAGAAACTGTAATTTTTCTTGGAATTTTAATTGGAGGATATGCTGAACCATACCTTGTATTTTTGGCCATTACCTTGTCATTATTGGTAAGTTATGCAAGAGCTAAATCTGATGCACTAAATGTAAAATTACAGGGAGTAGGTATTGGCGAAAGAGCTGAGCGTTTGTTAGTAATTGCAATAATTGGAATTATTGGATTTATGGATTATGCTGTAATCATTGTAGTAATTATAGCTGCAATTACTCTAATTCAAAGAATGATTGTAACTAGCAAAAATATTGTTGAAGACTAACGTAATTTACCGCGTTTTCTTCTACTATCTGCAGATCTGATTTTTAGAATTTTGAAATGAATTGCACATGAGATACAATACCATTTGAGAACTGTTGGTGAAGCAATGTATGCACCTTGAGCCCTTAACTCTTTAGCTAATGTATGTTCTACCAAATTTAGTTTGGAAGTAACTTTTTTTGCTTTATCTTTTGGAACCGTTTGACCGCAATTGGTACATTGGATAACTCCTGATGAACCTTTACCGCCTTTTGTTCTACCTCTACTGGCTCGTTTAAGTGGCATGTGGTTAACCCTAATTATCCTACTTATATTCTTGTATGTTAAATCCAAAAAAACCTCATTTTAGCCTCATTTTTGATCCAAGTTTTAATTAAAGATCTGTCTAGCAATATTGAAGTGATAGGTCTCTGTCATGATTGTTACAGTTCTGGAGTAGAAGTATTTTCTAAGAAAGGTAAGGTACTTTGCAAAAATTGCCTTGAAAAATTAAACACAAATGACTAAATTTACTGAAATTCAATTAAAGTAAATGAAAATTTGTGTAGTGGGTCATTGTGCAATTGACACCATTAAAATCGAAGATTCACAATACGAACAAATCGGTGGTTCTGCATGTTATTGTGGATTAACTGCAAGACAATTTGGATTTGATGTAGAATTACAAACAAAATTCGGTAAAGATTTTCCAAAACAGTATTTATCAGATAATAAAATTAAATTCATAAATTCAGAATCTGAAAATAATACTACACATTTTAAAATTGAAATCAATGGCAGTGATAGAAAATTGATTTTAGAAAATTTCTGTGAAGATATTGAATATCAATCCAGTAAATGTGATGGTCACTTAGTTAGTCCTATTTTCAATGAAATTAGTAGTGATTCACTTTCAAAAATAAAAAATGATTCTAATTTCTTATTGGTGGATCCTCAGGGATTTCTTAGAAAAAAAGATCAACAAGGAAATGTCTTTTTAGATAAAACCAGTTTAGATTTATCTAATGTTAATGCCATTAAAGTAAATCCAGAAGAATCAGATCAAATTGTTTCTGGCACACCTGATGAAAAAATGATGGCACTACAGAAAAAAGGAGTAGAGTATGTTCTCTATACAAATAAGGTTGATGTTTCATTACTTGTCAAAAATAAAATATATTCAATCACACTTCCAAATAAAGAAATTCATGACACCACTGGAATTGGAGATATCTTTTGTTCTGCATTTGTGTCTACAATGTTAAAGGAAAAAGACTTTTTGTGGGCATTTTGTTTTGCAGGTGGTGCTGCTCAGGCTGCATTGGACTCAAAAAATGTTGGTTTGTTAAAAATTCCTAAAAAAGGAACTATTCAAAATAATGCTTCATATTTTTATAATTTAGTAAAATTCAGAGATATTTAGGCACAAATTAAAACAATCATTATTTAGATTGAAATATTCTTTTATTAGACTCCTAAATTTTATTGATTTGTGCAAGTAGGCATCTATAGTTTTGGAACAACAAGTACTGCAACTAAAACTGTAAAATCCATTTTAGATATGAATGGAATTGAATCATTTAGTATTTCTAAATCTAAAAATAAACAAATGGATTACGTAATTGTTCTTGGAGGTGATAAAGGAGTAAGAAATTATTTTCATCGAACTTTTGATTCAACTTTACCAATTTTGGGAATTAATGAAGGTGAATCAAGTGGTTTTTTGGCTCAAATTGATTTGAAAGAATTTTCATCCTATGCAAGTTTATTTAAAAAAGAAAAGTTTTCAGTTGAAGAAGTTCCTCGATTGGGTGTAAAAATTGATGGAAAAAGTGTCTATCCGGTTTTAAATGATGTTGCCGTTTTTTCATCTCGAAGTGCTATGTTAATGGAACATACTCTGAGAGTCAATGGTGATGAAGTATGGCATGATAATAGTGATGGAATTATTGTATCTACACCAATTGGTTCATCGGCATACTCTATGTCTGCTGGTGGTCCAATGTTATTTCAGGATTCTGCAGTTTTTGAAATAATTTCTGTGAACTCATTAGATGTTACTAGACGTCCAATTATAGTTTCTAATTCTAGTTCAATTGAAATTGATGACATTTCTGCTAGATTACATTGTGAAGTAGTTTTAGATGGTCTAGATAGATACAAGGTTAACAAAACAGTAGAGTGTACCCAATTCTTTCCTCCTGCAAAAATTATTCGTTTGAAAAAGGATTCTACAGCTATTTCTGCTTTGGCAAAAAAAGTTCATTTGGCTGAGGAATTACTTAGCATGCCTCCAAGTTCAAAATTACTTCTAAAGACATTGGAGTATGAGGGAGCATTAACTCAAAAGGATCTGGTTAACAAAACATTACTGCCTGATAGAACGGTTCGTTTAGCTCTGAGTCATTTATTAAAAAAAGGATATGTCAAGAAAAAAATTTCTATCCGTGATGCAAGACAAAAAATTTATGAAATTTCAAAAATTGAATAATTATTTTTGGGATGCAGCTTTTACAAAAGATAAGAATGATTCTTCAGGATATCCTGGTCTGCTATTGAATTCAGGGTGATATTGTACTCCTAAATAGAATTTATGTGATGGAATTTCTAATATTTCCATTCTTTTTCCAGAATCACTATCTGCAGAAAAAATTAATCCATTTTTTTCAAATTCTGCTATGTATTGTTTATTAATTTCATATCTGTGTCTGTGTCTTTTTGAAATTTTTGATGAATGATATATTTTTTCAGCATTTGTATTTTCTTTAATTAATACATCATTTGCTCCGAGTCTTAATGAACCTCCCATATCTAATACGTCTTTTTGCTCAGGCAATAAATCTACAATTGGATTTTTTGCATCATTTTTTATTTCTGTAGAATTTGCATCTTCTAATTTTAGAACATTTCTACCAAATGCAATAGCTGCTAATTGAAAACCAAAACATATTCCCAGATATGGTATGTTTTTTTCTCTTGCATAATTTGCTGTTTCTATAATTCCTTCAGAACCTCTTGTTCCAAATCCTCCAGGTACTAACACCCCATCATAATTTGACAATATCTTATAATCTTCTATTGATTCTGAATCAATCCAATCTATTTTGACATCTTTACCAATTTCTGCTCCTGCATGTTTCAATGCATGATTAACACTAACGTAGCTATCAGTTAGGGTGACATATTTTCCAACCATTGCTATTTTTACGTGATTTTCATCACTTTGATTCATCTTTTCAGTAATTTTGTTCCATTTATCCCAATTTGCAGAAGCATTGACCATGCCGACAATTCCAAATTTTGTAAATAATGAGTCCATGAATCCTTGTTCGTAAATCATTTGTGGAACTTCAAAAATTGATTTTGCATCATGGCATGACAGTACGTCTTTTGGTGTTACATTTGTAAACATGGCAATTTTTTGTTTGGTTTTTTCTTCTAGTGGCAGTGTGCATCTTACTGCAAGAAAATCAGGTTGAATTCCAATCCTTCTTAATTCTTGAGCACTGTGTTGAGTTGGTTTTGTTTTCTGCTCTCCTACTACATCAAGAGATGGTGCTAAAGTGACATGTACAAAAACTACTTGATTTCCTTCTTCAACTTTCATTTGTCTTAGTGCCTCCAAAAATGGAAGTGATTCAATATCTCCAACTGTTCCACCACATTCTACAATTAGAAAATCTAATTCTTCATCACGAGCTATATTTCTAATTCTATTTTTGATTTCATCTGTGACATGTGGAATTATTTGAACACATGCTCCTAAATATTCTCCACGTCTTTCTGCTTCAATAACTGATGAATATACCTGTGCCGTTGTAATGTTGTGACTTTTGAGAATGTTTTGATTTAGAAATCTTTCATAGTTGCCTATGTCCATGTCACACTCTCCGCCATCATCTGTGACAAATACTTCACCATGAGCTACAGGATTCATTGTACCTGCATCATAATTTAGATAGGGATCTATTTTGACACAAGAAACTTTGTGATCTGATAACTGTAATAATTTTGCAATTGAAGATGTTGTAACGCCTTTACCAAGTCCTGACATTACGCCTCCGGTAACAAAAATAAATTTTGTCTGCACATTTATGTAAAACATATCTTATTTTTGAATGTTTTTGGCTTATCACGAATCTTTGAAATATTGTATGTTCTTAGTAGTTTTATGAAACCATTATTTTTTATTTCAGCATTTCTTTTGACTGTTTTTTTGGTTCCAAATGCCTTTGCAGAAACCTTTGAAATCAAGATCCCACCCGGTGCCTCTGATACTAATTCTGGAATTTTTTGGCATGAGGATTCAACAGGGGAGACAACCGGTACTATCACTATCAACATCGGCGATACTGTAAAATGGTATAACACGGATAATGCATTTCATTCTATAGTTTCAATTAGTTATGATTTTGAGGAAGATGGACTCTTTAACAGTAGTTTATTTTCCCCCGGTAAAACTTTCAAATACACTTTCAATGAGGCTGGTGACTACTACTATTATTGTGATATTCATCCTTTCATGAAAGGGATCGTTCATGTTGAAGACAGGGAATCATTAAAACTTCTGTCTAATGTTGCTTCTGAATATACTAGTGAATCTTCTCTAATCGATATCAAATATTATCTTGATGTAAACTTGAGTGATTCTGTATTCATTGATCCTCAAAATAACCTGATTTCGTTTTCTTTAGAGGAATTCAGCAATGACTCTGAGGTCGTTCTAATCCTTCCAACATCATTGATTAAATCCATTCAAACAGTTCTGGTAAATGATGAAATTGTAGATTATATCTTAGAGGAAAATTTAGAATTTTCCAAAGTTACTATTCCAATTAATTCTGAATCAAAACTTATCACTATATCTGGCACTTATGTGATCCCTGAATTTGGTTCCTTATCTATAATCGTGATGCTCTTTTCTTTTATTTTCATTGTGTTGTTTTCCGTTAAAGGTAAACTTCGTCTTAATGGATTATCACAATAACCTCCTCTTTTATGATTATTGTCTATTATCTTCTTTATGAGAGAAATAAATCTAAAAATTACTGATAAAGAATATCTGGATTTTTTATCTATTTCACTAAATGATGAATTAAGTGTAGAGGATAAATTGAAACAAATTATACGCTATCATGTAATAGTTTATCGAAATCAAAAAAAATTAAAAAATTCAAATCTTTTTTAAAATTAACAATATTCTTTGTAAAATTCCCCAACTATCTCTCTTGCAATTTTATCATGGCAAGTGCATCTACAAATATTGTAAAAATCTCCATCATGAACTGAATCGCATTCTTTACAACCTTTTCCTTCTGCCATTTTTTATTTTCTAAAAATCCGATATTTTAATTTTTTATCTGAGTAACAAGGATGATTTATTCGTCTAGTTTAAATCCACATAATGCCAAATTGCAACGCCGTCAAAAGGTTTGTAGGCAAAACCTAGTTGGTAACTCCATACGGAATGAAAAACCTACTTTCTAATAATTGTCAAATTGATTTACTATGGGCGATAATGATCTTAAACATGCCTGAAATTAACTAAAATACTGAAACCAGCCTATGGCTGAAACTAAATGTGAGCATTATTGGCCTCAAAACGGGTCATATTTTTGCATACATTGCGGACAGGATATTTTTGAATCTACTAGTTTTGATAATAGGTAAATCGAATTATAGCAATACGCTTAATTTGGGAGTACTGCCAATATTTTTTGTGGGTTTAAAAAAAACACTTGCAAAATTTTGCATAATGAAAAAAGTAAGGGATAAAGCAAACGAACCTGAAGATTCTAACTAATCTTTAAGTAATTTCTGGTTTATTTTCTTAAAGTTTCTTTTTTCAATGATTTTGTAAATTTTTCAATTTTTGTTTGTAATTGATCTTGTGGTGTTTTTTCAATTATTTTTAAAAATGCACTTCCGACAATTACTCCATCAGCTCCAGCTTTAACATAGCGTTTAACATCATCTGGAGTAGAAACTCCAAATCCTACACATAAAGGAATTTTATTTTTATTAATTTTTTTAATGTTCTTTATAGCATCAATGGTATAACTTTTAATTTCACTTTTAACTCCAGTAGTTCCAAACACTGCAACAAGATAAAGAAAACCTGTGGACACATTAGAAATTTTATTTATTCGCTTATTACTGGTGTTTGGAGATACTAAAAATATTGTATCTGCAAAATTCTTTGCTGAATGAATATACTCTTTTGATTCTTCTACAGACATATCAGGCAAAATAAATCCATCAATTCCCACTTTTTTTGCATCTTGAATAAATTTTGAAAACCCTTTATGGTATAGAATATTTGAATATGTCATTAGAATTAATGGTGTATCTGTCTCTTTTCTGATTTGTTTTACTAAATTAAAAAATCTTGAAATTTTTGTTCCTTTTTCTAATGAAATAGTACTTGCATTTTGAATTGTGGGTCCATCTGCTAAAGGATCTGAAAATGGAAAACCTAGTTCTATTATGTCTACCCCACCTTTGACTAATCCTCTGATGACTGACAGTGTTGATTTTTCATTGGGAAATCCTGCCATGATATATGAAATTAATGCTCGTTGGTTAGACGCTTTAAGTTCAATAAATTTTTCTTTAATTCTTGACATTTCTACTCAGATAATTTTGAACCTCTTCAACATCTTTATCTCCTCTTCCAGATAAAGTCACTACAATTGATTCAGAAGTTTTAGATTTTCTAGCAATTTTAATTGCTTCAGATATTGCATGTGCTGATTCTAAAGCAGGAATAATGCCTTCAGTTTGCGTTAACATCAAAAACGCATCAATTACTTCCTTATCTGTTGCAGAATGATATTTTATTCGATTAATGTCCTTGAAAAATGCATGTTCTGGTCCAACTCCTGGATAATCCAATCCTGCTGAAATACTATGTGTTTCAGTAATTTGACCCTCATCATCTTGAAGTAAATATGTCATCATTCCATGTAAAATTCCTTTACTACCTCCAGATAGTGTCGCAGAATGTTTTTTAGTTTTTAATCCATGACCGCCAGCTTCAACCCCTATAATTTCAGCATCAGTATCAACTAACGGATAAAAAGTTCCAATGGCGTTAGACCCTCCACCGACACAGGCAATCACAGTATCCAATTTTTTATTCATCTTTTTCATTTGAGATTTAATTTCTTTGCCAATAACACTTTGAAAATCTCTCACCATTACGGGATATGGATGAGGGCCTACTGCAGAACCAAGAAGATAGTATGTATTTTCAACATTAGTAATCCAATCTCTTATTGCTTCATTAATTGCATCTTTCAGAGTTTTTGAACCTGACATTACTGGATGAACTTTAGAGCCCAACATGTTCATTCTGTATACATTGAGTTTTTGTCTGACCGTATCTTTGTAACCCATGTAGACTTCGGCTTTCATACCAAGAGCAGCACAAGCCATGGCAGTTGCAACTCCATGTTGTCCTGCACCTGTTTCAGCAATTATTCTCTTTTTTTTCATTTTTTTTGCTAGTAGTGCTTGGCCTATGGTGTTGTTAATTTTATGGGCTCCACCATGTAACAAATCTTCTCGTTTCAGGAAAATTTTCCCTCCTCCTATTTTTTCAGATAAATTTTTTGCGTAATAGAGTGGGGTTGGTCTTCCAGCATATACTTTAAGATAATAATTGAATTCTTTTTTGAATTCTTTGTTATTTTTAAATTTAAGATAATTTTCTTCTAATTCCTCGATTGCAGGAACTAGTGTTTCAGGAATATATTTTCCTCCAAACTCTCCGAATTTACCATTTTTAGGATATTTCAATACGCACTCACCAATTTTTTAACATGTTCCTCTATATTTTGACTTTTCATAATACTTGAACCTATTAGGAATGCACTAGCTCCACTTTCTTTCAAAAATTTAATATGATCTGGAGATTCAATTCCACTTTCAGAGATAATTGGACGACTAGAATCAAAATTCTTAAGAATTTTTTCGGTAGTTGTCAAATCTATCTCCAAAGTATCTAGATTTCTATTATTGATTCCAATCAAATCTGCATTTGTTTTAAGTGCATTATTGAATTCATCTAGTGTGTGAACTTCTAGTAGTACTTTTAATCCATTTTTGTGTCCGAATTCAACAAATTCATCAATATCATCTAAAAATTTTTTATCAAATAATGACTGAATCAATAACATGAAATCGGCTCCTATTTTTCTACCTGCTTCAATCTGAATCTTATCTACGACAATATCTTTCATCAGCATTGGAACTTTAACCTCTCTTCTAATTGCCATAAAAAATTCTGGTGACCCATTAAACAAATGTGGCTGAGTAAGTACAGATAGAGCTCTTGAACCACCATCAATCATTTGCTTTGCAATTTTAAGTGGATCCGATATTGTTCTAATTTTACCCAGTGAAGGTGATGAAAATTTAACTTCAGTTAATAGAGTGGGATGAGAATTAGTATTGATTATATCTATAAAATCATAGTTGGATTTTTCTAATTGTTCATTAATTTCATACACTCCATCGTCAATTGCACGTTTTGAGTTTTCAACTAATTTTTTAAGAATATTTTCAGCCATTAGTTATCTCCCTAATTTTTTGTATGTCTCCTGTATCTTCTACAAACTCTTTGAATAAATTAAACGCTTTTTGTTCTTTTATTGAATTTAGTGACATTTCTAAAGCATCATCAAAATTCTTTGCTTTATTTGCAACAATCAAACCTCCTGCGGCATTCAATGCGGTAGTCTCAATCATTGATTGATTTGCAGTATTGTTCAAAACTCCAATGAAGGAATTAATTGCATCTTTTTTTGAATTAATTTGTATTTCTTCAAGTTTTGATTTATGTAATCCTATTACTTCTGGATTAATTGAATTCATCAATATTTTATTATTTTTTGTAAGACAGATTCTATTTGATGATGATGTTGAAAATTCATCTAATCCATCATCAGATCTAACAGTCATGATATTTTTTGCGCCCCTCTTTAAGAGTAAATTGGGAAGTCGTTCAAGGTATTCTGAAGAAAAAACTCCTATCATTTGATTTTTGACACCTGCAGGATTACTTAATGGACCAAGAAGATTAAAGGCGGTTCTTTTTCCAAATTGTTTTCTTGCATTAGCAACTTTTTTCATTGCTGGATGAAATTTTTGGGCAAAAATGAAGCAAATATTGTGTGTATCTAAAATTTTTTCAATTTGTGATGGATCAGCATCTAAATCATATCCAAAATATTCAAAAATATCTGCACTTCCTGAAATCCCTGAAGAACGATTTCCATGTTTAGCAACTTTTCCTCCACAGGATGCAACAACAAATGATGCTGCTGTAGAAATGTTAAATGTAGATAATCCATCTCCTCCAGTTCCACACATATCTATAGTATTTTCTACATCTTTTAGGTGTATTTTTAATGAAAATTCATTCATTTTATCAAGCATGCCTAATAACTCATCATCGGTTTCACCTTTGGTAGTAAGGCTGGATAAAAATTCTAGATTTTGAATATCTGATGTTTTTCCAGAAAAAAGTTCAGACATTCCATCTGACATTTCTTCATACGATAAATTCTGCTTATTTTTTATTTTTTCAATATACTCCTCAAACATTTTTTCTCTCCTTAACTTGTTGAACAAAATTATCTAGAATTTTTTTTCCATCTTCTGTCATTATTGATTCTGGGTGAAATTGAACTCCTTGAATAAGAAATTCTTTATGTTCTATTGCCATCACTTCTCCATCGTCATTTGCTGTGGCAATAACATTTAGAACATCTGGAATTTTTGTTTTTTCACCAACTAAACTATGGTATCTAGTGGCTCTAAATGGATTTTTTACATTCTTGAATAATTTAGATTCAACATAATTTACTTGGCTAGTTTTTCCATGTCTGACACATCCTGCATTAGTCACCTTACCTCCAAATGCATCAATTATTCCTTGATGTCCTAAACACACACCAAAAATAGGAACGGTTGATCCTAATTTTTTAATTACATCACTACATATTCCAAAATATTTTTTATCTTCTGGAGTTCCAGGACCTGGTGAAATTATAATTCCATCATAATTTTTTTCTTGAATTTCCTGTAAAGTGATTTTATCATTACGAATAACTTCGCAATCCACATTTAATTCTCCAAGATACTGTGCAATATTGTAGACAAACGAATCATAATTGTCAATAATTAAAAATCTCATTTTGATGTCTCCTTTAATGCCTCTAACATGGCGTTGGCTTTGTGCTCCGTCTCTTTAAATTCATTCTCTGCAATTGAATCAGAAACAATTCCTGCACCTGATTGAACAAATCCTTTGTCATTTTCTATGAAAATACTTCTAATTGCAATTGCAAAATCACAACACCCATTAGATGAAAAATACCCTACTGCACCTGCATAAGGTCCTCTGAAATCAGGCTCTAATTCCTCGATTATTTCCATGGCTCTAACTTTGGGTGCACCAGAAACAGTTCCTGCAGGAAAGACTGCCTGAAATGCATCAAACATGTCATTCTTTTCATCAAGATTGCCCACGATGTGACTGACAATATGCTGAACATGACTAAATCGTTTAATTTTCATTAATGATTCAGGATGGACACTTCCATATTCGCATACTCTTCCAATATCATTTCTTCCTAAATCCACAAGCATTGTATGTTCTGCTAATTCTTTTTCATCCTCAATTAATTCTGTAGCTAGTAGTGAGTTTTTTTCTTCATCATCTGTAATTTTTCTTGTTCCAGCAATTGGAAAAGTCTCAACTTTTTTTCCAGTGATTCTTACTAGCATTTCAGGAGATGCTCCAATTAGAGTTTTGTTTGCTTGTTTTAGATGGTACATGTATGGTGAAGGATTGAGATTTCTTAATGTTCTATATAATGATAAATTATCTCCTTTTACTGTAAATTCAAATTTTCTAGATAATACAGCTTGAAAAATATCACCATCATGAATGTATTTTTTTGCTATATTCACAATTTTGGTAAATTCTTCTTTATTCATATTGGGTATTATTTCCGATGATTCAAATTTTCCATAACTTTCATCTTTAATTTTTAATTGATCAAAACGATTTTTTTCATGATAAAAATAAAATAATTTATTTTTTTGATTATCATACAATAAACCATCATCAAATATTCCAAACTCCATCAGAATTTCTGGTGAATCATGAGTATCTGGAATTTGTTCTACTAATCTAATTGCATCATAATTTACTACTCCTACTGCTCCTCCTAGATATCTATACTTCTGCTCCTCTGTTACAGGTAAGATTTTTTTTAATTCAAGAAAAGGGTTGGAGGAATTGATTTTTGTTATAGAATCATTTTCTATAATTTCAACATGATCTTTGTATCCTCTAAAAATTATTTTTGGGTCAAATCCCATTACAGAAGTTTCGGCTAATTCTTCAGGTCCTGTAAGGGATTCGAATAGAAATGAATGTGAATAATTTCGTGATATTTTATTATAAATTTCAAATTGATTTTCAGATAAATCTAAAGGAATTATCTTTACTGATTTTTCTCCAAAGGTGTCCACCCATAAAGAAAATTTTAGAGGCTTAATATTTAATGGTAGATGTTGAATTTTCTTATTTTTTAATAATTTACGCATAATAACCGTAAAGTACGGTACCTTTAAATGAAAGTTGATCGGTCTAGAGTTAATGCAGGAGCTCAAACAAACAATAATTCATGATTTTGAATTTCATAACCTATCTACCAAAAAAACATCTGTTTCCAAAGTAGAGTGTTATGTGTGTGGAAAAGGACTAGAAGATGGATTATCAATCTCAGCAAAAACATTTGCTCATGGAACAGTACTATTTTGTCAAATACATTTTTCACAACAAAATTTAGTTAAAAATAATCTCTAGTAAGAAAATTGATTATTTTTTAACTTGTTTATTTTTGATGATGATTTCTTGAACTTCAATTTCACCCTCATCAATCATTTGAACAATTGCTTGCTCAAACAACTCTTTCAAGTGCTGACAATTTTTTGAATTGGATTTTGTGTATTCGCCAAACATGTCAGAAATATCATTATAGCTCATATTTGAAATGAAGAAAATATGTATTTAAATAAAATCCATTAAATCTTCTAATGCCAATCATACGTATTGGAAATTTTTCACTCCTTTCCAAATATACCATGTACCAAAAGTTCTATATGGTTTCCATTTGTTTGAAATATTTTTGATGTCTGAAATATCAGGATTGTTTAATGAATAAATTTTCTTAATTCCGTTGATCAATCCTAAATCTCCTAATGGGAAAATGTCTTTTCTACCTAACCCAAAAATTAAATACATTTCTGCAGTCCATCTTCCTATACCTCGTATTTTTATTAATTCTGAAATTATTTCTTCGTCTTCAAGTTTAGTAAATTTTTTAAAATTTAATTCACCATTAATGACTTTTTGTGAAATATCTAAAATATACTGTGATTTCATTCTAGATAATCCCACACTTTTTAATTCAATTTCATTATGCTCTAAAATCATTTGAGGAGTAGGAAATTTACCATTGAAGAATTGTCTAAATCTTAATGCTATAGCCTGACCTGCACTATCTGAAATTTGCTGCGTAATTATCCCATCAATTAATGCTTCAAAGGGGTTTGGTATTTTTCGTATAGTGCATGGACCTACATTTTGTATTATTTTTTTCATAATTCTATCTTTTTGAAGAATTTTGATATAATCTTCAACCATGTTTCTCAATTTTATCTATCTCTTTTTTTATTTTTATTATGTTTGATTCCCAAATTTTTTCTAATTTTTTTTCATTATTTATTATAGAAATTTCATCATTATTTTCTTCAAGTCTTTTAATTTTAATTCTAATTTCTAATAATTTTTTTTCTGATTCATCAAGTTTTCTTTTTTGAATCTCTAATACTTTTTTAGATAAAAAATTCATTATTGTACTGATGAAATTGACTTATTCTGTAAATTCATTTTTTTGAAACTCATCTAGTAATTCCATATCTCCCTCTTTTGTTTTCTTAAGAATCTCTAAAAATAGATCAGGGTCATCTTTTTGTAGTTCTAGTAAAATTTTTCCAATTGATTCATCTAAATCATCCATAAGTAAATTTTCAAATACTGTTACTTAACAATATGTTTGAAATCAATGCCTTTAGATAAAATGACAAATGTTGAAGATTACCAAAAAACACACGAATCAATAATTTTACATATCAAAGGAATGCCTGCATGTTGTATTCTTGATGATGACTTTTTTGGTGACAATAAGAAAATTCATCATGTTACTTTAAGGGGGTTCTTAAATAAAGATGAAAAAAATGGGCTTCTATTTGGTTTCACCCTGAATATTTTAATTGATAAACAAAATTTGAAATATGTAATTTATCCTAATGATGAATTCATTGAATCTCTTATTTTTACAGAAAAAATTTTCATAATAAGCAAAAATTTTGAAATAAAACTCTCTTTTTTAGTACATACTGATCAGTTTGTTAAAACAAAATCTGAATTCAATAAATTTCAAGAAATGATGTCTTGATATATGTAAATTATAATTGAAGTCTATGGTCACCCTGAACGAAATGCTAACTGCAAGAACGCCTGTTCTTTTAGACAGAGAAGATGGACATTGGTATAAAACAAAATTTGATGAAATATATCCATCAATTAGCACAATTTTATCTAAAACTTCATCTGATGAAAAAAAACAGAGTCTACAAAATTGGAAAGAAAATGAACCTGCTCATAAATTCATTACTGAACAAGCTCAACACATTGGTACACAATCTCATAAAATAATTGAGGATTATCTTAAAAATCAGTTATACTTGGAAGAATTTGATTTACTACCTATTGCCCACTTTCATAATCTAAAATCATTTTTACAAAATATTTCTGAGGTGGTTGGAATTGAACAAAAAATGTATTCTGATAAATTGCGAGTGGCTGGAACTAGTGATCTTATTGCAAAATATAATGGCAAATTATCAATCATTGATTATAAAACAAAAAGAAAACCCGTATATGATGAATACATGTATGAATACTATTTACAAACTACCTGTTATTCATTAATGTTTCAAGAGATCACGGGTCAAAAAATAGATCAAATTGTTATTCTTGTTAGTAGTGAAAAAAATACGCGTCAAGAATTTATTAAATCACCCAATGAATATGTGGAAGATTTACATGAGAGAATTGAAAAATATTATTTAGACTCACAATTATGAAATCCTGGATTCCACCATCAATTTTAATTGTAATTCTTTCTGGTATCCTAGTTTACATGAATTTTTTCTAGTTCATCTATTTTTTGAACAACCACATTGAACATACACCACTTGATACTCATTATTTGATTTAATATTGTGAGACATGGGTTTTTGACATCGTTGGCAAGTCGTGAATCCAAAATATTCATCAACTTTGACTAGTTTGAATTTCCATGATTTGGATGATTCATCCCAATACACTGTGTTAATTTCTTTAGGATTGTCCATAGGGATCATTTTTTATTTGTAATTTGAAATTTTATAATTTTTTAATTATCAAAATCTTTTGAGAGTTTTTCAATATTTTCAATACTTCTTTTCAATCTGTCAAATTCTTTCATACTTTCTTCAAGTAACTTGTGATTAGGTACTTGATTCATAACAATTTATTCAAAATGTGGTATAAAAGTAATTTTTTAATTGGTAATATTTTCAAATTTTTTTAGATTTTTTTATAATTTTTTTAATTAAAATATGAAAATAGAAACACAGGTATCTAATTGATCCCTTATATTCCATAATTTTACGAGTAAATTATGGCTGAAAACAGCGATGACTATTTTGAAACTTTATCTAAAGTCTTTCAGAAAAATTTTTCAGAAACAGAATACTTTGTTCCACATTTTCAACAAACACTATTTGATCTACAAAATGAATCCTATAAAGCCATGAAAGATGCTTTTTTTCATAATTATAACATTAATAGAAATTATTATAAAAAAATCGGATTTAGCGATGATGCATTTAAAATTTTAGCACAAATTTTTGAATTACAATCAGAAGAATATTCTAAGTTTAGAAAAAATATCCATAATAATATAATTTCAGTTTTAGAATTTTATAAAAATTCCTTCAAATTGTGGAATTCTAACAGTTCTACACTTTTTGAATTCCAAAAAAAGTTTTTTGAAAATTCAAATGATTAAAAATTCACTCATTCCATATTGATTGTTGTTTTAACCATTGTATTAATTCTCGATATAATTTACTTTTTTGCATATTAAGAACTCCGATTTCTAAATTAATAGAAGATTTGACTGTTTTAGTATATTTTTCATATTTTGCAAAAATTATTTTATCAAGATACATCTCATTCTCCATTTCTTTTTTAGCTAATTCTTCAGATTCAGTCATTGCAAAACTTGCAAAAAGTACACCATCTACCCAATATGCATTTGCAGATTCTAGAGAAGACATCATTGCGATTAAATCATCTAGGTCTAGTTTGATCATGTCTCTTACATAGATTTTATCATAAGGTTTACTAACAAATTCAGTCATAGTTTTTTACAGTTTTTTCACTTTAATCAATATTTGGAATTTAATAGGGGGTTTTTACAATGAATTATGTTGGATGATAAAGATATTTCAGATAAAGAATTGTTTACCACCGAATTTCCAAAAAAGGGCTATTCCATAATAGATTATCTTCAAGGTAGAGTTCATTTTTCAATATTAGATCAAATCAAATTCATGCAGTTTTCTGGTATGATGCCTGAAGATATTAAAAAAACAATCAAGAGTTCTGTTGATGAGATTATCAATAATTATGATTTCCAAAAAAATGACTGAGTGTAATTTTTTCTTTTAATTAATCACTCTTCAGATATTAACCATGATAATCCTATTACTTCTTCCCAATCATTTTTAGAGTTACTTTCATTCATAATGGTGTTAAACAATTTTTATATTTAAAAAGAATGAATGATTTGTCTTTTTCCAGTTAGCTGGAATTAGCAGTTTTTTCATAGAAAAATTCCTGTTTTTTCAAATCTCTTTCATTAATTATTCTAAATTTTCTAATGGGGATAAGTCTGGATATCTCTTCATATGTAGTAATATCTATGGCATCTGCTGCAAAAGCAATTTGTATCATTGGGGATTTCTCTTTAAAAAAGGGTTTTACTTGTTGATATCCACCACTTTGTCTCATACCAGTTCTAAATAATCCAATATGTTTTTCAGTTTTTGATACTTGTGGATCTTGATAACAACATATGGCAAATTCATCATCTACTTTTTCAATTATTGTTAATCGTGTAAATTTATCACTCCATTTTTCAATATTATTTGAAATTTCTTTTGATTCAATCTTATCTTCAAAAACTAAAGACAGGACTAGTCGATCTTTTTCATGTGCCCAAGAAATCCCATAAAAATTTTTTCGCCAATCAATTTGATAAGACATAATTATTTTTAACTAAAACACAAATTAATGCTTTCTAAAAAAAATACACGAATTAGCACTCTTTGCTACATTCGCATGTTCTACTGATGAAGATATTTCTAAAAACATCAAAACGAGAATTATGAATTTCTGGTTTATTTTTTCCAACAATTTTGAATAAATTTATTCCCGTTTCTGCACTTGTTCCTCTGAGTGCCCATGAACCATTCTTCATCAAATATGGCTGTGGGTTTTTCATTGAAACAATTTTTTTTGCTTTGATGTCATATGCTTTAATATTTGACATTGAATTTTATGAAAAAATCCTATTAACAAAATCAATGTTAAAAAATTCTTATCTTGAAATCTAATTTAATCCATTGAGGCTAAATTTTATCAAAATTTTTTAAAATAGCCTCGTGCACTGTTTTATCTTGATTCTCTTCCCAATGCCAATGGTGATGTTTTTTCCAATGGTTTTCTAATTCTTCAACTGTTGGATTTTTACCTAAAGGGGTTCCACATAATTTACATTGTATCATTTTCTCACTATGAATTATTTGAATAATTTTGAATATAAAATTTTTAGTTAACTTTCTTTTTGAAATTTTTTTCTGATTTTTTAAACTTCATCTTTCTGGAATTCTCTGAATTAAGAACCTCGTACATTTTATCAATTTCACATAATTTCATCTCCCCTGTGTTTAAATCGTGACTGGATTCAATTTTTCCATCAGCTAATAAATCACCTATAATATTCCATGCTTGATCATTTGAGATTTCAAATTTGTAGGGTATTGTTGAAAATTTTGTAAAAAAACCACTTTTAGAATTTCGTAAGATGAATTTTTCTATTTTTTGTTCAGTTGTTAACACTGGACCTCTTTTTTGAAATTTTCTATATGATTTATTTTGACTCATGAATATTCAACTAGTTACCAATATTTTAGATAATTTATTTGGAATGTAGTGAATCAGGGTCATTATTACCTGGAAGATAGTTGTTTCCCAATTTTAATTTCATTTTTTCGTCAAATTCCTCTTGTAATCGGGTTAAATACAACTCTGCTTCAGTTTCATCATCGGGGATTCCAGTATATTCATTATAGTTAAATCCTGTTGCAAGATGATAAAATTCTTCAAAAAATTCTTTACAATCAATCAGATCAGCTTTTTCATCTATGCTGACAACTAGAAAATTGTCTTCAAGTTTGAAATTTAAACAAATTTCTTCATCAATTGTCAAGTCTACTATGACAGCCATGAGATAAGGAATAAATTTTCCATTTAATCTCATTTGATTTACATTTGAAATATACAATTCTTTACCATCAAAAAGATTATCAAATGTTCTAACAATAGTATCTCTCAATTCCGAATCTTTGTAGGCAAATTTAGATTTCCATAGTTCCTCAGTATACATTTTAGGCTCTACATAGCATAAATCAAATCTTAATTCCTCATTAATTTGATCAAATTCCCAAATTTGTTTATTTGTCCACATTGGAGAGAAATCTTGAATTAATTTTCTTGTATGCTCATTCATTATAATTATTAAAAATTGAGTGTTTATTTTAACTGATTGATGTTGATTTTAAGAATGCAATTGTACATTCGGCCAAATCCCCATCAGAATGAATTGAAATATCATGTTGACAGTTTGGACAAATCCCATCTTTAAATTCTGTAATGTTATTGTCAACTTGTTTCATACAACATTCCATTAATTCAGAAGTTGAATGAGATTCCATCAATAAATTACATGTTGGGCAGTAATTCACAAAACATAATTAAATTCTTTAGTAATAAGTTATTTCCTTGATTATCATGTTTGAATTAAATGATAAATTCAGGAATAAAGTAAAATGTATTTGTAAAAATTTTGTGTATTTTGAATATATTGATTCAGTAGAATGTGATTGGGGAACGCATACTATAATTCAATGTCCCACATGTCAAGAACTTTTTACGATAGATACTGAGTGCGTGGCATTCAACAGTATCAAAAAATTAGTTCATGAAAATTTGAATCTTTTATCGGAAAATGAAATCTTGGAATATTCTAAAAATTCTCATTTATGAATAAAGTAAAAGAAAACCTACTGCAAGTGCAACTACTGATACTCCCATCCATACATAAAAACGGCTATTCATAAAAATATGATATTTTTCTAAAATTAATAGTTTGAATAGAAAGCAAGCAAGTTTGACACCCTTTTAATCCTCGACTCTTTGGGAGTTACGACCAGATATCAAACAGGCAAACTATCTTGCTGTTCTATTACTTGATAAATTATTGTCAAAAATTCATAAAATAAAACAAGTCGTTATTTTTGATCAAAAAACGTTGAAAAATTTACCTTTTTTTATGAATAATTAATGTGCCTAGTTATTAAAAAATTATCAAAAAAATCTCTATTCAAAATTTAATTGAAAATACAATTCTGTGTTTTTCTATATAAAAATAAAAATTAATCACTAATCTAATATTTGGATAAAAATATTTGAATTATATTATGACAGATAATGAGCCAATTACTTGGGATAATTCAGTTATTTTGTCATGGTTTGATTTCAAAGCTGAACATCATGTAGCAAAATTTGAAGATGCATTTAGTGTTATTAAATATGGATTCACTTGGACTGTTGATTCAGAAAAAATTGGAAAGGAGGTGATTTTTTCTATAAAAAATATAAAAATTTTCCCACAATTTTTTCCGACACTTTCTTCTGTAAGAATTTCAGAAAAAAACGAACGATTACTTAATCATGAACAAGGATGTTTTGATCTTGCTGAATTAGTAAAACGGAAATATTTTAGAGATATAGAAAAAATATTTGAAGGAAAAAGCTATCCTACACGTGGTAAAAATGAAGAACAGGATAAACAGTATGCACGAGAAGATTCTGGAAAAATGCTAAATATAGAAATAGAAAAATTGGAAAATTTATTTTTAAAAGAAAAATCTGAATATCAAAAATTAACTGAATTTGGAAATAATATTGAAAAACAAAATCAATATAACTTTGAATTTAAAAAACTTCGAATTTCAAATCTCTAAAACTTTTGTATCCTTCAAATTGCTAATGTAATTTACTAGTCCACGATAATATTTTAGATGAAAATCTATGTCTTTAATTTCTGTTTCTTTTAATTTTTCTAACTCTGGACCAAAATCTGTTTTATCTGATTGAATTTGATTCAGTGTGTTCTCATTAACTTCAATCATGTGAAATAAACTGTGAAGTACCTCAGATTTAGTAAGTGTTCTATCACATGATTTTTTTAATAATGCATCTACCCAATTCATAATGTTTTTTTCTGAATTGTTATAAGACTACAAAAAATGAAAAATTATGACTAAACATCTATTTTTTTTAATTTAGGCTCAATTTGCCCTTCTTTTTGCTTTTTGACGTTCAGATATCTCACGATTTCTCTCGGTATCTGAATGAATTTCAACATGATCATAAAGACTTTCTTTTGAGTCAAAAATTTGCTCACAATAGTAACATTGATGCACTACTATAATGGGCGTAACTAGAATAAATAATTTCATTAGAAAAATAATAATTTTTAGTAAAATTTTTGAATAATTTACTAATTTTTTCAAATATTAATTTTAAAATTTTTTGGATTTTTACTACTGGTGATAAATTCTGAAAAAATTACCATTAATTATGAATTAAATCAATATACCATAATCACCTCATTGCTTTAATATTGAAGAAAAAATTAGTTTCATTCTGTCTTTATTAGAAAAATTTCCAACAGATTTTCAACCTAGAGAAATTCAAAAAGAGATCCTAAATGAAATTAAATCAAAAATTGACTCAGGATATAAAAAAATAATTCTTTGTGCACCTACGGGTGTTGGTAAATCACTTGTAGGTGCTACAATTTCAAATTATTTCAATAGTTCATTTACTATTACAGCATCAAAACATCTTCAGGATCAATATATGAAAGACATAAAATTTATGAAATCTGTAAAGGGAAAACAAAATTTTCCTTGTGAAAAATTAATGTCACTTGAAAAAATTGAGAATGAAAAAAAAGCTATGAGATGGGGATTGACTTGTGAAAAAGGTCAATGTCAAGAAAGGATAGTTAAAGATGGAAAAGAAATAGTAGAAATATGTAAATTTAAACCTACAATCAAACAAGTTGAAGAAAATTCTCATTCATCTGATTCATGTCATTATTATTTACAAAAATATTTGGCATTAATTTCTAATCATTCTTTATGGAATTATCATTCATTTTTTCAAATAATGAAATTTAATAGAAAACTTTTTGCAGATTATTTAGATAGAAAAGTATCCATTTTTGATGAAGCACATAAGATTGAAGATCAAATAATTCAATTTGTTGGTTTTGATATTTTTGGAGGACAAATAGATGAATGCAAGTTAGATTATTCCAGATATGATTATTCGGATATTGATTCTATGGTGAATTTAACTGATGATATGGCTTTTCAGTATGCAAAAAAAATTAAACAGATTAAAGAAGATCCAAATTTTGAAAAAAATCCTGATTTTGAACAATTATCTAGATTAGAAAAAAGATACGATAAAACTGCTCAAGCTAGAATCGACATCATTGAAGATAAAGAGAATTTTGTTGTAAATGAACCTCAAAAAGATCTTGATGGGAAAATCAAATTTGTCTCAATAAAACCAATTGATGTATCAAAATTTGCTAAAACTTTTTTTGAAACAGAATATCAGATTTTCATGTCTGCAACAATTGACAAAAATAGTTTTTGTGAAAATTTAGGTTTAGATTTAGATGAAATTGCTTTTATTGATACTCCGAAATCTCCTTTTCCAGAAGTAAATAGAAGTATTGATTTTCTAAATATTCGAAGATTAAGTTACGGTTCAACACATGAGGATGAGTTAGAAGTAATCAAAATTATTGATAAGATAATGGATGAGCACAAAGATGAACGGGGTTTGATATTAACATCTTCTATTCCCAGATGTAAATTAATTCAAAGATACTTGTCCCCAAAAAATACTCGTAGAATAAAGATTTGTCACAGTTCAAACCCTGATGGAAAATCTCAGGATGAAATTATTCAGGAACATGCAAAGGATCATGCAAGTGTTTTACTATCCTCGTCACTCTGGGAAGGAGTTGATCTTAAAGATGATTTATCTCGATTCCAAATCATTGCCAAAGTGCCATATCCTAATTACAAAGAAAAAAGAATCAAAGCAAAAATGGATAAATTTCCATTATGGTATACATCACAAACGCTTACAAAACTTCTACAGGGATTTGGAAGATCCATTAGAAGTGAGACAGATTGGGCTAAAACATACGTTTTAGATACTGCCGTAAACAATGTTTTATTCAAAGCACAAAGAATGATTCCTAAATCATATTATGATGTACTTAAAATTGACATCTAAGAATTAATAAAAACTTTAGAATTTGAAATAGTCATCATTTTCATAGTTTCTACTGATATGCTTTCTCTTTTTGCATTTTCAATCAATTCATCAGAATGAACTTCATCGAGATGTTTACTGAAAACATTTTCTGTAATGTTGTTAAATTTTAAACCACAATCCTGAAAAACACACTTAAAATTCATACTACAATCATTAGGATAATTTTATTTTTAAATTTTAGATTAATTGCTTTCCAGATTAGGCTTTGTTATTGCACCTTCGGCTGCAGAACCAACTAAAGTTGCAAATTTTGCTAGTGCACCGCTAGTATAATTTGGAGAAGGTCTTTTCCATTGTTTTTTTCTATTTTCTAATTCTTCTGTAGAGACATGTAATTCGATTACATTAGTTTCTGTATCTATAGTAATTTCATCATCATTTTCAACTAGTGCAATTGGTCCTCCAACATATGCTTCAGGAGCGACATGTCCTACCATAAATCCTCTAGTACCTCCAGAAAATCTTCCATCTGTAACCATTGCAACTTTTTTACCTAAACCTTGACCAACTAATGCTGCAGTTGTTGCTAACATTTCTCTCATTCCTGGTCCTCCTTTAGGACCTTCATATCTAATCACAACTACATGACCTTCTTCAATCTCACCTTTAGAAACGGCATCAAATGCAAATTCTTCTCTATCAAAAACCCTAGCTTTACCTCTAAATTTTGTCATTTCAACACCAGCTGTTTTAATTACAGCTCCCTCAGGAGCTAAACTTCCCTTAAGAATTACAGCAGTGCCTACTTGATGAATAGGATTTTCTATTGATCTTACAATAGTTTGTTCAATATTTTGAATTTGAATATGTCCTAGATTTTCTTTAATTGTTTTTCCGGTTACTGTAATACAGTTTTCATTTAGTAATCCTTTATCAAGTAACTTTTTCATTACAAATGGAATTCCACCGATTTTATCTAATGAATTCATGACATAACTACCGCCTGGTTTCATGTCTGCAATATGTGGAGTTTTTTTTCTTATTCTTTCAAAATCATCATAATTTAATTTGATGTTTACCTCATTTGCCAATGCTAACAAATGTAAAATTCCATTTGTTGAACCTCCAACAGAATTTAACATGGTGATTGCATTTTCAAATGCTTCAAATGTCAAAATTTCTTTTGGACGAATATTCATTTCTAATAATTTTGCACATGCAAGACCTGTATCATATACCATTTTTTCACGTCTACTATCTTCTGCAGGAGGGCTTGCACTACCAGGTAATGCCAATCCTATTGCTTCTGAAATTGAAGCCATAGTATTTGCAGTAAACATTCCTCCACATGAACCAGAACTCGGGCATGCAGTATTTTCAATATTTTTTAAGGATTCTAAAGAGAGTTTTCCAGAATCATATGCACCAACTGCTTCATAGACATCTACAATAGTTAATTCTTGATCATCTAAAATTCCTGGCATTATTGTTCCTCCATACACAAAGACAGATGGAATGTTTAGTCTAGCCATTGCCATCATTGTTCCAGGTAAACTTTTGTCACACCCTGCTATTCCAACTAGTGCATCATATTGATGTGCCCTTACCATTAATTCAATAGAATCTGCAATTACTTCTCTAGAAATCAGCGATGATTTCATTCCTTCATGTCCCATTGCAATACCATCACTAACTGCAATTGTTGAAAATTCTCTTGGTGTTGCACCCCCATCAATAACTCCTTCTTTAGCTTTTAATGCCAATTTAGGAAGGTGAATGTTACATGGTGTAGCTTCATTTCCTGTATGACATACACCAATAAACTGTTTAGATAAATCTCCATCATCTAGCCCCATAGCTTTGTACATTGCTCTTTGTGGAGCTCTTGATGTCCCTTCAACAACATTTCTACTGGAAATTTCCATTTGAATAAAATTTTAATTAGTATAATTTAGACTTTGATACCAACTTAAATTCATAAATCTAAAGAATCCGATACTTACTATTTCAAAATTATTTAATTTTAAAATTCAAATTCTTCATAATCATCATCATCGAATTCTAGATCGATAAATTCATCATCAAATTCTACAGACACATTAACTATCCGTTTTTTTCACATATAACTATGATCAATTAGATCTCATATCCCACAGTTCTCATTCCAATGCATGGTTTGTTTCCTTTACTCCAGCATTTACATGAGCAGGAAACAGCTTTTCCGGTATTCAGATCTTTTACCACATGATGAAATACACCCTCGCGTATTTTTGATTCAATTTTTATTGTCTCAAATCTTTCATCATCACTCATGATTTTTCTTATTTCTCCTTCTAGATAAGTTATCATTAATTTTTATGAATGATTTCTAATTGATTTTTCAAACGAAGTTCTTTTATAATTACCAAGAATTTTTAATCAATAATCGTAAAATAATTTTTCTATGCTGTGTAATATTCTAGGTTGTAATACTGAATCAAATTTCAGAATAATGTATTACCATTTTAATAATTCGTCAAAACCCTTTGCAAAAGAAATTATGCGAGTATGTGAAATTCATGCAAAATTGATATCAGATAGTGAGAGTAATATCAAAGCTGTTGTTCTAAGTTAAACATACCTATTTTAAATCAAAAATTACAGACAACCCAATGGAACAAAAAGCATTAGAATGTCCAATATGTAAGAGCAATAAAGCTGAAATTGCAGGGGAAAATGTAAAACTCAGTGGCAGATTCGAAGATAAAGAATTCCTAACTACTGATTTAACAGTTCTAAGATGTATGGGTTGTGGATTTTACATGTTATTTGATAAAATGGCACAATTCACAACAAAAGAGTCTACTTGACAATTATCTGATTGTTTACTTTTTCAAGTTGCTCTTTGATTTCTTCAGCAGTTTCTCCACCATAACTAATTAAGATACGATCATCTTCTTGAATCTCAACAGGTCTAATGTCGTCAACTTCCATATTGTTAACAAAGAATTTGATTGAATAATCTTCATTATCGCAGAAACTTCGTCCATCTTGGAAAATGAAACATTGATCATCAACAATGAGATTGAGACTATCGAATAGATATCCCAGAGTAACTCCTGTTGCATGTTTATGTACTGTACTTCCGTCTCTTCCTTCAAAGTGAATATAGGGAGATTTGATTTGATATGATGGGGATGAGAAATCAAATTCATCACCAAAAATTTTTACCGAGATTGCTGCATGAGAATGAGCACTTCCTAGAGCTCCAGCATTTTCCGGACCACCAGGTGCATTTTGATCCATGGTAACAAACATCCATGATGCATAAGCGACAATTGCACCAATGACTGCTAAAACGCCAATTGCAATCAAGGTATTCTTTCTTTTTGCTGAAGAGCGTTGTGTTGCATAACTTTCACGTTTTTGTTCACGCTCTCGTCTCTCTTTTCTTCCCATGAATGCTCAAATTCTAAAGTGAGCCCTAATTAACCATTCGAAAATTTTGCTAAATAATAAATAAAATCAAAATTTGATAAGAGTGTGACGTGTATTTTTTGTGATATTTTATCTGGAGATAGGGAGGGGCATTTCCTATATGAAGATGAAAATCATGTTGCATTTTTAGATAAGTACCCAATTGATCATGGGCATAGTTTGGTAATTCCAAGAAATCATCATGAAAGAATAACAGAAATGACATCTGAAAATGTTGGTAAATTATTTTCAATTGTTCCAAAAATTGCCAAAGCAATTTTAGAAGCGACTGGTGCTGATGCATTCAGTTTAGCACAAAATAATGGACGAGAAGCCAAGCAGATAATTCCACATGTCCACATTCACATTATTCCAAGATACAAAAATAAAGGAACAATATGGACGAAACGAGAAATCTCAAAATCTGAGGAATTAGAAGAGCTATCTAAAAAAATTAAAAATTTTATTTAGCATGTCCAGGATTATATCTTAAAATTGCACCAACTTTTCCTAAACTAGATAACATATTTCCATGTTCAGCAGCTCCTGAAACAACTTCTAACTTTGAACCTGTTTTTGATGCAATTAATTCCAAATAATCCACTATATCTTGCTCAATAGCATCTACTTCCATTGCATTACAACTAGGACATGGACTCGTTGTGTATTGAGTTTTTTTAGGAATTACTTGGGGCAGTTCAATAATTTCTTCTTGAAGAGTTTTACATCTTTTACATAATCCTTCTACACGAAATAGATTTGTATCATCAGTAATAATCAAAGTATCAACTACATTATTTTTAAGATAATCTATAACTTCTTGTAATCCATAGGAACCTTTTCCAGTATTGGTGTTAATTTCTCTGAATAGGTCTTCTACTAGTTTTTTCTCTTCAACTAGACGGAAATTTCCCAAAATATCTGATGCTTTGGCAAAAGCCTCTCTAATTCCTTCTGCACCAGAATAGGAAGAATCTATTGTAGATATGATGTTGTTTTGTAATCTATATTCCAGATAATTTCCATTAATGAAATCTTCTTTTGTTGGACCAGGTCCAGAAATAATTAGTCCTTTTACAGGATAAATATCGATGAAATATTCTCTCGTAGTTTGAGCAACTCTGTTAAAATAATATGTTAATTCCATCTCTCTTAATTTTTGAAATCTTTTTGCAGATTGTCCTCCTTGTCTATGTTTTCCTGCAACTCCAGAACCTGTTTGGGCAAGAACTTCAATTTTCTCACCGTGTAATAATCCCCAACCTGCATCCTTTGAATCTATTGCTAAAAATCCGATAAGATTATCATCTTTTAGCATATCTTTTAGAATATCTACGTGAAAATGATCATCACACCTATACAAATACTGATTTAGATCTTTTGGAGGATCAACTTCCCATACTTTTACCACTTCACTGCCTAATGGGCCACCTTCTTCTGGAGGAAGAGCACCACAAAACATGACAAGACCTCTGTCTGGAGTTTTTTTATATAATTTCAATCTCTGAATAACTTTTCCAAGAGAATCGACCACATGTGAACGAGTAAGATCTGATTTGATATTGTCTGCAGTTCCTTGTTCCTGTTGCAAAGTTCCAATAATTTCATGTAATTGTTTTCCTTTGGGTATGTATACGGTGATTAATTCAGTACCTCTACCAGCTTTACGAGATAGTTCATCGAGGACTTTACGGATCTTGTAGATTTTTACTGAATCTTGTTTTTCAATCTCAATTTTTCCCATTTGTGCTATCTATAGAAATTGCCGATATTAATTTTGACAATTTATGATTGAAACTCTCCAAAGGTTTTTAGAAAAACCTCTAGAGGCTGATTTCCTCGAATTTTAATCATTTTTTCATCATTAAATACCAAAAAAGATGGGGTGGCATCAATTCCAATTTCTTTACCAAATTCATGATTGGTGGAAACTTTATCTAAATAAGTTAGATCTTCAATGCAATTATCAAATTGTTCCACATCAAGTTCTATATTTTTTGCAAACTCAGATAATGACTCTCTGGTAATCCATCCGGTTCTTTCACCTTTCCAATTATCGTATAACTCATTATGGAATTCCCAAAACTTGTTTTGATCATTAGCACAATGTGTTGCTTGTGCACCTAAAACGGAATCGTCCCCATTTAGAGGAAAATCTTTGAAAACAAGTTTAACTTTTCCTGTTTGAATGTAATCTTCAAAAATGATATTCAATGAATTTTGATGAAATTTGTAACAATAGGTACACTGGTAATCGCCCCATTCAAGTATCGTGATTGGTGCGTCAGGATTGCCTAAAATTGGTGAGCCATTTTGAATTAATGCTTTTGAAGTAATTTTTAGAGATTCAGCATCATCATCAATTGAATAAATCAAAAATATTCCGGAAATCATTCCAACGATAATTGGTACTAAAAAAAAGACATTATTATTCATAAATTCAATTTTTTAATTAACAGTAAATACTTGTCTAAAATGATGCCAATGTCCACAATGCTGAATTTTTTGCAGATATTTCAGCGACAAACAAATTCGATGCTGAAGTTACCAAAATAACATCTCCATTTTCAGGGCATAGTTTTTCTAAAATAATTTTCTCAATATCTTTATTATTTATTAGACAATTTTTTTCATCTCCAGGAAAAGTACATTTATTTTTCTGAAAAACCATTGTCGTACAACCATTAGCACCATACATTATAGCATAATCTCTTTGTTCAATACCAGATTTGATTCTTGTAGAATAATTTTTAATTAATATTGCATGATTGTATTTCCCTAGAAACGCAGAACTTTTTGGCAGAGTACATTCTCGAGGTAAAACATTCAATATTTTTTTGGTAAATTCTAGCCCTTTTTTTGTAAGAAATGTACCTGATCTTGTAGACTCTACTATTTCTTCTTGTTTTAGATGACTGATCAAAGTTTTAACCGCACCTGCTCCAATATGGATCTCTTTTTCAAATCTTATTCTACTAACATAGGATTCACGATACAATAATTGTAAAGCTTTGAAGACATGCGGTATGCTGAAACTAAGAATTTTTGTAGATCCCTTTCGTGAGACAATATTTTGAAGTGTCTGAATTTTTTCTTTCAAATTAATTATTCACTTTATAAATTGGATAAATCATCCAAGAGCTTAAATATATTCATCATATCAATTCAGTAATGTCTGAAACTAGACAAATTAATGTCTCCAAAAACAGTGTTCCAAAATTAGCATTAATTGCTTTGGGTTTGATCTTTGTTGCAGGATTGTTTCTTGTAGGTTTTGATCAAGGACATGTTTTTAGTTTAGTTTATGGTGAACAAGCATTTACAGATTCATTTCTCCATGAACTCACTCATGATATGAGACATGCTGCAGGATTTCCCTGTCATTAGTTTAATGTCATGAAATCATCTATTTTTATAATATCTATCCTAGTGTCAGGTGCATTTTCAGGTTTAATCTACGGCGGAATCAATTTGTTTGTAGTAGAACCGTTTCTTGATGAAGCAATTGGATTGGAAAATCAACACCTATTTGAATCTGGTAAGGCAGAAGACACCCCACAATTTTGGATTGAATATGAAGGGTATAGGACATGGCAAAAAGGAGGACAGATTTTTGCGTCAGTAATTCTTGGGATTGTGTTTGGTTCTTTATTTGGAATAATTTTCAGTTTATCAAAAGATTCACTACCTGGAAATTCTTTCATGAAAAAAAGTTTGATTTTGAGTGGAATTTTATGGGCTACTATTTTCTTGATTCCATTTTTAAAATATCCTAGTAATCCACCAACGGTAGGTGAAGAAGAAACAATTGTTCTTAGAACCACTTTGTATTTGATGTTTATTGGAATTTCAGGTTTTGGCGCATTAGGATTTTATAAAATTTCAAAAAAACTCTTCAAAAATAAAAGATGGTTTGCATTGTTAGGTTTTGGAGCTTTTATCGCATCTATTTTTATTTTAATGCCTGAAAATCCAGATAAGATTTTTGCCCCTATGGAATTAGTGAATAATTTTAGAATTGCTTCTGCATTGTCATTAACTTGTTTTTGGATTATCTTGGGATTTATTCATGGTTTATTTTGGCAAAAAATAGACAAAAAACAATAAATTAATAATTTCTTAATATTCTCATTCTCTAGAATCAGAACAATGAGTATAAATAATTAATTTCTATTTTAAAAATATGTCAAAAAAATTATCATTACCACAGTTAAAAAAATACGATATATCTCAAAAAGTAATCGAAGCTTTAGCTGATTCAGAATCAAGAACGATTTTATTTTCTGTAGTTAAAAAAGGCGCCACAGCAACAGAATTATCGATAAAATTAAAAATTCCCCTAAGTTCGGTTTACAAAAAACTTTCAGATCTTGAAGAACTGACTCTAATAGAGGTAGAAAAGTGGATGATTTCTGAAAAAGGACGTAAATTCAAAGTTTACAAAAGTAGAATCAGTCGCGCAGATATATCTATAAAAAAACCTGATCCTCAATTGTTATTGATACCTAACAAGTGATATCATGGCCAAACCAAACATTATCCAATTATCTGAATTTGATATTACTCAAAAAATTATTGAAACATTGAGTAATGTATGCACACGTTCTGTACTTTTTTCTGTAAAATCTCAATCAAAAGATGCCACACAAATTGCTGAAGAATTAAAAATTTCTCTTTCAACAGTATACAAAACACTTTCCAATTTAGAAGAATTAGCTTTAGCAGAAGTAGATAAATTCATTATTTCACCTGAGGGGAAAAAAATTAAGCTTTATCGTAGTAGAATTGGAAAAGTAGAGATTACACTTGATAATCTGGAACCTAGTCTGAATCTTTATCCTAACACCGAGAATCCAAAATCATCTGATTAGTAATTCTATAATCTTAGAATGACAACTTGGAATGAAATTTTAATTTAAATACTTAGCTTAGACTAACCCGATTACATGTTAAATCAGAAAAGATTGACAGCAATTATTGCAGTATTTTCTATAGTTACTGCAGTATGGGCAATTTCACCCACAGTTTATGCAGAAGATTTAGTCCCTTCATGGATTAAAAATAATGCCGGATGGTGGGCAGAGGGCACTGTTGATGATACTACATTTCTTAACGGAATTAAATTTCTAGTAGAAAATGACATCATCAAAATTTCTGATTCAAAATCAGTCGATGTAGATAAAATCACAATTGGTTTTATTCCAGTTGAAAAAGCAGATGAATTAACATCAAAAGCTGAAACTCTGGAGAAATTCTTAGAATCAGAATTAGGTGTAAATGTAGAAATCGTCATTCCTACAAATTATGAAACAATAATTGAAGGAATGCGTTTTGGACACATTGATGCAGCATTTATGGATACAGGACCTGGCTGGATTACTCATCAAAGAACTGGCGCAGAAGCTGTACTATCTGAATTAGTTGAAGGTAAAGTAAATTATCAAGCAACAGTTTGGGGATTGGCTGATGATAACTCAATTCAAACATTAGAGGATACTGTTGGAAAACGAGTTGCATTCACCAGCATAACTGGTTCATCAGGATTCATTCGCCCAATGGGAACTTTGGTAACTGAAGGATATATCAACATTGAAGGAGATGATATTGTTGCATTAGAAGCAGCATTAGCTAAAAACTTCAAAAGTTACACATTCACTGGCGGCTATAAAGCAGCACTTGAATTATTACTAAATGGAGATGTAGATGTTGCATTTGGCTCAGATATTGCACCACAAAAATATCTGGATTTAGAGGATCAAAAGAAACTAAAACCAATTACAACTATTGGTCCAGTTCCATCACATGTATTTGTAGTAAGCAAGGATATGTCAAGTGGTACCAAACAATCACTAGTTGATGCATTGATCAAATTGAATTATGATGAAAATAATTCAATTCTAAAAAACCTCTATGGTGCTGACGCTTTAGTTCCAACTACAACCAGTATGCACATTGGTGAATTTGGAACCTACATAGATAGACTTACTGGTTTGGATCAGGTAATTCTGGATAAATCAAACTATAGTAAATAAACAGGTATCATTAAAATGGAAAAAAAATCATTAAATGATTCCCAAAATTTTTCTTTTATTTTAACAAAAAAAATCATTCAGATGAATGATGTATGGACATCATATGATTCTAAAAGCTATGCATTAGAAGGAGTGAATTTATCAATCGATCGTGGAACAAATTATGCTATTGTTGGTCAATCAGGTTCTGGAAAATCAACGTTATTGAAATTATTAAATGGAATGATGGTATCAAGTAAAGGAACAATCAAAGTCGATTATTTAACACCAAATACTAATGATAAAAAATTTAAAAAAATGATGCATACTATAGGATACATTCCACAAAATTTGGGATTGATCAAAAATAGTACAGTATTACAAAATGTATTGATTGGGGCATTACCAAGATTAAACAAAATTCAATCATTATTCAATAAATTTCCAGAAGATGAAATCAATGAGGCAAAAAAAATTATTTCACAGGTGGGATTGAAAGGAAAAGAAAATCGTAAAGCATACATGCTTAGTGGAGGTGAAAAAAGAAGAGTGGCAATTGCACGAGCATTAATGCAAAAACCACATATTCTTTTAGCAGATGAAATTGTTTCTGAATTAGATCATGTCACATCTAGAGAAATTATGGATTTAGTTGCAGATGCTCAAAAAAGAATGAATTTGACTGCAGTGATGGTACATCATGATATGCAATTAGCTTTAGAATATGCAAATCGTGTTGCAGTAATTAAAGAAGGTAACAAAATTTTAGAAATTGGAGTAGAAGGAGATACAATTGTTGATTTTCAAACTGGAGATATGACAACCGATGAAATAATGGAGATGTATTCTAGTGAATCAAAAAAATAATCTTATCATTGGTGTGATTATTGCACTACTTGTAGTCGCTTCATATAATGTAGATGCCAATCCTATAGAATTTGTTGAAGGTTTACCAAACCTTGGAATTGTTGCAGAAGAATTAGTTCAAGTTGATCCAAAGTATGTTCCTACTGCACTATGGGCAATGTTTGAAACAATTCAAATGGCATTTATTGGAACTGTGGTAGGAGTAGCAATTTCACTACCACTGAGCCTTTTTGCTGCAAGGAATCTTAACAGTAAGTTTGTTTATGCTCCCATGCGTGCAATTTTGGCAGCAATCAGAACATTTCCATCTATTTTATGGGCAATTTTATTTGTAATCATGGTGGGCTTGGGACCTTTTGCTGGAGTTTTAGCCATTATTATGTACACAATAGGATTTGTAGCAAAATTACAATACGAGTCCATAGAAACAATAGATTCTGATCCTGTTGATGCAGTATCTTCAATCGGTGTTTCAAAATGGCAGTTAATTCGGTATGTAGTAATTCCGGAATCTGCACCACATTTACTTAGTCAGTTTCTATACATGTTTGATTATAATGTAAGACAGACAAGTATTTTGGGATTAGTTGGTGCAGGTGGAATTGGATTTTACATAATTAATTACATCAAATTTTTCGAATATGGAAAAGCTGCAATTTTCATGATAGTTGTTTTGATTACAGTCTTGGCAATAGATTGGGCTAGTGTCAAAATAAGAGACAAGTACATTATCAAATCACAACATGGTCAGGAAGTGTCGATTAAAACTAAATCTAAGTAGTTATTTTGTCTAATTGTTTTTCATTATCTGCAATTTTTATTTCTCTTGCAATTCGTTTTCCCATACTCATTGTTTCATTAAACAAAAGTGAATAATAGGGGGAACCATCCATGTAGATATTTGAGCCAGCTACAATTCTTGCTGAAAATTCAAATGATGTGAATTTTGCATTTTCATCATATACACCTTCAATACAAAAGGGTCCATTCATTCCAGGTGCAACAATTCTTTTTGCAGCTTCAACAAAGTTTTCGCCCATTGTATATACTTCATCTAAAAGAGATTCCCTTAGAACTAAAGGACTATTTCCAATTACGTTAAAGGAAGGAACTTTATTTGATTTCATTTGTTGATCAGCAGGAATTCTACCCAATCCCTCAATGTCAGATTCATGTCTTTGATCAACCCCGTAGAATTCTAATTCATCTTTTAGTGGTGAATAGAAGAAAGTTAGATATGCCAATACGCCAGCTGCATACTCTTGAATATACAGAGTTTCATCTTTAGAAATTATACCTTCAGAAATTAATTGATTTCTTTTTGTATTGTAATCATCTTCATTTGCAGCCATAAAGTAACCCTTTCCACCAGCGGCTCCTTGTCTTTTGACAATTGAAAGTTTTTCAATTTGACTAGGATGAGTTACTGGTTTTGGCATTGGAAGATTCGCTTCTCGCATTAATTTCTCTTTCATCTCTCGGTCTGACTCCCATCTTAAAATCCACTTGTTTCCAAAAATTGGAGTCTTGATAGATTCAATTTCATCAGAAGACATTTGGGCAATTAAAGTACCATGAGGAATCAAAACAGCATTATTTTGTTCAAGAATAGATTGACATTTTGAATCTAATACTTCTTTAAAATTATCAACTACGATTAATTCATCGATAAAGGGAAATCTTTTGTATAATTTTTCACGTTTTTTTTCACAAACCAGTAAAGTTTTGAATCCTTCATCTTTTGCACCTTTTAGCACCTGTAATGAACAATGAGATCCCAATGTTGCTATAGATGTCATCTGTGATAGTTGTCTTGTTTCATTACTTATGAATTATTATGTGTCGAAGTCACAAAAACAAAGATCTCATCAATTAATTCTACGCTTAGTTCTGATTTTAAATCCTCAGGTATTACTTTTAAAACAAAATCATACATGGTTGTATTTTTTGGAATTTCATCACGTTCTTGCAATAATGAAAAAACAGAAATTCCATTTGCTATAATTGCGATTAATTTTTCTCTATTATTCATACTCATAAATTAATAAAAAAATAGTCCTATTAAATAAATTAGAACGATTTTTGATAAGGGGTCATAATTTGTGATTGTTTTGAAACTAAATCATCTGATTCAAATCCAAATGTTTCAAAACTGATATCATGGTCTTTCATCATTTCAGGTGACTGTGAAGCATGATATCCCACATAAACAGCTGAAATTATGAAAAATGCGATAACTATTCCAATTAGAATATCCATCTTAATTTAAGACATTTTGAGCCCACTATAAGCATTATGTAGTCTTGTAGAACAGTGAAAATTCTAATTATTAAAATTAAAAATATAGAAAAAACAAGGATCTTATGAAAATGCCCCATTCTGAGGAAGAGATATTGGAAGAATCAGAATTGATTTGGAATGATGAAAAAACAGTTGCTGAGGAATTAGAAGATTTAGAGTGCATTAATGACAAATTTGATTGATAGTAGTACTATCTTAAATTTTTACCATAATCCTACAGTTTATAGGAATTATCAGAACAGTGTAAAAATTAATTACACCATGAATTGTCAAAAAAGTAAATTATGATTGAAACAGAATTAGGAACAGTAAGAAGATCTCACTATTCGAATCAAATTTCAAAGGAATTAGACAGTAAGGAGGTCACCATAATGGGATGGGTGTTAACTGTAAGAGGACATGGAAACATCAGTTTTATGACTATTCGTGACAAAGATGGTGAAATTCCAATTGTTGCCAAAAAGGGCGATTGCCCTGACGATGTAAGGGAAAAAATTTCAACTCTTAAAGCTCATTCATCAATAGGAATTGTTGGCAAAGTCAAGGCTTCAGAAAAAGCACCAACAGGATTTGAAATAATTCCAGAAAAATTGTATGTTTACTCAGACGTCGAAAAAATACCACCTTTTGAACCTGTTGCAAAAACTGTAAAAAATATAGATACTCGATTAGAAGTCAGACCAATTGATTTAAGAAGAAAAACACTACAACACATTTTCAAATGCAGAAGTTTAGTTTTAAAATCAATTAGAGATTATTTTTCTGAACAAAATTTTACTGAAATCAATACCCCGAAAATGATTGCTACTGCAACTGAAGGAGGTGCAGCGTTATTCCCTATATTTTATTACAATAAGGAAGCTTTCTTGGCTCAAAGTCCCCAATTGTACAAAGAACAATTGACTATGAGTTTTGAAAAAGTGTTTGAAATTGCTCCAATATTTAGAGCAGAGCCATCAAGGACTAACAGACATCTTGCTGAAGCTATATCTATTGATCTTGAAGAAGCGTTTGTCGATTATAATGATGTCATGAAAAGAATTGAAGAAATCATAAAGATATCGATTCAAACTGTAAAAAACTATGCAAATGAAAACCAAGATGTAGAATTTATCATTCCAGAAATTCCAGAATCCATTCCCCAATATTCTTATGATGATTTAGTTGAGAAAATGCAAAAAGCAGGTGCAAAAACTGAATGGGGTGATGATCTGTATCCATCAAATCTGAAAAAAATAGGATTGGAGGGATTTTATTTTATCAAAGATTGGCCATTAGCTCCAAAACCATTCTATGTTAAAGATAGTAAATCTAATCCAAAAATTTCTGAATCATTTGATTTAATGTTTGGAGACTTGGAACTATCATCAGGTAGTACAAGAATTGAAAAAAGACACGAGTTATCTGAAAGAATGAAGAATAAAGGAATGAATTCCGATGCATTTGAGTATCATCTTAGTGCATTTGATTATGGTGTTCCACCTCATGCAGGTTGTGGAATCGGGTTAGAGCGATTAATTATGGCATTAACGGGAACAGAGAATATCAGAGACGTAACATTTTATCCCAGAGATGTCGACAGATTAACACCATAGGTGTCATAGTTGGTATCAAAAGAAGAAATCGAACATGTTTCAAAATTAATGAAAATTGAGATAGATGATCCCATAGAGTATGTTGAAAAAGTTCAGAAGATGATTGATTTTTTCGATGTATTAGATTCTGCCGGAGTTGAATCAGAAGAGATTTCCATGCCAGAAATAGAAATTGAAGCATTAAGAAAAGATGAACATTTACCTTTTTCTGATAAACTAATTGAAAAATTAAATCACTACAAAGGCACCTATGTTAGAGCCCCAAAGATGTCATCATGAATTTAAAAATCTCAGCATTACAATTTGTGGAAGATGTTAAAACAGGAAATATTTCTGTTGAAGATTTTATCGGTAAAACTATGGAACATATTGATAAAGTTGAACCAAAACTTCATGCATTTTTAGAGATTAACAGAAATTCTTTAGATGATGCAAGAACAATTGATAAAAAAATTAAATCTGGAGAGAAAGTAGGCTCATGTTTTGGAATGCCAATTTCAATCAAAGACAATATTTGTATCAAAAATTCTAAAACTACCTGTGCATCAAAAATGTTAGAAAATTTTGTTGCACCATATGATGCAACTGTAATTAAAAAATTAAAAGAGCAAGATGCAATATTTGTAGGTAAAGTAAATTTGGATGAATTTGCAATGGGGCTTAGTACTGAGTTCAGTGCATACGGTCCAAGTAAAAATCCATGGAATACAGAACATGTTCCTGGAGGTTCGTCAGGTGGAAGTGCAGTCTCAGTTAGTGCATTTGAATGCATTGCATCATTAGGTTCTGATACTGGAGGTTCAGTAAGAAATCCTGCAAGTTTTTGCTCAGTTGTTGGTTACAAACCAACTTATGGGTTAATTAGCAGATATGGATTAATTTCCTATGCAAATAGTATAGAACAAATTGGTCCATTAACAAGAACAGTAAAAGATACTGCATTTCTTTTGAACATTATTTCAGGAATAGATAGTAATGACAACACAACTATCGATAACAAAAATGAGGATTATTTATCACAGATAGATGAAGGAATAGAAGGAAAGAAGATTGGCATAATTAAAGAGATGATGGGTGAAGGAATAGACAAATCTGTTTTATCTGCCACAAATGAAGCTATTTCAAAATTAGAGAGTTTAGGTGCAAAATGCGAAGAAGTATCTCTAGATATGGTAAAATATTCTGTTGCTGCATATTATACAATCACTGCCACTGAAGCTGGAAGCAATCTTGCAAGATATGATAATCTTCGATATGGTTATGAGTTCCCCGTGGAAGGATTTGAATTCAACTCATACATTACAAAATCAAGAAAAAATTTAGGACCAGAAGTCACTAGACGTATGATTATTGGAGGATTTGTGCCTTCAGCTGGACATGCAGGAAAATATTTTCTAAAGGCATTAAAGGTCAAAAGTAAATTAACAAAACAAATCAATGATGCATTTACCAAATTCGATTTGTTAATGTCCCCCACGGTACCAATTTTGCCATTCAAATTAGGAGAAAAAATTAACGATCCTGTGGCACTATTTCTTGTTGACGTAAATACAGTTACAGCAAATCTAACTGGAAAACCCGCAATTTCAATTCCTTTTTCAATATCTAATGGATTACCAATAGGAATACAGTTAATGGCAAATTCAATGCAAGATAAAGCACTACTTCAAGCAGCACATGCTCTAGAATCTACAGTTAAACTCCCAGAGGTGCAAATTTGACAAAGATTGGTTTAGAAATTCACTGTCAATTAACAAATCTTGAAAGTAAACTATTTTGTTCCTGTAAAGCAAATTACAGAGAGTTTGAAATTAATGAAAACATTTGTCCAATATGCATGGGGCTTCCAGGCACATTACCAAGATTAAATCAGGAAGCAGTAAAAAAAGCAACCACAATTGCAATGGCTTTGAATTGTTCAACTCCTGAAAAAATTGCATTCTTTAGAAAAAATTATTTCTATCCAGATTTACCAAAAAACTTTCAAATTACACAATTGAATATCTATGGAGACACATCGATAGGTGGAACAGGTTCAATACTAGTAGGGGATAAAAAAATCAGAATTAGAAGAATTCAACTTGAGGAAGATCCTGGTAGACTAATTTATGAAGGTAGTTCATCCAAAAATCAAATTACATTAGTCGACTACAATCGAGCAGGTACACCGCTGGTAGAAATTGTTACAGAGCCAGATTTTGAAAATCCTAAGGAAGTGAGAGATTTTCTAAAAATTCTGTCCGATTTAATCGAGAATTTAGGCGTAGCAGACCCAACATTAGAGGGTGCAATGAGAGCAGATGCAAATGTATCAATTGAAGGAGGAACAAAAGTAGAGATAAAAAATATTGGTTCATTTCATGATTTAGAAAAAGCAGTTCATTTTGAAATAACTCGTCAAGAAAGTTTGAATTCAAGAGATATTGAAATTGCTCAAGAAACACGACATTGGGATGATCGTCGTAAAATTACTGTTTCTGCAAGATCAAAAGAAGAAGATCTTGATTACAGATATTTTTTAGAGGGAGATATTCCTTGGGTAAAGATTGGAATTGATACAAGAAATGAATTACAATCAAAAATGCCTGAAAGTATCAGTTCTAAAAAAGAACGATATATTTCTGAATTTAAAATTCCAAGTCAAGTTGCAGAAGTATTATCTTCAGATAAATTTTATTCAGATTTATTTGACAAATCATTCACTCAAGAGAATGCAAAAGAAGTAGCCAACATCATTACTACAGATTTAATGGGATTGGTAGATACTAGAGAAAAACGTGAAAAATCAAAATTAACTCCAGAACATTTGAAAAATTTAGCAAATAGTATTATTTCTGGAAAGATTGCAAGAAATTCTGCAAAAAATGCATTACATGAAATTGTTAAAACAGGTAATGAGTTGGATGCCGTGATTAAAGAATTAGATTTAGGAAATGTCACTGACCAATTAAAATTGCAAGAAATAATTTCTCAGGTAATAAATGAGGAACCTCAGGCAGTCGAACAAGCTAAAAGTAATCCTCAAACAATTAATTATTTAGTTGGAAAAGTTATGCAGAAGACTAAAGGTAAAGCTGACCCATCTCTAACATTAGAATTACTCAAAAAGAATATTATCTAAAATGGAAAAATTATCCTTGGAAGATGTTGAATTTATTAAAATTCTAGCATTTTCAGATTCCACATTAATTCAAAAAGGGATGACTGAAAGTACTATGATGGTTTTAGAGACAAGAATAGGACCTATTTTACGTGAATATTATATTGAAAATACCCAACAAATAGGCTCAAAATGGACAGAGGAGTTCACAAAAATGGGGATTTCTGAAGATCAGGGAAAAGCTGCAATTGCGTGTGCTAGGAGACTAGGTATTGAAATTATATAATTTGATGAGAAATTAAAAGATGTAAAGATGAGCAATGATTATGATTTTATACCAGAAAAAGAAAATTTTGAAAAATCAAACATTTACAAATTTATGAGTAAATTTCAAATTTACAATTATCGTGATTTTTATAATAAATCCATATCTGAAATTGAATGGTTTTGGGAACAAGTTAGTCTAGACATTGGGATCATATGGGATAAAAAATATTCAAAAATTTTAGATTCTTCAATGGGAATACCACATTCTAAATGGTTCATTGATGGGAAAACTAACATTTACAAATCATCTGTAGAAAAATTTGCAAAAATCAATCCTGAAAAAATTGCTTATCATTTTTTATCTGAAAATAAAAAAAATAGTTCAATTACATTTAGTGATTTAGAGAAAAAATCAAACCAAATTGCATCACATCTAAAAAAAATCGGCATAAAAAAAGGTGATGTTATTGGAATTTTTTTACCTATGATAGAAGAAGCAATAATTTCTATTTTAGCATGTGCTAAAATTGGAGTCATTCAGACGGTAATATTTTCAGGATACAGTAGTGATTCACTACATATACGATTAAAAGATTGTAACGCAAAAATTTTAATTGCTTCTGATGGTTTTTTTAGAAAAGGAAAACCTATTTCTCAAAAGAAAATTATTGAGAATGCAATTAGAGATACAAAAATAGAAAAAACAATTATTGTAAGATATCAAAAAATTGATGAGTATGTTGAGAATGAAAAAATTTTATTTTTTGATTCATTAATTAATGAAAAAATCGATGTTGTTGAAACTGAAATAATGGATTCAGAGGATCCACTTTTTATTTTATATACCTCAGGCACGACAGGCAAACCTAAAGGGGTGATTCAGCCTCATGGAGGATTCTCAGTTTTTGCAGGACATCAATCATCATATCTTATTGATATGAATTCAAATGACATATTATTTTGGCCTGCAGATATTGGATGGATAACAGGTCTGGTTTGGAATGTATATGGTTTGTTATTAATTGGTGGAACTTCCATCATATATGACGGAGCTTTAGACTACCCAGATAATGATCACATATGGGAATTAATAGAAAAATACAATGTTACAATCTTTGGAATTTCTCCTACGGCAGTAAGAACATTCAAAAAAAATGGAGTCAATCCTAGAGAAAAATTCAATTTAGATAAAATCAAAAATATACCAACAACAGGAGAGCCAATTGATAAAGATTCTTGGAATTGGTTATTTGAAAAAATTGGAAATAAAAAAATTCCAATAATGAATTTATCTGGAGGTACAGAAATTGGAGGGGCAATGTTATCTGTTTTGCCAGGAATGAATCTTAAAATGTCCACAGTTGGAATGCCTGTTCCAGGAATGAATCTTGATGTCGTTGATGAAAATGGAGTATCTGTTAAAGGCGAAAATGGGTATTTGGTGATAAAATCACCTTGGCCTTCAATGTCAAGAAGTTTGTTAAATGATGATCAAAAATTTCTTGATACTTATTGGTCAAAATTTGAAGATATCTGGTTTCATGGAGATTATGTGTTAATCGATAAAAATGATTTATGGTATATGCAGGGACGTGCTGATGATGTGATTAATGTTTCTGGACATAGAATGAGCACTGCAGAAATTGAGCATACTGTAATTGGACATGAAAAGATTTCAGATGCTGCAGCAATAGCAATTCCGGATTCAATAACAGGAGAGGCAATCATAGTATTTTTTGTGCCTGAAAAACATCAAAAAACAGCTACTGCTGAAGAAATTACTGGTTTCATTTCAGATAAGATAGGTAAATTGGCTAAACCAAAGTATATTATAGAAATCTCAGATTTGCCTAAAACAAGAACGGGAAAAATTTTGAGAAGAGTATTAAAATCTAAAATTTTGGGAGAACCTTTAGGAGATTTATCATCATTAGAGAATCCTCAGATACTTGATGAAATTAAAAAAATAGTTTAGAAAAACTAGCTTTTTGATATCCACAAATTTACGAATTGGGTATAACTTTCTGTGAAATTCATTAAAAATATGAAATTCATTGTTGATCAGCAAGTTGAAGATATAGAAATGCCTGAAAATTTAAAACTAAATACATTTCTTCAAGAATTTCATTCTAATTGTCCTCATCCAGAATGCAGTTTTGGATTTTATGGATTTGCTTTTGGTCAATCTCCTTTTGCAGTACCTAAACCAGTTCAAAATGCGTTAATTGATAGTGCAGGAAAGGGTGCATATGCACCAGTTTCAGGAATTACGGAATTAAGAAATGCAATTTCAAAATACCATAAACATTATTTTCACATTGATGCAGCGCCTGAAAGAATCTACATAGGTCCGGGTACTAAAGAATTGATTTTTAATTTATTAGAAATTTTACATGGTACAGTAATTTTACCAACTCCTGCATGGTTGGGTTATTTACCTCAGATACGTTTTCTAAAAAAAAATTACCACATGCTTCCAACAAGAGCAAATAGAAAAATTTCGCCTAGTGATCTACGCAAATTAGCATTAAGACTTCATGACAGACAGAAAATTTTGATTCTAAACAATCCAAACAATCCTACGGGTTTGATTTATGATCAACTTGAACTAGAAGAAATTACAGACGTATGTAGAGAGTTAGAAATTACGGTAATTTCTGATGAAATATACGCACAGACAACATTTGATTTCTCAAAATTTGTGAGTATGGGAAAAGTTTACCCAGAAGGTACATTTGTCACAAACGGATTATCTAAATCTCATGCTGCAGGAGGGTATAGGCTGGGGTATGTGATTTTTCCTCAACATTCACCTGAACTAAAATTACAATTTAAAAAAATACTTGCTACTGAATATACTGCGGTATCAACTCCAATACAACACGCAGCAATTGCAGGTTTTGAGATAAGTAATGAGATGGAAGAATATTTTCAAGTTACCAGAAAAATTCATCAGATAATTGGAGATTACACTTACAATGAATTAATTTCAATAGATGGTGTTAAAGCTACAAAACCAGAATCAACATTTTATCTGTTAGCTGATTTTAATTCATATTCCTCAGAATTACAAAAAGCAAAAATCTTTACATCGCAAAAACTTTCTGAATCATTGATTGTTCACCCATATCATACTGCAATCGTTGGAGGGGATAGTCTAGTTCTTGAAAGGACGGATTTTAGTGCCAGAATTGCATATGTTGATTATGATGGTTCAAAGGCATATCAAAATTATATTCAACATAAACCAAAAACACATTCTGAAAAAATAGAATTTGTAAAATCTAATGCTCCTAAAGTAGTAAATGGCATTAAAATGATTGAGAGATTTTTTAATGATTTGAAAAATGACCTTCTAAAAAATGAAAATAATTCTAAAAATAATTTACGATTAGCATCATAGACTTATTTTTTCTTTCTAATTTGACTAGCCACCATTGGCAAAAATGCACCAACATCAGATACAATTCCTAGAGCCTGCCAAGTTCCTCTATCCATTAGTTTTGTAACTGTGGGTTGACTAATATCTACAACAATCACTTTGACGTTTGCTGGAAGCATATTTCCAGTTGCAATTGAATGTAACATTGTCGATACCATGATCACCATACTTGCATCTTTGAGAACTTTTTTGTATTCTTTTTGTGCTAATGCGACATCTGTAATTACATCTGGGAGAGGACCATCATCACGAATTGAACCTGCAAGAACAAAAGGAACATTATTTTTTACACATTCATACATAATTCCTTTGTTTAGTTTTTTCATTTTTACCATATTTGAGATAGAGCCTGCTCTAAATACGGCGTTAATTGTATCCATATGATTTCTATGCCCATGATATGCCAAAGAAGCATCATGGACATTCATTCCCAGTGAAGTTCCCAAAGTAGCATACTCTATATCATGAACCGCTAATGCATTACCTGCCAAAACTCCATCAATGAATCCCAAACGAATCAATTCAGATACGGAATCTGCGGCTCCAGTATGAACAATTGCCGGTCCACCTACCAAAACAATTTTTCCACCTTTCTTTTTTGTAGAAATTATATCTTCAGCAACTTTTTTTGCAATATGTTGAGTTGGCCTTTCACTAGAACTGGAACTATTCATAAATTCAAAAACATTTGAACCTTCACGTGGTCTTTCAGGAGGAGTTATTTTTACACCATTTTCACCAATTATTATTTGATCTCCTTTTTTCACATCTCTAAATGGAACACAGAAAGCACGATTACCTTTAACTACAATGCATTTATCCATCATCATATTTTCTACTTCAATCCATTTTCCTTTATGGAAAATCTGAGTGTGATTATTTGTAGTGCTGTAAAAATTATCTGGCATTACAAAATTTTTAGGAGATTTGACCAATTTTACTTCCTTTTGAATTTTTGAAACTGCACCTAAACGATAAACCGTTTGTAAAATTTCATCAAGATGTTTCTGATTTTTCCCACGAATAGATAGTCTTGCATAAGACTGATCTTTTTTCATTTTTCCAATTTCAATATCTTCAACTTTAAACTCACCATGTAGATCCATTATTTTATCAAAAATTTTAGTTAAAATTGAAGAATCAATAAGATGTCCTCTAACCTCAATTTCCTGAGAATATTTTGACATGATTTGTTAAAAATTAACTGATAACAAAAGCTTTACGATTCAATTTGAGGCTGATTAAACTGGAAGTATTACTTTTCCTTCAAATTTAGGAATATGATCATTTAGAAAAATTTGTTCCCATTTTTCTTTTTGTTCTTGAGTGACTCCTTGAACAATTGTTTTAGATGCACCTGTTTTATCAACCAGTGCGAGGATGAATCCACTATTATCAGTCAGAACAAATCCAGAAGATTCATCAACAAAAGCATAAAGATTCTCTTCACCCACAGGTTGCCATACATTTGATTTTGTATCAGATAAAGCCAAAGCAGGCATTGCTCTGCCATCTGAAATTTTATTTAGATATTCCCTAGCTTCGGCGACTCTCTTTTGTCCCAACTTTAATGCCTGAAAATACTGCATAATTTCTCAAATTAGTTTTGTTATAAATAACATTTCTACAAAAGATTGTTATAGAAAAAACAATTTTTCATCAATATGCCGCTAACAAATAACGTCATCATAAAATTAAATGAAATTACTACGATGGTTCAGGATAAAACAAAATTATCTGAATTAGAAATTAGTGAAATAAAGACAATTTTTCAAGATATTGTAAAAAGTGGAGAAAGATATGATGTTGATGAAATAGAGTTCTGGTTTAAAAATGAAGGAAGTTGGAACTCTAAAGAACCAATTGTTAGAATTGCAAATCTTTCAAACTACATTCAAGACAAATATCAACAAACTGCTCATCTAAGAGTTATATCTGATGATGACTGTAGTTGCGGTCATTAAGTTTCTAATTGAGATAAAAGTCTAGAAACAATTTTTGCATTTTCAGTTCTTTCCTCTATAATTTTTTCTAAACGCTGAAGATTTTTTTCTTTATGAGTAACTAAATCAAAATATTCTTGATCCAAATCACTATTAGATTGTAAACGTTTTACAACTTCAAATAAAATTCCTATTACTTGTTTTTGAGCTTCAATTAATGTATCTTTTTCAGAATCAGGAATCATCTAATTCATCTCTTCAATTTCGGATAATATTTCTTTTAATTTTTGATTAGTAATTGAGTTTCTAGCAGTTTCCAAAAAAATTTCAATATTATCTTTATTGGCTATTGATTTTTCATAAATTTTTGCTTGAAATGCCATCTCTAGTTTGTCAATTTGATGGACAAATTTTGATTCCAAAGTGATATTTTCTTGGAATTCTTTCCATAGTTCAAGAAATTCTAATTGTGTGTCTTTTGAAAGATTTTGGCATATTTTAAAAAAAGCGGAATTCTCCAAATCTCTTTTTTCATCAAATGGTAATTTTTCAGGAGTAATATCCCCTATTTTTGATTCAGCAAGATCATGAATTAGAATCATTTTCAAGATTTTTTCAGTATTGAGGTTTGTTTTTGATGAGAAAATCATTCCCATGATGGCCATAAAATAGGTATGATCACCAACAGATTCAGGAGAACTAATTTTTAATTTTTCAATCCAACCTTGACGATAGATGTTTTTCAAATTTTGTGCATCTTTTAGAAAGTCAATAGACATGTAATTTTCATAGTGGTAACGGGAGTTAAAAATTTTCAAAAGCATATTAGGCTAATCATTAAGGTTGTTTTATGAAAATATATACAAAAACAGGAGATGATGGAAATACAGGACTTCAAGGAGATCTAAGAATTTCAAAATCACATGAACGAATTTTTGCATATGGTGCAGTTGATGAAGCTAATGCATCATTGGGAGTGATTTTGTCGCAGAAATTAGATTCAGATATTTCTGAGGTTTTACAAAAAATTCAAAATGAATTATTTATTCTGGGATCAGATCTTTCTAACCCCAACCTAAGTGATTTACGAAATAGAGTTACAAAAGAAATGATTGAAAATTTAGAAATTTTTATCGACAAATTTGAAATCGAATTAGAACCGCTGATGAATTTCATTCTTCCCGGGGGAATATTTTCTGCTTCTTTATTACATCAATCAAGAACAATAATCCGTAGAGCTGAAACTCTAGCAGTGAAATTATCTGAAAAAGATGAGATTAACCAAAATTGTATAATTTACCTAAATAGATTATCTGATTTGTTTTTTGTTATGTCCAGAGTGATTAACAAGAGAAATGGCTCCAAAGATATTCTCTGGAAAGGCAACTAAAAGACACACTTTAATCCCTCATTTCTTGAAATGCATTATTGCCGGGGTAGCTCAGCTCGGGAGAGCAATCGGCTGAAGACCGATCTGTCGCGCGTTCAAATCCCGCCCTCGGCATACATTATTAATCTAAAAACAAGAAATTTTAGGAATAATATGCTCTAAAACCCTTATCAGTTGAATATAGTTCAATTTTTTCCCCAAACATGCCGGATTTTTTTACAACACGAATCATTTCTTTGTTCTCAAGTTCTTCAAGAATTCGATTCAAATCTTCAGAGGGGATTTTTGTAATCTTTTGAATTTTTTCAAATGTGTTTGCACCATTGTGCATGCTGCCTAGAACTTGCATATCTTCAGAAATATTTTGATTTTGTCTTGATTCAATTTTGGATTTCCAAAATTCATCACCTGAATTTGAGATGTTTTCAAATTGTGAAAAATTCCCATTATTTGATTTTCTATTAGCAATTATTCGTGGTATTATTCTAGATAATGGAATAATCAAAAATATTAGCAAATAGATCCAGGAATAATTTGGTTCCACATCATATTTACTACATCTTATCTTAAATTTGTTAATAAAAAAAATTCTAATGCCAAAATTTTCGAAATTTACACATGGTATAATAGTAGTAATGTCTTAATTTATTGAATGTCAAAATACCAGTCTCCAAAAATGAATGTTAATTTTGGAGCGGCAAAAGGTGTCGCTGTTGGTATTATTTTGTTAATTATTATTGGCGTAGTAGCCACAGCATCTGTAAAAATAGTTGATGCTGGAAATCGTGGTGTATTGCTTCACTGGAATGCAGTTGATCTTGATCAACCTCCTCTTGATGAGGGATTACATTTTGTAGTTCCATTTCAAGATGACGTCATAAATATTGAAGTTCGTACATTAAAGTATGAACAAGAGACAAGAAGTGCATCTAAAGACTTACAGACTGTAGAAACCACTGTTACAGTAAACTATTATCCAGATAGGGAAGCTGTGCACAGATTGTACAAAAATCTTGGATTAGATTATGAAAACAGAGTCATTCAACCAGCTATTGAAGAGACTGTTAAACAAGTAACTGCAAATTATAATGCCGAAGAATTGATTACCAAAAGACCATTAGTCAAAGACGATATTGAAAGTTCTATTAGAGAGCGTCTAAATAAATTTGAGATTGTTACTGAAGTAATATCAATTACAGATTTTGAATTCTCACCATTATTTGCACAAGCAATTGAGTCAAAAGTGGAGGCTGAACAGAAAGCCCTCAAAGCACAAAATGATTTGAGAAGGATTGAAGTGGAGGCAAAACAACGTGAGGCAAATGCCATTGGTTTAGCCAATGCAAACATCGCAGAAGCTAGAGGTGAAGCCGAAGCCATAGCTATTATCAACAAGGCTTTAGCAGAAAATCCTAACTACTTGGAATGGCTAAAAACTCAAGCATGGGATGGAAAACTTCCTCTGGTAGTGGGTGAAGGTGGAACACCATTCATTCAAATCCCAGTGAATCCATAAAAGGCTAAATTTTCATTCTCTTATCAAGTCATACATTTCCAAAAATTTATCCGGTTCTTTTTGGCGATAAATTTTTTCTAATTTTAAAATCTCTGAATTAGATTTTGGTTTTTCTAATTTTTCATAATACTCTTTAATTATTTGATAAGTAGATTTTTGGATTTCGTATTTTTTCAATGTTCGGTTAATTGATCTTTTTGATAAATAGTCTAACAATACAGTTTTGTAAATAAGATATGAGGATAATCCAATTATAGATACAATGATAATTGGAATTATGAATACTCCAGCCATACTATATCTAGAATTTTTTAATATTTAATATACAAGTTTTTAAAAAAGGAGGTTTTATTGTGCAAGGACCTGCTTTGATACAATAAAACTTGACCAATATTTGTCTGAAAAGCATTTTTCACATACTTTGAAGACAGAACCAGTATCATATTCCACAAGATACTTGGATGGTTTGTCACAACATGTGTGAGTCATAATTATTGTTCATTTTTATAAAATTTAAAATTAATTTGAAAATATTTCTAGTGATAAAAATAAACAGTATTTTTATGAAAAAATAAAAAATTTTGATTTAAAATCATTAAAATATTAAAAAATAATTTAAAATTTATTGGCTTTTAAAAAAGGAATTCATAAATGTGTAGAATGTGAAAAGAAAAAGAAAGAAAATCCTGAAGATATGGGATTGTGCTCAAAATGTAGTGCTCTTGAAACCCGATTAGAAAAATCAATGTACAAAGAAATGATGAAGGAAGGAAATTTTCCTTAAATCTTCAATTTTCACAAAAAAGATACAATTATTATCAAAATTCGAGCGTTTTTTTGTCAATTAATAAAAATAACCTATTATTATTCAATACATGTCGGATTCAAAACCACATCATGTAGTAGGTGTTGAGGTTCTAAAACAAAATGGTGTAGATGTAGATGCATTGATCAAGTCTCTTGTATACAATGCATCAGTAGAGTTTGTGGCATATTATTACTTCACAAACCTTCGTTCATTCTGTACGGGAATGGAAGGAGAGGGCATCAAAGGAGTAATTGAAGATGCACGACTAGAAGATCTTAGTCATTTTGAATCATGTATTGATAGAATCTATCAGTTAGGAGGTGAATTTCCAAAGGATGTTGTAGATTTTTGCAACCAAGCAGGTGCAGAATTTTTGCAATCAGACAAAAGCACAACATTACATGAGATTTTAGAGAAATGTCTAAAAGCTGAACAAGGAGCAATCGTTAACTGGAATAAAGTGTGTCAAATGACTCACGGAAAAGATCCAATGACGTATGAAATTGCATCCAATATTCTTGCTGAAGAAATTGAACATGAATCATGGTTCTTAGAATTACTAGATGGAAGACCTTCTGGACATATGAGAAGAAGATATTCTGGAGAAAGACCTCACACTAGTAAACATTCAAGATCTTTAGGCAGTCTGTAAGATTTCCTTTTTTATTTTTTTATACTTTCATAACCACAAATGCTGCATTTGTAACGAATGTCACCTGTTTGTAAATTACTTTTTCTGATTAGAACCTCAACAGAATTATGACACTTTTTACATACACCATTTGGAAAATTACTATCATCAATCATGATCTAATTTTAAATTAATTTAATAAAAAATTTTGTAAATTTCATTCATTAGTAAAAACATAGCCAAAGGTCTTTACCTTTCCATCAAAATTGATTTCTATAGGAATTGGTTCAAGTTCTGTCTTTAAAAGTTCCATGATTTGTTTTTTAGGAAACCATTGACTCCGAAAACCATTTTCATTTTTAAAAACCCGATTTTTTTCATCAAATGAATCTGAATTAATTTTTTTAATCATGGGCAACATTGCATTATACATAATTGGTGCAATATTTTTAAAATCATCACCATTAAAAGTAGAAATAATCACCAAACCTTCTGGACCAGCAATTTTTTTCATTTGTTCTACAAAAAACGGTCTCTTAGAATCAGGAAGTACACCTATAGTGTTGTAAAGACACATCACCACACTTCCAGGAGAAGATTTTTCAAACAATTTTGAATCTAATTCCATCAAATCCATTTTTATAAAATGGATATTGGAATCAGGAGAAAATTTCAGTTTCTTTTTTTCTGATAAAATTATCATGGGCTCAGATAACTCGATACCCAGATATGAAATTTCAGCATTTTTAAAAAAAGTGTTCAGTTCAAACAAAACTCTACCAGTCCCAGAACCCATATCTATGATGTAAAATTTTTTTTTATCTTGAATTTTTTTAGAACATAGTTCTGATATTATTTCAATCTCTTTTTTTAAATAATTTTGTATTGTTTGATCATCATTATCCTCAACACTTTTTGCATAGTCAGATGCAAGATCATTCCACAAATATTTGTCCATTAATTGAATAATTTTTTCAATAATAAATTGATTAACATATTGAGTTTATTATAAGAAATATAGATGATTAAAATAATAAAAAGATTGTATTATTGACAATCTTTGCAGTTAACATCTCTACAGACAGGATTATGATTTCCATCTCTTGTAGGATGTGCTGTATTTCTTCTTCTAAAAGTTCTTGCCACAATATAGTATATTCTTTATAATTTAAAAATAATTCTTTTTAATGATACATTTTTCTATTTTTAAAAAATTTAATACTAAAAATTAAAAGGATTATTTGTAAAACATAACCACCAATAATCAATACAAATGCATTACCAATTGGAAACATATTTGTCATAATCTCAATATGTTTTGGAGATACAGTATTCGCAATTATTACCATTATGGATATAATCATGGATGGGACAAAAATCCACTTTATTCTGAAGAGAGATAAAACTGTCATTGTAATAAACGACGATTCAAGAATTAATGCATTAGTAAAAAATCGAGGGTCCCCCATTGGAATTCCTATTGCTCCTACTACACTAATTGAACCTAAAATTAGAGTCAAGAATTTTCCATTCATAAAAGTAATTTTTAAAGAGCAAATATTAGAGTGACTAAAATTGTCAATATTGGACACTAACCGAAAAATGATGAAAGTGTTAAGTAATTTACTGAATACATGGGGATATGTCCAAAGGAAATGATGGAATTTTTTCTACGTCTAAACCTCAAAATCTTCCCAAGTTCATTTATCCGGTTCTATTAGGAGTTGCAGTTTTAGTAATTTTATTCAAAATTTTGATATAATTTACAAGAATTTTATATGATTTTTAATTTGTATTCATATGCCATACAATTCAACAGTTTTTTCTAGAAAAGAAATATTGATAATTTTAGGAATATCATCAATAGTTTCAATTGGACTTTATTTGGGGTATGTTTTTGGAAGATGAATTAATTTACCCCTTTTCTTCTGTGAAGTTTTTCTTCTGTAAATGTAAGGGAATTATCAAAATCTACTGATTGTTTTTTAATATCATCTCTTTCTTCTTGAGTTTGTTCTCTAAGAATTTCGTCATTTTCATTTGTATAATTTTTACAAGTCTCACATAGCCAGTGTGATGTATTTTCCTCTTTTTGGAAAACAGGTGTACGTCTACCATTACATTGTTTACAAAATAAGGGCATAGTATAACTCAAAAAATGCCAAACTTAAGGGTAGTGGAAAATAATTTTCATTATTAGAAATTAGTGATTTTTAAAAATTGATACGAAATTCTGATTCTTCAAAATATTTAAAAATAAGGCAATCTCTAGATTTTCGACAACATGGCAGAAAAAAAGACCACAAAGAAAACTACTAAAAAAGACACAAAAGAGAAAGTAGTAAAAAAAGTGGCTAAAAATGATAAAAAAACGCCTAAAACAAAGGCATTAACAACAAAAAAAGCTACTACGACAAAAGGAAAGAAATCCTCAAAAAAATCTAAAAGAGAAGAGCCTAGTGACGATATGGGTATTGTTGTTGTTGATGACGATATTCAGATTGACAAAGAGAAAGAGAATGAAGAAAGAAGGGCATATCTTGAAGAAGCAAGATCCCAAGAAGCATTCGATTAGAAATCCTTATCCATTACAAAATTTCACGATATATTATGAGAGCTCTATGTCTCATTACAGTTAAACCTGGTAAAGTGGATACAGTTGTTGAAATTCTAAAGAAGAAAAAGAAAATCGTAAAACAAGTAATGATGGTTACCGGTAGAGCAGACGTGAGTGTCATCATGAAGGGATCAATTGATGAAATTAATAGCATGGTGATAGATTTTAAAAAAATTAAAGAAATTGTAACCACCGAAACCCTGATTGAAGTGGAGGTAGATTTAGGATGGTAAGAGCGATAATTCTCGTAAGATCACCAAAAAAATTAATTTCTGCAAGACTGATGAAAGTGAATAATGTTACAGATTCCTTTCCTACTAGTGGTCAATTTGATGCGGTTGCAATAATTGAAGTAGACGAATTAATAAAAATTAAGGACATAACTACTCAAATTCAAAAAATTAATGGTGTGGAAAGAACTGAAACACTTGTTGAAGTTTCCTGAAAATGATTTAAGTAACTTAGACATTATCCTAGTATGAATATCAAAAAAGTAGGGAATGTAATTTTGGCCGTAAAGGACCTAGACAAATCGATACAATTCTATAACGAGATCATAGGATTGCCAATAAAAAATCAAAGAAGAACTTGGGTAGATTTAGGAACTTCAGGAGCCCTATTAAGCCTGCATCCAGCATCAATCACAGAACAAGGTAGTAATGGAAATTTTGAGAATGGAATTACTATCGGTTTTCTAGTTGGAGATGTAAAATCAGCAATTGATGAACTTCGTGAAAAAGGAGTAAAAATTCATAGAGATATTGTTGAAAAAGATGCAGGAAAAAATGCAGTAATCTCTGATCCAGATGATTATCTTATATCATTGTTTGAGCCAAACTTCGATGATAAAGAAACCCAAACAAAAGGCTATATCGGTTTTACACCAGCTTAAATCAATTTTTTTATTTGAGACAGAATCTTATCAAGATTCTTTTCATTTTTATTTAATGATACATAGTATGTGACATTTTTTTTCTGTAAGAGTATGATTGTAACTTTTTGGTGTTGTAAAATGACATGTTCTAATTTACCGATTGATGCATCAACACCAGTTCTGAGAGATACCAGTGTTGAAATTATAAAAAATTCATTTTTTACTTGTTCTGATTTTAATAGAGGTTTAATTCCCGGTTGAACAATCCCTGTTAATGTTCTCCCATAAACATTGATCACCCCAGCATATCGAATTTTTTTAGAAATCTGAATTATTGATTGGCATTTTTTTCTGTATTGTGATAATTGAGCATTCCAATTTTCAGAGGGAGTTTTTGCCATGTTCGAGTTAAAAAATTACAACTAATAAGGATTCTCAGAGATTAATCTTTTTGATTTTTCTGTTCTAGTTTTTTCTTTAGTTCAAGATTTTCTTTAACAAGTTTATCATTTTCAGTTTTTAAGGTTTCAAGTGAATTTTCACGTGTGTAAAGAGGATGACCTGGTGGAATAAATGAAGAATTCATAGATAATAGACCTGCAGCATATTGTTGATACAAATGTTGAAAGCCAGTCAATTTTTGATTAATGGTGTTCAAATCATTTTGAAATTTTTCTTTTGATGGATTACCATTTACTTTGAACATAGGATGAGACAGTCCTGGTGGCAATCGTGGAAATTGAAATGCAGTTGGAAGCATATGGGGATTGAGTCCATATAGATTTTGAAGGTGTTCAAACAAGTGATTTTCCATAAAAAACATGAAATTTGACTATATTTTTGCCTTGCTTTAGTCGTTTGATATAATCAATTGTGAATTCTGAGTCATTTTTACTCAAATTGAGTTGATCGCTGATCCTTATACCACATATGTTTTGATCGCAAATAATGGATGCCACAAAAAAATCATGTATGAAGTGTAAAAAAGACATCTCAGAAAATGAGCTACACAAAATAGTCATTTACATCGTAGGGGAAAAATTCACAGAACATCATTACGAACATGTTGAGTGTCCAGATAATTTTACTGTATAAAATTTTTAAATAAATTCATAGACTTTGTAAATTTCACCTGTAAGTCTAGAGCGATATTTCCACTCATTATTTTTCCATTCAATTTGTTTCAATTCCGATTTTGTAGAAGGGTGTAGACGTTCATAGACATCAGAACCGACTAAAATTTGATTTGGTTTTGCCATGCCTTGGATTTTTGCAGCAATGTTCATCGCAGGACCAATTAGATCAACCTGAGAGCGTTCTACATCTGCACCATAACGAACTACGATGTTTTCACCAAAATCTAAACCAATCTTTGCCATTAAATCAGGATAATCATATTGATTAAGAATTGGGTTGATTCCTTTTTGAATTACAGTTAACATTGATTTTGCACATTTAATTGCATTATCAGAGGCCATAAGACCATTATCAGTGCCATCAAAATAAGCAATTACCGCATCACCTACAAATTTTAAGACGTATCCTTGATGTTGTTTTATTACAGCAGCCATTTCTTGTGCAAAGCAACTAATAATTATAGCAATTTTTTCTTCAGGTAACTCTAATGCCATTTGTGTTGAACCAACTAAATCAACATAGAGAACAACCATGTTAATTTTTGAAAAAACATTTTGACGTAGAAATGAATCAGAATCATTAACCACACCTGTGTATTGATATCCTTTTTTTAGCGAAGCCCAGACTCGTTTTTGAGTTTCAAGAATCATACTTTCTGAATCAAGTATTTTGGAATCAGAAGTACTAAGTAACATATCTACAACATTTACGGATTGCGAAGGTGTAGAATTCTCATCAATTTCGTTTTTTTCTGAATCAGTCATTTCACTACTCTAATGGAAAGTCATGCCCACATTTAGGGCATTTGCCGCGTTCTCCTTGATATTTCTCATTATAATAGATCTCAATATCAGAATGACAATCATTGCACAAAAATTTTGATTTTCCCATAATAAATTTTCTAGATTATCATATTTAGGAATGATGATAGGTTTAATGATTACAAAAATTCTCAAAAATCATGCGTCTAGGAACAAGGACTCAAAATGAATTCATCAGTGTTTTAAATGAGAAAAATGAACAAATTAAAAAATTATTTTTATCAAATATAGTAGATAAAACAAAGCCAATTGAAATTCAGGTCATGTTAGGAGATGCCACAGTGACTAATCAAAAAACATTTGATCAGAAAATATTATTTGATTATTTTAAAAAAATTAGCGATAATTTGGCAGATTGGAATAAACAAGATGTATCAATTTCAAACAACGAAGATCTACGTAGAGTTTTTTTTAAATTTGAAGTGATGGAAGGAAATTATCTAATTTCTGGACATATCTCTGTACAATTTCATGTTTTATTATATTACAAACCAATTCAAAAAGTAATTGATGTTCAAAAAGAATTATCTGAAATTATTGATTTAACAAAAAATAAAGAAAATGAGCTATCAGACAATAGTGATGAATTAGTTTTAGAAAAACTGAAAGAAATGGGATACAAAGATCTTGATCATCAGAAATTATTTGAGATTTTTTATGATAATGATGAATTTAGAGAGAAGATTTTTTCTGAAATAGAGAAAAAATCTGATACGGACTTTCAAAAATTTTCAGAAAGAAAAAATGAACTTTTCAAAGAATTAGATTCATTATTGATAGAAACTTATCAGACTAGTTCTGCAATAATTGATGATGCAAAATTAGTAAACGGTGAAGAAGGATGTCTAATTACTTTAGATATGGAATTTGTAAAAAATAATATCAAGGAAGGATTGTTTGATCCCAGAAAAATCTCAGATAAAACAAAAGAGAATATCTCAAGACGAATAAATGAGATTTTCAATGCAATTACATTGTAGATATCTAACAATGACAATCAAATTTGAAAGATACGCACAAAATTTGACAAAATTAAGAAATTTTGTATAGAAGAAGTCAAATACACCTTATTGAGACAGTCTATTCCAATGGAATCAATTTATGCAAAAATAGTAAAGGCAAATTCCTCAAGAGGAAATGTAATTAAAAAAACACCTCTAATACATTCTAGAACTTTTAGTAATCTAACAGGTTCTGATGTATTTTTCAAAGCTGAGTTTAGACAAAAAACGGGTTCATTCAAAGTTAGAGGTGCATATTATAAAATTCAAAACTTATCAGAAGATGAAAAGAAATTTGGAGTAATTGCAGCATCTGCAGGAAATCATGCTCAAGGGGTTGCTTTAGCTTCGTCTTTAGAAAATATCCGCTGTACAATTGTAATGCCCAAAAATGCATCACCTGCTAAAGTTGCAGCCACTAGAGGATATGGGGCAAATGTAATTTTAGAGGGTCTAAATTATGATGAATCTTTTGCAAAAGCTCAAGAAATTTCTAAAGAAACAGGAGCAACAATTATTCCTGCATTCGATGATGAAGAAATCATATCGGGTCAAGGAGTAATTGGTCTGGAAATTTTAGAAGATCTTCCAGATGTAGATGAAATTTATGTTCCAATTGGTGGTGGTGGATTAGCAGCAGGAACAGTAGTAGCAATTAAAGAAAAAAATCCCAATGTAAAAGTAATTGGAGTTCAATCAACTGAATTTCCTTCAATGTATGACTCTGTTAAGAATGGAAAAATTTCATCTTGTGACGGAGGAAGAACCATTGCAGATGGTATTTCAGTTAAAGTTCCTGGAAATATCACTTTTGAGATTATCAACAAGTTGATGGATGATGTAGTTATTGTGGATGACAAAGAAATTACAAAAACAATGTTTCTTCTTATGGAGAGAATGAAATTTGTTATAGAACCAGCAGGTGCTATTGGCTTAGCATATCTCCTATCAAAAAAACCATCACCTGGAAAAAAAGTAGTTGTAGTTTTAGCAGGTGGAAATGTAGACATGTATTTGCTAGGTCAAATTGTGGATAAAGGGCTAGCTGCGATGGGACGATTGCTCAAAATTTCAGTTCTCTTACCAGACAGACCTGGAGCATTTAAAGAAATCGTGGATGAAATCACAATGGCAAGTGCAAATATTGTTGAAGTCGTTCATGATAGATTAAGTTCCAATGTTAATGCTGGTTCTGCATCTGTAACTCTCAATTTGGAAACATCAGGAAAAGAACAGGCAGATATGTTGATTGCTTCACTAAAAAAGAAGAATATCCAATTCACATTATTAACATAATTATTGAAATTTTTTCTGAGTGAATTTTTTCAAACCTTGTTTTTTCATTAATTCTGATTCTTTTAAGACCGATTGATGTTGTTCTGATTTGTGTTTTTTGAGAATTTTCTTTATTTCAGGAAACTCATTACTCAGAATTTTCATTGCATATATCGCGGCATTTCCTGCTTTATTGACACCAACTGAAACAACTGGAGAGCCAGAAGGCATTTCAGTAATTGAGAGTAAAGAATCTAAACCTCCAAAAGCCGAGAATTTACTTGTTTCAGTGTTTTTAGGATGTTTATCATTATACACCAAAATTGGTACCCCAATAACTGGAATGATGGTATGAGATGCAATCATTCCCGGTAAATGTGCTGCACCACCAGCTCCTGCAATAATCACTTTGAAATCATTTTTTTCTGCATAATTTGCATATTCTGCTAATCTACTTGGAGTTCTATGAGCAGAGATTATTTGATCTTCATGTTTAATTTTAAATGAATCCAAAATTTCTGCAGCACCTTTCATAATTCTACTGTCAGAGCTTGAACCCATTATGATTCCTATAAGAGGTTTTTTAGTAAAAGTCATAATTTAAGATAATTTGCATGAGTAATTAAGATAACTGTTTCATAGAAAAGATCATCACTAGATATTTTTATTACAGAAAAATTGTAATCGTATGACCAAAGTTTTAGGAATTATTGGAGGAGGTCAATTAGGTATGATGATTGCAGAGGCTGCAAAAGATATGGGTGATCAAATATCAAAAATAATTGTTTTAGATCCTACTGAAAATTGTCCTGCTGCACAAGTAGGTGCTGAACAAATTGTAGGCGATTTTAAAGATAAAGAAGCAATTATGGATTTGGCTAAAAAATCTGATATCATCACTTATGAAATTGAATCTGGAGACAGCGATGTTCTAAAAGAAGCCCAATCATTTGCTGAAATTAATCCATCACCAGAAACATTAAGAATTATTCAGGACAAATTTTTACAAAAAACCTTTTTGAGAGAAAATAAAATTCCCGTTCCAGATTTTATTGAAATTAATAATTTTTCAGATTTACAAGAAGGATTGAAAGAATTTGGATATCCTGCACTTCTAAAAGCTAGACGTGATGCATATGATGGCAGAGGTAATTACAAAATCGATTCAGCAAATAAGATACAAGATGCATGGGATTATTTTAAAGGTCAAAAACTAATGCTTGAAAGATTTGTCCCATTTAAAATGGAGGTATCAGTAATTGCATCAAGAAATACTGGAGGTCAAATCAAATCATTTCCGCTAGTAGAAAATATTCATGAAGAAAATATCCTCAGACAAACTATTGCACCAGCAAGGACTGACGAACAAGTATCAAAGAAGGCAGAAGAAATTGCAAATGAGACTATGAATGTCTTGAAGGGGGCAGGAGTTTTTGGAATTGAGATGTTTGTAACAAATGAAAACGAGATTCTGATAAACGAAATTGCACCAAGAGTTCATAATTCAGGACATCACACTCTACAATCTAGTAAAACATCACAGTTCCAACAGCACTTGAGAGCGATTTTAGGATTAGAATTAGGAGATGTAGAATTGATTCATCCTACCATAATGTACAACATTTTAGGGTCAAAAGGATTTGAAGGGGAATATGCACCTATAGAGATTTCTGAAAAAAATATTTTTCTGAAAATGTATGGTAAAAAAATTTCAAAACCAAAACGAAAGTTAGGTCATTTGAATATTGTTGCTGAAAATGAGTCAATTGATGATTTGTTAAAAAAAATTGAAGTCATCAAGGAAAAAACAGTGGTTAGGCCAGTCTAATAGATTTATTAGTTGTTTTAGAATGGTAAATTCATGGCACTAACTGCATCATACATCATTACAGGAATTGCAATAATTCTTTTAGTCATTTATGGTGCTGATGTTGCAGTAACGTATAGTTCTGATGCACAAGAAGGATTTCTTCCTCTAGATGATATGCAGAGAGGAATAGGATTAGGAGGTCCAGCATTAATTTTACCTATTATTGCATTTTTCATTTCATTAAAGAGTCCATCAAAAGGCCTTGGAGGAATGATCATCATTGCAGGTATTTTGATTTTAGTTGGAGGATTTGCAGTTATTGGAAACTCATCAGGAGAATCAGAAAGAGATCCAATGACTTCATCAATTATGCTATTTGCTCCAGGAATTATTCAAATAATTTTAGGTGGAATTAAAATTAAAAAATCATAGAATATAACAAATGCCTACCTGTTCAAAATGTAAAAATGACGTATCCAAAGTCTATGATTGTGACCATACAGATTTTCAAGAATATTGTGTAGAATGCTATACAGAATTACATTATTACATCAATGAAAAAGAATGAAAATGCTTTCAGATAGAGAAATTGCAATTTATGCACTAGGAAAAACCGAAGGCGTTCATTCGATTGCAGAGTCACTCGGTAAAGGTCTAGATGATGAAAAGTATATCGAATCCTGGAACAAAACTATGAAACTATTAGGAATAGAATTACCACTTGAAGAATTAGAAAAAATCTACAATGAATTTGCAAAAAAAATGGATGAGGTTATTAAAACTCAG
>VMBT01000043.1_pt1 | contig 80332 bp, 82 predicted proteins | sample 4404301 | NCBI WGS metagenome assembly VMBT01 (sample SAMN12238535, study PRJNA552566) | marine metagenome | isolation source: Coastal seawater | place: USA: coastal Georgia, Sapelo Island | collected 2008-08/2009-08 | reverse complement strand
GGACTGCCAGCGCAGCGCCGAGGCTGGTGCCGGCGTCACCCGGATTCGGCATAATCCAAACCTCGTCCCACATGTCCCAAAGGGCGGCGTTAGCGGCACAGTTGAGCGCGCACCCCCCGGTGAACACCAAGTTCTTGGATGCGCTGTCGCGGCGAACCCTTTGCATGAGTTCGATTAGACGTTCTTCGTATACCTGTTGGACGGCGGCAGCGATGTCGTAACGATCCTGATCGTTTCTGATTTTGTGAGGCCAGTCCGGTACCCCGTAGTGCAGGTTGTACGGCTGGTAGTGGAACTTGGGGAAGTATTTCTCGACTTCGGTGTGGAATCTTCCCGGCCATCCGAATGCTGCCATTCCCATGAGGATGTATTCCTCGATTCCGGGAGTTAGGCCAAGCATCTGTGTGAACGCGCTGTAGAAGAGTCCGAAACTCGTGGGGTATCGGAGTCCGCCACGTTTTACCATCGTGTCGCCGCGCGCATCCCAGACGGTCAGCGTGTCGAATTCACCGATGGCGTCGATGACGACAATTGTCGCGTCATCAAATGTTGACGTGTAGTAGCCGGATGCGGCATGGCTTTTATGGTGCCCAACCTGAATTTCTGGGATCTTTCTGAGTGCTGGCGATGTTTTCTTGTACAGGTGGTCGTATGCGCCGTTGATGCCTCCGTGTAGCGCCCGCCTCCAGCGTTTCTTGTTGCGGTTCTCGAAGTAGGCGATGACGTCCGGCTCACCAAAATCCATGACCGAACCGAACAGTTGGTGCGGGTTTGAGAAGGAATGCTTTTCTTTATTTACCCGTTCGCCGTGTGTAGCGAAAACAATTTTGCCTTCATCAATGAGGGTGACTGCGGCGTCATGTGATGAGTCGTTGATGCCAAGGATTCTCATTTGAACCTGACCGGCATTGTCCGCCAACCATGGGCCCATCTTGATGGGGCGAAAGTGAAGCCTTCCGTGATTGGCTCAAATTTGGGGAAGTACTCGAACAGGCACCGTATGGCGGCTTTTATCTCCGCGCGGGCAAGATTTGCGCCGATGCAAAAGTGCGGGTTGGGTGTTCCGTAAGAGAGCTGCATTGGCTTCAAGGGGCGACGCACATTGAATGTGAGGGGGTCGTCAAAAACTGCTTCATCGAAGTTGGCCGCATGGTAAAAAAGAACGACGCGTTCTCCGGGCATTACTTCGACACCGTTTATTTCAGTCGGGCGAACCGCGGTTTTGGCAAAGTGGATGATCGGACTGTGATATCTGGCCAGCTCTTCAGCTGCCGTCCCGATCACTTCATCGAAATTATTTTCGAGGTCATCTCTTTGATCGCGATCTCTCCAGAGGAAGTATACCGCTGCGCTGATCACGTTGGAGGTTGTTTCAAAGCCGGCATTGATCAGAAGTGAGAAAAAGTCTGCGTACTCGTCGGGTGTGAGTGGTCGATTTTGGAAATCCGTCGAAGTCATCAGACGTGATGTGAGGTCGTCGCCCGGATTATCCCTGCGTTCCTCTGCGAGATTGTGTGCGTACTGATACATTTCGCGGCATGCCCGCAACCATTTGACTGGGTTCCCGTCCTCGTGAGCCGGGTGGTGCAGCTGCATCATCTGTGCTGTCAGCCCGCCTATCCACGCAACGTCTTCCTCTGGCACCCCCATCATGCGACAGGTGAGGAGACCTGTGATTTTGTCAGAGAACTCTGTTCGGAAATCAGCGAGCCCGTCGGGATGGTTTGCGATAATGTTTTCAGCGACTCTTTTTGTTATATCGTCGATGCTGGTAACTAAATCTTTGATTGCTTTGGGCGTAAATGCGGACGCAATAATGTTGCGAAGCTCAGTGTGTTCTGGCTGATCCATCGCGAGAATCGACCCCGTGAACGGCATGCTTTTGAACTTCTTCGACATCTCCGCACTTCGACCCAGCATGATCCCATGCGCAGTGGAAAGCGCGTCATTAGCTCCCGCCGCGACGCAATCCTTGTAGGAGACCATGGCCCAGTAGGAGCGGTTTTTATCGCCGTGCTCGCAGAAAAGGTATGGCCGCTGCTCCCGGGCCATCTCCATGAAGCGCAGTTTCCTCAGCTCGTGGTGTTCTAAAGTCGAGTAGAGCTCCGGGATCCAAGAGTCGCTAATTGGTTCAATCATGATCTGAGGCTTGTGGAGGTCGTAGGTGCAGTGGAACTCGCTCGATGTCTTCTTCGGGCAGCAGTGACATGACTTCGTGGATGTTTTCCACATCATGCCACCAGTTTGTTTCGAGTGACGGAATGAGGTTGTGGATCAGTGTTCTAGCTCGCGGCCAGAACGAGGTGATGATGTACCGGTTTCCCGACTTGATCTCGTTAACGCCGTGCAGATACTGGGGCGACGCCGGGAAGGCAATCATCAAGCCGGGGCGAGGAATGATTTGCACCCCGAAGTGGTGGAAGTAGACCTCACCGCCCTCGAAATTCCCATTCAGGTATGTTACGGTCGCAAAATCGTTGTGATGTAGCGACAGTGTTCCCTCGTTCTGAGTGAAAATAACTTTTCCGTCTGCATGCCCCACATCGCAGTGGGGGGACTGAAAATCTCCGGGAACCCACTTTCTGAACGAGCTTCGACGCAGTTTGACCAGAGTCTCTCCGTAAAACTCCTCTAGGGCAGCTTTTTTTCGACTCTGAAAGCCCCTGACCAGATCTGTCAGGTTTGGCGGAACATCAGAAACCGAACGCTGATAATGACGACGTTCGCGAAGGTCGCCATGGCCGGGCTCATCCCAAACGTCATCCTGCTCGAGGAAATTTACAAGTGCGTCACACTCGTATTGGGATAAGAAGTTTTCTTTGATGAGGAGCTGGGGGAGGATCATCCCTCAGGCGCATCAGGGTTCAGGTATGCGTAAACCACGATTCGAGCGTGACGCTCAAGAGTCGGCAGCTCCAGAGGGAACGGCAGGTCGGCCTCAAGATGACCAAGGATGGTGTAGGCGATGCTGTTGCTCGTCGTATCTACGCCGGCTGGCCTGAGGAGCCTGAAGGTCTTTCCGTCCCAACGCACTTCAAAGGAGCCGGACTCATGTTCGAGAAGAACGGTCTGGCCGTGAACCGCGCGCTCCATGTCTGCGATTTGCTCGGTTCCGGCGTCAGGCAGGGCGGCGACTTGGTCGGCTTCGGTGATTTCGGTGTTTTCTGCGTTCATGGCGATGATGCTACCACCGAATCAGGGGTGCTGTTGGTTGAGCATTTCGAATACTGGGCCTGTGTTTTCGTATCTTTCCCACCAGCGGTCTGGCACAGCCTGATGGCTGAGCGCCCGGGCAATAGTTGAGCATCGGACCCAGTGCGTTGCTGAGGTTGTTCGCTCTCCCCGGGTGATTTCGTTCACGCGGTGTTCGTATCCGTAGGCACACGGGAAAGCCACGAGTGTGCCCGCAGCAGGGTTAATCGTGTATTCCAAGTCTGGAAATTCAAGTTCTCCGCCATCAAAATCGTCGTCAAAGTACATGACCGTGGCGACTTCGTAGAAACCTCTCGGGAGCTCACCGTTGTTTGGCGTCATGGTTAGCTGGTTATCCATTGTGAACGGATCACCATGACCACCCATGTGTGTTCCTTCAACCCATTTTCTAAATGAGGGAACAGGTTTGAGTAGAAAATCGTCGCCGAATGCGTACTCGACGTAATTGTGCATTTTGTCGTTCAGATAACGGTAAGGTAAATCAAGCTTGTTGGCCCGCCAGTACGTAATGTTTAGCGTCTTGTGGCATGGCTGACCCTCTATGTGGTCTTGGCCTTTGATGTCTTCCCAGAAATCTTCGTGGCTGAAGTGATGGTGCCAAAAGTCGAGCTCTTTCGCGTCAATCACGTTGGACCACTGGTGGATGGTGTGTGTTGGTCGGATGGGAAAGTTTTCGCGAATCACTCAGGATGCTCCTCTGATAAGGATAGTGCTGTTCCCTTCGGTAGCAAAAAGCAGGCGAGTTGTTTTGTTTTCAGTCAGGAGGGCGGAGTGAATCGCGCCGACAATCGGTCGTTGGCTATGCCCAAGTGGGAAGAGCAGCGCTGGGTCGGGCCCTATTGGAAGGGAAATAGTGTGAGTTGAGTCGGCCATCAAGGGTGGAGTGAACCAGAATGGCTGACCTTTTTCTTGAGACGTTATCCTGATCGCTCTCCAGTCGCCAGACAGTTTCAGATCGGTTGCGGGCAATAAATTTTTCTGAATATCAAGCTCAAAATGCTGTAAGCCATCAATTATTACTTTGTGATGCTTTGAGAAGTAAAAGTCTAAAAATCCCAGATCTGCCGCTTCCATCGTGGAAAAACCGGTGTCAGACACTCCAAGCTCACTGAATGCCACAACTTGCCCACCATCACGTTCGGTTTTCCGCATCGTTTCCTCAACGGTGAAGGAGACACCAGTCACGAAACGCCGGAAAAGCGCCGCCTGCGCTGCCGGATTAGAGGCCAACGGATTCAAGGTATGCCTCATATTCGCTGTCCGGAATTCGATGCTCCGGTTCGGCTTCTGTCCCGAAAGGAAAGCACCAGTTGCCGTGGAAAGAGCGTTGGCCGGGCTGGAAGCCAGCTTTCACGCCGTGCGCCATCCGATACAGGTCGGGGATGAGGACATCTCCCTCTTGCCACTCCCACCAAATCTGGTTCTCGGCGTTTTCAACGATCTCATGCTCGAGCCAGTCGGCAAATCGTTCGAATAAATCCTTTTCCTCCCCTGAAGGCTTTCGCCCATCAACGGAGTGCAGGTAGTCCTGTAGGCCCCACGGAGCCTTGCACGGACATGCGCGAAGTGTCTCAATTCCCGTTTTAGGACTAATGTCCAACGGTTTTCTTGGGAACGAGGCGACATTCCGATCTCCATCTTTCGTGTAGATCATCGGAGAACAGGCGTCAACTTTTGCCTCAAATGCGGCGCGAAAGTCATCCATTGATGCCGGCTTATTCTGCCAGTTTGGCATGTGAACAATAGTTGCGCGCTCAAGGAGATTCCGGTAATCGGCGGGAAGTTTCCGGGCGAGCACCTCCATGTCGACAAATCCAGTATTTCCAGTTCCCGGTTCTGCGGTGAAATTATACATGTGCCACATGGCAGCGCTTTGAGTGTTTTCCATGGATACGCCTTCGACGTGCCATTGGATTACTTCACGATTTGCTTCGTTTACCCCGTCATTGATCATGTATCCGATTTGGATGTCGTGAACTTGGTGGTAGCTCCAATTCCCATTTGACACAGGGTCGAGGCGCTGCCGGTCAGGGGAGGGTGTGAACCCGGTGATGTCCCCAATTCTGGTGAGGAGCTCGAAAAGGTCCCCACGGTCGCACTTTTGGCCACGCAGGGCAACGATTCCGCGTTCGAGAAATTTGGCAGAAATCGTGGATGGTCGAAGGATTAGCTCCTCTAGAGGTTTGTCGAAGACAAAATCATGCTTCATATGGCTCATCAAGGAAAAGTTCGATGGCAGTACGCACACGGCGCAGTGCCTCCTGCGGATCAAACGTTGACCATCCGCTTTCTACATTCGATGGAAGCAGGCTGCCGTTCGTGAACCGTGCAACCTTTTTGCCATCCCGAGAGACCACAAACTTCTCGAAGTTGCCGCGAATTTCTCCATTGTTCACACCAAGGCGATGGAAAAGCAGGTGGGGCTCCTGAAAATCTTCATCGTCACGATTGTGCCGCGACGCGACCAGCTCGGTGAAAGGCAAGCGGATCCGATAGTGCTGGTAGGCAAACTTGTGACATTCTTCCGCTGTCGATCTGGAATCCTTGAAGTCGCCGTAACCGAACTCACAGTAATCGTTGGTCGGAACGCAGACGACATCGAAACCTTGGTCTTTGTAGTCGTACTGGAGGACTTGGAGCATCGGGTACTGCATCGAGTTGCCGCATTCTCCGGTGACATTCACGATCATGGTCACTTCGCCGCGCCGGGAGGCAAGAGCGTTTTCTCGACCGCCGACGTCACAAATGTTGACGTCGTATACGGACTTGCCGTCCTCCGTGGAGTACAGGTGGCCTTCCGAGATCAGGAATTCCTCGACGGCCGAGCGGTCTTTGATCGTATCGATGAGGTTCATTTTGTCTCCAATTTCTGGTTTACGCTTATGGTAGCGCCTCCTTTCGCAGGCTCGGGGGATGCGGTATAATCATTGGTGTTCGACGTTTTCTAGGAGAAGCCATGGTCGCCTTTCGCTCTTTGACGCCAGAGCTAATTCAGCAAAATCTTCAGGATGCGGTGTCCAAGCATGAGGCCACCGTGTGGGAGTTGGCCGCCTCTGTGGGCATCGACCCGCGGGGTTTCAAGCTTGACTACGTGCTTCCAGAGCCTGTCGGGAATGATGAACAGGAGGGTGAGAAGGCGCTTCTGGAGGCCCAAGCCCGCGTTTTGACGACCTACACGATGATGGGGGTCGACACGAGCGTGTTCGGCTCGAACGTGTCTGATGAAAATAAGATTGCTGCTGTGGAGGCAGCGTTGGAGCGAAATGAAGTTTTGATGCTCTCACGTTGCGCCGAGTTCGGCGTTAACCCTGAAGACATCGAGGAGGGTTGGACAGCCCGCGTTGAAGGGGAGAAGGACTTCGAGGTTTTGATTGCTCGAGTTTTCCTTCTCCAGAAGATTCTCGACGAGCTTTCCGCCTGATTTTTAGGAGCAAATGATGGCCCTCACGGCAGAACAGACCGCTAAAGCGCAAGCGGAAGCGCGAGAATTCCTCGAGTATTCCATTTTGACGCTGTGTTCGATGCTTGGAGTTATTGTTGGCGACCTTGGCGAAACCTACGATGTTCCTGTCGCTGAAGATCATCCCGATCATGGCGCTCATTCAGCGTTGAAGCGGCAGGTTGAGGCACTAGCACTTCTTCCGTGATGGATATTCGTTCTTCGCATCTGTCGCAACCTCTCATGCGAAGTAGCCGGGAGAGAATTGTTCGCCATCAGCAGACGGAGAATAAGGCCGAGCAACTGTCTGAGTCGAAACCTAAGCGGCCCAGCGAGTTGGAGGTTGGCTGGGACGGCGAAAATGGGGTTTATTTTTTGGGTGGCAAAAAACTAACGTTCGCGTGTGACGTTTTCGAGTTTGACGCAGAGTCCAAGGCCAATTACAACGAAAATTTCGATTTGCCAGCACAGGAAGAAGAAGAATGGAAATCCGATCCGCTCATCTGAATCAGGGTGAACTCAGGCCACTTTCTGTCGCGCTGCGCGGTTTCGACGTTCTCGACCGAGTGGGTGAGGTCGAGCTGGGCGCACCCACGAGGTGGGATGGCGGCTGCGAGGTCATGCCGGGCATCTCTAAGGGCAGCGTGAGTCAGTTGGTGACCATGGATTACGAGGAGGAGTGGTCGTGAGAAGTTCGGCGACAAACGGAGTCGCGCTTTTTGATGCCGGCGCTCTTTTGGGGGAAAAGGAGACGCAGCTGGCGATCGCCGCTCTCATTCTCGGGTTTGACTTGGCGGATTTTGAGTCCTTGACCATTGACGATTACGTCGCTGCGGCCAGTGAGACGTACGCGGAAGCATCCGCACCCCTGACCACGAGCTCGTTCGGCGATACTGGCTCGAGCGTAAGACAGTTGTCCGCTGGAAACTATTACTGCATCAAAATGAAGGAAAAATTGCTGCATAAAATCCGTTGCGATTGGCGTGATCGCCATATGGCTAAGTGGGTGAACGATAATGGCTGATCGTCTTGCGCAAAGGGCTCAGACATCGAGGCTTCTTTCCTCAGATTGGGCTTCAGGGGGGTACGAAGCTGTCATGAGTCGCTTCGCCGATTGGGCGGAAGTTGGCGCTGGCATGGTTGATGCCGCTGGAGCCGATAAGCGTCTTGTTGCCGTCCGGAACGCCGAGTCGATTCAGTCTTATAGCTTCATGTCGACCAGCTCGCCCGAGTGGCGCGAGGTGATGTTCCACACAATGTCTCTAACTTATCTAGTTATGGATCTCGTCACAATGCCTCATTGGGCAAATTCTGGGCTAAATATTCTGTCCTACGGTACGGACACCCATCTTTGGGACGATAATCTTGTAAATGGCACGAATAATATGTATTTTTTGAACGACATTGATCTTCATGTCAGCGAAACCTACTGGCAGTCGCAAGATTCTCCGTTCGACGACCCATCATCGCTGAAATATCACGTTGTCGATTACAGCGAAGTGTCGGATGGTTCTCTAGACGGGTTCTTCGACATGGTCATTATCCCCCTGCATCGCCTAGAGGATTACAACAACAAGTTTATCCTTTCGGCAATCGACGCGCTGAAGCCCGGCGGCATGATGCTGATCCGAAACGTGGCCCCACGTGGAACCGCGTACTATTCACCACGTGAAATTCACGGCTTCTTCGAACACGACTACAGCCGCCTGATTGCAGATCACGCCGAGATGACATCTAGGCATGTGTCGTGGAGCAACGGTTTTGTTGTCGCCTACAAAAACGCCGAATGATACACTTCGGTCATGAGACTTTTTGGCCCTGCCGACAGCGATAAATACGCCTACCACAAGCTTGGTCCGGGCGATGCGGAATGGGTTAACCGGCTCGAATACACAAATTACCCGGGCGGTGTAATGCATTTCCACAATGCGTTCGACATCGACCAGAAGCGCATCCTCCCTTATCTGGACGACCTCGCCTACGTGCCGTCATGCGGACTGAAAATTGTCAAAGATGACGAAGGGAAAATGCTGCACGGAGAAACGTTCGAGGGCAACATCGTCGACATCACTGACCTCCTGAGGCTCCCGATGCGAGTCGGCGGACATGGCGAACCAGAACCCGTCAATCCACTGACCCCAGAGGATGTCCGAGAGTTCTTCGAGCATGTCGAAGAAACCTTCTACATGGCGCTTCTGCGTTACTGCGATTTGTATCCGCTCGTGGTGAACACTTTGCTGTGGAGGATGCGCGGTCACGCTCTTCGATACAGTTCCGACGCATCCCTCGGCATCCACAACGACAATGACACCAACACGCTGATGCGAAACGGTCAGCGCTGGGAGTCTGGTCGCGAAATTGCGATGTATCAGGTGACGAATGGTCTCGCATATTTCAACGACGACTACGAGGGTGGAGAGTTCCGGTTCCCGTATCTCAACCTGACGATCAAGCCGAAGACTGGCGACATCATTCTGTTCCCGGCGAATTACATCGGCACCCACGGAGTCGCGCCAGTCAAATCTGGTTTCCGCTACTCATACCTGACCCAGTTTGGGCACGGCGGCGGCCACCGGTACGAGGTTACCGAGCCGAACGACAGCAACATGTGGCTTCCGCCCGTGTGGATGCCGTTTTTGGCGCAGGACCTCCACAAGTTCCAACAGACCGAATACTCCCATCTCGACACTTCGGGCGATCGGGCAGTTGGTCTGACGATGTCCACTACTTTGGAGCAGACCCGTGAAGCCGAGGGTGGCGCGGTCGGCGAATTCATCGCTTACGACGAACCCGTTGGGGCGCCAGCATGATTTTCCGGAACTACAAGGAACGCGAACTTTCGGAATACAGCGACTTGGCCGAGACGGTCGAACAAATCGCTCGTTGCCCAGAAGTGCTAACCCATAAGGCGTGGTACGGAGAACATCCGAGCTTTGCGGGATGGTTCGTCAACTGGTCCATGTGTTACATCGACGAGGAGACGGACCCGGATAGTCGCGTGCCCGATGCTTATGGTGTCGCCAAAACGCCTGACGGCAATCTTATGTTTTGGTGGAAACGCATCGGCGATGATGTGAGCATTTCTCAAGTTTCGGAACTCGTGGAAATGGATCTGTGAGGTTTACCAGTGGTAATTCGAACTACAGAACGTTTGAATATTGAGGACTACGCGGATCTCGCGGCAATCGCGCTGGAAATTGCTGGCAGTGAAAATCTTGTTCATGTCGAGGAGTGGATTGGGCCTGCGCCGCTGCATTCGGACTGGAGCCTGACATTTCAGGCTGTGCAGGTCCCTGCTTTCATCAACGGTGAGCCGAATCCTGACCCCTTGCCGCCCGCCCCTACCGGTAACGGCATGCTGGTTTCTCCCGACGAACTCATCATCCAGTTTTCCCGCAGTGGAGAAGAAGTGAACATTCTCAGCATTTCGAGGAACGTCAGATTAGAGAGCTGAGTTGTGCCGCGCTTTGTCGTGGGTGCGAAGTGGATGTCCGTACGGAAGTGTTTGGCGCTTTTTGCCCGCCTTCGTTCCGGTGACGGTCTCTTTCTCGCCGGTGAGCGGGTTGATGCGGGTTCGCTGATTTGATCGGGCGCCCGATCCTTTTTTTCCTTTTGCCATGACGGCCTCTTAAAAGTCGTAGTGGAGGAAGAAGCCGGCTTCGTCAGCAACTCCCATTGCTAGCGCCAGATGGAACCCCTCTACATCGTCGGGTTGATCCATGGGTTCCAGTTCAAGCGAACCAATCATAACATCTATATATGTTTGGTTTCGAAGCATCTGTGAACCTTCAGCATGCAAAAGTGTTCCGTAAGTAATTTTCTTGCCACGGCTAACAGAAAACGGCAAAGCGCAGACATGGATCTCATATCCCTCTTCGGCCACATGGAGAACCGACAAGCATTCATCGACGTCGCTGTTCTCCGCGGCGAACTCTTCCACCAGATCCTTTTTACGTGTTTTCTCTGGCTTGGTGGACACCCATCCTTCCGCTAGAAGCGTGAAGGCATCGCACCCCCATCCACGACGCATGATCGTCGCCGTTTTCGCTATCCGATCACTTCGCTCGTCTTCATCCTTGGGATTACCGTGTTGCATGTCGAGCTGAGCAAGACATACCAGTTCGTCGCCTAGCCAGCCGACAAGATTGATGGCAAGCTCTTCCCCGATGCCGTGTTCAGATATCAGATGATCTTTGGCCTGCCTGCCGACAGCCATAACGAAGGCGACCTTAGCGGGTGAATCTGGGTAAACGCCTTCCACACGTGACCACCCTACAGCCCACGCACGCCTCGCGGTGTAATGTATGGGTATGGCACAAAAGAAACCAGCCGCGAAGAAGGCGGCAGCGAAGAAGACCCCAGCGAAGAAGACTCCGGCTAAAAAGACTCCGGCCAAGAAGGCTGCCGTGCAGAAGAGCCCAACGAAGACGTCTCCGACCGCCGCCGCTAAGAAGGCTGCTGTAAAGAAGACTGTAGCGGCGGCCGCACCAGCGCAAAAGCCGGCTGCTCCAGCCACTAAAACTTACGTCGACAATGTTCCTGCCACCCCCAGCAGGCTGGAGATCATGAAGCGTTGGTTTCGGAGGATTCGATGAATACTGCGACAAGCTCAAAGCTGACCGCAGAGGAGATCGCCCGCAAGTATGACGAGGACGGCTTTTTCGTACTCGAAGGGGCGATCCCGGACGAATTGTTGGATGCCTATTCGGATCTTTATGACCGCGAGCACGGTGATTCAAACAAAGGTTGGGGTCGTTCAGACCAATACGCGATCTACGACGAGATCCGCAACATTCTCTGCCACGAAAGCATTGAGATGTCTTTCGAGTCAATCGAAATGGCTGCCGCGCTTCACGTCGAGATGTCGATGCAGGAGTCGACGGAGTGCAAGTGGCACAAGGACTCCCTCCTTCAGGATCTGAACGCCGCGTCCACGTACATCGGTGTGCTGGTCTGCCTCGAAGACATTGATCCTCGTTCCGGTCCTTTCGAGCTGATCCCGGGATCGCACAAGTGGACCCACCTGATCCCCCTGCTCCAGCGCAGCGCGGAAAATGCGACCCCTGAGGGCGAGCAGTATCAGGAAGACATTCTTCTTGCGGAAAAGGACAAGCAGGGCGCCGAGACGTTCACGTTCTTGGGCAAGAAGGGTGATGTGCTGGTGTGGCACAGCCAGCTTGCTCATCGTGGAACCAAGAAGACTGGCATTGAGCGGCGCCCGACCCTTATCGGCCATTATTGCGGCAACTACTCACATACCCTTCACGAGGGACCGCTTCCCCCATACGAGAAGCGTGTCGCTGAAATGGAGTGGATGAAGGAGCGGTATGAACGCCACGGTGAAAATGGCGTGATGTATTTCACGAAGGATTTTCAGGAGAGTGACGAGGCGGCGCCTCGCCTATAATCCCGACAACTTCGTCTGCTGACAAAATGATAATCACAGACGACAAGATGACTTCACCCTCATCTGAAACATCGATGAGAACCTCGACTGCGTCTGTTGGCACTTTATAGTGGCTCGAAACGCTTGCCTTGATCTGAGCGATGGTCTTTTCGTCGCCAGCAAGCTTGGAGTTTAGCTGATCGAGAATTAGATCATCTTCACTCGGGTCCGGATCTACGGTGGCGATCCTGCCCTCATGCTCCTCGGTTAGCACACACCCCGTACATGCCATTATTCCAGACGCACTCGGACGCTTCCGTGTCTCTATGTGACCGCACTCGAGCGTGTGGTGATACTCGACTCGGCCCCAAGAGCCAACTCGATCAATTTTTGCTACCGCACGTCGCGGTGCTGATTTTCTATTTACTGGCTTTTTAGCCATGTTTCGCAGTCGGTGATGGCTTTTGCGAGACCGGAACCCCACGGGAAACTCAACGCTAGGGCGAAGGGCTCAGCACGCCACAAAGGGATGTTGCTGGCATCGCCCACTGGGAGTTCATCAATTAGGGCGTCGAGCCGTTCGTGCAGGAGTTTTCGATTATCGAGCCACTCATCGAGGTAAATCAAGTTCGCCTCATCCTGATCGCCAGAGTTCACAATTCGACAGATGAGCTCGGGCGGCCAGAGGTCGCGGGCATCGTCATCCACCATGTCGATCATGGCGCAGAGCTTCTTGAGCTCCTCGGGGATAAGGGTGTTGACTTCTTGTGACATTGTGATTACACTCCTAGGCAGTCCGGCTATCCGGCATATCCTACTAGGAGACAAACATGAGTTACGACGAGTTTCAGAAGATGGTCGGCCGCGAATACGACCGCTGGCAGAAGATCGACAGCACCTACCGGTACGGGCAGTGCATGTTCAACATGCTTGCCGCGTTCAAAGGGTACATCGCTGAAGAGATCCGATCCACGAAGTTGGACCCCTTCTACAAGGACGACGTGCCGGCAGAAACGTGGCAGTACATCTACGACCGCTGGTAACTGACAGCGTTCGCGCGGGTTCCGTGCCCAAAAAACTCGAGGTACGACACACGGCGACCAGACTTCACATCAAATACGGCGTGTGTTCCGAGGTATCCGCTTGAATACACGATAACTGAACCAAACTTGGGTGGCAGGACGCATTCCGGATAGCGGAACGCCAGTTCTCCGCCCTCACACTCGTCATCTAGGACCAGCGAGGCCGTCAGCACGTTCTGGGTAGAAGCTTCGCTTTCCTCCCCGTCGCCAACAAGGTTGTCGTGATGGAAGCCCATACCGGCCGATATGCCATATGCCGCCAAATGCGGGTCAGTTCGCCACCAAACGCTTTTTTTCACATCGGGATAGGCTTTCATATAGATATCGACGGCTTCCCCGACCGCGTTGTAGATCTGCTGGAAGATCTGAAGATCAGCCTCGTCACACTTGGCGGTCAGGTGTAAGGCTCGTCTGGGTGACGATTCGATGTCTTTAGCTTCGAATCTGTACCCGCCACGGTTCAGATACGACCCGTCATCTTGCAGCGTGTAGTCCTCAGGCTGTTCAGCGAAACGACGCTCGATCCAGCCATTTAGCTCGGCACGGTTAAATTTGAAGAAGTCTTCGAATTCGATGACGCCGAAACCGTGGTGGATCATCAGACGTCGCGACCAAGAGCGATATTTTCGGCGCGTTCGCGGTCGTTGCGCAGCCGCTTAAATTTCTTGGCCGTGATGTCATCTTTTTCTTCGGTGTACATGATGTCCCAGTATCCGCAGGTGAACAGAGAGCCGACGTCCTTGGCTCTGTCTCCCGACAGGTACATGGTGTGCTCGTCAGTATGGCCTTCGCGGCCGGGGTGAGGCCAACCGTAAAGTCCTGCCTCGACATATTGGATACCACCACGGGTGAGAATGTCTGCGAGTTCCTGCTCTGACTCTTCGCCCCACAGGCCGTTTGCGTCAACGTAAATGCCCGAATATTTCAGCTCAACAGCCATTTCGGCGTAGTTCATCAGCGATCCACCATTGACGATACAGAACACTACGTCGCACTGCTTGAACAGTTCTTCGACCGTTCCCAGATCGATCATGTGGAACTCTTCGGCCCGTGCTGCTGTCACCTCGCTGCGGCCTTCTGAAGCCCAGTACGGGATGTTGCCGCTGCCGTGCAAGCCGCGGGCGATCGTGCCGCCCATCTGGCCGGGGTGGATGATGCCGACTTTAGCCGACTGGGGGGAGAATTGAGTATCCATGTTCCATGTACACATTCGTTGAGATTGAAGCGATCTCGGGGTTTTCCCTAGGGTCGACCACGTTTTCGCTTACTGCCGGATTGGGTGTGCCCTGACAATACCACCCGAGATACGAGTAGCGCCACCCTCCGGTGACGGGTCGGACCTCGTGGGCTGCCATATAGTTGGACGGGAAGAACAGGATGTCGCCCTTCTTGATGTCCTTATGGGTGATGTCCAAGTATTGGAAGTGGTGTTCGCCGCCCGTGAAATTTGTTCCGTCGAGCTCTGCCTCGGTTTCTACACGGTCGTTGAGGTATGCGACAACAGAGACGCTGTTTCTTGTCGCGAGCTGGTCCCGTGGGTGAGGTCTGCCGTATTCGTAGTCGGTGCTGACGTCCGCGTGCATTCCTAGGAACCCGCCGACCGGGTATGCGACGATGTGGCTTTTGATTTTCCACCAGATGCATTTGCCGGCGATCGGGAACTTTTCGAGGTAGTCGAGCAGGCAGGCGTCGCGCTGCTCCTCGATGTAGTTCAGAGTGTCGATGACGTCTTGCCGGCTGTCCTGATGGACGAAGCTGCCTCGCCACGGCATCTCATCAAGCGACCGTTTTGAGAAAAAGTATTTGCTTCGGTTGATGTAGCCCTCTTCGCCGGTAATCGGGTCGACTCCCGGCTCATACATGGTGTCGCGTTCTTTCTGGAGTGTGTCCTTGCAGTAGGAACGCATCCATTCCCAGTCCAACTCGAACGCGTTTTCGTAGAGGACTACGCCTCCGCCGAGATGCTCACCGCTCTTTTTCATGCTCACCAAGTTCCAGCATGTAGCCGATGTAGTCGTGAATCCGTGAAATGGTGCGATACCTATCTTCGTTATCCTTCAGATGGTTGAAGCACCCGTAAATTGTGTCGATCGCAAATTGGACAAGAAAATCTTCCGGTGGATCCTCGTCACCCCAGTTGATGTACTGCATGAATGGCAGGTTTTGGTAATCCCATGGCCGGAACTGAAGTGGCTGATGCGGGAACCAGTCCGGGTAATGCCACGCATGTCCGGCGTGGCGCATGTCCGGATGCCAGTTGATGTAGCCGCGGATGTGAGGGACAGCGTTTTTGGTGCGGTCTGGGTTGTCCCATTGGAAAAGATTGAAGTCTGGCTCCCAGAAGCAATGGAAATCACCGTTGCGGGAACACAGGAACATAGAGCCGGCCACCTCGCATCCCGGCAGCTTGTATTCGTGGTAGCGCATCAGGTTGCGGAAAACAGCGTTAGAAGGGTCCTGTTCGACGATGTAAACGTTGAACAGGTCAGAACCGACGTCAGCGGCCAGCCTGTTCACGTCTTCCCGCCACTCACCATTTTCGTCCGCGATAACGAACAGTGTGACGGTCTGGAACAGATGTGCTACTTCCTCTAGGGCGTAAAAGCCTTTGGTGAAGACGAGCGGAATGTGATCAGGGTTTGGACCTGATGTCGAGTCCGCTTCGACGCCCTCCAGTCTGTGCGTGTCACCGAAACTGGGATCTCTGGTGTCTGCCGCTGATGTGCTGTAGAACGGTGTCTGGTATCCAATCTGGAAGCGGTCAAAGATTCGATTTTCTCTTTCCCACCCCGGAGTGAATGCGTGGAGTACGGCGCGGTTGTCCCAAACGAGCACGTCACCGACTTCCCACTGCCATTTCCAGCGGTTTGCGGCATTGGCGCAAAACTGGTTGACGAAGTCGCGGACTTCGACGAACCACTCAGGTTCATCACCGGAGGTCTCAAGCATGGTTCCCGGGCCAGTCCAATACAGCAGCGTCTCTCCCGTATCGGGGTGTGTGCGAAGTGCTGGATGGCTGATGATCTCCCGATCGTCTTTTCCGGGTTCGGAAGAACCGGTGGCGCCGAGAAGACGGGCATTTTCGAGATGTTCACGCAGATGGCTTGGCATCGCCTCGCAAAGACCTGAGAGGGAGACAAAAAGGGTGTCCCCATATCCGGGTTCAACATCGAACTTTGTCATTTTCATTGAGGTGAGGACAGGCGGTGCAGCCAAAAATGGGTTATCCACATGCCATACGTTTTTGACGTACGCCTCAATGTTGTCCTTAGATTCCACGTCGGGCATCGTGGGATGATTTTGATCAGGAAGATTCCCCACGATCGGGTCGTCGTCGACCTCGGACTCGTGGATTTCATAGAGCGCTCGCATGACTTCCGCGTGCTCGACGGTTGACGGATTCATACCTTTGAAGCCGATCACTTTGTTGCGCTTCAAAATTTCGCGGAAGTATTCTGGTTCGTCTATAACCTGCTGCGCGGTGACGCCTCTGATCTTGAAGCCCAAATTGCCAAGACGTAGTCCTGCTGCGATTCCACCGTGCATTATGAAGGCTCCTGAAGTTTTACGTGTCCGTCGAATGCAGGACCGATCCGGTTGCCGTCGGCGTCTAGACCCGTCCTGATGCCGCCCATCCATGTCCAAGGCTGCTCGCGAAGCTTAGTCATTTTCGCGTCACTGTAGCGCTGGCGTGCGTCGTTTATCTCGTTCTGATCTTCGTCCCACATATTTTTTACGTTGAACTCGACGCTAGGCATGAGCGACGTGTCGTAAAACTGGAAAAACATGAATGGTGACCCAGCGGGGAACGTGACGGGCTTGCCGATCTGGGTGATCTTCCAGTTCATGTTGAACTCATCGGGCCACCAGTCAGATGGAATATGGGCAGTTAGGGGTACAGCGCCATCTACGAAAAGATTGGGCGAACCAGATATCCACGTGGCTATTCCGGGCGGAGTGTGAAACGTCCATCCAACCGCAAACGACATGATTCCGATAATCGATGGCACGACAATCGGCCGGGTGTAACTCTGGCCGTTGATCTCGAAATCCATGGTTTCGCCAGAAAGGACGCGAGGAACAGTCATTCCGCCGTCCCATTCGATGACGACATCCTGCTGGAGCACCATTTCCCAGCCGTTCACGTTTGCCTCAGTTAGGGGCAGGCATTTGTAGGCGTGCTTTTTGTAGGTGTCGTCCATCCAGTCACGGCGTACTGTCGACTGGCGGATCTCTGGCGGGTTCTGATGGCTCCTGACGAGCGTTACTTCCATGTCAGGAAAGTGCCGACGTCTGCCCTGAAGCAACGGGCAAGCCTGCCGGAGAGCCTGCCTGCTGGTATGGGCCCGCATGGTCCTGATGGTTGCGGTCGTTGTAGTCGTACATGGTGACCGCGGAATACTTGATGCCAGACTTCACCGGCAGGGAGGCGTGGGCGTAGATGAAGTCGCTCGGGTGGATGATGACGTCGCCGTACTCGGGGATGAATTTAAGGTTTTTGTACGGCATCATGTATTCGCCACCGGAGTAATTGTCGTTGATGTAGCCGATCGCGGAAACAGCGCACGAGTAGGAGAAACCGGAGTCGGGGTGGGTCGCAAAGTGCTGACCTTCGCCGTACTTGACGAAGTTCGTGGCCTCTTCGTACTCCAGCGACAGGTTGTAGATGCTGGAGTAGTGGCGGATGCATTCACGGACGCCGGAGATGACTTCTTCGTACACGGCGCCAAGATCAGAGAACTCGGCAGGAACCGGCATGTCGGCCTGCCGAAGCTTGAAGTCGAAACAGTCGCGATAGTCCTTCATGATGTCGTTGTCGCCGACCATCGCCTGCTTCCACGAGTAGTACTCGTTGGTGCTTCCGGCGAGGCCACGCTCGAGACGACCGACAAAGTCGGCGTCTTTCGGCCAGACGTCTTTGTACAGGATGATTCCGTCAGTGGGTACGCCGAGAGTTCCTGCTACGCGCATTGTTACCTCAATTCGGTGATGGTGTAGAACGACGGCGTGGTCCACCGTTCGCCGCTGATAATTTGCTTTACTCCGTGAAGATAGTGGACATCACCGGGATGGGCAACAGCCAGTCCGGGTTTGATCTCCAGTTCGATGTCATATTCTGGGTAGTAGAACTGCCCGCCTTCGAATTCGTCGTTCCAGTAGATGATGGAGTTGATGTCGTAGGTGGGGAACGGGTTTGGGGTGCCGTCGTTTAGCTGTTTGTCGGCGTGGGGCAGCTGTTCGTTGCCGGGAAGCCAGCGGATAAGAACCGGAGGACGCTGGTATAGGCCAACATTAAATTTTTCTTCCAGCACTGCCTGCATCTTTTTGATGTATTTATCGATCAGAGCGTGAATATCGGGTGCTGTTCTCAGCAGAATGTCGCCGCTGCACATCCGGTCCCACCAATACGAGGCGTCGTAAATACATTCTCCATCCTCATTGAACTCGTCGCCACGAGGATTTTCCCACTCGGTGATCGTGGGAAAGAACGCTTGGAGCGTTTTCAGATCCTCGAGCTCGACGAAATCCTCGAGGATGGTGATGTTCTCAGGGCCGACGCCAAAATGGCCCGGTTCGATTAATGATTTTTCCTCCACACGGAGGACTCTAGCAGATCACTTCCCGTGTATCGCTCGGCGGATGTGAGGCTCAGCAGTCAGGTGAATCGTGACCCCGAGCGCGAGCGGATACACCCACCATCGGTGTTTTGGGTGGAAAATCGCTTTCCAGCAGCTCCGGGTCAGTGTTTCGAATTTACCGCCCCGTATCGCGAGCACGTCATGGAGGATCACGTACAGGGCGATCACCGCCCAGCCGAATGATCCAGACTTACCCCTATTTGTTTTTAGGTCAACCGGCTCTTTCAGTGTTCTTACCAGCCAGCCCATCTCGCCTCACTTAAAGCGAGGCGGGAAGAACGGCGGGAAGAACGGTGGGAAGAACGGCGGGAAATGAGGGGGGAAGTGGGGCGGGAAGAACGGCGGGAAATGCGGTGGGAAGTGAGGAGGGAAATGGGGCGGGAAGAACGGAGGGAAAAACGGAGGGAAGAATGGCGGAAAGAATGGCGGGAAGAATGGTCCGATGGCGCGAACAACGATGGTGGTGCCGAGGGGAACCTCAAAACTGGTGGTTGCCGTGTAGGTGACGCCATCAACGATGATCTCGTGAGCCTTGCCCACATCGCCAGCAACCGTCGTGTTCGACGTGTCCGCAACTTCGGTTACGTCAACAAATCCAAGGGCTTGCAGGGCCGTGACGCGAGCGCCAGCGTCCTCATTGTCCGTGTAAGTGAAAGCTCCAAATGGGAGTCCACCTGCCCTGTCAGCTGCCATCTTTGATCAAATCCTCTTCATCACGCCTTAGCGTCACCAGTGACAAGCCACGTATCGGTTCCACGCTTATGGAGAACAATAGCAGACCACTGCTCTCGTGTTTTCAAACCTACAGCACCGTTTACCGTAACACCGGCGTCGCCAGCCACGGTGACAGTTCCGGTGCCGGTCTGGAAGATCGTGATCATCGTTCCAATCGGGAACGCCACGCTGGCGTTCGCCGGCACCGTCAACGTTCCGGCAGCCGAGAACTGAAGCGTCTGGCCTTCGTTTCCAGCAACCAGCGTGTGGTTCGTGCTGTACGTCACATAGTCGTGCAGCATGCTGGTGCCAGCCGGCAACGTGACCGTTCCCGTAAAGGTCGGCGAAGCGAGCGGAGCCTTGAGGGCCAGCGAATCGGTGACCGTCGTCGAGAAGTTCGCGTCGTCGCCAAGGGCGGCGGCCAACTCGTTGAGGGTGTCCAGCGTGGCGGGAGCCGAATCAACCAGAGCCGCGAGTTCCTGCTGAACGAACGCCGTCGTCGCCACCTGAGTGGTGTTCGTCGTCGTCGCCGCGGTAGGAGCCGTCGGCACACCCGTCAGATCGGTGTTAGCCAGAATGTCAGCGTTGACCCACGCCGTGCCGTTCCACTGCAACACCTCGCCCGACGAAGCGGACGTGATCGTCACGTTCCCAACATCGTTCAGAGTGTTGATCTCCGGGATCGAGGCGTTGACCCATGCGGATCCGTTGTACTTCAGGAACTCGCCGTCAGCCTCGGAGGTAAGCGTGACGTTGGTGATGTTCGCCAACGTGTGGGCCGTATTGACGTAGTTCGTTCCGTTGTACAGGAGGATGTCGCCAGTCGTTTCGCTTGAAACCGAGACTCCGCCAGCGTTTTGGATGGTGAGCGGGTAAGGAACCCAACTGGAGCCGTCGTAATAAGCGACATCGCCTTCAGATGGAGCCAACGAGGTCATGTCCACGTCCGACAGGTCGTCGAACGCGAGCGTGGTGTTCACCCACGCGGTGCCGTTCCATTCGAGAATGTCGCCCGTAGTGGCGCTCGTGATGGTGACGTTTCCGACGTCATTCAGCGTGTTGATCTCTGGGATCGCAGCGTTAATCCACTTCGACGTGCCATCGTCCCACTTCAGGAACTCGCCGTCAGCAACCGACGTGATATTGACGTTTCCGACATCGTTGAGGGTGTTGATCTCGGGGATGCTGGCATTGATCCATGCGGAACCATCCCACTTCAGGAATTCACCCGAGCTGGCTCCCGTGATCGTGACATCATCCAGATCGTTCAGATCCAGATGAACTGTGCCCGTAGTCATCGCAGTGATGCGGCCGTAGTCGTCCACAGTGAGCGTGGACACGATCGTCGAGGTGCTCGCCCCAGTCGTTTCGCCCGTGTACACGGTGGCGAGATCGATACTGTCGGCGTTAACGACGATTCGGTTGGAATCCGCCGTGACGACATCCAGCGTGTTGCCAGTCTGAGTGAGACCGTCGCCAGCGGTGAACGACTGGGTGCCGGTGAACTGGGTGAACGTGATCGCGTCCGAACCGATGCTGTGCGGATCGGAGGTAGAGGTGACCACGAAGCCCTGCTTGGCGTTCGTGGAGCCGTTGAGAGCGAGGACTGCTTCACCGGGGACAACCTCGCCGGTGACGCCGCCGTCAAAATCGGTGGCTCGAGTCAGCACCCACTGCGAAGACGCAGCGGCACCCTGAGCGGTCACAACATAAATACCGTTGTTGGCTCCAGTGGACTCGTTCTTGACCAGCACACGATCGCCGGTGGTGGCGTTTGTGCCGTCCACGACGAGACGGGCCTGCGTGCTTGAGGTCAGAGTCGCGCCAACACCCGAGGATCCATTGTCGTACACCGGGCTGTTCGGGAGGGCCGCAGCCGTAGCGAGATCAACAGCTTCGTGCCAGTCAATGCCGGAGGCGAGACCGTCAACATACGACTTGGTCGCAGCGTGGCTGGCCTGAGTCGGAGCGGCACTGATCGTGACCGTGTTGAACGTCACGTCATCGCTGGTGGCTACCGCCTGACCGATCGCAACGGTCGGCGTGTTTCCTTCGCCGGTTCCGCCCGTGACGGTGACACCAGTTCCACCGGTGACGCTTTCCGTGTAGTTCCCGGTGGTGTCGGTTCCGAGAGCGACGCTGTCGGCCTGCACGGTGGCACTGATGTTGATGTCGCCCGATCCGTCAAAGGACGCAGAACCGGCAACGTCACCCGAGATTTGGATGGTGCGGGCCGTTTGGAGGGCGGAAGCGGTGTCTGCGTTGCCGGTGACATCACCCGTCAGATCGGCGGTAACCGTGTTGAAAGTGACGTCAGCGGTCGTGGCCACGTCCTGCCCGATGGCGATGGACGCAGTCTGGCCTTCACCGCTCGGACTGGTGATCGTGACACCCGTGCCGTCCGAAAGTTCGCCGACATAGTTGCCGGTGGTGTCGGTGCCGAGCGCAACCGAATCCGCCTGAATTGCCGTGGTGATGTCCACGTCGCCGGAGCCGTTGAACGACACCGAACCGACCACATCGCCCGATAGCGAGATCGTGCGAGCCGTTTCCAGCGTGCTGGCCGTGTCAGCGTTACCGACAAGATCGCCACGGAAGTTTGCGGCCTGAATGTCGGCAAGGTTGAACGAAGCGTGGGCCGTGTTGACGTCGCCGTCCACCTCTGGGGTGTAACTGTCAAACACCTTCCAGTAGCCGTCGGAAGTGTCACGGAAGAAGCCGGTGTGGGCGTAGGTGCCGTCGTTGTAGTTACCGGCGATACCCAAGTCAATGTTGACGGGGGCTGCGGTTCCGGACCACACGTCGTTGAGGGTGTGGCCGGTGGTGGCAACGAAATCAACGCTGATGCCGTCCGACAGGGCGACCGGGTCGGTGTCCAGATCCACACCGGTCGCTTCGGTGGTGGAGAAGTTGTCGGTGGACCACTCAAACGTGTCCACACCGCCAGTTCCGCCGCCCACACTGTCAATGCGGACGTAGTAGGTGGTGCTGGATGTTCCGGTGAAGTGGCCGACGAGCGTGGCGTCGTTCAGGCCAGAACCGGTAAACGACGTGGTTTCGATCGTGTTGCCGCCGTTGAGGTAGATCCACGAGTCGTCCACGGCAAGGTTGTTGACCGACACGGTGGACTGGGTTCCGAGGATGGTGAGGTCACCACCGACAGTGAGGTCTCCATCAACTCGGGCGTCGTTGCGGACGTGGAGATCGTCAAAGACTTCGGAGACGATGTTGAGGCGGAAGCATCCCGGATCGTCGGCAAGAAGAACTTCGGCGATTTCAACCGCATAGTTCGGGTAGGTCGGAACCGTTGTGGTGAGTTCACCGGGGGAAGTGGCGGAAAGATGCAGGCGATCACCAACGGAGAACCCGGAGGTGTCTACACCGAGAAGGACGCCTGCGCTGATGACGAAACCGTACGCACCGTTCGCAATCGCGGCTTTGGTGACACCGGCAACTTCAAGTTTTGTTCCGTCGCTGGCATCAGCCAGTTCGATCGTCGGGATCGCAGAGTTTTCACCGCTGAAGTAGACGGCTTTGCCGGCACCGATTGAAGCACCACTGTTGTTGTACACGTAGAGGGCGACTTCTTGGCCGAGCGCAATGTCCACGCCGGCGGCGCTGGTGTCTTGACGCAACGAGTTGTTCGTCGAGTCGTACCAGAGACGACCCTCAGTGTGGCCGGGGGTGCTGGTCGGCGTGTACGACGACGTGTCAAAGTCGTAGTAGTCGCCGGAGATGCGGACGGCATCAATGTCGTTCGGGGTGTCGTTGGTGCGACCGGCACCAAGGATCAACAGTTCGCCGGTGGACGCATCGGAGCGCACAACGCGACCGATCGCCTGAACAAGCGTGTCTTTCGCCGTCGGACGAGTGTCGGTCAGTCCGCCACCTGAAGCACCGCCACCCGATCCGACATACAGGACCGTGTTGACGGAATACGACGACGTGTTGATGTTTTCCAACACGCCGAGAATGACGGCGTGCCCCTCGCTGTTGTTGGCGAGTTCATCGGTCGTAACACCGAGCGCAGGCATCGTGGCCGAAGAATCAGCGCGAGAACCAGACACCTCGGTAGCACCGGAAGCGCCGACAGAACCGGTGGCGTACACCGGACTGTTCTTCGGGATCGTCACACCTGACGTGTTCTTGATGTGCAGGTACACCGGGCCGGCAAGGTCACCGTGAATGTGGGACGCTTCCAGCAGGCCGTTGACGGTCAGATCCTCAAAAGTGGCGTTCGCAGTCGAATCCAACGTGATTGTCGGGGTAGCACCCTCACCAGAGTTATTGGTGATGGTGACACCGTTTCCGGCGACGAGCGACTCCACGTAATCACCAGTCGTATCGGTACCGAGCGCAACACTGTCCGCCTGAACGGTCGCCGAAATGTTGATGTCACCGGTGCCGTCAAACGACGCAGAACCAGCCACATCTCCAGAGATCTGGATGGTGCGGGCAGTTTCCAACGCGGTCGCCGTATCGGCGTTACCCGTCACGTTGCCCGTCACGTTGCCGGTCACATTGCCGGTCACGTCACCAACAAGGTCGGCGGTCACGTTCGCAAACGTCACCGACGCGCCCGTGGCAACATCCTGACCGATGTACACCGTCGGCGTAGCACCCTCACCGGTGTTGTTCAGCAGGCTGACACCAGTACCGGCAACCAAAGACTCCACATAGTCGCCAACAGTGTCCGTACCAAGATTGATCGCGTCGTTCACCCATTCCGCGCCGTCGTACTTCAGGAAATCGCCGGCGGTCGCTGACGTAATCGTGACGTCAGTCATCGAGTTCAGGACGTGGTCGTAGTTAATCCAATCGGATCCGTCCCAGACCAGAAGTTGTCCGAGTGACGGTGATGAGACGCTGACATCATCAATGTCGTTGATGCTGGTGGCCAACTGGTAGTAGTCGGTGCCGTTGTTGGTGAATTCCCATCGATCGCTGGTTTCGTTCCAGCGAACAAAAACGTTGTTTTCGACGGTGCCGCGTTCAACCTCGATGCCAGCGTTGACGGACGCGGTCGTTGCGTTGGAGTTCAGGACAATGATGTTGTCTTCAACGACCAGTTCGGTTGTGCTGATGCTGGTCGTAGCTCCGTTAACCGTCAGGTTTCCGGTAATCGTCGCGTCTCCGCCAACAGAAAGGTCATTGGTAAGTGTCGCGTTGTAGAACGTGACGGACGCTCCGGTGTCGACATCCTGACCAATGAAAACGGTCGGGGAAGAACTTTCGCCGGTACCTCCGGTGACGGTGACGCCGGTTCCTGCGGTCAGATCTTGGACATAATCCCCAGTGGTGTCGTCACCCAAAGCGACCGAGTTTGGCTCGACCTGCGTCGTGATCGTGATGTCCGCAGTGCCATCGAAGTAGGCGTTTCCGGTGACATCACCCGACAACTGAATGTTCCTGCTGGTTTCGAGCTGGGTTGCAGTGTCCGCGTTGCCGGTGAGATCACCCGTCACATCGCCGGTCAAGTTGCCTGAGATCGCACCGTTGAACTCGGTCGCGTTGACAGCGTTCGGGAACGTGACATCGGTGCCGTCGCTGGTGATCTCGACGCCACCGAGATCGATGCTGGTGCCGGACAGGTACAGGTCACGGAAACGGTTATCGGACGAACCAAGGTCGTAGACACTGTCGGAGTCCGGGATGATGTGACCGCCGACGGTGGTTTCGCCACCGATGGTGACATCGCTGGTCGTGGTGAGCGTGGCAAACGTGACCGACGCTCCGGTACCGACGTCCTGACCGATGTAGATGGTCGGGGTGGCGCCTTCGCCCGAGTTGTTGAGCAGTGAGACACCAGTGCCCGCAACAAGGCTTTCTACGTAATCGCCGACAGAGTCGGTTCCAAGGTTGACGGCATCGTTGATCCAGTTAGAGCCGTCCCAGCGAAGGAAGTCGCCGTCTTGAGCAGAACTGATAACAACGTCGCTGATGTCGTTGAGGACACCGGCGCCAAGTGTGGAGACATAGGAGAGGCTGGTCCATGCGGTTGAGCCGTCACCAATTTTCATCTTGTTGGTGTCGGTTTCGAGACCAACTTCGCCGCTTGCGAGCGTCGGGTCGGCGGAAGTCCACTCGGCAGCGGTTCCTCGCCTAAATTGAATGATTACGTTTGCGCTCATTTGTCAGACTCCGCCTGCATCCATTGCGACTAAAACTCGTGTCCACGTCGATGGTGTTCCACCGTCCGCTGAAATTACATCCGCCCACTCAACATTGTAGTCTGTTCCATCTGTTTTACTAAGAACCTGACCGGTATCGCCGCCTGCTGGAAGGGACGAAAAAGTAGCAGCAACCCACTCTCCGGCCGTGCCGTCGTACTGCAAAACCTCACCATCCGACGGGGACGGGATATTTACGTCATTTAGTGATTCCAGCGTCGTTGAACCGGTACTGGAAACCCAGCCACCCCCCGATCTCACGTACAGGATGGCATCGTCGGTGTCAAACCACATGTCGCCTTCATCGGCGCTGGCCGGAGCAGTCGTGGCCAGTTCAACAACTGCGCTTCCGGCTTTCACCCACGTTGAATTTGATCGCAGGTAGAGGCGGTCGTTGTCAGTGTCGATCGCGATCGCGCCATCGTTCAGAGCGGCAGTAGGCGCCCCCGAAGTTGTTACCGTGATTACACCGGAAGCGGCTTCGAAAACGTCGTCCGTTTTCAGGCTGTTGGTAGCGGTCCGGTACAGGTTGGTGTCTCCACCAGTAGTGCCGTCACCCCACGTGATGCGGCCGCCAGCCTCAATTTTGATTCGGGGGTCAGAGTCTCCATCAACCAGTACGGTCAGGCCGTCAGATGCGACCGATGAAAGCGAACGTATTGAGAGTGGTGTGAAGAACTTCTGAGCCACGACCCGGAACCTTCCCGATTAGCCGTTGCCCCTCGAGGCGTGGCTAATTTTGATTGAGTTTTTATCAGCCGGTGACGACGATCCTGAAGTCTCCGGAAGAGATGCTGGCACCGTTGATCGTGATGGTCACGGTGTTCACGTTGGTGCGAATGCTGTCGGCAATGACCGAACCGCCCGTCGAGGTCTCAAACACCTGAACGACGACGTCTTTGGTGCCGAAGTTGTGAGTGACGGTGGTTTGGCTGGTCGAACCAGAAGAGGCGGCGCAGTCCTGAGCGGCAACGCGGGCCAGAGTCGGGGTGGCAGTAGTGCCAGCCGTGGTGTCAGCGAGGTTGTCTCGGGCGTCAGCAGCGGTGCTGGCTCCGGTACCACCGTGGGTGATCGGCAGGTCGTTGGTGACGGCCGCGCCCTGCGACAGGTCCAAAGCACCCCACGTCGGGGTGGTCCCCGAGCCGTCCGAGACAAGAACCTCGTACTGGGTGTTCGACGACTTGACCGCAACATTGTCGGAACCGTCAATGTAGGTGGTGGTTCCATCAACGTTGACGTCGATCTGGTTGGACTGGGTGCCGGACTTGGAGAGACCGTCACCAGCGATGATCTGACCGGCGCCGGAGAACTTGGCGAACGTCAGATCAGTGGTGTCGAGCGTGATGGTGTCGTTGGTTGAGAGCACCCAGCCGCTGTCACCGTTGACATCACCTTCAGCGACGAAGGTGAAAAGTCCGGCAGTGACTTCAGCGTTGCTGTCGGCGTCGGTGGAACGTGACCACGCGCCACTGGTGGAAACGACGTAGATACCGTTCTCGGAAGCATCGGTCTGGTCTTTGACGAGGATGCGGTCCCCGTCGTTGAGGGTGACACCGTCAACGGTGGTCGTGGTGTTGCTCAGCGAAATGTCAGAGCCGTCGGTCGCGACACGAACCGACTGCTTGACGTCCAAACCGGAGCGGGCCGCGTCAACATACGCCTTGTTCGCAGCATCAGTGTCAGCGGTAGGAGCAGCAAGGCCGGTGACCTTGTTGGCGGTGATGTCGTTTGCGCTGAAGTCGCCGCTGGAGTCGCGGAAAACGATCGTGGAGGCCGTGTTGCTGGCAGTCGCGGCGTCGAGCTTGACCTTGTCGGCCGACGACATGACACCGGGATCGGTGCTGGTAACCAAGTTCGGGCTGATTGAGACAGACCCGTTGGACTCAGTGATCGTGAGGGCCGCAGCGTTCGTTCCGGCCGACGACACGACATGGAGCATTTTGCGCCATGCGGAACCGTCGTAAACCTTGATGGTTCCTTCGGTCGTGTTGTAGATCATCCGGCCCGCAAACAGGCTGGACGAAGGGTCGGTGGCTACGCTTTCAAATCGGCCGTTCAGAATTTGATTCTGAACTAGGTCAAGATTTGTTACAAACTTGGTCGCCATGTGGCTAATTCCTTCCGCTTATGTGAGGTAAGCGTAACCAGAGAAAGGTTGCTCGAACTCTATCTGGACGGTCTCGTCGTCAATATATGTTACCTCACCGATGACCTGTGTCTTTGCACTATCCACTACGGAAACACTTGGGAATCCACCTAAATCGTGAATTACAGTCCACGAAGTTGCTGGGATAGCCTGAGTGAAGGTAAATCGCTGGTTTGACTGAAATACGAAAAATGCTGAAGCGGGCCAACCGTCAGCTTCTTTTGGACCCCAGAACGCCGGCGGGTTCGTGGTGTCAATGTAAATGTCACCCTCAACACCATCTGAGATTGTCGGATCCCCGGAACCGGTGATGATTGACGATCCGGGAGGCCCCTGAGCGCCGATCAGCGAAACATACGCTGTTAGGGCGTCTTCACTGACGGTGACAGTGTTGCGAAGTTCGGTAACCTCAACATCCACACGGTCTGCGCGGACCGAGCTCATCTCGTGACCTCGTAGTCCAACCGGACGATGCCTTTGAGTAGGCGGTTGACCGCGCCAGAGTTGGAGACGAGCTCAAGGTCGTATACGCCGTCGTATTGCAGGTTTTCCGTGTCGTCAGCGTCAATTGTGAGCTCAATAGTGCCGTCAGTGCCACCGAGTGCAATGCGCCCGTTTTCGGTGGTCAGCTCGATCATGACCGTTTCTGAGTCAATTTCTGAGCGAATCTGCATGCGGGCAGTGTGATTCGTTAGGTCGTACAAAGTGCCGTCAGGGTTTTTTACGACAATGGAACGCCTGAACGTGGCACCCTGATCTAAGTTGATGTTATAGACGCCAGCAATCACGGCTACCCTCCGACGACGGTACTACTAGATTTTAGCCTGTCACAACGGGTTTCAGGGGTTAGAAAAAGCGAAAGCGAGGCGGCCACTGGGGCCGCCTCGCTTACGCCTTGTCGGGAGGTCTAGATCAGGCTTCTTCGGGCTTCTTGTTGTCGAAGAAGGACGAGATCGCGGGATCGCCGATCTTCGAGGAGGCCACCGCCAGTGCGGCACCCACGAGGGGCAGCAACAGGGCGATCAACTCCGGGTCCATGTCGTACTTCGCGGCGAAGTAGACAAAAAGGCCCATGACGCCGCCCTTGGCGCCCTGATCAAGAGTCTGGGTCTTGCTCATTCTTCATCTCCATCTTGCTCGGCGTATCCCTGATTGAGGATAACTTCACTAGCACAGTTTAGCATTCCAGTAGCTAACCACGTAGTCATTTGATCGCTAGTCTGGACGTGAAGGTCTCGAGTATCGGCCGAAACACTTTCCGCAATAATAATATAATTCGTAACAATTTTGTCTGGGAATGATTCCTCCAGCATCGCCTGAAAATCAGGTTCTGATTCCTCAGCCATAACGGCTCCAATCCTTAAAGCGACGTCACACACTCGTGAGTGAGAATGTTCCCAACCGGACGAACATTCTCCAAAACCCCCAGAATCAACTCCGATGCTTCCCCGGTAATGCCATCCAAAGTTTCCGACGTCAAGGTCTGGACGACGATGTAGAAAGGCGCAGAAGTATCAATGGAGTACGACTTCGTTCCTGTCAGTACGAGCTCCAGCGTCTGCTGGATCGACGTCAACGTCCCAGCCTTGCGGGCGTAATAACTGTTTTCGAGCTGCCAGCGCCAGAAATCCTCGACCGTGGTGCTGACCAGCTGGTATCGCTCGATCTCCTCCCACGAGTTGTCCACAAAATCTGCTGTACCGGTCGCCTCGCTTGAAGCCGCAATAGTCGAAGAGTCGTTGTATGTGAACTGGTTGGAGCCGCCTGTGACTGACGTGATCTCAAACTGGCCGTCAAATGCTGTGGTTCCGCCAATGTCAACAACGGCGCCGAGCACGCACCACGACTCCAACGAAGAGGAAACCGTGACCGTCACCTCTCCGGCCCCATCGTTGCTGATCGCAGTGATCGTCATCTGCGTGTACGTGTCGGTGTCAATTTCCGTCAGCCAGTCCTGCCACGTCGAAGGGAAGTTTGCCCACGGCGTCGTCGACGGACTATCACCAAGAAGTTCGTTGCCTGTAATGGATCCGAGCCACGGCAAATAGTCGTCTTCCGCTACGGATGGTTCAATAAGGCCGCTCAAAGACAGGATGCTCGGGTTTTCCGAACCGGTTTCTGGATCACGGAAAAAGAAATGCTTGTACTGCTCGATGGCCATCGACCCGTATCCGGTTCCAATGTCAAGGAGCCGAAGTAGCGGGTAGCGAGGATAAGTCTGTTCGCGATCTTTTTCTAGTAATACGCGTGGCATGTATGCGGCGATCTCTCGCAGCATTGTGTTCCTGCGGAAACCAAACTCAGGGTAGATCACCGGGCGATAAAAATACACCGGGTATTGGGCGTGGTTCGCGATCGTAATCGTCGGCTTCACCAAGTACGGCTCAGTTGAGCGCGGCAAAAACAACGGTTCGCCGCGGACAACGTTCCACCGGTCTGCCGCAACAGAAACTGTTCTTTCCTCAGACAACGGTGTCGCCCCGCGAAAACGCTCGACTTTCATCGTGACGAGCAAATCTTTTGTCGATTTAACTTGCGCCATCAGCGTCATATAGTCGGTGATGTCGTCATGATCGGTGGCAGTGTTGTCGCACGTCAAAACGATGTCGTCAGTGTCGGAAGCGTCGATCTGCATGACGATGAACGCCGTCGAATTGTCGGGGGCCATGTTGAACACTGGGGTCAGCGTCGCATTACCAGAAGTGACCGTCCAAGAGCCGAGTGTTGCGTCAACGATCTGATCGGTATTTGCCAGCCGGTTACCGACAACGCGAGGCGCTAGTTCAAAGTTGGTGAGGTGCGCCATGGTTACACCACGCCAACAGTCACCGATGATGCGTTCGGAAGGGTGCCGCGGAACAGGATGTCTACGTCACCGGTAACCCCGTCAATATTTGCGAGCGGCTCTGGGGAAGCCAAGGTGAAGCTCACGCTGTCCACATAGTCGACACCGGGCACGGCGGTGACCAGAGCGATGATCGAGTTGACACGGATCCGAGTGTCCCAGTTCCAATTTTGCGGAGAAATGTAATCGGCGACTGCCAGTTCAACATTGTCGCGGACCGTGAGTTCGTTGAACCCTTCGAGTAACGCAAAATCGACAGTCACTTCGACATCAAGGCGTAGGGCATCGATGATTGTGAAGTCGAGGCCAGCAACCACACGGTCAACGATCGCATCAGAAATCGAGGTTTTTAGTTCCGAACTGACAGGGTCGCCGTTTGAGTCGGCGACAACCGTAGTGACGTAACCTGCCGCAGGGGTAGAGCCGTACAGTGAAATTCCGCCGCTCGTGTCGGGCCGTTCGAGTTCCTTCAGAATTTCGATCGTGAAATCGTCTGTCAGCGTTTCTCCAGTTGACGCACCAGCCGTGTTAGTCACATAGATAGTCGTTGAGTCCAAGCTGTCGATTTCGAACACATCGTTGAATTTGCTGTCACTAGCGCCAACGATCCGGATGTATTCGCCGGCTGAAGGTGTCGGGAACAGTCCGGTCGGATCGATCGTGGTGGACGCCCCCAGAGTGCCGCTGCTCTCGAAGATTTGAACACCGGCGACTTCTGTCAGGTTTGTCTGGTCGAGGGTGACGCATCGGCGCACATCGGTGAACGCGGACAGGATGTAGTTCGTGATTTGCTGCTTCGTCGCGAGGCTTTCTGACAGGCTGGCAATGTACGTTGCACCACGAGCAAAATATTCTTCGTCTGATTCGGAGGCTGCGCCCTGAGTCAGAGTCCCGGAAAAGGCGACCGAGAAAATGCGATTGGACGAAGTGAGAAGAAGCATTGTGTCGCCGTCATCAATGACCGGCTGCACCCCAGTCGCTGCGGCGCGGACGGGAACCGCGCTCGACGTGTTTCCGCCAGCATCAATCGTGGCCTGCTCCGTCGTCTCGAAAATGTACTGGGAGGTAACCCCGTCTACGGTGTCCGTGTAAGCGACGCGGGTGCCCGCCGGAATCGTCGCACCATTGCTGTCAACGATCGTGAAAACGACGGCACCGGTCGCGAACGAAGACTGGGCACGAGAAAATCCGAGAAGGTTCAGCACGCCTTCCATCAGGCCGTTCGGCAGCCGGTTGATCGCACCCGTCATCAGGGCCGCCACATATGACATCGCTTGCAGCACAGCATCTTCGACAGTGCCTTCGCGAGGCTGGAAATCCGGCAGGGCGGTTTGGGCGTACGAGACAGCGTCGTCGTAGATCGTGGACGGCTGAACGTCGTTGATCGTCAGGTTGACGTATTGGCGGAAGTCTGGGGATGCCATGGTCAGTTCCTCAGGTCAAAAGCCACGTCAATTGTGCTTCGCCCGTCTTCAGTGTCGGAGATCTGCACCTCGATGAGGCGTACTTCAGGGATGAATGCTGCGGCTGTGAACATCAGTTTTCTTTTGGCTTCGTCGCTGAAAACCGGGTCTGCGGACCCAAAGTTGGGAGATAGAGGCAGTTCTCCGGGCTGAATTTGTGCGGCGAGGGCGAGAAGTTGGGCGTACTGGTCACTGGAGCCGTCTGCGTGCTTCTTCAGGCCACGTTCAGCTGTGAATTTGATTGGAAACCCGATCGTGTCCATAATACTATTTTGCCACCTTCCGTGTTCGTTCAGGGCTACGTCAGTGTGCTTTGATCTGATATTTGATGGCGAGATGCAGGCTTCTGAGGCTCACGCTTTCACTACCCCCGTAATAGCCGGTAAGTCCGGAGTAGCTGGTGACGCCGCCGCTGATAGAAATAGCGGGGTCTGCGCCGCCTGAGGTGTAGTTGCCGATGCTCCAACTGTGCCGGTGGTTGAAGCCGTCTGGGGAAACAGCCATTCCTGCCTGCCCATTTGGCGCATAATAAGTTTGGTATGAACCAAGCCTCACAACTACGTTACTGTCATTCGCGTAGCTCGTATAGACGGTTCCCGGGTTCACGGTGTGGCTGTGACTGTTCTGGTTTGCGGAAAAATTATCGCTGTGACCATGATTCATGCTGTGGGAGTGAAACGGAACCTCGTCCTCTGTCAGGGTGTGAGAGTTGGCGCCACCGGTAGCACCGAGCGTTGTCACCCCATCACCGGCAAGCACCGCGTCTTCCATGTCGGGAAGAATCAGCGAACTACCTGATTTCCATGATGCAGGAGCGACTGACCACAGTGACGGATACAGCGTCGAAGCGGAAGACACTGTGCTGCCGTCCAGCAGCAGCCAGCCTGTGTCTGCCGTCGTGCTAATCGTCGCCGCGATCGTCCCTGCCGGAATCAGAAGGTTTTGGACTGCTGAAGCGAGCTCGCTGACCGTGATTGTTCCATCTGCGATCGCAGCCGCGGTCACCGCGTCGTCCGCGATTTTGTCTGCCGTCACCGCGTCATCAGCAAGTTTCGCTGTAGTCACGGACAGGTCTGCGAGACCGTCAGTGCCGAGCGGGCCTTCGGCTTGAAGTTCGATGAGTTCTGGAGCGAAAATGACGCACTCGTCGAGTGAGTTATTCAAAAACCCGCAGATAACCCGCTGTCCGACTGCTGGAACTGCGCCACCGGTGTAGCCACCAACGAGGCACGGTCCGAAACTGAACCCGGCGGACACGTACGGGATTTTGACGTACACCTCGTCGCCGTCAATTTTGATGATTTCTCCTGCGTACACCCCGTTTTGTGGGAGTGGCTGCGACGCAGTTTTGGTGGGTGCGGTAAATCCTTGCATCACGGAGCTCCGGGCAGACTGGCGAGGATGGCGTCCAAGCCTTCGATCGTTGGCCGGTACACGATGTATGGGCGTACCGCTTCGAGAACTTGGTAGGAGACGCTCGATTCGCCGTACCGGTCCTCAAATCGTTGCATTGCTTCTTCTTGAGCGCTGCGCGTTGTCTGTCGGTACACGAGCATGGAATCGACTTTAGCACCGTTGAAAACAGCTGTGAATACTGACGACATCCCGGTGTCAGGCAACTTCAGTCTTCCCGAAAGGTATTCGTACATTTTGTCGTAAATAAGTTTCTGGCGCGCGTTCCCGATGAATTTTGTTCCTCCGGCGTAACCGGCTTCAAGCTGTTCGGTTGACACGCCGTCGAGACGCGCGTACAGGTCGGACTTCACATGGACCAGCGCCAGATACATGACGCTGAGACGCCCGTATTTGTCAGCCAAAACTTCCAACAGGCGATCTTTTTCGTCTCGTGTGCCGGCGACATACACCTGTCGCGCCCAATCGGTACAGATCCCAAGCGCATACTCGACTGCCCTGTCGAAAGCCAACGGGATCGAATTCAACTCACGGGAATCGAAGTTCCGCGTGTCTTTCTTGATGTTCCTTCGAATAAACGTCGAGAGTTTGTTGACGATCGATCCGGGAAGATACGCAATCGGGGAACCTGTCGGCTGACTGCCGCCACCTCCTCCCGCGCCTTGACGTGGCTCGTACGGCACGGGGGTGCGGAAACTGATGCGAACCGGGTCGGGCGTTCCTTCTTCCCATTCCACGTCCGTGATCAGGTAGTAGTCCTCGAAATCAGGGATCCCGTACAGGTAGATGGTCATTCCGGGTCGAAGCTCGACACCGTTTGTTTTTTCGATGATCAGCGACCCTTCGGCGTGCATTGGGTCGTCGTCTGAACGTCGCACGGACGGCATGTCCATAAGTACCCATCGGCTGGATGAGCCGGGGAACACCGAGTCGTCGTTTCCGGGCCAGCCGATCGGGATGAAAGCGCGACCTTCGTACTGGTATACCGGATCACCCCATTTGCCCAACAAATATTCCATCGACGTAAAAAACAGTGTGTTGTCAGTTTCGAAAACAACGAACTGTTGGTCAGCTGCGGCGCGCCGCAAAACATCCCAAACAGACTCGTCGTTTCTCGCGTTCGACGCTTTGACGATTGTCTGGCGTTCGGGTGTCTGCTCGCCGAAGAAATTCATGCCGTAACGTTCTGCCACCTGAGCAGCGAACGCCGTTCCCGAGATTCGCGTATACGCTTCCGGCTCTTTGTCACGTTTCATGAGCTGAACGTTTTTATTTCGGCACTGCAAACTGATTGCCGGGTCGTAGCCCATGCTGGCCTGAACCTCTTGAGCGGCGATCTCAAATGATCGGTCGCGGAAAAACACATCCCGACGGATCTGCCATGTGTTGGCTTCCGCGTACTGAAAGCTCGGGTCAATAACTTCGAAGCTAACTTCAGATGCGCCGTCCATCGTCAACGACACGTCGCAGCGTGTCACTAGGGACGCGATCTTCTGCTGATTCGCCGGGTTTGTGCCGGAGATGCGCAAAATGTCGGATGTGACAACATCGAAGTTAGCCATAATAAATCAGATCCCGGGCAACTTCGTCCAGTCGATCACATCGCCGTCACGGATAGCGACGTCGGTGAAGTCTAAGAACGACTCGGCTTCCTCTTCTTCATTCTCCGGGTTTCGGAAAGGAGCGATTTCTGTGTACACGATCGGCTCGAGCTGAACCACTTCTAACAGCGGGTTCACGTTCTCGATAAGCGACATGTTGCAGCTGGCCTGCGTGATTCTCTGGCCAGAGTTGCGACGAACGGAGTCGAACGTCAAATCCATGATCGTCCAGAACGCCAACTCGCCACCCGTGTACGAACCCGGCGAACCAAGAAAACCGTCTGTATTTGTGAACACGACGGGTCGAGTCGACGCAGCAATTTCTTGCAACGTTTCCAGCGCGTCCTCGACGTCGATGAACATTCCGTCGTTCGGTACGGCAACCATGAACGACAGTGTGATTCTTTTCGCTTTCGGCTTGCCGAACAACACCAGAGGTTTGCGGCCGGGCCGATCGATAGCCACCATCTCGGGCGCCATCTCTGAATACGAAATCTGCTCTGGCGGGAACGGGAACTGGAAGACGAGCTCTGGATCGGTTTGCCTGATCCGCACAGCTTCCATCTGGGTGTAATCCGGTAGCGCGGACGTTGTTGACGTGGACCGTGACGACGTGGCGCCAACCGAGCGACGCCAACGCGTCGGACTCACACGGATGCGGCGGAGTGAGGAAACGCGGTCAGCCATGATCAGTACCTTTCAGACTGGTTGCGTTGAATTGTGCGAATTTTTTCGACGACACGGTTGGCGAGAGCGGTTTCGTCCATGCCGTCGGAGGCGTACACGTTGACGGTGATCGAGTCTTGGCTGACGCTCGATGATCCGCCCCCGGCCATGACCGGTTTCATGCGTGGCACTGCGGTGTCACCGATCGCACCGGATCCGGGGACGACGTGCAGATGGCGGTTTCCTCCGGCACCGTGGAACGCGGCGTAGCCTCCACTGTTGTTGACCATCGTGGCATACAGGCCGAGGTTTTGTCCGACGAGGTCGTAGGCACGTCCAGCAGCATGGTCGGACATGCCGGATCCAAGGTTGAAGTTCCTCATGCTGGAGGTGAGGCTGCGGCTTCCGCTTACCATGCCGTCCAGTGCCCGGTGACGGCTCATGGTGTCGACAAGGTTGCGACGCGGCGAGAACGTGTCGCCTCCCCGATCGTAATTGGGGCCCGAGCTGGTGTCCGGCATTACTCCGCCGACAGCCGTAACAAGGTACCCAATATTGCGATTGAAAAGGTCAATAGCTTCTTTGAGCGGGTCCATTTTTAATCCTAGACCCTCAATAATTCCACCCTTGACGGCTCCAGCCAATTTTTCCCTAGTCTTTGCGGACTCCGACATCGCCAACTCAATTGTTGAACCAGTCGCCTCCTCGAACGCTGTGTTCAAGAAATTGGTTACCGCGTTCTCGCGATCCTCGGTGCTCATAAACCGGGATCGACCAATCATGGCGTCGATGTCTGTAGGAACAAGAGTTCCGCCAGCCTGATATGTCTCAGCCAAAGCAATAAGGTTGTCCTGCGACATGCGGCTCAAAGCCGCGTCCACCGCCTCTTTCGAAGCAGTCATATCGCGTGACGCGAAATCCTGAAGAATGTTCTGAGTGACAAGGTCCTGTAGGCCGCCACGAGCAGTATCGGTAAACGCCGACAAGATTGGCGCCATGGCCGGAGAGAAGAACTCGTTTTCGAGGCCGTACAGAACGCCACCTTCGGTGGTGAACTGGCGTCCCGGCATTGCGGCGCTACCAATGTTTTCGATGATCGACCTGTAGGCGGCTAGCGGGTCACCGCCAGACAGCATCATCGTCTGCTCGCCGACAATTCTTAACAGTTCCGCGGCATCTTGGACCGTTGCGCCAGCTTCGGAAAGTGCGACTTCTCGGAACGCTACTGCTGCCTCGTTGACCACGGCGGGAGCGGACACGATCTGCAACGCTGTGTCAATCTGCGAAATTGCTTCAGCCATAACGGAGTTGAACGCCTCGTTGAACGCGTCTCCGAACCGTTGGACAGCGACGCCGGTGACTTCGAGCTGCGTTTGCAGATCCATCATGTTGCCGGTCAGGTCAATTTCCAGCGATCTGGCAAGATCGATAATTTCGCGATCAGCGAGCCCGGTGATGCGGCCGAGGTCGTCGACATTGGCTGTCATCACATCAATGTGCCGTTGTGTTCTCTCAGCACGCTCATCGAACGCTTTCTGCGCCTCCTCATGCGTAATTTCCGAGTACGCAGAGTTGTCTGCAAATTCGCGGAGAGTTCGATCGAAATCGTGCATGGCCTGCTTCGCTTGGGCAAGTCCGCCTGAACGAAGAATGTCTTCCACCCCATCCGCGTAGGCGTTCGCAAAGCTTCGCCCTGACTTCTTGGCGTCGTTTCGTGCTTCTCTCGCGTTCAGGAATCCCATGACTCCGCCGCTGACCAAACCGAGCACAGCGCCGATGCCGGCGCCGACGGCAGTGCCGAGGCCGGGGAACACCATCGAGCCGATAAGCGCACCAGTGGCAGCCCCCGTTGCCGCTCCTCCTAAAGCACCGGTAACAGTCGAAAGAGTTCCGGCAGACATTCCCAATTTTCCATTGTTGGAAATGTTTTTGTTTCTGGCGATCGCGTTGGTCATTTCGCCGGTGAGGGTCATGCCAAGCGATGCGACTGCGGTCGCTGCCGTCAGTCCCAGCATGGCTTTTCCGGCAGCCTGATTGATGCCTTGTGTTATTCCACGCTTGACGCCCCCCTTCATCCCTTTGAGTCCTTTGCCCCTAAATCCCTTCAGCGACGACGTCGGGCCCTGCGCTGAAGGAGCCGGGATTGCTCCCAATCCCATGCTGGCGGCAGCGTTGCCAGCCATGTTTGAACCCGTATAGAACAGAGTGGGAAGGATTCCTGCCAGAGAGGCGTTGCGGAGGCTTTTCGAAACCGAACTTCCCAATGACGCGTAGCTTGGCCCCTCCTGATTAACGCCACGATCAAACAAACTGTAAAGGCCCATCGTTGCGAGGGCTGCTCCGCCACCCTTCAGCCCCATGGCCCGACCGACACCTTTTACACCCCTGCCGCCAGCCTTGAGGGCCCTACCGCCGACACCAATTCCTCTGCCTCGAATCATCGAGAACCCGGACATTAAGGCGAGCGTGCCCCCTAAGCCTGCCACCCCACCAATCATTGATCCGGGTCCGCCAAGCGCACCGAGGAAACCGAGCATTTGGCCGAGAAGTTGGACCACGGTCCCCAACACGCTGGCGAATGACATGAATGCGTTAACGACAGTCATGATTGCCGGCGAAGCTTCGAGGAAAGCCATCCTGATCTTTTGGAAAACCCTGAGGACGTCGTAGAAGGCGTCACCAAGGTCGCGGCCAAATTTCTGGAACTTGTCCGAGTTTTTCACGACCCAGTCGGCCAAGTCGATGAAGTTGTCGCGTAGTCCGCGTCCGATTCCACCGAGCACAGAGCCGAGGAACTTGTTCACTTCGCGCGATGCCTCGGAGAATCGCCTCAGACCGTTTCTGAAGCGCTCGAGCCCGTCGGAGAACCAGCCGGTGAGCGCCCTCCATTTTCTGGTGAAGTTGTCGATGAACTGATCGGTCATCGGCAAGTACTTGTTGAATAGCAATACCGTAAAATCAGAAATCTTTTCCGCCGCATAAATAATGGCGTCAACAAAGTTTCCGGTTCCGAACGAGTACAAATTGCTGCTAATTTCCAGCAGGGTTCTCCGGAAAATTACTTGAAGTCGATCGAACGTCTCCTGCACCGGAGTGATGAATGCCTGACCGAAGTCGGCGAACGTGTTCTGGAACTCGGTGATGAACGATTTGATTTGGCCCATCAGTGTGCCGCGAACGTTTTGTGCGGTTCCAGCAACACCGGCAGCTTCAGCCAGATCGCCGCTAGCGAACATCTTCAGCAGCTCGGCATTAGTGGTTTTACCACTCTTCAGTACTTCCTTGTACGCCTTTTCGAATTCTGGGCCGATGTCTTTTGCTGCTGCGAGAACCTGTTCGCCCTGCGCGTTTTTTCCGCTTTGGAGCAGGCTGACGATCTGGGCGGTTGCCGCGAGACCTTTCTCCATGTCGCCTGACATCACGGCAAAGTCAGCGAGGCCCCTGATGGAGGTAACTGTCGCGCCGGTCACCTTGGCGTTCCGTGACGCGGAAGCGAATGCGCCGCTCAAAGCTTCGACGCCGAACATCGCAAGGTTGGCGTCGCTTCGCATTGATCGCAGCGCGCGGCTGGACGCAGCAAAACTTCCACCGTAACTACCGGACGCTGACGCGGCTTGGAACTGGCGTTGAGCTTGCGTGAACAAAGCGATCGCTGCTGCGATGCTGGCCGCTGCGTTAGCGGCAACAACTCCGAGGGCTTTCACGGATGACGCCCATGCGCGTGATAGGCCGCTACCTATTGCGAGCATGGCGTTGACCGACGATAGGGCGGCGAGCAAACCGAGCGTTTCGACGGCGGCTAGCTTCATCGCCATTCTGAATACGCCCTTCAGGGTTCGGGCCATTTTCCCCATTCGTCGGTTTGCTTTACCGACGTTGCGATCCCACCAGCGAACCTTCTTGTTCGCGTCATCCTGAGCTTTGTTGTAGTTCTTTATCTTGTCGGTCAGATCTCCGAACTTCCCCCCGAACTTGTCCGTGAGTTGCTGGGCTTTGCCCATGTACCCGTTGAACTTTTCGAAGGCGTTATTCAGCCGCCCGAATCGTTTATCGATGGCCTCGGCTTGAGCAGCAAAAGCCGCAAGGCGACGCTGAGTTTTATTAAGGTCACTAAGGTCTGCGTCTACCCGTACATTAATGTTGACATTTTCATTGTCGGCCATTTACGGGCTCCGCGCTGAAAGAGGGAATTATGGGCGATTTCGTTCAGCTTCGCGCTGCTGATCCTCGCGATCTTTCTCTACAACTTTAGCACAGGCGACTAATATCAGCCATTCATCATCGTCGCAGTTGAGCAAGGCTAAAGGGTTTGTTCCCCACAATTCGCCTAGGCGTGCAGCGGTTTTAACCCGAGGGTCTTCCCGAAGGTCGTCTAGGACTTCTAGGTAGGGTCCACGACATCAATCGTGTCCCCATACCCTGCGGCATCAAGGATGGCCAACGCCGCGGCCTCAATGTGCGGGTCCAGACCGAAGAACGCCTGAACGCAGTCCGGGATAGGCCGGGTGGTGCCAGTCATCTTCAGGATCTCGTCCGATCCAAACGTGAAAGGCGTCCCGTCATCATCGACGGCCTGCTCATCATTGACGAAAATACCGATCGTCGTCTGACCCACAACGGTGCAGGCAAACCGCGTCGCATCCATGCCATTCTTGGTGTCCTCACCGGACTGCTTACGCCAAGAACGCATCTGGTGCTGGGTGATATTCGGCGAAATCTGGATTTTGATCCCCGGACGCTCGGGAACCTCAATAAAAACCGCCGAACGCTGCACCTTGCGTGACAACGTTTCTTTCAGCTGATCCAGAACACTCGGAGGAGCATCCTTGGAAGTTTTCACCCTAGGTGCCGACTTAGGCGCTTCTTCCTGCGCGCTGGTGGTGTCTTCGAAAAGTTCATCGCTCATGGCGAGAACCCTAACACAGCAAAAGGGGCGCCAGCGGCACCCCTCTTACTGAAAGTAAAGTGAGTTTTAGCGTCAGGCGACGGTCTGAACGCTGAACGTGAGAGCGTAAGTCGCCGGCGCACCAGACGCCGCGTCACCCTCAGGCTCAGTCAGACCAACCAGCAGACACAGCGGATACTTCCGGGTGCCCTGCGGGTTCTTAATGTCGCAGTTGAACTCCTCGACAGTGATGTCGTAGTAGGCGCGACCAACCAGCTGCCGGGCAGCCTTCAGGAAGTCACCATCGACGTCGCGGTCGTAGTGGCGGGTAAGAGTGATGTCACCGATCTCCGCAGGAGCGCACAGCACCTCAGGGAACAGCTTGCCACCGATGTAGATCTTCTCGACCGAAGCCGTGACCTCACCACCGGACACCTGAGCAAAGTACTGGAAGTTGCCGTCGTTACCCACCGAGGGGGGAGTCTCAACGTTTCCCGTCGAAGACGGGGTGATGGAAGCAACAATCTGCCTCTGTGCAAGTTTCATTTTTTAGCTCCCTCAGACTACCGATGCGGTGAGGTTGGACTTGGTGACATCGACCTGAATCTGGTCGCTGGTGGACGACACGCGGATGCCGACCTTCGCCTTCACGAGACCGCCGGCCAACTGGGTCAGCGGGTTGATGGCGTCGTTGACCTGCACCGAGTAGCCGTAGTCGATACGGCGGCCGGTGGAGTCAAACGCTTCGTAGAGACCACCCGCGATGCGGATCGGCTCGAGCATGTTGACCAGACGGGCCTCGACCTTCGAGAAGAGCGAGGAACGACCGTCGATCGGCGAGAAGATCAGGTCCTCAAGGACAGTCTTCGCGCGGTCAACGACGTAGTTCAGCATCTCGCGGGAGGTGGTGAACCGGAAGTTGTCCTCGTCAGACGAAAGGGTGCGAGCACCGTAGACACGGACTCGACCGTTGATCACGCGGAGGGCGTTGATCTTGTTGTCGTCGAGGTCGTCTCCGGTTTCCGAGTTGATCGGCGTATACAGGCCGGTGATGAACTTGGACTCGGAGACCGAGCCGGCGTAAGCCGCCCACGATCCGATGCTGTTGTGGGCCTGAGCCCTCTTCGCGGCGACGTAGCCTTCCGGCGACATGTTGATCGTGGTGCCGGACTCGTTGACCATCTTGACCCACGGGTAGAACATGGCGCCGTACTCGGCATTGTCAGCAGAAGTGACGGCCGAGCCATGAGCCTTGATCTCGGTGGTGGTGTCATCCTCGTTGCCGGCGAGCAGAGCGAACCGGTTGTTCCCCGCCGCGTGCTCGATGAGGGCTTCGTGGATCGGGCCGACATCGGCGAAGCTTCCGTCGTGCGGAATTGCGACAGCGCCCGGGCCGAGGTCGTCGGTGAAGTTGGTGCGAAGAGCACCGGTGTAATCACCGTCGGTGATGTTGCCTTCGTCGGCGTCACCAGCACTGAAGGCCGCCTTGACGAACACGGCGAGCGTGTCGCCTCCATCCTCAGCGGTGGCGTAGTTTGCGGCAACTGAGGAAGAGTTGATCTTCTGAACGGCCGCAGCGGTGTTGGCAACTTCGCCGGTCGAGTAGACCAGAGCGTCGTTCAGGTAGAAGCGGACGTTGAATCCGGAGCCGAGAGTCACGACCTCGGCGTCGAGGTTCGAGGACCACGCGCCTTGACCGACGGCGGTGAGGGTCATCGCGGTGCCAGCGGTTCCGCCGGTCACGTCAAGATCGCCGAACGTGGCGCTCGGGCCGACGACGCGTGAGACGTACACCTGCGCTCCGCCCTCTTCGAAGAAGGTCTGGACCTGCTGGTGGACCGCACCGCTGGCGATGTAGTCGCCATAGATGATCTCGTAGTCGGCAAGGCTGCCAACCAGCTTGGCGGTTCCTTCAGGTCCACGCTCCGTACGGCCAACCAAGAACAGCGTTGCTGTCGGGTTCTGGTTGACGGTGGACGGTCCTGAGCGAACCGAAGTGTTTACGACGATACCGGGCATTTGGATTCCCTCCGCGCTCTTGCGAGAGTTCTCGTGTGACTGATACGAGTATACCTAAAAAGCTCCGTCGTCTTTGGAACTAAGGTCTCTCGCGGTATCTATTCTGTCTCATCAAATGCCACTTCTAGTGGAAGGCATTTAGAGATCTTTGAGAAGCGGCGCCAGCGGGTTGACTTCGGCGTTAATTTGGTCTGCTGAATCGGCAATATTGACAACAGAAACAACTTCGGTTACACGAAGGTTGTAGGACAAATACGCGCCAGCCATCATTCTTTCGCCCTTTAGATGGGTTAGGTCAGAGTATTCCTCGCGGAGCTGAGCTTCGTCGATGTAGGCGACGAGGTTGTTCGGCTGTGCATACAGGTTGAGGCACGGATCATCCAAAATCGCCGAGCGCACAACAGTCGTCAACCGGTCGCGCTTAGCGGTGCATTGCTCAGAATCGTCGTCCTTCACCCAGATGTATGTTCGCATCGAGTACTCAACGTGATACATCGGATCCATGGTCGACGTCAGATCCGCACGGGTGAGGCCGTTCATCGAAACTGCGACCGTGATGAGCGTCGGCCAGCGGTCGATGGCAACCGGCTCGTAAACCAAATACTTCTCCGGCTCTGGCAAGTTCTCGTCGTCAAGGTTCCACGCGTTCCGGTACGACAAAATTCTTGTCGGGATTTCCTCCCGCAGATAATCGTTGACGAAGTTTTTCGCGTTGTATGCGCCCTGCATCGTCACAAGAAGTCACCCCTCACGACCCAGCTGGCGGCATCTGATGCGACCTCTTCACCGAACCTTCGCGGGTTGAAGAGGATCGCGCGCTTCGGCATATCCCTTGTGCCGTACTGGTGGAACTTCGCGTAATCGACATTGGTGCCGAACTGTGCATACTTGGGGGTGATCACGTTGGCTGGGCCGCGCAGGTTCGCCAAACTGTTGAACAGGCGACCCGTCCTCCGCATCAATGGCCACGAGTACGCGTCCTTTCTGCGCTGCCACCCGCCAACGAGAAAACCGCTGGATGCGAAGTTGGCTCGGTTGGCTCGTTCAAGCTGATCTCGCGCGCGGGAGAACACCGGCTGGAACGTCAGTCCCCGCGCCTGCATCGCGGTCATGCGAGCCTGAACCTTCGGGATGCCATCGACATCTACGCTGGCCTTGATCATTAGGAGATCCTGATTCGTCGATACTTCCGGAGCGACTGAATTTCCTCGGGCGTGAATCCGGTAGTGACTGGGCCGACGTTGCGGGTCTCCAAATCTTTAATACCGACCACGTCGTCGTGCATGTTTTGCATTTCGCGTGATGCGGCCCGCAGGATGAGGAGCTTGAAGTAAGGAATGGTTGTTCCGTCCATGCCGGCCGTGTAGGTGATGTTCAGTGTGTCGTTCGCGAAAGTGCGGTACACGTCGACTCCGTACTTCTGAACGATGAAGTCAGTTCCTTCGGTCAGCGATTGCGCGGCAGCACCCGGCTGCGGGCCAGTCGCAGTCAACGTCGAGACCGAGATAACCGGAGAGTTTTTAAGATAAAGCGTGTACGGCGGCTGGAGCCAGCTCAGAACGTTTCCCGTGGTGTCCAGCGAATAGTCGTAAAAGAATGACGAGTTGGGGACGCCAACATTGAGGTAGTCGACCTTATGAACCTCGCTGTATGTGTCGACCTCGACCGGACGTCTGATGTATGACTCGAGTTCGCTTTGAAGACCCTCAAGGACGTAGCCGGCTGCGTGGGACTGGCGGTTGTTGAACTTGATGTCCATGTAACGCTCAAGTTCGGTCTGCGTTACAAGCATGGTTACCTCGCAGGAGAAATCGACGGACCTGCGACCAATTTTAGTTTATTTGTCGGCGCTCGACAGCCACCTACATCAAATCGTCGAAAACTTCTTCCCAACGTTTCGCCATATTGTGAACGTCGAGATTCTCCTTGACGATCTCACGCTGCCTCTTTGACTCCCGCGACCTGACATTCGGATCGAGCAGCTCAGTGATGTGTGCTACCCATTCCTCGTCGGTAGTCGCCAGCCGACCAATCCCGTATTCGTCATAAAGGCGACGGTACTCGCTGATGTCAGTTGCGACGAACGGAACACCCGCGGCGGCGTACTCGATGGCTTTGATCCACGATTTCGCATGGTTGAACGGGATGTCGTTGAGTGGGGCAATACCGATGTCGAACTGAAAAGAAAGCTGACAGTATTGGCGCGGCGGATACATCGGTGTTTTAGTGACTTTTTCTCGTGGCGCACCAACCTTGTCGGCAAACCACGCGGCACCGTCGATGTGTCCAGAGTGGTGAAGTCGCCACTTCTGATTGTTGATGAATGACGCTACCGTTTCGAGGTCGCCCGACCTGTGGCTCGTTGACCCGACCCACCCGACAATGGTTTTCTTCGGTCGGGGATGACGCTTACGGAACGAGTCGACATCAACACAGTTGTCGATCTTGTAGACGTTTTTGATCCCAAATTCGTCACGCATTTTGTCTTCAAGAAACGGCGTAGACACCGTCACTGCATCTGACATTTGAATGATGTGCCGGTAATTGTCGATGTTTTCGTCGTCGTTATGGTCAGGGTGGGTCAGCTTGTAAGCGTGGTTGTCTTCATGCAGACCCCAGTACCAGTCGTCGATATCGTTGATGATCGGCGGGCCACCTGTTCGGTCAGCCATTTTTCCAACGAGATCGCGGAACATTCCACGTTGCAGAACAATGATGTCGAGGTCGTAGTGGGGTCGCTCTCCCCAGTCCAGAACACCGAACCCTTTTTGCGGATGATGCAGGAGTAGCCCAGTAACGGAGGCGTGCCGAAGATGTGGGCGCATCTGCTGAAGGCGCACGTAGTTAGCGCCACCGGGCACAGGCCCGTACGAATCTTGAAGTGAGCGCGACCAGTCCGTGGAGGCAAAACCAATTTTCAGTTTACGAGGCATTTAGTTCTCCGAGTTCGGGGAGAACTTTACCAAACTGGTTCAGCGCGCAGGGATTTGGTCCCCGCCTCGTCCGCCGCCACCAAGAGCGCGCGGGAGAAGGTCTCGGACCGCGCCTCTCGGGTTGCGTTCGCTGCCAACCGTCCTGCTTCCGATCCCGCGGAGCAGGGTCGCGACAGCGCGACGCCACCAAGCTGGGCGCGCAACGGTCTCTTCACGCGGGGTGTCGGGTGGGAAAATTGGGCTGGGCATCGGTCCTCCGTAACCAACCAATCATACCATCGGCGATTATCGGTCTAGGTTCGGTGGACGTTCTATTGATAGTGAAACATCTTCAGACGCTGGCGCTTCAACGGGAACCCATGCTTGCGAATACTTATGATCTTTTATATTTCTATGTCTGAGAAGTGTTCCGTCGACCATAACTTCCAGCTCGTCATTGGTCATTGCAAGTTTTTTCTTGACCGTCTGCTGGTCCAATTTTTTCGAAATAATGATGTCTCGAACGGTTCGCGAAACCTGCTTTGGGAGGCTCACCCCTTTGGCTCGGTTCATCCTGACGTGCATGAATGCCGCGTCAAGGTCAGAGCAGTCCTGATATATCACGGGGACTTCTGAGCCGACAACCTTCTTTACCGACTTCGACGACCCGGCAATCTCCCACCGAAGGTGACCGTCGATGATTCTGTTCGTCCCCCTCTGAACCAGAATCGGCTGAAGCCATCCGTAATCAGCCATTGACCTTGCGAGCACCTCGAGGTCGGGCTTCAACAGATATGTTGCGCGCCAAGGGCCAGCCGAAAGATCGCTTCCGTTGACCCACGTGATCTCTTCCATCATTTTCTTCCTGATCCTCATCGTGAATCGTCGATGCTGTCATAGGCGTCGAGGTTTGCCAGCACAGCTTCTTCCTGCTGCGCGATCGTGTACGCCTTCGTTTTCGGTCCCATCGGGTTAACCGCCATGATGTTGAACTCTTTCATCAGAATGTTTCTGATCAGCCAGTGTGTCGGATACGACGCTGGATCTTTCGCCTGCTTTTTTCTGAACTCGGCCGCGAACGACATGGCGCGACGCTTCAGTCCGGGGGTCAGAACGTTGTCCTCTATGCACATCTTCACCCCGTCCCATCCCATCCTGCTGTAGTTAGAGATGAGTTTCTCGATGTCGAAGTCAGCCCAGAGACGGCGTTGCGCGTCAATGTGCGGGAAGCATTCGTAGAGACGGTCATAGAAGTCGGGTTCGGTCGCGACGACGTCGCCGATTCTGCGAATCGCCACACAGTGGAGTGGGATGCCGACTCGTGTGTTTGACCCCGTGAGCGCGGCAAGGTCGTAGTACTCACAGTAAGAAGCATCGTGCTCTTCGCTTACAAACTTTAAGACATCATCTGTCGTCCAGTCGTAAATGACTTTTGCGAATCTCAACGGAATCGACTTTTTCATTCTGTAAGGGACGTTGATGTAGTTCTCGTGGAGTTTTTGAACACATGACCTGTACCGGATCATGGACTCGTTCGCCCGAACGCCTGTCAGGAATGCGACGCGGCCTGCCTTGCCCTGCATCGTGTAATAGTCGATGGACTGAGGGATGGCCTGCTCGGGATCTAGCCCGAAATGTTCGGCACGTATCGCCCATTCTGGGATTGGTCGGAAAAGTCGACCAGCACGTTCGCGGCGAGGGTCCCACAGCTGGATGTATTCACGTTGGCCAAGAACCCAAACCTCTTGACCTTGCGGCAGGCAGTACCACTCCATGTCCACCCAGTCGTAGTTCCTGACCTCGTTCAGGTACGCCTCCACCGAAGGGGACAGCATCTCCTCGTCACGAAAAATTACTTTGACCGGCCCGAGGCCACGTTCCTCATGGATCTCTTTGGCGAGATACAGAACCGCTGTGGAGTCTTTGCCGCCCGAAAACTGGACGCACACCGTGTCGAACGTGTCGTACACATGGCGGACCCGTTCGCGGGCGGCGTCGACACATGAAATGTCGAGGAACATTCGTTGGCGTGTCATTTGTAGATTTGTCCGCTTCTACGAGGGAACGGCTTTAGCATTTTTGGTGGGCGTCGGAGCAAAGAGAAGTGTAGTTCCAGAATGCGCTCCTGTGTTTCAAGCCTGACATGTTTACCTGTGATGAGTTTCTGATGCGGTGTCTTTTTGCCGAGCATCGCGTTGAGGTCTATCAGGTTGTAGCCAGCATCGTTCAACTCTTTGATCAGCGACATAGTGAACTTGGCGTCCACGAAATGCTTCGGATGTAACTCGTAGTCGGTAACAGCAAGAATTTTTTGTTCCGTCTCACGTGACACCCACTTCTGCTTACCATTCCGGATCGCCTGAAGGTTCGCTTTGTGCAGATGGTGGTTTCTAGACACAAACGTCAAACCGATCCCACATGACTTCAGATGTAGTAGATGCTCACGCGACTTTTCGGCGCTAATCCAGCGCGGCTCTTCCTCGATTAGGCCTTTCTTTTTGAGCCGCCGTATCCGTGCGCGCTCCCGGGAATACTCCCGGTGCGCGACGGTACACGGCTCGCAACGGCAACCTTTCGAGTAAGTCGAATGTTTGCCGTGCTCTTTCACTTCGCCGAAGCGAGAGTCAGGGCAGGCGCCGTCTTCACGGTCGACATCTGCTGAAGAGTGTCGATGTGGAGGTCACGGATGTCGTCCATGGTGTTGGAGTCCCACGTGTAGCCGCCTGCCATCGTGACGATCACCGGCTTGCCTTGCCGTTGGAAGAAGTCGGCCATCATGCTTTCGCGACACGCCAACTGTGCGGCAGTGACACCGCAGTTGATCGGGTCGACACCGGCGTTATAGATGAAGATGTCTGCGTCGATCTGATCTAACTGTTCGCCGTGGATCAGGTCCATGATGTTCTCAATGTAATGTTCCGTCGAGGACATCATCTGACGATCGAGACCATCGACGGTGACGTACCGGTCGAAGGCCGACACAGAGCAGTCCAACTGGTAGGTCGTGTCGTGATTGATCATCGAGTAGGTGCCGCCACCGCAGTGGGCGTCGAGGTCGATGATGCACGTGGTAAGTCCCTGCGATGCGAGCCAGTAGGCCGCAACCGCAATTCCGTTGAAGGTGCAGAATCCAGCACCCATGTCGTATGTGGCATGGTGCAGGCCTGACGAGAGCGTCGCCACCGCGTTGCCTTGGTATGCCGCGGTCTTGGCGGCGGCAAGGCATCCTGCGTTGTGGGCGAGCGCCATGTCGAAGACGGTGGGGTCCCACTCGAGCCCGTTGGAGCGGGCGAGATGTTCGGGGTGGCCGTCTTTTACGGCGTTGACGTAGTTTTCGTCGTGGACGGTTCTGATGAGGGCCTCGGTTTCGGTGTAGAGGTCCTCAGGGGATTGGATGTCGAAGCTTCCGGGGAGTCCGTTGGCTATCGCTTGTGACTTGCGGTTGGTGTCGAAGTCGTCGGCACCCAGAACGTAGTCGTCGTTGTAGAACACAATCATATTTGCCTCCTTAGGTAGTAGTTGATGTGTTGCTTTTATCTTACCGGCGATTTTCCGGATTTGCAACCTCAGAAATCGGCGTGAGCCTCAACGAAATTCATGAGTCGTTCTGCCGTGGTGTTGCCGTCGTACCCCGGGTCCGACCGAAGCCAACGAACAAAATCATACCAACGTTTCTGCTGATCGGCACCGTCGAAAACGAGCGTGTACTGGACCACAGCCTGCTGGGATCCGGACTGCCCGATGCTGGTGCTACCGGTTGCGGCAACACTCTTCGAGTCGACCTCGCCAGTAGGAACGATCCGTTCCCCCTCGGATGTGACCTCTCGCGTGATCTCCGGTCGGGAAATCGGCTCAATGATCTGTGGGGCGACGTATCCGGCATCGTCCGCGGCGATGCTTTCGAGACGATCGGCCTGCTCGCCGATTGCTGCCAACTCGAACTCGTCCCAGCCGAGACCATCGAGAAGTTCTCCGTAGTCGAAAGTAACTGCGCTCAGAATGTTGTCGAGAAGCTCGGGGTCTGTGTGTCCCAGCTCAGAGGTGCGGTTATCGGCCAAAGCGAACGCCGTAGCTTTCTTATCGTCTACCTCGTATTGAACGGCAGCGATCTGGGCCCACCCGAGACGTTTCGCCGCCTCCAGCTGGTGATTCCCGGCGACCACAGTCGACGTTCCGTCACCATTCGGGCGGACCACGATCGGCTTCACCTGACCGAACTCACGGTACGACGCCATGATGGCTTCCACGTTTCCCTTACGGGGGTTACCGGGGAGTGGAACGAGGCTCTCGATCGAAACGGCGAAAGGCATGAGGGTTGGATCAATCTGGTTCATGTCTGTGCCCTTACGTTTGCGGCGAGGGTTCGCAGGGCGTCGATGGAGGTTCGCAACGAGGACAACCTTTCTCGCTTCGATTTCACCAACGCCTCTGCGATCTTGTGGTTGTGGATCTGGATTTCTAGTTTGTAGTCAGCCCACGCTTCTCGTTCTCGAATGGAGCCCTTCGCGGAAAGGTACTCCTTCGCCCATGATGCCTTGTAGTCGGCTTCTTTCTCGGCTGCATCTACAGCGAGGGCTTCGAAAGTTTCGGTCTCGTCCTCCAGCATCGAGGTAAGCCTGATGATCTCTTGCTCGATCTCAACTTGAGAGATCGGCCGCGTTCTAGCCACAGTATTTCTCCAATTCTGACCAGTCGATTTTTTCGAGTGCGGCAAGGTTCGCGGCGGGCCAGTCGTGCCTCTGTCTTCCGAGGACGGCACGCCCCATTTCCTCAAGGATGTAGGCATCGCACCGGTCGTCTCCTCCGGCTCCGTCCCAAACAATTCCTGTTCTTGCCGATACTGCTGAAACAACTTCGTTTTTTCCGGCATTTCCTTTTCCTGTAGCAAATTTTGCTCGAACTGTCGGCGGAACCTCGACATAGGGGATACCCAAATCGTGGAGCAAGAGTCTGATGACTCCGCCGAGTTCACCGATGCTGTGCGCCTGACTATTCCGGCTCGCGAACGAATATCCCTCGATCACAACACCGGGGTGATGGTTGCTCGCCACGTCTACGCGGAGTCTGGCGCGGATGTCGTACAGGCGTTGAGCGCCCTTCGATTTCGCGGCAATCGTCCACGTTCTGTCGTCACAGGACACGCCTGTCGATGTAAGCGACAAGTCGAGTCCCATAACGGATCTCATTTCTGTTCGATCCTCAATTTTCCGGCTTCAGTCATCATGATGGTTCTTGGCATCCTGTTCCTCATCGTAATCATTCCGCGACTGGCAAGAATTTTCACTACAGCCATGGCGGAGGAAGGTGAGGAAAACGAGAGACTTTCACCGATCTCCCTGACTGTTGGGGGATAGCCGTGCCTGTTGTGATACGAGGAGATCATCCTCAAGGCCTCGGTCAAAGTCTTTTCGTCTTTTACAGCACTTTTACTCATTGTTGCTCTCCTTTTCCCAACCGTGTTTTGCTAAACCTAACGAGAAAGCCAGCGCAGGATAATCGCCGATACGACGATGGCAGCTGCGGCACACAGCGAGAAGATTAGCCTCATCAAGAATCGACCCGCCCTGACTCCGCCTGACGACCTCATGGATGTCGACGCTAGCACGGCGGACGTAAGTGACCTGTCCGTCATGTTCTGCGAAAACTGGGCACGCCTCACACGCCGGCCTTTCCTTGAGTAGTCGTTCCACCAAGGGTCGACGCTCCTCATACTTCTTGGACGTTTTGGCAGATCGATAATTTGGCTTACCTCCCCGTTTGAGCGGCGTCTTTTGTTGCAGGCCTTTTTTGGCTTTTAGCGGCTTTTTTCTTTTCACGCGGAAAGTTCAGCGAGATCGTCTTCACTGATTCCGTCGAATGACCACCTGCCGTCCAAGACATCCCAGAGGGCTCGGTCGATCGCAGTCGCCTCGATCGTGTACTCGTGGAGCATCTCCTTGTGCTTCTTGATGGCCTTCTGCATCATCAGCAACTTCGTCATGATGTCGTCCTCCGGTGGGATGCCGGTCTCGATCATCTTGCTGACTTCGCTCAACTTGTTTTCGACGTGGAAGCGGAACCGCTCAATCTTTTTCTTGCGGGCCTCGTACGCGGCAAGGGACTCGGCTAGAAGGATTTGTCCATCCTCAATGTCGGAGTACCGCTCCTTGTCGGCCGCGATGTCGGACTCGATGTCTTCCAATTGTCCGTTCAGGTTTTCAACGAGAGCGATTAGTGCCCGCTCCCACCTGTCCCAATTCGGCTTCTCCATCAGCATTTTTCTGTTGGCTGGAGTTACTTTGTTCTTTACATCCTCCGCGACAAGTTTCGCGAAGGTGTCATCTGTGAGTTTCATTTTTTCTCCTTAGTTGAAGGCCGGGCAGTTGGGTTTGAAGTAACACCAGTTGCACAGCGGACCTGTTTTTGTTTCGAATATTCCTGACTCGCATCGTTTGTCGATTTCGTTTTTTACCGTTACGACGGTCTCAGTCACCTCATCGATGTCTTCCTCACTGACCCTTCGAGAAATCATCTTCGGACCCTTGAGATAGATCAGATGCACCCACGACACCTCACCAAGATTTAGTTCTTGGAGTAGCGCCGCGTAGATGAACAACTGGGTGAACTTGTCGTCCTCGTAGCGGGCGGAGGGCACCTTGCCGGTTTTGTAGTCACCGATCTGGATTGTGCCGTTTTCATCGTAGTGGTACCGGTCGATGAAACCTTTCATCGTGACTCCGGCAAGATCACCGTTAAGTTCGAACTCGATCTGGTCGACTCGTGTCTTCTTCGGGTTCTCTAGCTGCCACAGATTTTCGACACAAAACCAAGACTTCCATCGGAAATCGTTGTGATGACGTTCATGGATAATTTCAGACGCTAACTCTTCGTACTTTTGATCCCAGAGGATGCGTGCCGCATCTTTGGCCGCAAGGATTTCACGGCGGTCGGGTTCGAGCGCGTACAACGCCTCAAATATTTCGTGAACGAAGTTACCCATGAGCGTTGCCTCGGTGGCAGGCTCGCGGATGCCGTCAATCTTCGAATATTTGAACTTCAGAGGGCACGTCTGAAACGTGCCGATGGACGACGGTGACAGGTGTGGAGGCGGCGTGTAGACGCTCACTTGTCGACGACCGTGCCGCCCATGCGGATAGCGACGGCCTGAGTGGTCATCGCCATCAGGATCTCCATGCTCATTTCGCTCTTCTTCGGAACCGGCTTGCCTTCGCCGTACTCGTTCCACCATTCGCGGAGTGCCGCCACCTGCTCGTCGTTCATCTCCTCGCGGATCGACTTGAACCGCTCGTACTGCTCGTCGAACTCGCTGACCGGTACGGCGCCGTACTCGGCCATCTCCATCTCGATCGCGTCAGCGTCGCGGGCGAGGTACAGGCCGATACCGAACTGCTGTGCCGCCTTCTTCAACGCGTCGGACACGGCGCCCTTCATCTCGTCGCCGAGATCCACGATGTCGCCGTTCTTGGTGCGCTTGATCTTCTGACCGCCGATGCCGTCGTGACTGATCCAGCCGCCGGTGAACTTGTCGTCCTCGTTGGCGACACGTGCGCTGAGCGTGACGGAGGCCACGATGTAGTCGGGGTCCAGTTCGTCTCGCTTGCAGGAAACGATCTGGCTGCTCCAGCCTCCGACGCCAAACACTCGGTTCAAACGAGTGATGACTTCGGAGACGGGGATATAGGTGAGGCGGGTGCCGCCCTTGTTCAGGGTGCGCTCCATCTCGGGGGCAAACGGCTCAGCGAGCCTGTTATAGATTTCTGACATCAGTTATCACCTTTCGGCTTTCTCAATACGATGCTTTCTTTGGTTTCTCCGGACTCGCAGAAGTCATCTGCGCTGATTCCGATCTTGTCGAGAGCGCCCACACGCCAGTACGACGGCTGGACGAAATCGAGCATTTTCTCTGCGACCTCTCTGGACGACAGTAGCCGCTCGCCGGTGTCCATGTCGATCGACATCTTGTCGATACGGTCGGCCACCGCGGCCGCAAGATCTTTGTGTTGCCACGCTTTGCGATCCTTGGCGAACTTTCTTTCGATAGTCGCGCCGCTCTCAAGAACGACAAGATCGGCGTCACCCATGCGTTTGCCCATGACGGCCAGCATCTCGTTGTAGAGGATGCCGATACTCGTCTTGAACTCGCCGAAGGCGGCGACAACATCGCCGACCTCTTCTATTGTGAGGTCACTGCCGCGAACGGCCGAGATGAGATCGGAAAGCTTCATGATGGCCTGCCGATGCTCGGCAAGCCATTGCTCGTATTCAGTATTCATTTCTCTCCTTAGATACGTTGTAGTACGTCAGAGAATGATAGCGGCACGTTTCCTCTGCGGCAACCCGAGTCCGGTCAAGTGTGTGAACGCCCCAACGGCCGAGTCGACTTGGTCGTCATGGTTGGCAGCTTCTGGGAATGAGGAGAACTCATCGAGCCAGTCGGTGAGCCATGGACCGCGCACAACACGAACGTTTCCGTTTGCGACCGCGGCCGCGAATGGGCGTGCGCGCGTCACTTTGTCTCCGGTCGCGCGAATTCCAGCGAAGTCGTAGCCGGGAAGTACGTTGCGGGCGTACTGGTCGATGAGGGCTTTGCCCGACGATCCGGGCTCCTGCTCCATCCGCACGGCCACGTGGCGTCCGTCTTCATAGGCGGTCTGCGCGATGAGGTGTTCGACGTGCTCTCCGCGGACGCGCGCTTTCTTTACATCTAATATGTATGCGACACCCTGATCGAACAGCATTAGGGTTCCGACAGTCCAGTCGGGGTCGGGATTTGAGGCTGACGGTTCGGTTGCTGCACAGTCCCAGAATCTGACGGCTCGCACCATGGACGTAACTTCTGGTATTTCGATTGGGTCAAGAAGGACGAATCCTTCACGCTCAAACATTGTGCCGAGTGTCGTCGACCACCAGTCGCCTTCTTCGAGCCGACGTCGCTCGACTGGGTCGAGGGCTTGGAGTGACTGTCGGTATGAGGCGGCGTCGATGCCCGGGTTGTCGGTCAGTTTTGATGGGACGAAAATTCGGCCCGAAGTTTTACCTTCAACGATGAATCGCTGGCGAACCCAGTTGGGTGCTGGGTTGGATGCGGCCCGCATTCGGAGTGGGACTTTGGCGAGCGGTCCGGATGCTGGGCGACGCAGACGGGAGAACAGGTAGCGGTAGTCGGATTCTCTAATTTCCGTGACCTCGTCCATTCCGATGAACTGGAACTCGGCACCCTTGTAGCGGAGGTAGTCCTGCGAGTTGTTGAGGTATCCGAACGAGATTCGTGCGCCTGACGGGAATTGCGCGGTGTAGTTGTTGGAGTTCCAGCGTACGTCGTCGTATGGGGCCATCCAGTTGATGAAACGGTCCATGATCGCGCCGGGTAGGGCGAGGTCGGCGTATGTGCGCCTGAACAGGATGGCGCTGTAGTTGGGGACATCAACGTATTGGAGGGCGGCCATGAGTAGGGCGGAGCTTTTTCCGCCGCCTGCCGCACCTCCAAAAAGTGCTTCTAGTGCGTTCGTTCTCAGGAAGACTTTTTGTGTTACCGAGGACTCTTCTGGGCAGAAGAGGGCCTCTTTGGGCTCCAGATATTCGAGAACTTTTTGCCAGTCGGCCATTCCGATCCTCCGCCCCCCTTCGGGTACGTTAGTATAAGTATGAATGCATCGGGCAGATGTCGCTCTGAAGTCGAGGAAGAAAAATGCGCGATTGGCGTAGTATAGCCGCTAACACACTCATGGTTTCATTTATACTATTTACGTCTGTGGGTGTAGGTCTAATTATGCCCCCGGCGGGTTTGATCACCGCGGGTATCGCCTGCGGCGTCTTCGGCTACCTTTTGGGGTCTGAATAAACATGGCATGGAACTCGAGGGAAAGCAAAGACGCGCGAGGGGTTAGCGCGAAGGCGGCCAGTGTCGGCCCGGGCGCACCCGTTTCCTATAACAACGGCTTCATCGGCAAGCCGTATCGCGATGCTTGGGATATCGAGCGGGCGTATCGCGAAGGGATGCAGAAGGTTGTTTGGGTCAACCGCTGTATTGATGCGATTGCTGGCAACCAAGCGCGACTCCCCATGATTCTTCGGAAGGACAACAGTCCAAACGGAGAAATTGTTGAGAGAAAAAATCCACTTCTGGATATTTTGAACTCAAAATCAAACCCTGCTGAAAACTCGTTCGTTTTCAGATACCGATTGTCTAGCCAGTTGTTGATGTCGACGCGAGGCGTCTTCATCGAAAAAATCACTGGCCGCGACGGCAGTGTCATCGCACTCAACCTTCTCCCCCCGCAGCACACGGCGCCGATCCCGCATCCCACCAAGTTCGTTTCCGGATATCAGGTGGACATGCCGTATGGCCAAAAGATGATCCTGCCTCCAGAAAAAGTTCTTTGGATGCGGCGACCCCATCCGCTCGACCCGTACCTGTCGTTGACCCCGATGGAGTCGGCGGGAATCGCGATCGAAATTGAAAACTTGGCCCGCACCTACAACCGCAACTTTTTGTTGAACGACGGTCGCCCGGGTGGACTCCTCGTCATTCGTGGAGAAATCGACGAAGAGGATAAAGACGAGCTCCGCAGCAGGTTTAGGGGCAACCTGAACCGCGCCGGATCTGTTGGTGTCATTTCCTCTGATGATGGTGCGGACTTTGTCGACACGGGCGCAAGCCCGCGTGACGCGGCATACATCCAGATGCGTCAGCTGACGAAGGAAGAAATTCTCGCGTCATTCGGCGTTCCCGAATCGATCATCGGCAATGCTTCTGGCCGCACGTTCTCGAACGCCTCCGAGGAGGCGCGTGTTTTCTGGTTCGAGACGATGCTTCCCCACCTTGAGCCTCTCGCTCGCGCTCTGGACGAGCTGGACCCGAAGTATTACGTCGACTTTGATACCAGTTCGGTACCAATTCTGATCATCGCCAAGCAGGAACGCCACCGTTATCGGATGGAGGAGTTCCAGCAGGGCCTGATTTCAGCGAACGAATATCGAGACACGACTGGCCGCAAGAAGGTGGAATCCGAAATCGCGGATCAGTTGCTGGCGAACCCGAACCTTGTTCCGATCGCAAACACCGAGAAACCGTTCAGTGCCGAGGAGCAGGCTCCTGTTGCTGAGGCTGGTGGGGCGGTGCCGACGGCCGGCGGTCCTGAAGGGGCTCTTCCGCCGGGCGGTCCTGCTGGTGCGGTGCCCGGCGCACCCGGTGCTCCCGGTGCCCCCGGCGCCCCTGAGGCTGGTGCTCCCGCTCCGGGTGGAGCCGCGCCAGCCATGGCAATTGAGCCGCTTCCCGAAGGTCAGCTGTCAGGCCAGCCTGACGCGATCGAGACGAAGACCGATAAGTCTGTTGATGATTGGGAAGAAAAAGCTGACCGGCTTTCAGATCGTTGGGCGGACATTCTTGACCGATCACTCGACCGTTATTTCCAGCGTCAACAGCGAGTAATTACAGAGAAGGCCCTTGGGGCCAAGTCAAAGAAAGCTCTTGCGGCAGGAACGTTCGATCCCGAGTTTGTCTTCGATCAAGCCGGTTGGGACCGTCAGCTCGAAGATGATTTGAGGCCTTTGTTTGCTGCGATGGCAGCCGAGGCCGCAGAGCAAATCGCCGAGAAAACTGGGATGGACGCCACCCCCGATGAAGAGCAGTTGAACGAGTATCTGGATTCTCAGGTGGCGCGTGCGAAAAAGGTCAACGAGACGACCAAGGAAGAAGTGATCGCTGCTCTTACTGTGGCATCGGCCATGACGGAGGAAGACGAGGACAGCCGGTCCGGTCTCCTTCGCGCTGCTCTTGGTGCTGTTTTCGCGAACCTGATCGGACGTCGTGGTCGCCTGATGGCTGAGCATGAGTCCCAGTCCGCTCTGAACGCTGGAACATACTTCGGGAGTATCGCTGTCGGCGCTCCGACTAAAACTTGGAAGACCCGTCTGGACCAGAAGGTCCGCGAGGTGCATCGCAACCTCGAGGGTAAGACCGTTGACATCGCCGAAGGGTTTTTGCCGGATGGCGAGATGTTGAGGTTCCCGGGCGATCCGATGGCTCCGCCGTCTTTAACGATGAACTGTCGGTGCAGACTGAAATTTGACGGTTTTCTGTAAAAGTCATTTTCAGTAAAATCTGGTCCCCTGCGTGTTACTTCTCGCGAGTATCATTTAGATGTCATTCTCGCGAGGTGAAACATGCCGACAGCAACCGAACATGCGACCGAATTCAAGGCGATTAGCGGCCAAATCAATGTCGATGAGGCCGAGGGTATCGTCGAGTGCTTCGTTTCTGGTGTGGGGAACAAGGACAGCGTCGGTGACATTGTCCTGCCCGGAGCTTTTACTGAAAGTCTGAAGCGCCGCAAGCCGCGGGTCGTTTGGGGTCACGACTGGAACCACCCGATCGGCAAAGTCCTTGAGATCTACGAGGTTGGGCCGGAGGATCGTCGCCTGCCCGCAAAGATGAAAGCGGCAGGCATTGGCGGCCTTTTCGCCAAGGTCCAGTTCAACCTCAAGTCCGAGAAGGGCCGCGAGGCGTTCGCGAATGTGTCTTTCTATGGTGAAGAGCAGGAGTGGTCGATCGGCTACAAGACACTCGATGCGATCTACGACAATCAGCGTCAGGCTAATTTGTTGCGGGAAGTTGAACTTTACGAAGTTTCTCCAGTGCTGCATGGCGCGAACCAGTTGACTGGTACCATTTCTATCAAGTCGGAAGAAAAAGACGACGAAGTTACATCTTTCGGTAAAAGCAAATGGAAGATGTTTGACAGGGAATTTGCCGCACGGATCAAAGAGGACTATCCAGAGATTTGGGCAAAAGGCGGGAACATCAAGGGCAACGCCCAGTACAGCATTCTCACCAAAATCGCCGACGCGGATGGCACGGCGACCACCCCGGATCAGATCAACGCCCTCGAATTGCGCGAGGCGTGGGTGGCCCGGCACGCGGGAGACTTTCGCCTCCCCGGCGTAATCGCCCAGATCAAATGGCTGGCCGTGGGGAGTCGTGGCGAGGACTACATGAAGAATGTGGTCCGGGAAGCCATGAAGAAGGTCGACGAGAAGAAGAAGGGTAAGTCGGCAGAAATCGACGAAGCCCTCGACGAGATCGATCAGGAACTCATCGAGAACATCGACGAAAAGGGTGACTGGTCACCTCAGTTCGGCTACATGCCTCCAATCATGCGTCGTCTTTCTGACGAGCTCGCTAAGCGATTCGGCGGCCCTGCCAAGATCCGCGAAATTCGCGGCGGCCGAGTGGTCTTCGATCACATGCACGACGGCAAGCCGATGACCATGCGCGTTTCGTTCCGTTACGTCGACAACGAATTCATGTTCGGTGAGCCCGAACAGGTCCAAGTCCGCACCTTCTACACCGTCATCGAGGACGGCGACGAGGAAGGCGGATACGGCGGAGACGCTGAGCGTGACGATGATTACAAGGAGCCCGAGGAAGAAAAGGGCTGCGGATGTGGATGCGGCGGGAAGGGTGGCTGTGGCTCGCGGCCGATGAGTGTCCTTGACCGTCTGCGCGAGATGATGAAGTCCGCCATCGAAGACGACATCGACGTCAAGGCTGGCCGCGTGATTTCCGCCAGCAACCTTGAGAAGTTGCAGCAGGCGATGGAGATCCTTCAGCAGGTGATCGCCGCTGGTGGACGCGCTGAAATTGAAATGAAAGAAAACGAAGAGCTTGAAGTTCAGGCCGCCATGTCTGATCTTTTCGCTCTCAAATCGCACATCGATCCGGTGTTGGATTTTTACGGAGCTGAGACGTTCATCACTGAGCGTGGAATTGAAGTAAAGTCCGTTGCTGGTGACGCTGAGATGTTCCAATCCGCCCTACGTAACGCTGTGTCGTCATTTGATGACTATTCAGCCAAGTGACACATATCCGTTACGCTGGGTGCCCAACGTCTTAGATAAACTGGATAACACCAAATGAGCGAAGAAAAAGCTTTAGAGAAAATCGGCAATAAGTACCTCTGCATGACTTCCGGACAGAAACGGATGGAACCATGTGACGGGTGCTCCAATCCCAAGGGCTGCTTGTCACGAGCCATGCAGTACAAGGAGACGGAAGAGATGGATCAGCAGGAAGAAAAGGCAATCCTCAAGGTCAGCGCCGACGGTGACGTCGTCTCCTGCGCCAAGGGACTGGAAGCTAAAGAGTGCGGCTTCAAGGGCGGCAAGGTTTGTGGCGCCTGTGGCGCGATGGCCGTCATGAGTAAGGACGCTGAAGAAACCGTCGAAGAGGTCGCCGAAGAGGTCGCCGAAGAGGTTGAGGCCAAGGTTGACGATGTTGTCGAGACCGAGGTCGAGGAGAAGGCCATGCCGGTCGACGCCCCTGACATGGTCGAGGGCGAAGAGGACGAAGAGTCCGACGACGACGAGGACATGGAAGAAGACGAAAAGGGCATGAAGAAAAAGGCGGAGCCCGAGGGCGAAATGCCTGAAGACGGCGACGACGAGGAAGAGGACGAAGAGGACGAGGAGTCCGGCGACGGCGAAATGGCCATGAAGAAAAAGGCCATGGTCGAGGTCGAGGTCGAGGCAGAAGAGGACGACGAAGAAGAGGAAGAGGAAGAGGAAGACGCTGAGCCTCAGGGCAACGCGATGGCCCCCACCATGGAGGGTCGCATGCGCGCCATCAAGCGCGTCGCCGGCAAGAAGTCCGACGAACTCAACCTCGAAGACTCGTACATCTGCCAGTTCGAGCGGAAGGCTTTCCCCAACGACCGTGAGGTTTGCGCGAACTGTCCGGGTGGATGCGCCGCTGAGGGCAACATGCCCGGCATCGCTGACATTGAGGGCATGGCTCTCGACATGTTCGGCGGCAAGGTGCTCGCCTCCGGCTACACCGGCACCGAGGAAGATGACTTCGGCAACCTGTTCGTCGTCGACATCATGTCGAAGGACGGGCACGCGATCGAGATCATCGCCGATGGTGACACCGGCGAACTTCTCAACTTCCACCGTCTCAACACCGAGAACATTGAAGCCGCGATGGGTCAGAAGTCTCTCGAAGGCGAAATCCAAAGCGCTGCCCCCAAGTACGTGAGCATCAAGATTGCCGAGGAGATCGCTCTCGGTGTCGTCGAAAGCGAAATCGAAACTAAGGGCATGGTCGTTCAGGCCGACTCTGACATCTTCGAAGGTTTCGATTCTTGGGTGTTTGAGATCGACGCGGTGAACGGGAAGTCGTACGACGTGTTTGTCTCTCTCGACGGCCACGTTCTTGGCTACGACGAGTATGACGCTGCCGAAGCTCAGGACATTGAGGCTGAGGCTGCTGAGCTCGCGTTGAAGCGCGCCTATTCGGAAGACCAGCGTGAGGAGATGGCGAAGGAAGGCATGGCGATGGAGGATGGATCCTTCCCGATCAAGGATGTCGCCGATCTTCGTAACGCGATTCAGGCTTACGGCCGGGCTAAGGACAAGGAAAAGGCGAAGGCCCACATCATGAAGCGCGCCTTGGACCTCGGTCAGGAAGATTTGATCCCCGAGAACTGGGTGCCGAAGAAGATTCAGGAAGAGGCTCAGGCTGCTGAGAAGTCGGCCGATGTTGTCGGGTCCGATCAGGATTCCCAGCTGATGAAGGATCTTCTCGAATTCGAGATGCTGACTGCCGAAGAGGAATTGAAGAAGTTCCTCTGACGCTAAATCCCCTCGTGTTGGGGTGACACAGAAAGATTTGTCGCAGTGGATAGACAGGAAGCGGCTCTTCGCGTTGCGAACAGACGGAGATGGAACTCTGCTGCTCGGTCGTCTTCCGCTGAAGACGTCAGCCGCAAAAACCATTTCAGGGCAGAGCTTCCACCGACCCGACATTTGGGTTACGGGCGCAGTCCGAACGTGTTCGTAAAACGAGTCACGTTTCAGACGTTTGACAGTTCAGACATCGGAATGTTGCGACAGAAGTTCGCTGAGTCTCGCACTCGGCTGTATCAGCGGTTGAGCGCTGGGATCTCTGCTGACTGTGGATGTGGATGAGGTAGATATGGACGACAACATCGAAGAGAAGGCAACCACGCCGCCGGCACTCCAATCTGTTTTGGACCTTCCGCAGGAGCGGATCTCCGGTGACATTCTGCGTGGTTACGGTCCGCGCCGAGGAAACCTTGAGCGACTCCTTCGATACTGGCGTCCAATCATGCGCAAGCCGGGTGGCTTCCGTCGGTGCCGTCGCATTCTGGCGAACCACCCTGAGCTGTACCCGCTGGAGCGGATCTGCGCTTGGCTGCACCACGAGACGACTGGCCTGTGGCCGAACGAGGGTTGCCATCATCCGGGCATGAAGAACTGTCGCGGCAAAATTCGCAAAGGTACGCGCGGCTCGCTGTGGACTGACAAGGAATGGGAGCGTCGACTCGCCCGCCGGTTCCGTCGTGGAAAGAAAGATGCTGACGGCGGCATGATCGACTATGTGATCACAGAAGCTGACTGGGATCACGCAAACAAAGTTCTGGGTGACTTCATGGAGACGGAGCCCGGGTTCATGAAATATCTCGCCGACGATTCGATCTGGGCCCACGAAGGTCAGGACGAGAACGGCAACTGGGTGGAGCACGGTCGCATGAAGGGCGACGGTGACTGCGGCTGCGGGTGTTGAGATGAGCCGTCCGGTCCGGGTCGCGTATACGCGCCACGTAAAAGAGTTGTGGGGTGCGATCCCTACTGATTTGTTTTACGAGCCGCTCGACGGTTCCGATGAGCTACTTCAGTACAAGGGAATGCTGTATCGCTCTGGTGCGCTGCGGGCTTCCGCGGAAAAGGTTGTTGGCACGGTTGGTTCAAGCAGCCGTGTCGGTCAGGGCGCTCAGGCTGTCGGATCCACGCTTCTTCCGGGGAACGTCAGCCCGTTGCGAAGTCCTGTCCGTTCTGGCATTGCGCGCGCGTTGACGCCGGGCGGCGGCTCTGGTCGTGGTCGTGTTTCTGGCAAGCCGGAACGCGGCTATCGGTGTCCGGAAGGTTTCCAGTTTGGTGGCCGTTTTACGGACGCGAACTTTTCTACGTGCGGCAAGCAGCTGTTCGACATCCCTTCGCTTCGTGAAACTTTGGCGCAGGCGGTGTTCAGAACTCGTGGTCTCCGTGCGATCGGATCTCGCCCTGAAGGTGGCGGGGAAGGCGAGCGGCTTGGTGGTGTTGTGTCTGCCTCGCAGGTGCAGTTGATGACGAGTCGCGCTGCGAATGTTCCGCCTGTCGGTAAAGCTGACGGGAAAGCACGTTCGTCGAGTATCAAGAATGCTGTCTCGGCGGCGGCTAATCAGGATGCCGCTTCGGCTGTTCTCGTGCGTCGTGACGGCTACGTGATGGTGCCTGTTGTTTCGTCGGCGGAGCTGCGTGGCGTTCCCGATAACCGCAACATGGAAGAGGCCGCTTGGGTTCAGTCTGTCCGGAACGCCAATGCGATTGGCGGCGAGGAGCTGGGTTTCTTGTCAAACACTGGTGTCACGACACTGGTTTACGTTACGCCTAATGGTGTACAATTGACTTTAGATAGAACCCGTGATCTTTCCACGGGTGAACGCCGCCAGCTGGGTAAGGATGTAAATACTGCGGCGGATTTGGACGTCGACGCGGATCCGGCTGCGCGTCTCAAATTCCTAGCCGAGGAGTCAGACGGCGCTTTCGAGTTCTCGCAAGATTTCGGCGACGTCAAAAACCCTGAACAGGTTCAGTCTTCCGGTGAGGGCAAGGGGAAACCGAGGTGGGTGGTCGATGCTTTCATCAATCCTCCAGATGAACGAACCGAAGACGTTGCCGAACCCGACGAAGCAGAAGCTGCTGCCGAGCCTGATGATGCTGTCAGTGTTGCTCCTTCTTCTCGCGAACGAATTACGTCGCTCAAAGAAGGTGTGGAACACCTCAACAAGGGTGGCCTTCTGGCGGATCTCGCTCCGGCGATTGTTGTTGAGGCTCTAGAAAGATCCGACGCTTACGAGGATCGCGAGCTTCGTGACGGTTTCCGTCTTTTCGAGAGTGAAGATGGGCGACGCATCATGCTCAAAGAAAACAACGAACCCTTTGAGCACATGTCTGCCCATTACACCTCGGAGCTGATGCGCGAGTTTGGGGTGCAGGCGCCGGCCGTGAAGTTTGCTGGCGAAGGAGATGAGCGTCCGTTCCTTTACCGCTCTCCCGATCAGGTCGTCGAAGATGTGGAGATCGACCCGGAGATGGGTCCGGAGGATCTTCCCGGTGAGATCATCCTCGCGGTCCAGACTGCTGACTGGTTGAGTGACACTCGGGAGCGTTCACCTGCTTCGATTCTTGTTGCCCGTCAGGGAGATGAGGTTGATGGTGTCGTGACAATCGGCCCTCCTGCCGGTCTTATCGGGTTGAGCGAGTCGGAGCTTGCGCTTCGCCGAAACATCGGACCCGAAGACTTTTTCCAAGACACTATGGAGTCATACGGTCGGAACTTTGTCGATGAAGAAGACCGTGAACTTATGCTTGAAGTTGTTGATCAGCTTCTGCAAAGAGCGCAAGAATTTGACTGGACTCTTTACCGTGAAAAGCTCTCTATTGACGGTAGACTTTCTGAGGGCGAAGAGCGACATCTCGCGATCTTGGAGGATCTTTTCTCCACCCGCCTCGAAGCTTTGGAGCGTTCAAAAGACGCAATCCTCCAGATTCTTGGACTAGAGGGCGATGAGTAAGAAAATAACTGTCGTCAAAGACTGTATTTCTGGGTATACGCATAGCGTCATCGTCCACGACGATTCGTCCATTGACTTTTTTGGCGCAACGAAGGGTGCTCAGCGTTGGGCGCAGTGGGCTTCAGAGAACGCAAAGACGTTGGATGATGCTGTCGAAAGTCTTGCCGCCAACTTCGTAACCGACACCCCGGTCGTGTTTAGTACTAAAAGTGTGCTGGCTCTTCGGAACACTTTGCAGCGAGAGAACTACCTGAAGCTGCTGCACACTGTCAGCGATGACCTTCTGGCTGAGGAGGACTTCGGTCAAACCAAATCGCGTCATGTGATCTCGAATCGTGTTCGCGCCCAGAACGGGCAGCGACCTTCAGTGATTTTCCAGCCTTTGAGCGATTTCAGTCCGGAAGATCGTGCTGCGGTGGCCCAGTTCAAGGTGAACCACTATTACACGCAGCAAAAAATGTCGACGCTGGAACTCCAAGTCAAAGGAGTTCGCGCTGTTTTCGACCGTGACATCGGCCCGGGTGGAGGCTGGCGTTGTCCTGACGGCACAATGTACGGCGGCCGGATCACCGACCGTTTTGGTCGCGGTTGTGGCGGCAGCTTGACTCGACGTATTGGTCGCGCGATCATGCGCGCAGGTCAGCAGGCTGGAGAAACTGCACGTGACACTCGACGTCTTCAGCGTGCGGCTGAGCGTGGACAGCGACAGGTTGCTCGGCAGACTCGCCGAGAAGCACGACGTATTCGTCGCCGCGCACGAACTGAGGCGGAGATCGCACGGCGTCGGAGGGCGGCACGCGATCTTGTTGAGCTTTTGGTTGGCGACTACGACCCGGGCCGTGGCACTGGCGGCGCTGTTGATGATCTTCGTTTTGTGGCTGAGATGCTGTTGCGTGAACGCAATAGGCAGAAGCGTCGTCGTGCTGGGGATACCCGCAGGCGTCGTGGTGAGCCATCCCGGTGGGATGATGCCCGCCGCGCGGCCGAGGTTTGGGAACGTTTCCAACGTCGTCGCCGTGAACTGGAAGAAGAAATGCGTCGCCGTGACGAGGCGCCGTCTGACCGTCCTCGCCCACGCCGCGATGAGACTGTCGACATGGGCAACGATGTCATTTTGCCGCCGCCACGTCGTGATGATCGTACTGATGTCGATGCTCCACGTGCTGATGCTGACCGCCGACGTCGCGATGATCAGACTGATGTGGAAGAGACGTTCGACTTAGGGAACGATGCGATTCCTCGCACGGTCGAAGCCCCCAGCGAGCGAACCACAGAAGACATTATTAACGACATTCAGGATGTCAGGCGCCAGCTTCGTCAGATGGACCGGGATTACGAGCGGCGTCGGGACCGTGGCGAGAACATCGATTTGTCGTTTGGCCGTCGACGTCAACTATTACAGGATCGGCTTGGAGCTCTCCAGCTGGAACGTTCAGCAGCTGAAGACCGTGAGCGGAGAGATCTTCCAGAAGCCAACTTCCTGATGGGCGGCGGCCGACGGACCCCCTCGCAGGGTGGCCGTGCCGCTCGTCGAGGTGTCGAGCCGCGTGCCGTACAGCGCGACAACAGGACCGGACGTCGACGCGACCTCGGCATCAACGAACAGATGGAGATTGCCGCCAATCTCAGCGACGAAGCGCTGTTGGACGAAATCGAATCCGCCGAAGAACTACTCAACAATCCTGACTCGCTGATCAACACCAACGAATTCCAAGACACCCTTCAGCGATACCCGCTTCTCCTGACCGTGGCCGCTGATCGCGGTCTGGTCGACAGGCAGCTCCGGGATCGGCCTGAACCGGGAACCCCGCGGCGTAGTCGGGTTGGTGCTGAAGCTGAGCGGCAGGAAGGTTGGCGTGGTCGTGCCCGCGCTGCGATCGGCAGGGCAGTCGACCGTCTAGTTGGCGATTACCAGCCAGCCGCTGATGGCCGTCCGGCACGTGGAGGACGTCGCCGTGGAACTGAGCGCGACGAACGTGTTGACGAAATCATCGACCGAGTGTCCGACACTGCACGTGATCTTTTGCGTGATCGGGATGGCCGTTCGCGTGGAGGTAGAACTTCAGAAAACCGGCGCGATAGGCGTGCCCGGAATGGTGATGAAGCCACCGATGAATTGCAACGTCGTATCGACCGCGAACTGCGTCGCGGTTTAGATCTTCCGGAGAAAGACCCGGATGCTGCCCCCGGCGACGCAAACGAAGACCGCGAAATTGAAGATGTTGCCGGCGAGATCGCCCGAGACATCGTCGAAGCCGAAGGTGGCCTGCCCACACCTCGCGAGGGTGAGCGAATCATTGACGGTCCGGGCACCCCAGAGGAAATTGCTAGAACCCGACGTCAACGTCCGGGCCGTCGTCCTCCGGCTGGTCCTGCTGCTCGCCGCCAGCGTGAAGGTATTCCGGATCGTGTCGAGGCTGAAGATGTTGACGCGCCACGTGCGGACGTTCCTGAAGCGCCTCGGGATGCGCCGGAAGCCGAGCGGCAGGTTTTGATCAACGGCCGTGACGCGTTCCGCGACATGGCAGATGAAGATTTCGCCGACATGGGCGACCGTGAACTAAGGCAGCTTGTTGACGCTTACGACGATGCGGATTTTGGCGCGCTGTCCACCGCGCAACGTGAGCGTTACCTCAACAATTTGGCTCGCCTCGCATACGAAAGGGAAAGGCGTCGCAGGGACCCGGATCGCGCACCGGTCGAGGTCAGCACGGCCGATGTCACTGACGCGAATGTCACTTTTGGTTCTGAGGGTTTGCCGTTCCGTCCGTATTGGCGTGACAGGGATTTCGGTGCCGACTTCCCGGATTCTGCTGCCCGTCAACGTCGCCGTGACGCATACGAATCACGTTGGGGTCGTTTCTATGATGGCGATGGTCCGAACGCGCAACTGACCCGTGAAGGTGATGAGGTTCGTGGCCGAAGCCTTGCGCGACATCAGATCCGTGATGAAAAACTTCGGAGCTCGCCGTCGCGACGTGTTTCAAGTCGTCCGACTGAAGAGGTTGTTGCTGAGCGTCAGGCGAAACGTCGCCGCGCACGAGACTTGGACATCAACCGTGAGCTTGCACCTCAAGACGTTGAGGATTTTGGTCTCGGCGAGCTGTATTCGATCGAGTCCCGGATCATGGATCAGGACGACGACCGACTCGCTGACAACCTCACTCTCGTTCAGGAACGTATCAATGAGCTTGTCGACCGCGGTGATGAGGTTGGACCTCGTACGCCGCCGGAGTTGATCGAGGCTGGACGAGAAAAACTCGAGTCTCCTTCACGTCCTGATTTGCCTGACGGTGGTGAGGATAGGTCTTCGCGAATCGGCTTGAACGATGTCGAAGGTGATGACGTTCACATTGACACTGATCCTGATTTTGCTGAGGAGTTCGCTTACATCGACGACGCGATCGATTCTCGCCGTTGGGACGACATTCTTGCCGTCGCGATGCGTGAGTCGGACGATGACAGTCCGACACTGCTTCAGCGTTGGGCGCAAAACATGGACGAAGAGTTCATGCGTGCCATGTCCGAAGGCGATCTGAATCGTCTCGATCAGATTCTTCAGCGTTACGCGTATCTCTCCCGAAACTCGACTGAACCTCCGACGCGACAAGAAGCGGCCGCTTCCAACGCTGCACAGGTAAACCGCGCGAAGATGCGCATCCAAGAGGCGCTCGTGTCCGGAGGGATGCGGAGACGCGCAACTCAAAATGATTTGCTTGGATGGGCGACACTTCCTGACGAGGATCGCAAGAGGGCGCTGGCGGGGTGGATGGATTACCACGGTCGTCTGCGGGACCGGGTTAATAGTCTCAATTTCGGCACTGATCTCAACGAAGAAAATCTTCCTGACGCTGTGAGTTTGGACGGTCGTTCCCTTGCCCAAATACCACGCATTCGAGAAATGGATCTCGATGCCGCTTTTGAGGAACGATTCGGCTTCAACCGCGCAACGTATGGGGAGATCGTAAGAGACCGTGATGGCTTCCTGCGAGAAATTGGCGACATCACTGATGATGTGGACGCTTGGCTTCGCGGCGACAATGACGCACCAACTTTGACGGATATCTCCAACAGGTATCGCGCACTTTCTCAGATGGCTCAGCGCCTCAATGCACACCTTTACCATGGGGATAAAAGCGGGCAGTTGGGTCCGGCGATTGATCGCATGTTGGCGGATGTCACATGGGCTGAACCTCAGGCGTTTGCTGCTCGCGCAGTCCCCGGTGCGCCGACTCTTGAAGAGTTCGACGAGCTGTGGCTCGACATCAACGATGCCATGAATGACGTTGACTTCTACCTGAACGCTTCAACCGAAAATATTTTGCGGATGAGCGATGTCGAGTTGAACAATTTTATTGCGAACATTGACGCGATCGGAAACGGCTTCGCGCCTAACCCTGCTCGTGAACGCGTCAACGACGAACGTATTCGACGGTTTGCGAACCAGATCGCCCGTTCGATTCGCGACAACAATCCGAGCGAGAACAATAGGGCTGAAAAATTGGCGCGAGTTCAGCGGGCGATTGCTGAGCGCAGGCAGGGCGGCATCTTGGCTACCCGCGATGTTCCGGGTCAGCCGCTTCCTCCGGTTCCTGCTGGCGTGCCGAATATGCCGGACAACCTTCCTGACGTTGATGATGATGTTCGTCAGAGGCTGACTGACAAACTGAGAAATGTTTGGGCGCGTCGACGTCGGAGTGCTGTTTCTGGCCAGCGTGATTATGACGGCAACCCGCTTGATCCTGACGATTTGCCGTGGGATAACTCCAGCTTCAACAGGGGCGCCCGAGATGCTTTCAGCGACCTAGATCCGGGCAATTGGCTTGATGAGCCATATGAGGTTGACGAGCCTGACTTGGATGATTACACCGACGACAAGGGAAACTGGCTTGATCCAGATTCCGAGCAGCAGTACAACGTTGCTTTAGAAGAATTTGAAATCTACCAGCAAGAGTTGATGGCGTGGGAAGATCAGCAAAGTCGCATACAGGGGGCGGAGGGTGCCCTGCGGGATTGGGCTGATGACGTCTTCAACTTCTCTTACGTCGCACCCGACGGACGCGCGTTCAGAGTTGAACTAGAAGATGTGTCGGTCGGCTCTGGTTATACCGGTGGGGAACTTGAGGTCAACGGAAGAATTATGGCTTCCGACGGTCAGGGGTCGTTTATCCGTGTTGGCAATTTCACACGCCGTTTTAACCCGAGCGAGAACCGGGTGATGATGGACCTGCTGAGAATCAATCTTCACGACCTCGAGAACGGCGAGATTTTGCAGAGGACGAAAAGGTCGGTTAATGGCGAAGGCCGGTACATTGACACCTATTCAAACTCAGCCCCCGAGCTTCGCAACCTTGGCGTAATCAGCGAAGATGTCTATCAGGCGATTGCCATGATGGACAACGGCCAAGATATGCGCCAGAAGATCCACGATCTACCAGAGGGTTTCCGTGTCTACATTGATGAATTTGGCGGCAAATCTGTTATGCCGCCAACCAATAGGCCACTTTCTCGTGGTGGTGGTTTGGCAACAGCGTTCAACTACAGGGTTTGGAACTTCGCTCAGGGCGCAGGCTTCACCGATGCTGAGGTTCACGCCGGCTTTGTAGATGGGCCATACGTTTGGGGACGTTTCGGTTACAGGACAGAAAGTAGTTCGGATGTCACATCGATGTGGCAGAGGGCTAGAGATCAATTGCAGGATTTCCGCGCTGGGAATGATTCGATCATCAAGACCGAGGAGCAGGCACAGCTTATTGAGGCTCTGGCGGATGAATCGCTTTCTGAGGGCATCTATGGTCCACAGTATCTGGAACTCATTTATGCTCTCGAGTTTGGTGACAGTTCAGAAGACCGTAAGCAGGCCGTTCGTGCATGGATGCAAAACAACGCCGAATTCTCAGAAGGAATTTGGAAGTTTGACGAGAGGCAGCAGATCGGCGGAGAGGATTTCATCAACCCTGACGAGGTTGCTGCCGTTCTAACCAACGAAAACAAACTACATAAGAAATTTAAACTCAACGGAAGCGGTCCCGAGCCTCAGTCCGACCATCCCACTATGGCTGGTGGTCTCAGTGAGGTTGGGCCCAGTCAGGCATCGTACCCGGCCGCTTTCGTCAACCCAGACATCACCGACGAGAATGCGGCCGCAGATCATGTGAGAGCTGGCGGTTCGTTGAGCGAAGTTCCCAACGAATATTGGGGTTGGGCAATTCGCAACAACTCGTCGACGCGCGAGACCGACACCAACAATACTTTCTACTATCGCACGATCGAGCAGCCGGGAGCGATGGGAACCGTAGAGATCTACTTGGTTCGTGACGAGAACGGTCGGCCAACCGGTCAGGGATACGTGATGAAGAGGAGCCAAGGCGCCTCTCTTACTGGCGATCAGGGTGAGCCGTATCAGATCGACTCAATTGGTGACGAAGTTCTCGGATACAACGTTTTGGCGGCACTTGGACTGAGCCCTGATGGCGCGACTTGGGACGGGGTGGATGGCGCAGGCCAGCCTGTCGCTGTCGTTCCGTATGCGCCGAACGCTGCGGCTGCTGGTGAAGAAGTCACACGTGGAGCCCGAAACTTTGATCGCGCCCATTTGGATCAGGCTGAGGATCGTGGCGTGAATGCCAGAGTTCAGGCCCTTGTGGCTTCGTGGCTGATGAACATGGGTGACCGCCATGACGGCAACGCTCTTGGGTACATTTTCACACCGCCCGCGACGCAGGCAACGGTAGACAATCCGAACCCGCCGCCTCCGGTTCCGCGCGCAGTGGTTTTGCCGATCGACTTCGGTAGGACTTACACGACATGGTGGGCGAACAACGCTGGCATGGATCCGGGTGATGACATGTTCCAGCGGCTTGTTGGCAATAGGGAAGGTTCCAGTCTCGCGCATTATCTGAACGAGGTTTACACGTTGATGGATATGGAACTTCCGACGACTATGCGTGAAGTTTATGATGATCTGGTTAGCAGGCGAGGTGTTGCTGCTGCCGAGGAATATCGTCAGGAAGTCCTGAGTACCGTGCGGCAACTTTTGGATCGCGCTGATGCTCTCCGGGCAGCAGGCCGAGAATCTTGGATTGACATGGCGCGCCGAAACATGCCAGCCAATGCTGTTCTTCCCTATGGTTTTAATGACTGGGACCAGTATTGGGATTACATTGGCAGTAAGTACGACATGTTTGTCGAACAGCTCAAGGGTGGTGCTGACGCTCTTGAGGAAGTGAAGAACTGGTTCACGCAGGGACGGCGTATTGGGGTGACTAGCTGATGTTTTACTCGTTCATGATTGATGAATCGAATATGCTGCGCGAAGGCAAAGTGATTATGGCATTTCGCTATGACACGGCTAAAAAAATTGTTACCATTGTTGGTGACCGTGCTGTTGTTGACAGATACGCGATGATCTTCAACGGCAAGCGTCCGACCATCGGGTGGTTGGCGGGTAAAAACTCCGACAACCCGCTGTACTCCGCACTCGGCAACTCGCCCGGCTTTCGGCACTACCCGAAGGGCGAAGGGCAAGAAGAATTCCTTTCCGCCATGAGCGACCTCGAAGGGAAAGCCACCAAGAACATTTCAGTGGAAGAGAAGCCAAATGGCAACGGAAAAAACTGAGCCTGATTTCCCTGTCAGGGAGCTCAGCGAAGACGACAAAAAGAAAATCCTTAGACGTTTCCTTCTCGGCGTCAAGAACGGAGAGAAGCGAACAAAGATTGTTCGCCTCGCAAACATCCTGTCCGAAAACGACGACGAGTCCGACGAATTTTTCGCAGCACTCAGGTTTTACTCAAACCCCGAGAACGACCGAATCATGCGCGTCCACTTCGCCGAGTTCGCAGTCGGTGGCACGGCGGGCTTTGAGGAAACTGAAGCGACAACGCGTCCGAGTCGCCCTCCGGCGAAGAAGGGAAAGCGTAAGCGCCGTGGCAAAGGAAGCTGAAAAAGACGAACGCAAAATGATTTCGCGCATGGCGCGCTACTTGGGCTGCACTGGATCGCACCGCGGCCCCGACGGCCAGCTGATGCCATGCTCGACCCATGAAGAACTGATGCGGATTTCCAACAGAGCCGAGCCGAAGAAGAAGGCCTATGTCGAAGAAGAAGAAAAACCAAAGCGGAAGCGAAAAGGGAAACGTCGCCGTGATGGTTGGGAGGAACTTGGCAGCGATGGCCCGGCTGGAATCGACACACTTCCGGGTGGAGGACTCGTCTCTGCGGCGATAGGCGCCAAACAGCAGTTTATTTATGGTCGCGCGCGGCCACGTCTCGGCGACCCTGATGTTTTCACCAACCCGCATTCTGCTCGTCTTCGTGCCCGTCAGTTGGGGTGTGTTGGGATTGCTCGACGCTCGACGCCGGATGGGGATGTGGTTTGGACTCCTTGTACCAACAATTCGGATTACCGGAGGCGCATGGGCATTGGGCCTCAGGCCGCCCGAGATAGGCGCCGCGCTGAACAGGCACTTATCCGCCGTGTTCGTCGTCAGGCGAAAATCAAGTCTGGCGAGATGGACCAGATGTCTCTGTCGCGGAAAGTTGGATCTGATTTTGACGGCTCTGTCAAATCTGTTCCACGTGATGCCGAATGGCGTGACACGATCAAATATCTGACTGTTCCTGCGAACGATTTTGAGTCGAAGGCGAAGAAGCGGCGGAAGGCTCGCCGTGATCGTTTGGCTGCAACCCCGGCCTTGCCTGAGGAGCGTCGCTCTGGTTCGAGTCGCAATGCTGAGGGGACTGCGCGGTCCGCTAGCTCGGGTTCGAAAATTGAGATCGATGCTGCGACTACGGCAGCGCTCAAAAACAAAGTCAAAGAACACAACGAAAAGATGAAGAAGCAAAATAAGCCTGCGCACACTCGTGCTTCGTTGGGTGCTTTGAAATCGGTGTACCGACGTGGTGCTGGAGCGTTTTCGTCTTCGCATCGTCCGGGCATGACCCGTGGACGTTGGGCGTATGCGCGCGTGAATGCTTTCTTGCATTTGCTAAGTACGGGCAAGCCGAAGAACGAGAGATATACCACTGATAATGATTTGCTGCCTTCAGGGCATCCGCGCAAATCTGGCAAAAAGTCTCTCGCTGTGAAGGTTCTTCCGCTCGAATTCTGAGCCGTTTACTTTCTTTCCACTACGCGCTGTAGTGGAACATGTATTCTTTACTTCAGACAGAATGCTGGGTGCTTACCTAAGCCTGCATGTCAGAAACATCAACATCCAACATCACATCTCTACAGGAGTAGAAGAACAATGGCAGACGAATCCCGTCTCAATGAGCTTCAGAGCGCTCTCCGCGCGAAGATGGCTGACAACAAAGAGATCGCCGATTCTTTCAAAATGGAAGACGGCGTCATGCAGGTCACGGCCGAGCAGAAAACCGCGTTCGACAAGAACATGGCGGACATCAAGGAGATCAAGTCCCTGATCGAAGGCCTCCAGTCCATGGACGAGGTCGAGGCTTGGGGCTCGAAGAGTGTTGAGGAGTCGGTGGCCACCAAGGCCGACGCCGCTGCTCACGCTTATGAGATCCGCGAGAGCCTCCGTGGCAAGAGCCTCGGCGAGCTCTTCATCGCCTCCGAGGAGTTCAAGGCCCTCAACGGTGGCCGCAACGGCGCGAACATGCCGTCGCCGTGGTCGCTCAAGGCCGCTGACCTCACCGGCTTCAGCCAGAAGGACGTCTACTCGGCGCTTCCGAGCGGCACCCCCGGTTCGTTTGGCGCTATCCAGCGCGATCCGATCGTGGACCAGCCGACCCGGACCCGTCGCGTTCGCGACCTGTTCCCGTCCCGCACCACCACCGCTGCGGTGATCGAGTACTTCCGTATGCTCGGCTTCACCACCCCCGGCTCCTCGGCGACCAACGCCGCTTCGTCGGTGGCTGAGCGGAGTGGTTCAGCGTTCGGCGTCAAGCCGCAGTCCTCGATGCAGTTCATCGGTGAGCAGGCTCCGGTTCGGACCCTCGCCCACTGGGAGGCTGCCCACCGCAACGTCCTCGCCGACGAGCCGCAGCTCCGGTCGATCATCGACAACGAGCTCATGTACGGCCTCCGTCTTGAGGAGGACGACCAGATCCTCAACGGTGACGGCACCGGCGAGAATCTGGAGGGCATCCTTCAGACTTCGGGCATCCAGTCCTACTCGTGGTCGTCCGGCGCTACCAGCCCGGTTGCGGACACGAAGGCGGACGCGATCCGTCGCGCGGCCACGTTGGCGTTCCTCGCCTACTACGAGCCGACCGGCGTCGTGATGCACCCGAATGACTGGGAGGACATCGAGCTTTCCAAGGATGCCAACGGCCAGTACCTCGTCGCGGTTTCGGTCGCGCTTGGTGGCGAGCCGCGCATCTGGCGGATCCCGGTCGTCGAGACCCCGGCCATCGCTGAGGGTACGGCTCTCGTTGGTGCCTTCGGCACCGGCGCGCAGTTGTACGACCGCGAGCAGGCCAACATCCGGATCAGCGAGCAGCACAGCGACTTCTTCGTCCGGAACGCGATCGTCGTTCTGGCCGAGCAGCGCCTCGCCCTCGCCGTCAAGCGCCCCGAGGCTTTCGTCTCGGTGGACTTCGACGCCGAGCCGAGCTGACCCTTACCGGTTTAACGACCGGTCCTCGAGAGATACCCCCGGCCTTCGGGCCGGGGGTTTTCTCGTATATGAGCACATGTGAAACAACCCTAAGAGTTTATTTAGCCTCTGGTATTATTGTCTATTGTGGAGGTGTGGTGTGTCTCGCAAAAGGTTTCGTCGCAAGGGAATGGGGATCTTTGCCCCTGTAGCGATTCTCGCCTTACTTAGCGGCGGAAGCGTCGCCGCGGCCTCCTACAGCGTGACAGTCGAGTCCGAATGGACATTCACCCTTGAGGCAGACGCAACCGTGTACATCTACGGCAACTCCAACCGAAGTTGCGGCGAGGCTGGAGCCGACCCGTACCTGTGGTTGTACGACGATGGACCTGAAACGGCTGGCACGCTCATCACCCAAGACGATGACGGGAACCACAACTCAATTGATCAGTGTGTTTCCTCAAAAATTGTTGCGAACCTGACTGCTGGCGATTATCTGATTCGCGCCGGATATTGCTGTAGTCAGCAAAGTTTGGGATACGACGGACCTGACTATGAGCTGGTCATCTCGGACGTTGAGTTGGATGGCGGACCGGCAACGACAACGACAACTACAACTACGACGACAACGACTACTACGACGACAACGACTGTTCCGCAAACCATTGGGGCACCAACAAACCTCACCCTGACCGTCGACTACTCCAATGGAACCGTTACCGCCGACTGGGATGCGCCAACAGACGGGAACGTTGACCCCGAGCGTTACGCCATCGGTTTCGGTCTGAACGACGAAGGGAACGCTGGGCCGTACGGAGTGGCAACCGGCAACGTGGGCGACGAGAACGCCCTAAACACCCAATACACGTTCAACGCCTCATATCTGGAGAGCCTGTTCAACGAGGCCCACGGCCTGTTCAACGTGATGATCCGGTCCGACAATGACACAAATGCGAAGTACTCGTCGTGGACTCCTGTGTCATCCGTGACGATCATGAACATGCCGGATGTCGTGGAAGACACGACCGTCAGCCAAGTTTTTGGTTCGGGAGTTGAGGTGTCGTGGACGCCATCATCGGACGGTTTCGTTGACCCGAGTTATTTCCGTGTTGCGTACAACCAGCCACAATCCGAGGAATCGTTTGAGACAAATACCACGAGCAGCAATTCCATCACTATTCCTTATTCTGCGATCCCTGACGGCACGTGGTATGTGCGCGTGTTGGCGTGCGGTTCCGAAAACGATTGTGCCATAGGTAATACAATTGAAGTAAGCGTTTTTGACGAGGAAGCATCATGGGCGACGAGCACAACGACCTCAACCACTGCACCGCCGACGACTACAACAACTGTTTTACCGTCTACGACGACGACAACGACGAGTACGTTACCTTCTCAGCCTCTTGCCCCTCCTGTGGGATCCACCACAGGCTCGCCTCCGCCCGTAGTAGCAACACCTCCACCCACTACGGCCGCCCCAACCTCGACTTCCTCAACAACGACCTCTACTACGACAACCACGACAACAACGACGCTCCCCCCCACAACGACGACGACTACGCTCGCGCCCACAACGACGACGAGTCCGCCGACGACGAGCACGATCCCGCCGACTACCTCGACCACTACCGTCCCCAGTGGGACGACTACAACAACCGTTGGAACGCCTACTTCGACAACGGTCCAGCCCACTACCACGACATCGCCGCCGACTACCTCTTCCCTCCCCCGGACGACTACTACAAGCGCTGAAATTCAAATCTTTGAGGAAGAGAAACCGATTATCTCGGTTGATCCGATCCCCGAAAACGAAGTTCGCGCCCCAGTCGTAGCGAAAACCACACCTCAAAAATCGGCGAAAGCCTCTGAGGCGATCCAATACATCGCCGACGACGAACTTGCCGGTGAAGTGTTCACCGTCGTCGCCTCGGAAGAAGTGACCGTAGAAGACGTCCAAGAGCTCGTCACCAACGACAACTTCGACGAAATCCCGCCAGAAGCCAAAGAAGCGATCGCTATCGCCCTGTCAGATCAGCCGGTTGAAGTCAAAGACACGTTTGAGGCTGAGGTCAACGTGTTCGAAGGCGGGTTTGACGAGTACGTCCCTGCTGACTCGACCGTTCCGGTCAAAACCCGTCGTGTTCTCGTGGTCGCCACAACGGCCGCATTTGTCCTCCCAGCCCCATCATCATCACGGAGTAAGCGATGAAAAAGATCCTGTCCGCCCTCGCAGCCCTAGCCATCCCGTTGTCAATCTTGCCGATGACACAGAATCCGGTGAAGGCCACCACTGCCCTGTATCAAGACATTCGAGTTGATGCCGACTGTGGCGGCACCGACTGTGGCTCCATGACGTTGGCGAGCGCCAACACCACTCGGAAACTCGCGGTGACCGCCGACGGAACGATCTACGCCGTGTTCTACGGACCATCCGGCATTTGGGTGACGAAGAGCACCGACCGTGGCGCGTCGTTTGCGTCTGGGGTTCAGGTGTCGTCCACGCAATCAGAGCCAGAAATCGGCGCTGCGGCAAACGGCACCCTGTACGTCATTTGGAGGGACGGCAACTTTGTCGTGTCCAAGAGCACTGATGGCGGCGCAACATGGGGCACCCCGGTAGATACCGGCACGGCTGGAACCATGGGCCCGGCGCACATGGCGGTAGACGGCGACTACATCTACGCCGTGGACCGTTCCGGATCGGTCCTCATGTACTCCCATGATGCGGGCGCCACATGGGGTTCAACGTCCACCGGTTCAAGTTACGTGTTCGCCGATGTCCGCGTTGACCGCCTCACCCACGACGTATATGTCTTGGTGGATAACCCGTCGGTGTTCTGGTTCAAGAGCACTGATCGTGGCGTGACGCTCAGTTCCGAGAACTCGACTGGCAAGTCGGTGTTCTATTCGGTTGGTGCGATGACTTCGGATGGCACGAACCTGTATTTCTACATGGCTGGCAGCGGAGCCAACCTTGAGCGAATCGATCTCGGCGGTGGCGCAGCCCTCACCCAGACCGTGACGGCATCGTCCGACTCTCAGGGACGTTCGCTTGCGGCAGACAACTGCGGCAACGTGGTCTCTGGCCACAAGGATGGCGCTGACCTGTACTTCCAATACTCCACTGACTCTGGATCAACGTTCAGCACTCAGGAGCTGGTGGTCACTGCCGGTGACCGAGCGAACGCTTCGATCAATGAGACGAACGGTGATGTGATGTTCCTGTACGAGAAGAGTGGCGACATCTTCCTCTCCACGTACAGCGGGCTGCTTACTGGCGGCTCGAACTGTTATGTGGCGTCGTTCTCGCTGACCGCGATCGAGTTTGATGCGGCTGGCGAGACGAATGACATCGTGATTGAGAACACCAGTGGTTCTGACATCACCGTGGACAGCATTTCGATCACTGGCACGGATTTCACGATCTCGGAGGATTGTGGGGCGACGATCCCGGCTGGTGGTTCTTGCACGATTTCTGTGACTGGTGAGAATCAGGCTGATGAGACGTTGACGATTTCGCTGAATGGCACGGCCCGTCAGGTGCCGGTGTCGATGGGTGCGATTGCTGAGGCGACTCCTGATGCGGGCGCTGCTCCCGCCCCAGCACCAAGTCCGAGCCCGTCGCCTGCGCCTGCGGAGCCTGCTGCTCCTCGGGTTCCGGGTCCGGTTCCGCCGTGGCCATGGGCAACTGCCGGAACTGATTCGGTGTTGTTGGAGTGGGATGTGCCGTGGCAGGACGGCAAGGGTCCGATCACCGGCTACCGCGTGCGAAGCATCCCAGAGGGTGCGTCGTGTGTGACGACCGAGTTGTCGTGTGAGATCACTGGCCTCGAGCCGGGGGTCGAGTACACGTTCGCCGTGTCGGCGCAGAACAGTGAGGGCTGGGGGCCTGAGGAGTTTTCTCAGGTCGCAGTGATGCTGGTTGAGGCGCAACCGGAGCCTGTCGTGGTTCCTGAGCCTCAGCCTGAGCCGGTGACGGTTCCTGAGCCGGTCGTTGCTCCTGAGCCAGTTGAGGTGGCTCCTGCTCCTCAGCCGTCTTTGCCGGTGACTGGTGGCGGACTTTCGGTTTTGTGGTGGGCCTTGTTGACCCTTGGTGGGGGTATGAGCATGGTCTTTTGGGCAACTTCTAAACGAGGTGAGTAATGGCAGACAAGTGGGAATTCAATGGAACCAAATATTTGCCTAAAGTTTGGGGCAAAATCAAGCAATTATGGGGCGAAATGGGCGATCTGTCATGGACGCTCGCAGGAACTGGCCTAGTGCTTATTACCCTTAGCGGAGATACGCTAAAATGGGGTATATGGATGTCAGTCACAGCACTGACGATCCAGCTAGCGGTGATCTTGTCGTCAAAGACCGACGACTGAGGGAGTGGGGGAAGATGAAAGCAGCCGTTTGGGGCAGCGTCGCAAAGCGGATCGTCGCATACTTCGTCATGACCGCACTCGGAATGATCGGTACCGGCACGCTCGTCGGCATCGAGGTGTGGCAGGCCGCCGTCATGGCTGGCGTGTCAGGCACCGCGACCGTCATTGAAGGTCTCGCCCGCGCCTACGTCGGCGACGGTGTCCTCACCGAGGACGAGGTCAACGAGGTGTTCAACTCGGCCCCAACGAAGAACGGGAACTGAAATGGATAACTTCAAAGACAAAACCATGTACGTCCTTTCGATCGGCGTGATGTTGGCGATTATTATCGCCATTATCGGCGACTATGCGGTTGCTGCCGTTGAGACTCAAACCACCGGCGAAGCCGTTGAGGTTTCCTCGGACGTTATGACGCTGGTTCAAACCGCGCTTGGTGGTGTTATTGGTATTCTGGGTGGGTACTTCGGAGCTAAAGGTTCAAAGAAAGACGACTGAAAATGTCAAAACGCCCCTACACCGGATTTGATCAAATTGCTGGCGGCAAGCGCGCCGGAATGGAAACGTTGATCAAACTTCTTGAAGCCCATTTCGGCCTTTGGAATAATGGCAGTTTTGGAGTAAGGAAGAAAAGAGGGAAGTCCTCTTATAGTGTTCATGCGACGGGCAGGGGTGCCGATCTTTCTTGGCGTGGAGCGCCCTACCGTGGACCCGGCAACTACGACGCCGCTGTCCGAATGATGGACTTCCTCGTCGCCAACGCCGACGCCCTCCACATCGAAGCCGTGTTCGACTACTACCCGGCTCCGTTCGGTCGCGGCTACAAGTGCGACCGTGACGCATGGCAGGTGTACTCGAAGAAGGCGTTCTCTGGTGCACCCGGAGGAGACTGGGTCCACGTCGAGATCTCGAACGCCAAAGCGGACGACGGCCAGTTCTACATCGACACGATGAAAGCTCTGCTCGGCGACCCGCCCGTCGCGGTGACCCCTGCCGCTGCCTCGGCTGCGCCCGCTGCTCCGCCGAAGGCGCCTCCCGGCAAGAAGCCGTGGCTGACCGTCGGCTCAAAGGGCGACGAAGTGAAAGCGATGCAGGCTGTTGTTGGAGCCGAACCACAAGACGGCGATTTCGGCCCCAAAACGGAGCAGGCCGTCCGGGAGTGGCAGGCGAAACATGAC
>VMBT01000042.1_pt1 | contig 80557 bp, 64 predicted proteins | sample 4404301 | NCBI WGS metagenome assembly VMBT01 (sample SAMN12238535, study PRJNA552566) | marine metagenome | isolation source: Coastal seawater | place: USA: coastal Georgia, Sapelo Island | collected 2008-08/2009-08 | reverse complement strand
CCGGGGGGCAAATCTATGAGAATCTTATATCCGGTGCGATAGATGCCACAGAATGGGTTGGCCCATGGAACGACGCTTATTATAAATTTTACGAAGCTGCAAAATATTATTATTTCCCAGGTGTTCATGAACCCGGATCTATGCTCGCTCTTGGAATGAATAAATCATGGTGGGAAGGTCTCTCAAAAGTCGACCAGATGACAATCCAAGCAGCAGCCTCCATGGAAAATGACATGATGTTATCAGAGTACAATGCAAAGAATGGAGCTGCTTTAGAAAAATTGATTCTCGAGCAGGGTGTCCAATTGCGTGAGTTCAATGATGATGTTTATGATGCCTTTGGGGACGCTGCGGAGGAGGTCTTCGAAGAAACTAAGGCCCATAGCGACATAGCTAATAGAGTACATCAAAGTTTTGCAAAAGCACGTCGTGAAGTAGGTGCATGGAACAAAATTTCTGATCAAGCTTACGTAAGCCAACGCAATCGCGTCTTAGGTGTCTAACCAAATTTAGTGGGCGGTTCTTCCGTCCACTACACATCTCATTAAATCCCTTCCTTATTGATCCTCTGACCTAGAGCAGAATCAATGAATTCCTCAGTTCCCAACTCGGGGTTAGTAAATTCTGCAGCCCGAATTTTTGTTCTGAGTTGTGTGGGCCTTGCTCTCACCCATCTCATCAATAACTATCTGATTTTTTGGCGAGAATGGCCTGGCCCCATAAGCGTTATTGCAAACCAGTTTGGTGATGGCCCAACTCTACAAAGTGAATTACTCATTTTAGGTAGCCTGCAATTAGCCTTTTTAGCGTTTGTTATTTTGGGAATCATTTTCTACGTAAAAAACACCCCTCGTAAAAGTCTAATTTCTGAATCAGAGCAACTTGGTCAATTAGCCTCGTATTTATGTAGGGGAAGTTTTTGGGCCGTTTTCCTCGTTGGATTTATTGACATGGGCATTTCATTTTTGCGAGTCGAAGACTGGCTTAGTCTAGCATTTGGGAAAGAACTGGCACTTGAACTGGGCCGCTCGAATTTTCGGGGTACATTTGTTCACTACCCTCTAATTTTAGTTGGATTTATCATTGCCTTTCGTCACAAAGGTCTCGGATTTATTTGGTTAGCATTTTTAATTGTGATTGCTGAATTCTTGATCGTTGTATCCCGATTTGTATTTTCATATGAACAAGCTTTCATGGGTGATCTTGTTCGCATGTGGTATGCAGCACTTTTCCTCTTTGCCAGCGCAAATGCACTAGTAACGGAAGGCCACGTTCGTGTTGATGTATTTTATGCTAACATGCGCTTACAAAAAAAAGCTTTGTCTAACGCATTGGGTTCAGTAGTACTAGGTCTACCCTTATGCTGGGTAATCCTCTTGATTGGCATGTGGGACAAAGGCAGTAGCATCAATAGTCCCTTACGAAGTTTTGAAATATCTCAACAGGGCTTTGGCATGTACATCAAGTACATGATGGTTGGCTTTCTTGTTGTGTTTGCCCTGACGATGTTAATCCAGTTCTGTAGCTACTTTCTTGAAAACCTTGGCTTACTCTTGGGTGAGGAAAAAGAAGAGGGGCGAACTTCAGAATCAACCACATCCTCTCCTGCCTAAATTCAGAAATCCATGGAATACTTTTTCCTGCTGCTTCTAGTAGCAATCATGGGCTTTGCTCTCAGTTCAGGCTTTCCAGTAGCTTTCTCCTTGCCTGGTTCTGCAGTTTTAACAATTGGGATTGCAGCTCTCAGCGGCTATCTCTTCGCTGGTGACCCTACAGCCTATTTTTCTCAAGACGGACCAATTCAATGGCTTAGCTCAGGAGTGACGAATTTTCGTAGTGTCTATTGGGATGTCGATCGGGATACGCTAATAGCAGTACCACTTTTTGTTTTCATGGGCATCATGCTTCAGAGATCCAAGATTGCTGAGGATTTACTCGTGGCAATGGCCCGCTTGTTTGGTCCAATCCCAGGTGGATTGGGAATCTCCGTGGTCTTTGTGGGAGCACTGTTAGCAGCAACGACGGGAATTGTTGGTGCTACGGTAATTGCGATGGGAATGATTTCCTTACCCGCCATGCTCCGACATAATTACTCCAAGCCCCTAGCAACTGGCGTTATCTGCGCTTCAGGTACATTAGGCCAGATCATTCCACCTTCGATTGTCCTCATTATACTAGCTGACCAGTTATCAAACGCGGCTGATGTTGCCAACAACATGCGTCGGGCTGAATATAGGGTAGCGACTGGTCAAGGAGTGATGCCCAGCGAATTCGAGGTTGTTTCAGCAAGTGCTGGCGATATGTTTGTCGGGGCTTTTCTACCAGGGATGGTCCTTGTGGGCATTTACATGCTCTATATTCTGATCACCGCAGTCTTAAGACCAGGTTCGGCCCCTCCTGTACCCTATGATGGAAAGTACGATTGGAATTTTGCAAAAGAAGTGATCCTGGCATTGGTACCCCCGCTTGCCTTAATTTTCATCGTTCTGGGTTCGATCATTCTTGGGATTGCAACCGTTAATCAAGCAGGAGCTATCGGAGCCATTGGGGCCATCGTCATGGCGAGTTATCGACTTTCAGCGCGAAACAGATGGACCTACGTGCCCGCAATCATGACATTAGTTCCTGTCGTTGTGATCGCTCTTGTTCTTCAGCAAGTACCCCTCAACATCAAGAATATCAACACACCTGCAGAAGAATTGGGATTGAGCATTGCCGCAATCGCTTCCGTGATCATGCTCATGGGCATTGCTTGGGCTACCTGGCGGTCATTCAGGATTGAAGACACACTTCGTGGTGTGATGCTGGAAACAGCCAAAACCACCTCAATGGTTTTTATCATCCTGTTAGGAGCTGCGATGCTCACTGCAGCTTTCCGGGGGTTTGGAGGTGAACACTTGGTGAAGGAATTTTTGACAGGGCTACCAGGAGGGTTTTGGACTCAGTTTCTTGTAGTGATGTTTGTCATCTTCATTCTAGGCTTTTTCATTGACTTCATTGAAATCTCAGTTGTTGTTGTTCCAATCGTAGCTCCGATCTTATTAGCTGATCCACAAGCCAACATTACTGCAGTCTGGCTTGGGGTGATGCTTGGACTGAACCTTCAGACTTCTTTTCTAACCCCGCCTTTTGGATTTGCACTCTTCTATCTGCGAGGGGTTTCGCCACCCGAAGTCCAGACAACCCAGATCTATCGGGGCGCAGTTGCGTTCATCGGACTCCAAATTGTTGGGATCATGATTGCTGCTTCCTACCCGCCTATTGTTAACTACTTACCCAATCGAACCTACCTGACCTCTGATACTGCACCTCCCCCAGTAAACCCAAAAATTCAGCAATGTCTGGAGGGAATCATTCATCCAAAAATCCTAGCCGAAAGCAGTCAACTGGAACTTGCCGTAAACAAACTTCAGTCTGCTGATTTCACAACCCTGCCGGAATCAAATCGGAAGGCGCTTGAGAATTCAGCCAAGCAGGTTTTATCCGTAGGTGCCTTGATCCGAGACATCCAGACAAAGCAGCAGGAACTCGAAGAGTATTCAGTCGAATATGCCGTATTGCATTATCCAGTGAGGGATTTGCAGAAAAGCATTCAAAGACTTGAAAAAGAAAAAGAGGATCTCCAACAAACTGTTCGAAGACTACAAAATACTGAAGATCCTGTTCAAGCAGCACGAAGAAATGAACTAGCACAACGGATTGAGGACATACAATCGGAACAAGCACAACTTCAGGCTCAGATTCCAAGTGAGTGGGAAGAAGCCCGTCAAAGATTCATGGAATTGGCAGAAAATGAACGGAAGGCAAGGTTAGCGTATCGTAGAAGTGTCGAAGAAGCCTACCAACCACTGATTGAATTAGAAGATTTGCTTCAGGACAACTCAGGGATTGGTCAATTGAGAACTGTTCTGGAAGGACTTCTACCGGTACTCGAAACCGCGAACTCAAAAGATGCTACCGAAGCTCTCAAGCAAGCAGAATCGCTAATTGGTGAGGTACCTGGCAGTTATGGAATCAAATCACCACTGAGCAAGGCAAGACGCTTATTCAGAAAGGAGGATGCAGATCGGCAGAAAGCTCGGGAGTTTGTGGATGAAAGCTTGAGTGTTCTTGCCTCAGAGATTGCTTGGAGGCAAGACGCCAAACAGAATGTGCTGCCTGCAATTCGGGAATATGCAGAGGCGCTGAAACCTACAGTTGGCTTACGCTCACAACCAAGATTGAGTGTGGAGTTGGCTAAAGAGGTTTCAGTTTGCCAGGCTGACCACCGGGACGTTTCACTATACTTCTAGATTCTAAGGTTAGCGAAGAAATCCAGCAACCTGTGTCAGGCTTGACTTGGCATCACCAAAAAGCATCCGAGTATTTTCACGAAAATACAGTGGGTTCTCTACTCCAGAGTATCCAGTTGCCATGCTCCGTTTGAGAGCAATCACCATCCCCGCTTTCCACACTTCAAGCACAGGCATCCCGTAAATTGGACTGCCTGGATTCTCTTCGGCTCCAGGGTTGACAATATCATTTGCGCCGATCACCAGCGCAAGATCTGTGTTTGGTAATTCTGGATTGATCTCATCCATTTCTAAAACTATGTCATAAGGCACGTTCGCTTCAGCCAACAAGACATTCATGTGGCCTGGGAGGCGACCTGCAACGGGGTGGATGGCAAATCGCACGTCCACGTCCATTTCTCTTAGGAAGGCAACAATCTCTCTCACAACGTGCTGGGCTTGGGCAACCGCCATTCCGTAACCTGGGACAATGACGACACTTCTGGCATTTCGAAGTTGTTCCGCCACTTCCTCCGCCTGAATCGGAATTGCCTCTCCCTGAACCTCGGAGGAATCTAGCACCGTGCCCTCTTCAACTCCCCATCCACCTGCTATTACATTGATGAAAGGCCGATTCATTCCCTTGCACATGATGTAGCTTAGGATTGCTCCACTGCTTCCCACTAGGGCTCCAGTAACTAGCAACAGATTATTGCCCAACATGAATCCTGCCATGGCCGCTGACCAACCGGAGTAGCTATTTAGCATGGAGACTACGACGGGCATATCCGCACCACCGATCGCCATGATCATATGAATCCCAATGGCGCCTGAGATCATCGCTACCAAAAATAGGGCAAAGGCATGATTTCCTGGTTCCCCGACCATCAACCAAATTGCTAGGAGAAAACTGACTCCTATACCTGCCAAGTTAATGAGATGGCGGCCGGGCAACATCACCGGTCGGCTGCCAATCCTTGCGCTCAGCTTTCCGAAGGCGACCACAGAACCTGTAAATGTGTAGGTTCCAATGAAAACCCCAAGAAAAACCTCAAAGATATGGATGGTTGATCCCGGTCCAGCCACGGTCTCTAAATAACTGACAAATCCGACAAAGGTTGCCGCAAGTCCTCCAAAACTGTTGAGAATCGCAACCATCTCCGGCATTTGGGTCATTTCTACTCGGGTGGCCAACTGCCAGCCAATGAGAGTGCCCCCAGCCAGTAAAAGAACTAACCAAAAATATTGACCGGCCTCTGGCAACCAGAGAGTCGCAATAATCGCTATTGCCATCCCCAACATGCCCAGACGATTACCACGCTGAGCAGTTTCCTGCTGTGACAAGCCGCTGATGCTCAAGATGAATAAAATACTCGCACCGATAAAGGCTAAACTAATGATCCCTGAGGGCATGATGATCAAAACTCCTGATTCAGTGTTAGATTTTCAATTTAGTGATGAGGTCATTTCTTGAACATGCCAAGCATCCGTTGGGTGACCAGGAAGCCACCCGCAATATTTATCGTAGCAATCAGAATTGCCGCACCTGCCAGCAGTGGATGATCTCCAGCAATATGCATCATTCCACCAAGCACAATGATTCCACTGATCGCATTTGTCAGACTCATCAATGGAGTTTGCAGAGAGGGTGTGACATTCCAAACCACCATGTAGCCAACAAAACAGGAAAGCATGAAAACAAAGAGATGACCCAGAAACTCTTCCGTTCCAACGAAACCTAGCATCACACACAAGAGTGCCGCTAACGCATAAGCGACGTATGGATGAAAAATCTTTTGCCAAGCTGGTTTTACAGTTTCTGTTTCAGCCACTTCAGCTTTTTGAGCTGGAGCAGTTTCCGGTTGAGTGGGTTTTTTCGGTGCCGGAGGTCTTGGTGGCTCCCATGTCACCTCTCCATTACGAGTAACGGTGATTGCGCGGGTGATTTCATCTTCAAAATTCAACTCAACAAGGTTCTCGCCTTTCAGATGATTCAATAATTTTAGTACGTTGTTTCCGTAAAGCTGACTAGCCTGGGTTGGTAACTCACTTGGCAGATTGGTTTTGCCAACAATGGTTACTCCCATTTGCTTGACCACTTTGCCAGATTCAGTTAGTTCGCAATTACCTCCACCTTCAGCTGCCAAATCAACAATCACTGAACCCGGCTTCATCGAGCGAACCATCTCTGTAGTGATTAGTTTTGGTGATGGACGGCCAGGGATTGCTGCCGTAGTAATGATAATATCTACTTCTGCAGCCTGCTGAGCGAACAGCTCCATCTCTGCCTTGATAAAGGCCTCACTCATCTGCTTTGCATAGCCTCCTGCCCCTGTACCATCTTCCTCTAGATCCAATTCGAGGAATTCCCCTCCGAGACTCTTGACTTCGTCACGAACCGCAACTCTCGTATCAAACGCTCTGACGATAGCTCCAAGACTATGAGAAGCTCCAATTGCTGCCAAGCCTGCCACTCCAGCACCAATCACCAATACTTTGGCAGGAGGAATTCGACCTGCTGCCGTGATTTGGCCGGTAAAGAATCTCCCAAAATGCTGAGCTGCCTCAACGACAGCTCGATATCCTGAGATGTTTGCCATTGAGCTGAGGACATCCATCGACTGAGCCCGAGAAATGCGAGGAATTGCATCCATAGCCAAGGCAGTCACTTGTTTGCTTGCTAGCTCCTCCAATAACACCTTTTGTTGGGCTGGCTGGAGCATGCAGATCAAAATTTGGCCTTCATGTAGTTTTTCAATTTCTTTGGCTTCAGGTGCTCGGATCTTCAAAATAATATCTGCTTTTTTCCAAACGTCCGCAGTCCGTCCAGCTATTTTGGCTCCTGTTTCAACGTAGAGGGAATCAGGGAAGTTGGCTTTCACCCCTGCACCTGATTCAACCAATAGGTCATAACCAAGTTTTTGGAGGTTGGGTACGTGCCCCGGAGCAATAGCAACTCGTCGCTCTTCAGGAAGAATTTCTCTTGGAATCCCAATCAGCATGAAAGCCTCTCCTTAAAACAAAATTTTAGATTAAAAATTACTTAAAAAGTTATTAATTAAATTAAGAAATACTTAAAATATAAACAACAGTCTTTATTTCAACTGAAAAAATCGCAAGAGCAGATACTGTTTATCAAGAAGTCCTTTCTAAAGAACTTCTTACTCGAATTGAATGATCTGAAAAAGCTATCAAAGTAATAGTTTTTTTTCTGACCTTGGATAGCGGTAGATCATTTCTGCATTTGGGTGAACTAACCTCTCAGGGAGTTCGATTTTCTGTGGGTTCCCAGTTTGAGCAGATTTCTCGATGGCAAGTAAAATAGCGAGATCAGCAAGACCTTCCAATCCATCAGCTTCAGGGGGATTCTCATTGAGAATGCATTCTGAAAAATAGGCTGTCATGCCTGCAAAGTGATCCGTGTAGGGGAACTGATCCGATTTGATCACCTCCTGATTACGTTGCTGAAGCCGCATGGCACTTTCAAAACGGTAGGCTGGATCCATTGTAAGACTTCCTGCTGTTCCTACGACAGTATAACTGTCACAAGTATCTGCCCCAAAACTCGCAATAAACTGGGCAATTCGCCCTCCTGGGAAAATCATTGTCGCTGCAATGGATTCTTCCACCTCATTAAAAAGTGGATTGTCTGTTCTTTCGTTGCAGCATGCCCAAACCTCTGTAGGTTCTGCCTCGAAGAGATGACGAGCGGCATTGATACAATACACTCCCAGATCCTGCAGTGGTCCACCCCAGAGGCTGCTTTGCAGTCGATGATTTTCAGGCTGTATCCGAAAGGAAAGGATCGAATTGAAAATGCGCGGCTCCCCAATCTCCCCTCGGCGAATTCGTTCCAGTGCCTCCACAGTGCCAGGTTCAGAGTGCAGGCGATAGGCCGTCATCAAATACACATCATTCTCTTCGGCAGCCTCGATCATTGATTTTCCCTCTTGAAGGGAAACTGCAAGTGGCTTCTCTACAAGTATATGCTTACCAGCCCTTGCTGCCTGAATTGTGTATTCGGCATGCATTGAGTTCGGTAGCGCGACATACACTGCATCACAAATATCTTCATTTAACATCTGTGCATACTGCTCATATCCGAAAACATGAGGAACTTGATGGAAATCAGCGAGTTTTCTCCCCTTGTCCTCAGAGCCAGTCACAATTGCTGAGACAACCGAATTTTCCGTCTGCCACACTCCTGGCAAAAAAGCTTCTTGAGAAATCCAACCAGCACCCACCACAGCATATCGAACTTTCTTCACAACTGACTCCCTCACTATTTTTTTAAATTAAGACCTCTTAGCTCATTGCTTTTGAGCCGTCCCGAGCAGAACTTGAAAAATTTTTTCTCGTGCCGGCGGTAAGGATTCAAGATGGATCTGTTGCCAGCCAGATTTCTTCAACATTTTGTGGAGATTCTCCGCTGAAAAGCCTTGCCAAGCATGCTGCAACTTATCACGCACCCACCCTTGGTTGTGACTCTCCAATTCAGCTATCAGGAGACAACCTCCTTTGCGGCAAATTCGATGGGCTTGCTGCAAACCAACCTCCGGTTCCTTGAGGTGGTGAAGTGCCTGAGAAAACACCACTACATCTACTGATTCATCGGTGAGCGACAATTTTTCTAAGGGTTCCTGAATCCATTCTACATTTTGGAGGCCGGATAAAAGCAAATTTTGTCGGGCAACCCGGAGCGGTTCACTTTCAAAATCCACTCCGATTACTTTCTCAGCACATCTAGCAAGTTCCAGGGTCAGAGTCCCATCCCCACAGCCCAGATCTGCAATATGCAGATTAGGCTTAAGAGTACCAAGCAAACGTCCAAGCAAACGGGACCAGGCAGACCAGGATTGCCCGGGTTCTAATAGTTTCTCGTTGAGTCCGGGGCCTCCCAGTCGGCGTTGATGTAAAATTTCCTGTAACCGAACTTGGTCGTGGTGCGGATCATCTAATTCTTCGAGTTGTTGATGTAAATACTGAGCGAAGAGTCTGAGATCATCATCCTGGTCAATCAATGGAGTCAACTGGTAATAGGACCACACCCCTTCTTTGCGTTCCTGAATCACACCCATCTTGCGCAAATGGCTCAAATGCCGTGAAATACCAGATTGAGCCAAGCCCAAGATCTGGGTAAGTTCACTGACATTCAAGGCCTGCTCAGAAAGCAATCTCAGCAGCCTCAAACGGGTCTCATCACCCAATAGTCGTAACGATTGCGCAATCCTTTCCATTCAATTTCCTTAGGCCAAAAAGTTTAAATGCAATCCTATGCGCTGGTTACCGGAGCTTCAACTGGAATCGGACGTGAGATCGCCAGATGTTTTGCTAAAGATCAAATTCCACTGATTCTAGTCTCACGCCAACTGGAAGTACTTGAAAAAGTCAGGCATGACTTGATGGAGGTCTCAAAACAACCAATTGAAGTGATTTCAATGGATTTGTCCCTTCCTCAAGCTGCAAGCGAGCTTTTTCAGAGGACTGAGGATTTGGGCTTGGAAGTGGAGTATGTAGTCAACAATGCAGGCTTTGGGAACTTTGGAAATGTTCAGGATTTACCTGAGGGAAAAGACGAGGAATTACTTCAATTGAACACCGTCACGCTTACCGGCCTCACAGAACGCTTTTTACCGAAGATGCTTGAGCAAGGAAGAGGCCGTATTTTGAATGTAGCCAGTACTGCAGCCTTTCAACCGATTCCCAACATGGCAGCTTATGCTGCTTCAAAGGCCTATGTCCTCCACTACTCAGAAGCATTGGCTGAAGAACTCAGAGGGACTGGAGTGACAGTCTCTGTTCTATGTCCAGGACCAACTGCAACAGAATTTGGTAAAAGAGCTGGTGTAGAAATGCTTCCTTTTTTTGAGGGCCCGCTCGTAATGACTGCTGATAGGGTGGCAAGAGAGGGTTATGCAGGGATGCTTGCCGGCAAGAGGATTATTATCAACGGCAGGCTCAACCAAATTGGAGCATTTTCCAATAGATTCAGTCCCCGCTGGTTATCCTGCTGGATTGCTGGACAATTGATGCAAAGCGTAAAACGTAGAGGACAATCATCTCAATGATTCTTTTGGGAAATACAGTCGAAACTCATTGAAGGTACTTCAGCTTACTGATCCGTTGAAATTAGGCTGTTGAGGCATGCATAACCAGCTACTACCCCACCCTCGTTGACATTAGAAGCCTTTGTTCGAACCAAATGTCCCACTGGCATATTGATTCTTAGATCATCTGATTGTGCTCGCAGCAATCCAAAGATTCCCAGTTCACTGATGCTTTGGTGAGACTGAGCCTGTTCCTGAACCACAAGTAAACTTTCGGCTGTCTCCGCTTCAATGCGTTTCATCGCAATCCAAGCCCTGTCTTCACTCGTAGGTAAAGAAGTCAAAAAGTCTCTAATTTCTGCTCCATAGACATTATTCCCACCCCCTTCTCTTTGTGGTTTGAGCACGAATTGCTCTGCATTTTCTGCCAGAAATTCTCTAGCTGGTCTACCTTCTACCTCTTCTTCTAAGCCAAACATCATTGCAAAATAAGCCTTCAATTGATCCGCGACGGACTCAGGCACAAATTCGCTCAAGATGCTGGAATCCGCTAACACTTGTTGAATCTTCTTGGTACCAGCGAGTTGCATTGAGGCTTCTGGAACCAGGACTGCAGAGGAGGCTTCCAACATTCTTCTGGCTGAACGGCTGTCCTCATCAGGAAGATCCCCCGGCGCATATCCAGCTCTAAAGTAAACAACCCCAATTCGTTGAGGACCAACCCAGAGGTCTCCATTCTTGAGTTTCCCTTTCTGATGGACTTCTGCCAATGTCGCCCGAACAACCCTAACACCACGCTGACTCAGTGCAGCAAATAGCCCCATCTGATCAAACCAGTTTCTCTCTTTAGGCTGGACCAACATCAGTAAAGCTGCATCCTGCCAACCAAGATTCTCAATTGTCTCTTTGATTCCGCTTGCAAAGCCTGCGATGGCATCATGAGGGAGAGGAGCTGCTTTCAGAATATTTTCTTGCTGAAGTTGCTGGTGAAGGGCAGTGACCCTTCCAGAGAGATGAGCAAAACTCGCTGAAATGGTATTGAATTCGACTTGTAGGGGCTGAAGTTCTCCATTTTCTTTTCTTTCGAAGAGAAAATCATTTCGATTGATTAGAAGCTGTTGGTCCTGTCGTTTTTCCTTCGGGATCAAGGAGAGTAGGAATCGTACAAATTCGTCTACTTTTGCAGTAGGCTCTAAAATTTCTCGTAGAAAATCAGAATTCTGAGCAACCTTCCAAAAAAGCAGGCTTGACCACTGTGTATGTATTTGAAGTTGTGAGATCAGGGAAGATGGTAGCTGATAGGGCGTCAGCGAGAATGGAGCGTGAACGAGTTGTCCGTCTAGATTTTTCTGAAGCAATCCAAAGTAATGAGCACGATCAATAATATTCCGTAATTCCTCTGGCGTCATAGATTAATTTAACGTGCTCTGACTATGCAGAAAGAGTTCTTGAGTTAGCCAGCGATCAAACGAATCCGCGGATTGGTAACGCTCCAGGACCAAGTCAGCTGGGGAAAGACCCTGCTTTGTGTATCTATCGAAAAATGGTTCTAGCCAATTCGCTTGATTTACAGAATCCATATGGGATAGCGCAGATTCCATAATCTTAATTGCCAACTTGTTAAATCTTACCGGTCCAACCTCACCAGTCAGTCCATCCTTGCAAGCAGTTTTTCGAAGCTCAGGAAATAGTTCCGCTGGGATGTCCATTAAGAAACCTTCTAATTCTGTCAGCACACTCTCATTGTAGGTCAGAGCTTGCAGCAATGCTGGAACCGCCATCACATCCTGAGGCTGTTGCGTGTCCATACAGCGCAACTCCATAATTCTCTTGATCCGCACCTCGGGAAAGAGCATACCCAGATGAGTGAGCCAGTCTTCCTGATTCATTTCAAGTGGCGTTTCCTTCTTCATCAATTGTCGGAAGGTGTAGGGACCAGGCTGAACAACCTCTCCATCACGGTAGAGGTGATATGGACGGACGTCCAAAGCCCACTCGATGTAGTCCACCAAGCTGAATTTCTTACTCAGGAAACTAAGAGGTAAACCAGTTCGGTAGGGATCAGTATTTTGCCAAATTCTGCCACGATAGGAACGATAGCCACTTGGTTCTCCCTTCACGATTGGGCTGTTTGCAAAAATTGCCGTCAAGAATGGAGTAAGCCTGTTGAGAATCACAAACTTCCGCTCCAAATCCTCCAGTGACTGATAATCAAGGCTGACCTGAACACCACTTGTCGCTTTCATCATCCATTGACCATGAGTATCCACTTCTTTCATGGTCGAGTACATGATTCGATAGCGTTTCTTGTCAAGCAAAGGCAGATCATCTGGAGTTAGGTAAGGATGAGCCCCTAAAAACAAGGGTAATCCTCCCCAATCGCTGAGCGCCTGTGTGAGTTGTTGAATATGAACAGTGACTGCTTGAGCCACCTCGCTCAGATCCGTTCTGGGAGAATCTGATAGCTCAACCTGACCGCCTGGTTCAATCGAAATGTTCTGACCACTGGAATGCAACAAACCTAAAAGCAGTTCCCCCTCGTAGTGTAGCTCCCAAGGCTGCGCTCCCTGACTACTTAATTGCGCCATTTTGAGCAGGAGCGTCTCAATACTAACATCCCCACTGATTGGCAAGGATTTCCATTTTCCTTCATTGGATGGTAGCGCTACAAAAGTTTCATACTCCAACCCCATCTTCTCTTGGCGTGTGCCACAGCATCGCTGTTGGAGGAAATCCAAAAATTGGTTACGGAGTTCCGCAAGCTCCATAATTTCTCGGCAAGTGTTGGTTTATTCGTATCGTAGGGAATCTACCGGCTGAAGCCGAGCAGCTTTAGTCGATGGGTAAATCGTCACCAAAAAACAGATCAAGAATGAGCAAATCGTTGTGAGCAGCACATCGGTCCAGTTAATCAAGACAGGAATTCTGTCTCCTCCAGGATAAACGCCAGGCGGAATGTCGATAAAATCAAAAGTCGCCAAGGCCCAGCAAATTGTCAGTCCTAAGCCAACTCCCGAACAAGTACCGATCAAACCAATGACCACACCCTGCATCATGAAGATTTTTCGCACGCTTTGGTCTGTAGCACCCACTGCTTTGAGAATCGCAATTTCTCGAGATTTTTCAAGAACCAGCATGATCAGCGAGCTAATTATGTTGAAGGCCGCTACTACGACAATCAATGTCAGAATCACGAAGAGTCCAATTTTTTCAAGCTGCATCACTTGAAAAATACTCTTGTTCTCATCGACCCAGCTACTGACCGCAAAGTCCGTGAATTCTGCACGTAATTCATCGGCTACTTCCTGGGCAGTTTCCGGGTCCTTCAAGCGAACTCCTAGACCTGTCACATCATTCTGCATGCGATAGACTTTCTGAACGAGTCGATAGTCCATGAAAGCCAGCACCTCATCATAGCCTGCGATGCCAGATTCGAAGAAACCTATCACCATCAATTTCTTGATTCTCGGAACATCTCCCACAGGAGTCATTCTTTGTTCAGAAGAAACGAGTTGGACAGTATCTCCAAGCTGAACACCTAATTGTTGCGCAAGGTTTGAACCAAGAATGATTCCATCCTGCAGTCCATCTTCTTTGGCTTTGGGATGTGAAAGACGAGCTAAGATTTCATCAGAAATTGTCTGCTGTTCTTCCGTCGTCGGAGGGCTAGGAGAATATCGTTCTTGTCTGAGGAAGAGGCCCAAATTGGTGACTTGGGTTTCTTTGGAAGGGTCAATACCTCGCAATAAAGCACCTTTGGGTCGCCTTGTCCCCGTCAGCAGAGCTTGCTTGAAAATATACGGCGCCGTGGCTTTGACTTCAGGATGTTCGAGTATTTGAGGTTGGAGTTCTGGATATTCCGTCATCCGGTCTGCCCACGAGAACAGAGTCACATGAGGAAGTGATCCAGTGATCGCTTGCCGGAGATTATCTCTGAATCCGTTCATTAAGGATGTCGCCACAATCAGGGCAATTACCCCAAGGGCTACTCCACAAACTGAAATCCAGGTAATTACAGAGACAGATCGGTCTTTACGAGGGGAAAAGAGGTAGCGTTTTCCAATGAACCACTCATAAGGCAGAGGTTTCACGCTACCTACGCTCAGTTTAAATTTTGAAGGTAGTTCTCGATCTGATCGGCTGCCTGCGCCAAAGCGTGGGGAAGTTTTTCGGGTGACTTAATGCCCGCTTGTGCCAAGTGAGGCTTACCCCCACCCCGGCCATCTGCAAGAGCTGCAACCCGGTTCACAATCTCAGCTGCCTTCGCTCCTCGATTGAGAATAGAGTCCGCAACCACACACAAGAGAGTAGTTTTGCCGTCAAGGTCCGCTCCCAGAAGGGCTATTCCTTCAAGTTCCTTCCGCAAGCTATCTCCCAAAGAACGCAGCTCATCCATGGAAGTAGCCTCTACCTTCATTGCCAGGAGGGGGACTCCTGCAACTGGCCGAGCATTGGAAATTAAATCTTGGGCGGATCCAGCAGCTGATTGTTTCTTTAGTAGTTGAAGTTCCTTCTCAAGCTTTCTTTTCTCTTCCATCAAATTGGCGACCTGTGCCCCGATGCTCTGTGTCTGTACGTTGAGCAAGTGCTTCAATTCCTGAACCGCTTTGCTCTCATCTCGACTGACCTCTTCTGCACGTTCACCAGTGACAGCCACAATTCTGCGGACACCAGATGCAATGGCACCTTCAGAGACAATGCGGAAGGAACCAATCTCTCCGGTAGCTGAAGTATGACATCCTCCACAAAGTTCGGACGAGAAGTCATCTAATTGGACAACCCGGACGGTGTCTCCATATTTTTCACCGAAGAGAGCCGTTACTCCGCTATCCACTGCCTGACGGTATCCTGTTTCAAAGACGTTCAGATCAATGTTTTCACGGATCTTCCGATTGACGAGACGCTCTATCTCTTCAACTTGATCGCTGCTTAATCGCTCTGAGTGAGTGAAATCAAATCGCAGGTAATCTGGATGAACGATTGAACCCGCCTGGTTGACATGCTGACCAATGATTTGCTTCAAGGCCGCATGTAGCATATGAGTGCCAGTATGGTTTCTGGTCGTTGCCTTGCGTTTATCGACATCGATCCTGGCGATGACTGGCTCCGGCTTTGGCTGTTCGCTACCTTCACATACATGAATGATCAAATCTCCTTCTTTGCGAACATCTACCACACTCCAAGTTCGTTGACCCTGCTGTATCGTGCCCTGGTCCGCAACCTGTCCACCAGACTCTGCGTAAAAGGGTGTTGTGTCTAAAGTAAACAACCATTGCCCCGATTCGTTCTGTGCAAAGCGCCGAATCCAGGTTTCTGCATTGTAGGAATTGTACCCGATGAATCGAGAATGCGGTCCACCTTCCAATTCTTGCCATTCAATTTGAGCAGTCTGAAAACGAGCAGATTCACGAGCTTTGGTGCGTTGAGCTTCCATACATACTTCGAAACCTGCTTCGTCCAACTCCAGTTGACGTTCCTCACAAATCAAACGAGTCAAATCAACTGGGAAGCCGTAGGTGTCATAAAGCTTGAACGCATCCTCACCGCTGAGCTTCTTCTGAGAAATTGTTGCTGGCTGAGCCACCATCTGTTCAAAGATCTCCAAGCCTCGATCGAGGGTATTACCAAAGCTTGCTTCCTCTGATTCGATCACCCTTGAAATATGGGCTTGCTGCTGGCGTATCTCAGGGAATGCGTCCCCCATTACCCCAGCCAGGGTCGGCACCAGCTTGTGAATGAACGGGGTTTCCATACCAAGCACTCTACCGAAGCGAGTTGCTCGGCGCAGCATCCGGCGTAGCACATACCCACGACCTTCATTAGAGGGAATGGCGCCATCAGCAATTGCGAAGCTCAAAGATCGAAGATGATCTGCAATCACTCGGTAGGCGACACCAATCTCTCCTTCAGCATCTTGTGTTCCTGTTATTTCAGAAATAGCTTTGAGAAGAGGAGTGAAAAGATCTGTGCTGTAATTGGAATCAACACCTTGTAGCACCCGGCAAACTCGCTCCAGTCCCATCCCAGTGTCTACACCTTTGGCAGGCAGAGGAGACAACTTGCTATCATTACCCCTGTTAAATTGAATGAAAACGAGGTTCCAAATTTCAATTACCCGAGCATCATCAGCATTGACCAACGGAGCCCCACTGCGATCTTCCGTCATATCGATGTGAATCTCACTGCAGGGACCACATGGGCCCGTATCCCCCATTTCCCAGAAGTTCTCCTTCTTGCCAAAGAAATGGATATGATCCGGATTGATATCTGTACATCTTCTCCAGAGCTCAGCTGCTTCTTCATCAGGAGGTAAGCCATCCTGCTCATCTCCACCAAAAACCGTGGCGTGCAGCCGGGTTTTGTCCAGCCCCCAAACCTCTGTCAACAGTTCCCAAGCCCAACGAATTCCTTCCTCCTTGAAGTAATCTCCAAAGGACCAATTCCCCAACATCTCGAAGAATGTGTGGTGGTAGTTGTCCCGTCCTACATCTTCCAAGTCATTGTGTTTTCCACTGGCCCGGATGCACTTTTGTGAGTTAGCCGCACGATTGTAATCGCGTGTTCCGGAACCCAGAAAGACGTCCTTGAATTGGTTCATACCCGCATTGGCAAAAAGCAATGTTGGGTCATCATTCGGGACAACTGGAGAACTGCGCACAAATCGATGCTGACGCTCTTCAAAGAAGCTGATGAATTCCTGACGGATCTGCTGGGATGTCTTCATGGGAGACTCCTGGAATCAGAATCTGGGAGGTGATCCCCACTGGGCAGTGGGGATGGCTGGGATTGGCTTACAGAGCCATGTATTCGACAACTAGGTGATCTTCCACCTGGATTGGAATTTCTTCACGAGCCGGGATCTGAATTAGCTTTCCAGTCATCTTGGATCCATCTCTTTCGATGTAACCAAGCTGCTGTTCTGAGAGTTCGAACCACTCTTTGTATTTCTCAATTCCCTTGCTGCGGTCACGCATAGTGATTTCGTCCCCAACGCGAACCTCCAAGGAAGGCTTATTGACATTTTTGCCATTGACCATGATATGTCGATGCACGACCATCTGGCGTGCAGCTCTAAGTGTCGGAGAGAAGCCCATACGATAGACCATGTTGTCTAATCTACGCTCCAACAACTGCACCATGAATACGTTGGTTTGCTCCTTTGATTTGGAGGCGCGATCGTAATAGCGTTTCAGTTGTTTCGCGGTTACACCGTAGTAGTGCTTCAACTTTTGGGTTTCCATCAACTGCATGGCGAATGGCGAAAGCTTGGCCCGTCGGCCTGCGCCGTGCTGTCCGGGTCTGTTCGGTCGGCGTTGAAGAGTGAGTGCAGCGCTTGGTGTTCCGATTAGATTGACACCGAGTGCGCGGCAGTGTTTGCGGAGAGTCTTGGTCTTAACAGTCATTTATTTCACTTTCTTTCAGATGGCATCTAACGGACTTTAGGAAAATTCTAGTTCAGGATTAGGTTCGTGCTGAGAGCGAACACGGGATGCCATCCCGAATTATTTTCGGGTCCTTCCGTCATTCGTGAAAAATGCACGAAACTCAATAAAATATTCAATTTTTCAAATGAAGTCAATGAACTAATGCGCCATCAAGGACATGAGAGGGGAGTTAAACCGAGTGGGAAAGTGTGGAGAATGATCTTCAAATGCCTTCTAGGATTGGTGCTCGCGTGCAGCATTTTACTGATTTCGGTCTTGAGTTGGGGTGCGAGCATCGTTTGGCGTTCAAAACCTGACTACGATGGTCTTTTAAGGAACCCACAGCTTCAAGCTGAGGTTACAATCCTTCGAGATCAGTGGGGAGTCCCACACATCCAAGCGTCTCATTTGAATGACGCCTGGTTTGCTCTAGGATTCACGGTTGCTCAGGATCGCTTACCCCAGTTGGTCTGGTTCAAACTCCTGGGCCAAGGGAGACTTTCAGAAGTTTTTGGGCTTTGGGAACCAGTGAAAAAAATCGATCTGTTGATGCGTGGATTTCAACTACATCAGGTCGGGCAAAGGATGCTGGATTTAGCCAGTCCTGAAGCCAAACAGGCCTTTAGAGCCTACTATGCTGGGGTAAATTTGTTCTTGGAGCGGCAATCAGTCTTACCACTAGAGTTGGAATTGCTCCAACTTTCTGGTTATGAGATTGAGCCCTTTGCCGATGATGATCTCGTCGGGATGGTGGGAGTGATGGCTCTGCAACTCCACCTAGCCATGCGAGAAGATCTGCTGGCTGAAAAGCTCGCCCGTCAAGTAGGTGAAGAGAAGCTAAGAGAACTGTTCCCAAACTATCATGGAGGATCTCCAGCTGTTTTGTCCTCACCTCTTCAAATTGGTCGTCACTTTTCCCTCCCAAAAGATGAGCTTACAGAACTCCTGTCTTGGCTGGAACCCTTCATGGGCATGGGCCACAGCAACAACTGGGTGATTGCCCCCAAACGTACAGTCACCCAAGCAGCCTTACTGGCACATGATCCCCACCTCGGTCTTGCTATTCCAAATTTCTTTTACGAAGCGCACGTGCAAACACCGGAGATGGAAATTGCAGGTTCCATGGTTCCCGGGTTGCCTTTCCTGGTATCAGGTCACAACACAAAAATCGCTTGGGGAATGACGAGCCTTCATGCAGATGCCGGAGACTACTACTCTGAGAAGCTAAGTCCTGACGGCAAATTAGTTCAAATCAATGGTGAGTGGCAACCCCTGACTACACGTGAAGAGCGCTTGAAGGGTCGTTGGTCTGAAGAGACATTCCTGCTGAGAGAGACTCCTCATGGGCCCATCATCAACGATTTTTTTCGCCCCAACGAGTTAGAAGATTTTCAAAACGAAATCCTCAGTTTTCGCTGGACATTGCTGGTGGACAAAGCGAGCAGCGAGATCGAAGGCTTCTTCAAATTGAATCAAGCAAGCAACTGGAACGAGTTCAGGTTGGCTCTGTCTTATTTTGGTGGGCTTCAACAGAACTTTGTATATGCAGACAAGCAGGGCAATATTGGCCTTCACCCCGCTGCCAGTCTACCGATTCGTCAGCAAACTGGACAACGAATCCTCCCCGGTCACGATGGCTCCGCTGATTGGTTGGGACTGCGGAGAACCTTGGAATTACCATTTTCCTACAACCCAGCGAAGGGATGGGCGGGCTCTGCAAACAATGCCTTAGAAGAACCAGGGATGGGTACCGTCGCAGGTTACTTTGCCCCTGGTGAGCGGATGCGAAGAATGGAGCAACTACTTCAAGGTTCTGGCTTCCTCTCTCCACAAGCCATGCAACGATTTCAAAATGATACCTGTTATCCACTCGCCAAGTTAATTAAAGAGGCTTGGGGCCGTTTGGATTCGGTGGAACTTATTCAAGAAGTACCCGTTTCATCCCTACTCAAAAATTGGGATGGCTGCTTTGCCAAAGAAAGCGTGGCAGCATCCCTAGTTGCTCAATGGGAATGGGAATTTCATGAAATTCTTTTCAAGGATGAACTTGGAGAAGAACTGAGTGAGGATTATCGGGGTTATGCTAGCCAGGCGCTGGTTCGGCAAATCCTCAATGGTCTTGCACAAACATGGGTGGATGATATCAGCACCTCTAACAAGGAAACTTTAAATGAAGTTGTCTTGTCTGCCATGGAGCAGGCCATCACAAAGCTTTCTGCTTCTCATGGAAACGATTGGCAAACTTGGGAGTGGGGTACAATTCAAACCCTACAGATGAAACATCCTTTCGGCTGGATACCTGGTCTTGATCGCTGGTTTAGCGTGGGGCCTTTCCCAGCACCTGGTTACCGGAGCACCCTCCGTAGAGCTTCTTCAAACCCACCTGACTGGAATGTCAAACACGGAGCTTCCATCCGTCAAGTCATCGATTTTTCAGACCTCAATCGCTCCTCCTCTGTACTCCCCACAGGACAATCCATGCACCCGCTTTCACCATTTTTTGCTAATCAAGCTCCCTTGTATGCCAATGGTGACTCTCACCCTTTGTTGATTGATCCCCGCGAAATTCAAGCAAATCAGCGCCATCAATGGCGTCTCTTGCCACCCTGATTGAATTTTTGACACTAGGGCGCTCATATCCGTTCAACAAAAAGGTTGACAGGATAATTCCATCAAAGTAGAAATTGGGTTTTTAAATAATCGTAACGTTACGAAAACCACTCAATTTTGGATTCAGAATGGCCAAGATTTGTCTAATCGGTGCTGGCAGTACGGTTTTTGCGCGCCGACTTGTGGGAGATGTCCTGCTCACTCCTGGACTACAAGACTCAGAAATCGCTTTACACGATATCGATCTGAGTCGTCTGAAGACTTCTGAGATCGTTACTCAAAGAATGGCTCGCACCTTGGGTCTCAATAATCGGGTAACTGCGACGACAGATCGCCGGAAAGCGCTGCGTGATGCGGATTATGTCATTCTGATGATGCAGGTAGGAGGATATCAACCAAGCACAGTGATTGACTTCGAGATTCCCAAGAAATATGGACTTCGCCAAACCATCGCCGACACGCTAGGTGTAGGAGGGATCATGCGTGCGCTTCGGACCATTCCGGTGATCAAAGGAATTCTGGAGGACATGGAAGAAGTTTGTCCGGCTGCCACCATGCTGAATTATGTCAACCCCATGGTGATGCTCTGCATGGCAATCAATCGCCTAACCCCTGAATTACCTATGGTTGGACTGTGTCATAGTGTGCAGGGAACCGCGGAAGAACTGGCCAAAGACTTGGGAGAAAACATCAAGGACATCAACTATTTCTGTGCAGGCATCAATCATATGTCCTTCTATCTTCGTTTCGAGAAGAAAACCGCAAGCGGAGTCGAAGATCTCTACCCACGTCTGAGGGAAATTGAAGCGCAAGGACGCATGCCAGATGGAAACAGAGTTCGTTATGAGATGTTGCGTCGCTTAGGGTACTTTGTCACTGAATCCAGTGAACACTTTGCCGAATACACCCCCTGGTTTATCAAGCGAGATCGCCCAGACTTGATCGAACGCTTCAATGTACCTCTGGATGAATATATCCGACGCTGCGAAAATCAAATTGCTGGCTGGGAAAAAACAAGGCTGGAAATGGAAGATGATTCGGCAGAAATGGAGGTTTGTCAGAGTCATGAATACGCTGCCGCCATCATCAATGCGCTGGAAAACGGTGAATCGACTGTGATCAATGGGAATGTGGCTAATCAAGGACTGATCAGCAACCTCCCCCAGAATCTCTCCGTCGAAGTGCCTTGCTACATCGACAAGAACGGTATCCAGCCAATCAATGTAGGAGAATTGCCTCCGCAACTAGCAGCGGTGATGATGACCAATGTCAACGTTCAGCAATTGACAGTAGAAGCTGCCTTGACAGGGAAAAAGGACTACGTTTATCAAGCCGCCATGATGGACCCGCACACGGCTGCAGAACTCTCACTGGATGAAATCTGGAATCTTGTGGATGAACTGCTAGACGCTCATGGAGACATGATTCCTCCTCTGAGTTGAAGAAAAACAAATTATGAAAGGATTCGATTACGGCCCAATTTCTCCTCGTGAAGTTTATTTCTTTGACCTCAACGGGTATATCGTTCTGAGAAATGCGTTGAGCACTGAAGAGGTGAAGGCGCTCAATCAATGTATTGACTCAATTCCTGAACAAGAACCTGGAACGTTATACGGGAACGTACATTTCCACGACTACAAAGATGATGGACAATCCGGTCTGAATCTGCAGCAAATCTATGAGGCTGGTGAACCCTTTGAGAGGCTGATAGATCATCCTGCTTGGATTGAACACATGAAGTTGTTTGTGGGGGGACAAGGAACATTTGATCATGCGCATGGACCATTATTCATTGATGAGAATTTTGTAAATTTGCGGGGTAGTGGCAAGGCGATCGGGATGCACTCGGGTGGCTATCCTTCGATCCTCAGAAATCAATATCGCTTCCATGGGGGGCGCTTCATGTGTGGTCAAGTGAACGCCCTGATTGCCCTGACAAATATAGGCCCAGGTGATGGTGGAACTGTCCTTGTTCCTGGCAGCCACAAATCCAATTTTGAGCATCCAGACTTAAAGAAAGTGGCAATGCGTAGCGAAGGTTTCGGTGAGTTGATCGAAGGTGCGATCGAAATTCAGATGGCAGCTGGAGATGTGCTGGTCTTTGTGGACGGACTCTGCCATGGTTCAGCCAAGCGCAGTAACAGTGGTATTCGACGAATTGCTGTTTATCGATATGGACCTTCCTGGGGAAATTTCCGACACCAGTACCGGCCCTCAAAGGAACTATTGAAACGACTCACGCCAGAACGCAGGCAGATGGTAGCTCCCTATACAATGTGGGATTCTGAATTCAATCAGCCTGAAAAGTCTCATGCCTGAAATACCCACCAAAGATGTTGGTCGTTCGCCTGACGGTGGACACTTACCAAATCTGACTCCTGCTATCTCACCGACCTCTGCGAACAAAACTTTTTCACTAACTGCTGCTGAACGGATACATCTGGATATCTACGGTTATGTTGTTTTAGAAAAGGTACTCGCAAAGGCCGAGGTTGATTTACTAGTGGAGACAATTCTTCAGTTTGAGCAGGATTATCAACGGGACAAAGTACCTCCCAAGTCTCATATGTTCTTTACCTCAACCACTTGGGATTTCTTCCGGATTGACAATCTCCCCCATCTTGCTTCATGTTTCCGCGACTATGTTACGAACCCAAGGATCGTAGGACTTGCTGAAGATGCTGTGGGTGGCAGTGTGCGACTAGAGCAGTCCGATGCCCACATTCGCAGGCGAGACCTGAATCAACCGGTCCCAGAGAACTATGGATGGCATCGAGGATTCGACCCAGCTTTCAGTTATCGTAGCAAGGGTTTGTTCCACTGCCCGTTTGTGAAATGCCTGACAAATTTGACTGATCTGGGGCCAGATGACGGAGGAACAACCGTGATCGCTGGCAGTCACAAGATGGTGGATATTTCAGAGAGCTTGTTGATTGAAGCTGTCAGGGAAAGACCTGAGTTGCGACATCAAGTTGTTGCGCCGGCAGGCTCCACCTTACTTTTTTTCGAATCAACGATTCATGCGGGTGGAATCAATCGATCGGGGAAAGATCGCTTGCTGATTCTGGGGGGATACACTCCAGATTTCTTTCAGCCTTGGTTTGATTACGAGCCAAATCCTGAATTCTTAGGAACCCTTTCCGCTGAGGAAAAGCCTTTTTACAATGGTAGCCGCAAGTACCACTGGCGCAAAATGAACCGAGATTTAACGAACCCCAAGGTTTAAACACTCAACTGGAAAAGTAGCACATGCGAATCGCTTTTATTGGTGCAGGCAGCGTCGGCTTCACACAGAAATTAGTTCGGGACATTCTCACTGTTCCAGAACTACAAGAGACGGAATTTTCCCTCCAAGATATCTCACAAGATAATCTTGAGATGGTGAAACAACTGCTTGAAAAAGATATCTCCGCAAATGGATTACCAGCAAAGGTCTTGTCCACCACAGATCGAGCAGAGGCCCTGGCTGGGGCAAAGTATGTCATCAACTGCTCTAGAATCGGAGGCTTGGAGGCCTTCCGACATGATATTGAAATCCCGTTGAAATACGGAGTGGATCAGTGCGTTGGAGACACTGTTTGTGCCGGCGGAATCCTTTACGGACAGCGAAGCATCCCTGCAATTCTTGATTTTTGTGAGGACATTCGCAGCTATGCTGAGACCGATGCCCTCTTCCTAAATTACGCCAACCCAATGGCGATGAACACTTGGGCGGCCTTAGATTATGGGAAGGTCAACACGATTGGTCTCTGTCATGGAGTGCAAGGAGGCGCAAAACTCATCGCTGAAGTACTTGGAGCAGAGGATCCCAAGGACTTGGAATATGTCTGCAGCGGGATCAACCACATGACTTGGTATATTCAACTCAAACTTCGTGGTCGTAGCATTGAGAAGGCAGAGCTACTCGAGGCATTCCGCAAACATCCAAAGTATTCAAACCAAGAAAAAGTCAGAATTGATGTTCTCGAGCGATTCGGAGTGTTTTCGACGGAAAGCAATGGACATCTGAGTGAGTATCTTCCCTGGTATCGAAAACGACCTGAAGAAATCAATTCATGGATTGACTTATCCGACTGGATTCATGGCGAAACTGGAGGTTACTTACGAGTTTGTACAGAACGTCGAAACTGGTTTGAAGATGATTTTCCAAGATGGTTGAACCAAGCAGGGTTGCCCTTGGAACAATACGAGCGCTCCACAGAACACTGCAGCTATATCATTGAGGCTCAAGAAACTGGCAGAGTTTACAGAGGGCACTTCAATACCAAAAACAATGGCGTGATCAAAAATCTACCGGATGATTGCATCATTGAATCGACCGGCTTCGTCGACCTCTTCGGTATGCACATGGCTTCAGGGATTGAATTACCGATGGGTTGCGCCTCTGCCTGCAGAACTTCGATTGATGTCCAGCGAATGTCAGTTGAAGCTGCAATGAAGGGTGATGTGGATTTACTCAAGCTGGCAGTGCTGCACGATCCCCTGGTTGGGGCGGTTTGTTCACCAGAAGAAGTATGGGCTATGGTCGATGAAATGTTGATCGCTCAAGCCCAATGGCTGCCTCAATACGAGGAGGCGATTGAACCGGCCCGACAACGACTTTCAAAAAACACTGTCAAAACCCGAACCTGGGCGGGAGCGGCCCGTAAGAAGGTTCGTAATGTTGCTGAACTGAAAGAGGATGTCCACGCCAGCCTGATGGTCGAGGACGACGCATTTCAGCCCTAAGGCAGTCGCAGATGCGACTGCTGAATCCCGCTTGGCAGGAAGCTGCCAAGTATTTTGATCCCTAATGGGGGTCTTTCTCACCGTAACTACGGAGGAAAGTTATGACTTATCCTGAGTTCGAGTTCAACGAGGAGAAAATCCTTTCTCTTTGCGATTCTGCTGAAAAAAAGTCAGAACCGCTTAGCGTCTTGAACAAGATTGGTAATCACGCCAAAAAAATTGCTCTCACCACTGCACTTGGACTCTCAGTAGCAGGTGCTTCAACAGCCTTGGCCGATCGCCTACCTGCTGAGAAAAGCATGGCCACTCTCAAGTGGGATCTCGTCGGTCAGAGTGACTTGTGGGAGTACAAGGCTCTCCCCAGCTATAGTGAAGCTCCATTTCTATCTGAAATGGTAAAAAGTGGCCAACTCCCTCCTGTGAAAGACCGCCTTCCCAAGGAACCACTTGTCATGAAAACCGGTGCGATGATTGATGGAACCGGTGAGTATGGTGGTGTGTTCCGCCATGTGATTGGTGGCCGCCCGGAAGGCTGGAACTGGCTAGCTGGTCAACATCAGGGTTGGGGTGGCATCAACATCACCTTGCAAGAGTGCCTTGTTCGCCAAGGGCCTCTGTGGCAGGTAAAGCCGGAAGAGCAGAACGGACCTCTTCCTAATCTAGCAAAAAGCTGGAGTTGGAATGCCAACAAGACATCTCTGACCATGAACCTTGTCGAGGGCGTCAAGTGGTCTGATGGAGATGCCTTTGATGCGGAAGATCTCCGATTCTGGTGGGAAGACAACGTTCAGGATGAGAAAGTCACTTCCAGGATGCCCAAAGATGGGATGGGAGTGGGCACTACCATGAGTGTAGTGGACCCATACACAATCCGTTTTGACTTCAAGGAGCCTCAAGGTCCAGCTCGGGTAAGTTCTCTGGCATATATCCAAGGTTGTCCCGGACCTTCACATATTTTGAAGGACCATCATCCTCGCTATAATGCACAGAAATCCTATGAGGATTACAAGAACGCACAACCAGCTGATGATCTGAAGAACATAGTTTCCTTGGGGATGTTTGTGGCCGTAGTGCATGCACCTGATCAAATCGTGATCATGCGTCGCAATCCCTACTACTGGAAAGTTGATGAAAAAGGGAACCAGCTTCCCTACATGAATGAGATGCACTTCAAACTATCAACCTGGTCTGACCGGACGACCCAAGCTGTTGCGGGTACAGGTGACTTCTCAAACATGGAGAATCCGGGCAACTACGTGGAAGCGTTGAAGCAGTCCCAGAGTGCTGACGCTCCAACCAAGGCTCAGTTTGGTCCAAGAGTACTAGGCTGGAATCTTGAGTTCAACTATTCCATGGATGTTGGTGTTCAGAACGACGTGGACAAGGAGCTACGTGGATTGTTCCGAAATCTGAAATTCCGTGAAGCGATCAGCCATGCGATTGACCGGAATGCAGTTGGACAGTCGATCGCTCGTGGTCCATTCACCCATCCTTGGGCAGGGGCATTCACCTCTGGTTCCCCTTGGTATGATGTGGATAGCATCAACTTCAGGGGCTACAACAAGGCTGGGGCCATGCAGCTTCTGGATAGTCTTGGCATCAAGGATACAGATGGGGATGGCATTCGAAATCTTCCCAACACAGGGAAAAACATCGAAATTGATCTAGCTTACGATAACGGTGAAGCAACTGATAAGAAGCAGGTTGATGCAGTGACATCGATGTTAGGTGAGGTTGGTGTTCGTATCATTCCGAAGCCATACGACGATCTCGATCCTGTTATGCAGGCAGGAAACTTCAATATGGTGGAACGGAGAAATCACTGGGTGGTACCAACTCGTGAAACCTGTAGATTCCTACCGATTTCGACCGGTTGTCCTTACAGCCATCCCTCCAGTCCAGATGGTTCACGTGATCTAATGTCCTTCGAGAAGGAAATGGTCACTGCAGTGAATGCTATCCAGCAATCTTGGGATGCAGGAGAGATCTCAGCTAATGCGCGCAAGATTCAGCAACTTTGGACAGACAATATCTACACTGTTGGGCTAGTTCAGGCACCTGCTGCGTTGTTGGTCAACAAGCGAGTTAAAAACGCCCATCCGGGAGTTCCTGTCTTCATGTTCGAGTGGGCGGAAGACTCACTTGTTCGAGAGCGACTCTGGGTGCCGAAGGACCAGCAGCTTTCTGAGCTGATGCCAGGCGTCATTCCTACCTACAAACGCTAAACGCGTTTCCTACCAAGTTTCTTTGGTAAATCAGGGACCCCTCTCCTTGGGGTCCCACTGATCTTGATCTTACTAGCTAGCCAAAATCCATGGGCTTATTGATTTTTCTTTTCAAGCGAACATTAGCCAGTATCCCTTTGCTAATTGGCATCTCGTTCGTGTCTTTTCTTATTATTTTCGCTGTTCCAGGTGACTACGTAGACGTCTGGTTAGGTCAGACCATGGCAAGAACAGGACAGTCCAGGGTTGAATTGGAGCCTATCGCTGCTGCATTGAGAGCTCAATACGGTCTGGATCAGCCATTTTTAATGCAATACTGGACATGGGTTAAGGGAGTAGTCACAGAACTCAATTTTGGTCCTTCATTCAGTCAATCAAGGCCGGTTTCTGAAGTGATTGGTCTGCGTTTCCCAAGAACCATTGGGCTAGCATTGATCACATTAATTTGTGGTCAGTTAATCGGCGCTGTTTTAGGAGTTTATGCAGCTGTAAATCAATACAAGATTGGTGACACACTCGCGACAATCTTTGCTTTCACTGGAATAGTAATTCCCAAATTTGTAGTTGCTTTAGTAATCCTCTACTTGCTCGCCTTCGTTTGGCACTCCCCATACATTGGCGCAATCCAATCCCCCCAGTTCATGTTGCAGGACCATTGGGATTGGCCTCGATTATTGGATTTCCTGAAACATGTCTGGCCGATCCTTCTAATTTCAATTTGGGCTGGCCAAGGATATATTTTGCGGATGATGAGAGGAAACTTATTGGACGTAATGAAAATGCAGTACATTGAAACTGCACGGGCAAAGGGTCTCAGCAAAAGGAGAATCTTGATCATGCATGCGATTCCGAATGCCTTGCACCCGATCATCATGAACCAGGGAGCTCGCTTCGATTACATGGTCAAAGGAGAGTTAGAGATCGCGATTGTTTTGGGGATCCCAACTGTTGGTCCACTAATTTTGAGCTCGGTCTACAACAAGGACATGTATGTTGTCTCAGCTATTTTCATGTTGGTCGCGGTGTTGTTGATCGTTGGTAATCTCGTCGCTGATCTATTACTCGCTTTGTTAGACCCCAGAGTCCGACATGCCACAATGGAGTCCGCCTCGTGAGTGCAACTAGCCTTGAAACGCAAGCTCCCAAGGTTTCACTAACCTATTGGGAATTGGTCAAACGCCGATTCCTACGAAACCGCTACGGGGTCTTCGGAACAATCATTGTTATGGCTGTTGTCATCATAGGGATATTAGCGCCATTCTTCTCTCCATACACTCCGATCCGGACAGATAGAGATCGACAGTATTTTCCTCCACAGTCCCTGCATTTTTTTGACGAAGAAGGGAGTTTTCATCTTCGACCATTTGTTTACGGTTTGGGCGAAGAGATGGATCCGGTCACCTACGAATTCACCTTTGCTCCAGATCCTGAGCAGAAATTTCCAATTCAATTTTTCGTTCAAGGAGAGTCATGGGATTTTCTTGGACTTGAATTCACCACACGCCTATTTGGAGTGAGTGAGGCCGAGGGTCAATATCTCTACATTTTTGGAACCGACAACCTAGGCCGAGATGTTTTTAGTCGAATGCTGATTGGTACTCGAATCACGCTCTTGATGGCCTTCTTGGTTGTTGCAATTGCAGCATTGATCGGGGTCATCGTTGGTGTTTGTTCAGGATATTTCGCTGGTACCTTTGATTTGGTGACCCAGCGATTCGTGGAATTCATGGGAGCATTCCCGGATTTACCCCTCTACTTGGCACTTCTGGCTCTTTTACCAAGGAGAGCTGATGCCGTGCTCGTCTTCATCATGTTCGCAGGAATTTTAGTACTTCTGCGATGGGCCCAGTTCAGTAGAGAAATTCGGGGCATGGTAATTTCGATTCGGGGTTTGGATTACGTCCGAGCAGCCGAAGCAGTTGGCGCATCTCGTCCAAGAATTCTTTTTCGACATATTGTCCCCAACACAACTTCCCAAATCGTTGTCTGGGTCACCTATCAGTTGCCTGATGTAATTCTCTTGGAGAGCTTCTTGTCCTTCCTGGGAGTGGGAGTACAACCACCGATGGTTTCTTGGGGAAGCATGCTCAACCAAATTCTAGACTTTCAATCTTTCAACGCAGCTCCGTGGATGATGGCTCCTGTCGGAGGAATCATTCTGACTGTCCTTGCCTTCAACGCTATGGGAGACGGGTTGAGAGATGCCGTTGACCCCTATTCTGACAAGTGAGCCAGCGATCCATGTCAACCAATTCAGATCAAATTTTATTGAAGGCAAAGGATATTGAAGTTGGCTTCCCCATCATTGAAGGCTTCGTTCAAGCAGTCAGAGGAGTTAGTTTTGATATCATTCAAGGCAAAACACTGGCCCTGGTTGGAGAGAGTGGCTCTGGCAAATCAGTTACTGCCAGGGCTTTGATGGGGATGCTTTCAGAGCGCGCTGTGGTAGGAAAGAAGGCTTCCGTCGAATTCGCAGGCCAACAACTGATTGGGTTACCAGAGGAGCAATTACAAAAGATCAGAGGTAGCGCAATCTCGATGATTTTTCAGGAACCAATGACCAGCCTGAACCCGCTCTATACTGTCGGGAATCAAATCATTGAAAGCATCCAAGCCCATCGAAAAATGCCAAAGAAGGAGGCTCGGGCAGAGGCCTTGCGACTGCTTCAAGAAGTGCAAATTCCGAAACCCGAAGCGAGGCTTGATCAATACCCTCATCAGCTTTCTGGGGGCCAGCGGCAAAGAGTCATGATTGCCTTGGCCATTGCCAATGAACCAAAGTTGTTGATCGCAGATGAACCAACAACAGCCCTGGATGTGACGATTCAAGCCCAGATTTTGAGGCTGATCAAGGATTTACAGGTCAAGTATGGTATGTCTGTCCTGCTTATCACTCACGATCTCAACGTGGTTCGTAAGACGAGTGAGCAGATCTGTGTGATGCGAAACGGAGAGATCGTAGAAAGAGGCTTAACTGAGGAGGTTTTTACCAATCCTCAGCATCCCTACACCCAGCATTTGATTCGAAGCGAACCAAAGGGTTCTCCCCCTCCTCTTCAAGGTGATCCACCCTCCAGCCTCAAGGGCGATCAAATTCGAGTGGTTTTCAAGATAAGACACGGGAGTTTTTTCAACAGAAAAACTGAGGACTTGGTCGCTGTCAACAATGTTGATATCAGAGTCCGAGAGGGTGAATCTGTTGGAGTAGTGGGTGAATCAGGATCTGGTAAAACAACTCTTGGCTTGGCGTTGATTCGGTTGATCAGTTCTCAGGGGGGAGAGATCCGTTTTGGGGAGCGCAGGGTTGATAATGTGGAAAGAAAAGATCTGAGAGACCTAAGAACATCGGTTCAAGTTGTTTTCCAAGACCCCTTTTCGTCCTTGAATCCACGCATGATTGTTCGGCAGATCATTGCTGAGGGGTTGGTGGTCAACAATATCGGCAATAGTGATGCGGATCGTGATGAAATGGTCCGTGTTGCCCTAAAAGATGTGCAGATGGATCCAGATGTCATGGATCGATTCCCTCATGAATTTTCAGGAGGACAACGCCAGCGAATCGCTATTGCCCGAGCGATGGTGATGAAACCCAAATTCGTTCTCCTAGATGAGCCTACATCGGCCTTGGATCTTTCTATACAGGCGCAAATCATCGACCTTCTCAAGGATCTTCGGGACAAACACAAACTTTCCTATTTGTTCATCAGCCATGATTTAAAGGTCATCAAGGCTCTTTGCCACAACGTCCTTGTCATGCAGCATGGGAACGTTGTCGAAGCTGGCCCCACACAGGATGTCTTGGTTAATCCTCAAAAAGAATATACCAAGGCCTTGGTCAACGCTGCTTTTGAGGTTGTTTCTGACCAACCCCAGAGTACCTCGCAGAACTTCAACTGAAGCAGATCCATTCCACAATTTCATAACTAACAGGATTTAACATGGTGAAACTATGTTTAATAGGTGCCGGAAGCACTGAGTTCACAAAGAAAATTGTCACCGATTTATTGTTGATGCCGGAATTCAAAAATATGGAACTGGCTCTGATGGACATCGACAGTGAAAGATTGCGTGTGTCAGACCTGATTGTCCGAGCTGTAGCCCGACAAATTGGGGCAAATCCAAAGATCACAATGCACACCGATCGAAGAGAAGCCCTTCGAGGATCCCACTTTGTTCAGACTTCAATCCAGGTGGGTGGCTATGATCCTGCGACAAAGATTGATTTTGAGATTCCCAAAAAATATGGCCTGCGTCAGACGATTGCTGACACTTTGGGGGTGGGTGGAATCATGCGTGGACTCAGAACCATTCCTGTACTCGTAGATATTGGACGAGATATCATGGAGATCTGCCCAGATGCGATCTGGTTGCAGTATGTCAATCCAATGTGCATGAACATGATGGCTATCGCCAGACTCGTTCCAGAAGTGAAGACCGTGGGATTATGCCACTCGGTCCAAGGGACTGCCGAAATGCTTGCGGACGACCTTGGGGAGAAGGTGGAAGACATCGTGTTCCAATGCGCTGGTATCAATCACATGGCCTTTTATTTAAAGTTCGGTAAGCGCCTCGCTGATGGAACCACCGAGGATCTATACCCAAGGTTACGTGAACTCGCTCAAAAAATTGCTTCTGGAGAAGATCAGTTCTCTAGCAGAGCCAGAAAACCACGTCCGGAGGGTCATCGCATGTCTCACCTGACCGAACGAGTGCGCTATGAGATGTTGAATCGAATGGGGTATTTTGTGACTGAATCCAGTGAACACTTTGCTGAGTACGTCCCATGGTTCATCAAGCGAGATCGGCCAGATTTATTGGAGCAATACCAGGTTCCTCTGGATGAATATGTTGACCGCTGCGAATACTCTTTGAAACGTTGGGGAGATTACGCAAACACTCTGCAGGAGGAGAGCAAGCTGGAAACCTATCGATCCAATGAATACGCCGGAGAGATCATCCGTGCGGTGGTCACCGGGGATGCTGTTGTGATCAATGGGAATGTGCCCAACAACGGTTTAATTGACAACCTTCCAGCAGAGGCTTGTGTTGAGGTGCCCTGTTTGATTGATCGCTCTGGGATTTCACCAACTAAGATTGGCAAGCTTCCACCCCAACTAGCCGCAATGATGCAGACGAACATCAACGTACAAGAACTCACTGTCGAGGCAATCGCAACCGGTAAGAAAGAGAACGTCTACCATGCAGCGATGATGGATCCTCATACCGCAGCAGAACTATCTCTGGATGACATTTGGAAGCTGACAGATGATATGTTGGCAGCCCATGGCGACATGATTCCAGCGTTGCACTAAGAAAACTTGATGATTTTGCTAGTGCATCATGCTTCTGAAAACAGGCTTGGAACATTCAAAGAATTCAGATCATGACGCACCTAAAGTGCTTTTATGACTGATAATTCATCAAGCTCTGAGAAAAAGATCGTCGTTCTGGGTGGCGGTACGGCAGGGTGGCTCAGTGCGTTTCTGCTGCAGGACTTTTGTAGACAGCACGAACTATCTGCGAAGGTAACTGTCGTTGAATCCTCCAAGATTCCCGTGATCGGGGTAGGGGAAGGAACTACGGCTATCTTTAAAACCTTTCTTGATTCTTTTGGTTTAGAAGAAGCCGAGTTCCTCAGGGAGACAAGAGGCACCATCAAATATGGAATACGCCACAAAGACTGGCGGAAGCTGGGCCACCACTACGACGGTCCAATCGACGATCCGCACTTTCTCATTCCCCCAGCCGGAGAGGATGGATTTGAATACCTGAATAGCTATTGTGTTGCTGCGGGACGTTCTGTTTCAGAGGCCCACCTCTTCCAGATTCTGCTTTCCAAGGGACTTGCTCCGGTAAAACCCCAAAAAGACCAGCTTGTTCCAAACCACCCTTTTCTGCACGCATACCATATTGACAATGCCTTGGTTGGCCAATATCTCCGCAAAAAGTCCAAAGGAATTCGGATTGTTGATGGAGTCGTCGAGGAGGCCCTGAGGGATTCAGAAACTGGTCATATCAGGTCACTCAAGCTTGATGATGGGGATCTGATTGAAGGAGACTTCTTTATTGATTGCTCTGGATTTCGGAGAATCTTGATTGAGAAAACTCTCGGCAATGAATGGGTGGATTACTCCGCTGAATTGCCAGTCAACCGTGCAATGCCCTTCTTTCTAGATCACGACACATCAAAAGAAATTCCCGCTTACACACTCGCCTGGGCTCAAAAATCTGGCTGGATGTGGCAAATTCCCACGCAAGATCGTTTAGGCTGTGGGTATGTGTATTGTGATGAATATTGTAGCCCCGAGGAAGCTCAAGAAGAGATTGAATCCGTGCTCGGTCATCCGATTGAACCAAGACAAGATCTACGCTTTCAGGTCGGTCGGCTGCAGGATAGTTGGCAAAGTAACTGTGTGGCAGTAGGTCTTTCGGCAGGCTTTCTCGAACCTTTGGAAGCCACCTCAATTCACAGTACTCTCGTACAGCTAATCCTTTTTGCCAAAGAATACTTATCCGCTGCACTGAATGGCGATTACAGCGGCAGAGAAGATTTCAATCAGCGAATTGCTCATCAGTTTGATGATTTCAGAACATTTTTGAACATCCACTATCGTTCTGAAAGAAGGGACACTCCGTTTTGGGAATTTGTTCATCAAGAATGTTTGGGTGAGGAAGCTATTGGCCGCTTGGAACAATGGCAGAAGAGTCTGCCAAAGCGAGAACATTTTGAGGGGTTTCTTTCAGGACTTCCTCACGTCGAAACGCAGTTGTACTTCCCGGTTTTGGATGGACTCGGCCTGCTTTCTCAGGGCGCTGCACGTCAGGAAATGTCAAACAGGAATCTAAAGCGCCAGGCACAGGAAGAATTGAAGCAACTTCATAGCAAATATCTGGAAATGACCCAGGGAAGCTTGGGACACAGGGAGTATCTTTTGAAGGTAAGTGCTTAATTCAATTATAATCAGTAGTTTGCGGCAAAAATTCAAAGAATCCTAAACTTCACAGGTAGATTTATGAACCTCACGATTCTAGAGAACTGTACCCTTGTTGATGCCAATTCTCATGAACCAAGGCCAGACACCTCAATCTTGATTGAGGGGAATCGAATCAGGGAAGTCAGTGATCAACCAATCCAAATGGGCAATGCAACGCGGATTGATTTGAAGGGCAAAACCCTGATGCCCGGATTGATCGATGCCCACTGCCACGTGATCCTCAGTGACCTAAATATCCGCAATGTCGACAGCATTCCGCAAACTTTAGTGACCGCAATGGCTGGCAAGCTGATGGGAGAGATGCTTGACCGAGGATTCACTACTGTGAGGGATGCAGCAGGAGCCGATTGGGGGATTCAGGCAGCACAGGAACAAGGGTTGATTCGTGGTCCGCGAATTTGGATTGCTGGTCGAGCCCTAAGCCAAACCGGCGGACATGGGGATTTCCGTAGGAGAACCCAAGCTCATCCAGAACCCTGTGGCTGTTCGAGCGGAGCAGCACTCACCTCAAGATTAGCCGATGGCATTTCTGCTGTTCGACAGGCAGCCCGTGAGGAATTGCGACAAGGTGCCAATCAGATCAAGGCAATGGTCTCTGGTGGAGTGGCCTCGCCTTATGACCCGATCGCCAATGTTCAGTATTCAGAAGAGGAGCTTCGTGCCATTGTTGAGGAAGCAGAGCATTGGAAAACCTACGTGATGGCTCATGCCTACACCGCTGAAGCCATCACTCATGCCCTAAACTGTGGCGTTCGTACAATTGAACATGCCAACTTGATTGACCTTAAAACAGCTCACCTCGCAACTTCTAAAGGGGCCTACATTGTACCTACTCTGATCACTTATTTTGCCATGGAAGAAAATGGCAAAGACTTGGGGCTGCCAGAAGTGAGTATTCTTAAGCTTCAGAATGTTTTGGAGTATGGCCTCCGTTCGCTGGAGGTCTGTAAGGAAGCAGGAACCAAAGTCGGCTTTGGGACTGACTTACTGGGGCCACTTCATTCAGAGCAACGCAGAGAATTCAAAGTACGTTCAGAAGTTTTATCAGCCTTTGAGATCTTGGAATCTGCGACTAAGACCAACGCCGAAATTCTTGGGATGGCGGGTGAACTCGGAGAGGTTATTCCAGGAGCTCTTGCGGATCTCCTTGTATTGGAGGGTAATCCACTGGAAGACATCAATCTATTGACCGATGCCCGTTGGAAAATGATCATTCAGGATGGTCAAATTCAACGCAACGAGTTGAATTGACATGCGAAACTTGACAATTCCCATCCAAAATATAAATCTTCTGCACCTCGCTTGAACCACTAACCCTAATTGGAGAAGCAATCATGCGAAATGTATTCAAGAAACTCATACTCATGGGGGTTGCAGTAACCCTTGCTGGCATCGCTGAAGCGAAGACTTTCCGCTATGCCACGACAGGTGATGTCCTAGGCCTTGATCCTCATGCCAACAACGAGGGTCCCACCAATACGATGAAAGGGAATCTTTATGGAAGGTTACTTCATCGGAAAGCTGATCTTTCATTGGAACCAGACCTCGCCACAAAGTGGGAGAAACTGGATGCCACTACCTGGAGATTTTCGCTAAGACAAGGCGTGAAGTTCCACAACGGAAATGCCTTCAATGCTGATGACGTAGTCTTTTCATACAATCGTCAGACTCAAGAATCATCTGATATGAGCTTTGCTCTGGCGACCGTCAAAGAAGTCAGAAAAGTGGATGATCACACTGTGGATATCATCACAAAAGGACCAGATCCGATCCTTTTGCTAAACATGCCAATCTTCTACATTGTGGACAAAGAGTGGACTGAAGCCAATAACGCCTTTGAAGTTGTTCGGGCAAGTGGTTCTACCAACTTTGCCAATGTGAATGCAAATGGGACAGGCCCATTTAAGCTTGTAGAGTGGGTTCAGGATACTCGCTTGGTTCTGGAACCAAACCCCAACTATTGGAACAAAGCTAATGTACAGCACAACCTGACCCGGGCTGTCTTCACACCAATTGCAAATGATGCGACAAGAGTAGCGGCTTTGCTTTCTGGAGAAATCGACTTGATGTATCCAGTGCCACTCCAAGACGTCAATCGGCTAGAGAACGATCCGAACACCTTGGCCATGCAGGGACCAGAACTCCGGACGATCTTCTTAGGTTTTGATCAGTGGAGAGATGAAAGCTTGGATATGCCAGGCACTGGTAAAAATCCCTTCAAGGATAAGCGAGTTCGCCAAGCTGTCTTCCAGGCAATCAACATTGATGCGATCAAAAGAGTGGTCATGCGAAACGCAGCTGCTCCAACAGGATTGATGATTGCGCCAGGAATCAATGGCTTTCAGGATGACATGAATGACCGCGCTCCGTATGATCCAGATGGAGCAAAAAAATTGCTGGCAGAAGCAGGATATCCGGACGGTTTCCCGATTACCTTCGATTGCCCAAATGATCGATACGTCAACGATGAAAAGATCTGTACCGCGATTGTACCCATGTTGGAACGTGTTGGTATCAAGGTCACACCCAATTTCCAGACGAAGTCAAAGCACTTCAACAAGATTGGTTTGCCTGAAAAGAACAACACCACGTTTTTCATGTTGGGTTGGACTCCAGGTTCCTATGATGCTCTGAATCCTCTGATGCAGTTAATGACTATGGGCAAACCAGGTCACGGTGACTATAACTGTGGTCAATACAACAACCCAAGAGTGGATGAATTGACAGAAATGATCAAAACCGAGATGGACGAAGGAAAGCGAACTGCGATGATTCGCGAAGCCTTCCAGATCCATAAGGATGATTTTGGCCATATTCCTCTGCACCAGCAGGCACTTGCCTGGGGTGTTCGTAAAGATACCGTCAAGTCAGTGATTCAGCGTCCGTTCAATGATGTAGATCTACGTTACGTCGTGATGAACTGATTCAATCAAGTGCAGCGATCAGCTTGTTCTGATCGCTGCTAACTCCACTCAAACCAACTCTCCCCCCAAACCCATCATGCTGGCCTTCATCATACAGCGACTCCTTCAAGCCGTTGTGGTGATGTTGTCAGTGTCGTTTGTCTCCTTCGCCCTATTTCAATTTGTTGGTGACCCGATCAACAATATGGTGGGGCAAGACGCTACGGCTGAACAAAGAGAACTACTTCGTGAAAGATTAGGTCTGAATGATCCCTGGCCTCTTCAGTTCGTAAAATATGTAGGAAACATTGTGCAGGGTGAGTTCGGGATGTCTTATCGAGTGGGTGTCCCTGTTGAAGATTTGATTGCTGATCGCCTACCTGCAACGATTGAACTGGTTCTTGTTTCTGCTCTATTGGCCCTGCTGATTGGGGTTCCAATGGGAGTCTACACCGGCTTGAATCGTAACTCTTGGCTCAGTCGATTGTTTCTCACTATCTCCTTGATTGGAATCTCCTTGCCCACCTTTGTCATTGGAATCCTCCTGATTTTAATTTTTGGCGTTTGGCTTCAATGGCTTCCGACTTTTGGAAGAGCAGGGGTGGTAGACCTAGGATGGTGGACAACCAGTTTTCTGACCTTGGATGGTTGGCGCTCTTTGATCATGCCTTCGATCACTTTGGCTTTATTTCAATTGACTCTGATCATGCGCTTGATTCGCGCCGAGATGTTAGAAGTTCTCCGAACTGATTACATCAAGTTTGCGAGAGCTCGTGGACTGAGAAACCGAGCGGTTCATTTTCGACATGCCCTGAAAAACACGCTTGTGCCAGTGATCACCATCACAGGGTTGCAAATCGGTTCTCTGCTAGCATTTTCGATCATCACAGAAACCGTCTTTCAGTGGCCTGGAATGGGGCTTTTGATTCTTCAAGCAATCCAGTTTGTCGATATCCCAGTCATGTCGAGCTACCTGGTGCTGATTGCTTTTCTTTTTGTGTTGATCAACCTGATTGTCGACCTTCTCTACTTCATTGTTGATCCCCGCTTGCGCCTCGATTCAATGGGTCGGGGGGCGCATTGAATTCGCAACATGATCTCCTAGAGGTAAACCAAGGTCTGATCGCTCGGCTGGTTGATTCTTTTAAGCGTGCGCAAGACAGCGATCTTTATTACAGCTTCCGACGTTCCCCTGTCATTGTCTCAGCGTTCATCATCACGATGATCATGTTCTTGGCTGCCTTCCTGGCCCCATGGATTGCCCCCCACCAAACTCTGGATCTGAAGACACTTGATTTGATGAATGCCTATCTGCCACCTGCCTGGGAGCCAAACTCAGATCCCAATTTTCTATTGGGAACAGATGATCAAGGAAGAGACATTCTCTCGGGAATGATGTTTGGTCTGAGGATTTCACTCGGAGTTGGCTTTGCTTCAGTTGTCGTGTCAGCCATCGTGGGAACGTTACTTGGCCTACTGAGCGGCTACTTGGGTGGTCGACTTGATAGTTTCATCATGCGCGTTGCCGATGTTCAATTGACTTTCCCAGCGATTCTGATTGCCTTATTGATCGATGGAATTGTTGGTAGCCTGCTCCCCAAGGCTGCCTACAACGAGCTTAAACTCTATGTGCTGGTACTGGCGATTGCAGCATCGCAATGGGTTAATTTTGCAAGGACCGTTAGAGGTTCGACCCTGGTTGAGAAAAATAAGGAATATGTCCAAGCTGCCAAGGTGATTGGAGTGCATCCCTTCTGGATCATGGTTCGGCATGTTCTTCCCAATGTGATCAGTCCAGTACTCGTGATTGCTACTCTCAGTCTCGCCCTGGCCATTCTTACTGAAGCAACATTGTCTTTTTTGGGTGTGGGAGTACCCCCAACAAGTCCGTCATTGGGGACACTGATTCGTATTGGTCAGCAGTACCTTTTCTCAGGAGAGTGGTGGATGACGATTTTTCCAAGCTCAGCTTTGGTAATTCTTGTGCTGGCGGTCAATCTTCTGGGCGATTGGTTGCGTGATGCCCTTAATCCAAAGCTACGTTGATGACTACTCCTGCTGAAAGCAACCTGCTCGAGGTACAAAATCTCCGTGTTGATTTCCCCACACGTCGGGGGACTCTGATCGCTGTCGATGATGTCAGCTTTGAGATCAAAGCAGGAGAGGTTCTGGGGGTTGTTGGAGAGTCTGGTGCCGGCAAATCTCTGACTGGTGCTGCGATCATCGGATTACTTGAACCACCAGGTCGAATCTCTGGAGGAGAGGTTCGCCTTGCTGGGAAACGCATTGACAATCTTGCACAGGAGCAGATCCGGCAGATTCGAGGTAGAGAAATTGGGATGGTTTTTCAGGATCCACTGACCAGTCTCAATCCCTTGTTTCGGGTTGGAGAACAATTGATCGAGACCCTGCAAACTCATGCCGATCTAGACGAAAAATCTGCTCGCAAACAAGCGATCGACTGGCTTGCAGAAGTAGGGATTCCCTCTCCTGAAGTACGGATCGACCAATACCCTCACCAATTTTCTGGTGGCATGCGCCAAAGGGTTGTCATTGCGTTAGCCCTTTGCGCAAATCCCAAATTAATCATCGCCGACGAACCAACCACCGCGCTCGATGTATCGATCCAAGCACAGATCATCAGTCTATTAAAACGGCTCTGCCGTGAGCATGGAACTGCTGTGATGCTAATCACTCACGACATGGGGGTAATTGCTGAAACGGCTGATCGAGTAGCGGTTATGTACGCAGGGAGATTGGTCGAAATTGGTGAGGCCCGCAAGGTCATTCAAAATGCAAAACATCCCTACACTCTGGGACTGATGGGTTCGATTCCAACCATTGGGGACACTGAAGAGGAATTACGGCAGATTCAGGGATCTATGCCACGGCTTGCAGAAATTCCTGAAGGATGTGCCTTCAATCCAAGGTGTCCAAACGTGAGTGATCGCTGCAGAAAGCATCGACCTGAGCTGCAATCAGTTGATGAATCCAGTGTCGCCTGCTGGCTTTTCGAGGATTCAGCAGTTCCTTCGGAGCTCTCGTAATGAGTGAGAATCAAGCACCCATGCTGGAAGTGCGAGGTCTTACCAAGCACTTCGATGTATCACCTCCACTGCTGAATCGTTTGCTGAATGGGACTGGGAAGATCAGTCTCAAAGCTGTTGAAAATGTTGATTTCAAGATCCCAACGGGAAAAACATTCGGCTTGGTTGGAGAATCTGGTTGTGGGAAATCAACTGTCGCCCGTCTGGTCGTTAGACTTTATGAACCGACGGCTGGTTCTGTCAATCTGGAAGGAGTTGATCTTAGTGGGTTGAATTCGCGAGAGGCCATGGAACCAATGCGTCGTAAGATGCAGATGATTTTCCAAGATCCTTACGCCAGCCTTAATCCTCGCTGGCGGGTTGCAGAAATCATTGCTGAGCCAATTCGAACACATCGATTATTGAGCGATGAAAAAGAAATTCAAAAAAGAGTAGCTGAGCTGCTCATGCAGGTCAGTCTTTCGCCTGCCGATGGTTTAAAATTCCCTCATGAATTTTCTGGAGGACAGCGTCAACGAATCTCAATTGCCAGAGCTTTGGCGAGCAATCCTGAGTTTTTGATTTGCGATGAACCAACGAGCGCATTAGATGTCTCGGTGCAAGCCCAGATTCTCAACTTGATGAAAAAACTGCAGAGAGACCTGGGCTTAACCTATCTCTTCATTAGCCATGATTTGGCAGTGGTCTACCACATCTCCGATTTTGTGGGAGTCATGTACTTGGGTCGGTTGGTCGAATGGGCTGACACCAAGAGTTTGTTCAATCAACCTAAGCATCCCTACACCCAAATGTTGTTGGACGCGATCCCTGACCTAAAATTCAGTGGACGTCCAAGAACCCCAGTTGCGGGGGAAGTGCCAAGTCCAATCACTCCTCCACCAGGTTGCTCCTTTCACCCGAGATGTCCATACGCAACTGCACGCTGCAAAACTGAGCTACCTTTACCAATCACCAGCCAGTCTGGTCAGGTGGCTTGCCATGCTGTTGAGGAGCAAAGACTTTGAAAAACCAACTTACTTTGCCAATGCTTCAATCCGTTCTGGGAGAATAAAATGGTTAAGCAAACGCTCTATTCTGGGGGTCTAATCTATGATGGACTTCATCAGGTACTTGAAGGTCAGGCAGTGCTCGTGGAAAACGAGCGTATTAAGGAAGTCAGCCCAGTTGGCGATTTTCAAGGCTTTGCTGGGGAACGTGTTGACTTCTCCGGAGGCACACTCTTACCAGGATTAATCGATTGCCACGTCCACTTAATCTACGGTGGGGAGGGTGATCCAAAATCCAAGGTTGGTGGATCAAAACCTGGAGAATTGGTCATGAGAGCCTTGGACCGAGCTCAAGAATCACTTCGCTCAGGGGTTACCTCCTTAAGAGATCTGGGAGGCAAAGACTTCTTGGAATTTGCTGTCCGAGACGCGTGCAACTCAGGGCGCCAACTGGGACCAACTATTCTTGCTGCTGGTCAAATGATCTGTATGACCGGCGGGCATGGAAATGCTTTCGGCAGGGTCGCGGATGGTCCAAGTGAAGTCATCAAGGCAGTTCGTGAGCAAGTCCATGCAGGTTCCGATGTGATCAAAATCATGGCAACCGGAGGAGTGATGACTCCAGGCGTCAACCCTGAAGATGCTCATTACAGTCTTGAAGAACTGACTGTAGGTATTCATGAAGGTCATCGTTTCAATAAAACTTGTGCGAGTCATGCCCAAGGCTCTGAGGGAGTGCTCAATGCGGTAAGAGCTGGGATTGATTCAATTGAGCACGGTATTTTTCTCACAGATGAATGTGTTGAAGAAATGCTGGCAGCCGGTACCTACTTGGTGCCAACCCTTTCTGCCTTGCTGAATATCGTGGAGAATAAAGATCGTGGAGTTCCGGCTTTTGCCGTTGAGAAATCTCTACGTATCAAGGATCGGCATCAGGAATCAATCAAGATGTTTTACAAAGCTGGTGGCAAAATTGCGATGGGGACTGATGCAGGAACTCCATATAATCTACACGGCGCCAACGCAGGAGAATTGCGCTTCATGACCGACATTGGCATCAGCAACCTCGATGCTTTGAAATTCTCAACATCCAATGCTGCAGATCTGCTGACCCTCAAAGAAAGAGGGCGAATTCAAAAGAACTGCTTTGCAGACTTCCTTATCGTTGATGGCAATCCTTTGGAAAATATCCTTCAAGTGAGTGAACGAAAAAACCACCGAATGGTTGTTAAAAATGGGAAAGCCGTCGTCTGAAATCTAATTCTCCAAAGGAAAACAATGAATTCCATTGAAATGCTAAAAACTCTAGTCGGTTTCCCCACCGTTTCGAGAGATAGCAATTTACCATTGATCGACTTTGTTGAAGAGTGGCTGGGCAAACACGGCGTTACCGCTGTTCGAGTTCCGAATGATGAAGGGACCAAGGCCAATCTTTACGCTACGATTGGCCCTGCTGTCGAAGGAGGGATCGTTCTTTCCGGGCATACGGACGTAGTTCCAATTGATGGTCAGCCTTGGAACACAGACCCTTTTGAACTGACTCAGAAGCAAGACAAGCTTTACGGGCGAGGGACCTGTGATATGAAGGGCTTCAGCGCAATTGCTCTCTCGTTAGTTCCAGAGATGAAATCACTTCGGAAGCCGATCCATCTGGCTCTTTCCTATGATGAAGAGATTGGCTGTTTGGGGGCTCCACGACTGATCGATCAAATCAAGGAACGAATACCCAAGCCGGAAGCTGTGATTGTTGGTGAGCCTTCGATGATGGAAGCCGTTACTGCTCATAAGGGAATTGGTGCTTTCCGAACTGTTGTGACCGGTTACGAGGCACATTCCAGCCAAACACATCGTGGGGTTAGTGCTGTGATGAACGCAGCTAAATTGATCAACTGGCTTTCAGAGAGAGAGGCCCGCTTTAGAGATGCAACGCCAACTAACAATGGGTTCTTACCACACCACACGACTGTTCATTCTGGTGTTGTTCATGGAGGAACTGCACTAAACATTATTTCACGTCAGTGCGAATTTCTCTGGGATGTACGTGTCATTCCTGGAGAAAACGCCTTGAGCGTCTTCGAAGAATTTCAAGCATTTTGCCAGGAGGTTATTCTGCCAAAGATGCAAGCGGTTCATCAGGATGCTGATATACAAACAACGATCTTGGCCGATACACCCCCACTTCAGGAAGTAGCAGAAAGTCCGGCCCTGAAACTTGCTCAAGATTTGGCAGGAAACACTGTTCGCTCCCGGGTGGCTTATGCCGCAGAAGCAGGCCAATTTCAGGAAGCAGGATTTCCCACGGTCATTTGTGGCCCCGGATCGATTGATCAGGCTCATCAGCCAAATGAGTTCATCTCTATTGATCAGATGGAGCAGGGCGAGCAATTCTTGAGAAAATTGATCCATCGTCTGTCCTGACTACTCAGACAAATAGAGCAAGGACAATCCAGCGCAACTTGCTCGTCAATGTTAGAGAGCATGATTCGATCACGCACCAATCTAAAGACCATTGCCAAAGCTCTGGGGCTTTCGGTAACAACGGTCTCCAGGGCACTCAAAGATGGACCAGAGGTGCGCCCCGAAACCATCCAGCGCGTGAAATCAGCTGCAGAAAAATTGGGGTATGTCCCCAACCAGGGAGGATTGATTCTTAGAACTGGGCGCAGCTACACCATCGCTTTGATTTTATCCCCAGAACCACAGAGTGCCTTCCCAGCAATGGGCTTCATGTTCTATTGCCAAGGGATTCTCCGCTCGCTACAGGACAGCCCATACACCCTGACGATTCAGCCAAGACTTGAAGAAGAAGATCTGCTTAAGCCAATCAAGCGCATTGTCGAGGGCCAATTAGCTGACGGTGTGATCATTGGTCAAACACGAAATGATGATTCACGCGTTCGCTACCTACAACAACAACAATTTCCGTTTGTCACTTTCGGCCGCACAAAACTTCCTGAGCCGCATGCTTTCTATGATGTCCGACATGAATGGATTACGGAAAATTCTGTTCACAGGCTATCCAAGCTGGGTCACCAAAGAATTGGACTGATCAATCCACCAGAAGAATTAAATTATTCCGGACATCGGCTTGATGGCTTTATAAGAGGATTGGAGAGTTGTGGCTTGTGCTTCCAGGCGGAAATGCAGGTAAGTACAGCTTTATCTTTCGAGGCTGGAAGAAAAGTTCTGCAGCAATTCATAGAACTTCCCAATCCCCCAACTGCGATTGTCTCTCCTGGTGTATCGACTACGCTGGGGATTTTAACCGAGATGAATTCAGCAAATCTTATCTTAGGGAAAGATCTAGATTTGATCGCGTTCGAAGGAACAAATTACTTGGAGTTCAACACTCCACGAATCAATGCCTATCACTCTTCCTTAGAGGCGGCGGGTCAACAATTGTGTAAATTATTACTGAGGAGAATAGAAGGGGAATCTGCTGAAAAATTACAAATTCTTCAAGAGCCAGAGTTTCTGAATCGGCAAGGAAATTAGGGTGGGAAGAACATTCGAGAAGGTTTTCTACAATTGGTAAAATTGAACAAGATCTCCTCGCAATCAAAAATGTAATTTTGAAAGCGAGAAGTTTTTAATCAGGAGATTGCCCCTCGGATGGCAGAATAGACTTCATCCAAACCGAGCATCCCGTTGACACTACGCAAGATGCCCTGATTGCCGTAGTAGTCAATGAGAGGAGCTGTTTGAGCATGGTAGGTATTCAGACGCTCACGAATCGTATCTTCATTGTCATCTGGACGCTGAATTAGATCTTCCCCAGTGACGTCGTCTTTCCCCTCAACCTGTGGGGGATTAAACTTGATATGGTAGCTTCGACCGCTTGGCTTGTGAATCCGACGACCTGTCACACGCTCGACCAGCAGTTCATCATCAACTTCCAGTTGAATGACGTAGTCAATATTTTGCCCTGCCTCCTGTAACATTTCGTCCAATTTCTCTGCCTGGGTCACGTTTCTTGGAAATCCATCTAGCAAGTATCCTCCAGCACAATCTTCCTGCTGAATTCTCTCCTCAATAATGGACACAACAATTTCATCTGAAACAAGCTTACCTGCATCCATCGCAGCCTTAGCTCGATTGCCAACCTCAGAGCCTGCAGCAACAGCTGCACGAAGCATGTCCCCCGTTGATAGTTGCACCATCCCGTAGTCCTGCATCAGATTTTGTGCTTGGGTACCCTTGCCTGAGCCAGGTGGCCCCAAAAGAATCATTCTCATTTCATCTCCTTTCAGTTTTCTGCAGTCAATTTAGGCGTGAAAGAGGTTGATGCAGGTATTGCCTTCCTCCTTCATGGTATCGGGCCACTCCTTGGCCACTGCCGTATAATTTATATTTGTAGATTACGAGACCATCTAATCCCACAGGGCCACGAGCGTGAGTTTTACAAGTACTGACCCCTACTTCTGCACCAAAGCCATATCGAAAACCATCAGCAAACCTAGTCGAGGCATTCCAAAAAACATTAGCTGCGTCCACTTGATCCATAAATTTTTCTGCAATCGACCTATCCTCTGTAATGATCGAATCTGTGTGGCCAGAACCATATTGGTTGATGTGTCCAATCGCTTCCTCATGGGAGGAGACCAGACGGACTGACAAAATCAGATCTGTGTATTCTGTTGACCAGTCCTGTTCAGATGCGTGAACCAATCTGTCTAATTTACTACTGAATTTTTTCATGATTGCTGAACAGACCCGTAGCTCGACTCCAGCTTCCAATAAATTCGTAAGCACCTGCCTGATTTCACTTTCTGGAATTTGATCATGAATCAATAAGGTCTCCATGGCATTGCAGACCGCTGGGTATTCTGTCTTGGCATCAATAATAATTTCCATTGCTTTGCTTATGCTTGCAGATCGATCCCAGTAGACGTGACAAATACCATCCGCATGAGCAAGCACTGGAACTCTTGAATGTTGTTGGATGTGCTGCACAAGAGCGTTACTACCTCTTGGGATGATCAGATCAAGGCAATCATTCTGCTGTACAATCTCGCTGACAGCCTCACGACTTTGTAGTAAATTCACAGTGCCAGCCGGCAGATCGGTAAACTCACCCAGAACCTGATCAAGAATGCCGAACAAACACGCATTTGATTCAGAAGCCTCCTTACCACCTTTAAGAATGACAGCGTTTCCAGATTTCAGAGTCAATGCTGAGATTTGTACTACCACCTCAGGCCGTGATTCAAAAATCACCAGCAGCACTCCGATGGGACAAGATACTCGATGCAAATCCAGCCCTTCATCGAGCCTAGTCGCCAGTTGAACTTGGCCTACTGGATCAGGAAGAGCAGCAACACTCTCAAAATTTTTTGCCATTTGCTCAATTTTTCCAGCGTTCAGTTTGAGACGTTGGATAGAACTGTCGCTCAGCTCTCCCTGAATTTTCAATCTGTCCGCAGACTCCAAGTCTTTTTTATTGGCCGCTAGAATGAGCTCAGTATTTTCCCGAATCTTTTTAGCAAATGCCAAAAGTACTTCATTTTTTCGTTCAGTTGAAAGATTAGCTAGTTGCCTCGATGCGCTTCTAGCCTGTTCCGCAAGCTGTCTTAGAGTTATTGTCATTTGGGTTTGGAAAATGCTTTGTTTCGCTCGCTTGGTTTCGGTAGAATCAATTTTTTCATGGTTGTGATTCGTTTTACAGAGATCCCTCTATAATTACAAGAAACGCTTCATACAAGAACAGTATGCGGATTGCCTTTTCACTTGTAAAAGATCTAACGATTTTGGCTGGCTTTATCTGCAGTTTAGGGACTTTGAACGGATGCTTGCACGTTCAATTAGCGCCGCAGGATCCCGCATATGCTGAATGGGAAGCTTTACTAATCGATCCAAGCAACGAGTTGGGATACCTCCGTTTGGCATCGTACTATCACTCAACCGGGCAACTTCTTGAAGCAGAACAAGTTTATGAAGCAGGGTTAAAAAACATTCCTACCTCTGAGCGACTAGCCTCCTCGTTGGGGCGTCTATATTTAAGTTCTGGACAAAACACAGCAGCATTAGATTATTACAGCGAAGAACGACTTCAATCCTGTAATTGTGCAAGTCTCTTCTTAGATCGAGCCCAACTTCGAGCCCAAGCTGGTGAAAATCAAGCTGCACTGAATGACCTCTCAAAAGCACTTCAACTGAATCCTGAACTTCCAGAAGCCTGGTTCTGGAAAGGAATGCTCCATAGTCGCCAAAACCAGACAACCGAAGCGCTGGCGGCTTTCAAAACTGCAGCGAACTTTAACACCCAACAAGCTGCAGTCTGGCAGCAAATCGCAATTCTACAAAAACAAGCTGGGGAACTTCATTCCGCCATCGAAGCCATCAAAAAGGCGCTCAGGCTGGAGCCTGAAGACTATAATCTTCTCCAGATGTATGCCTCCCTTTTGGAAGAATTGCTTGATCAAGGTGATCAGAGTGTGATGAAAGACCTCAGTCAGACTCTCCTAGTGATGAACGACCGATTCCCGAAAGACTCCTGGACACTTGCTCATCTTGGCACAGTCATCTGGCAAAGTGGCAATGAAGATGAAGGTCGCCGACTACTCCAATCAGCATTGGCCCTCAGATCCGATTACACGTGGGCTCAACTGCGCCTCGCGCAACTTTATCTTGTTTCTAAACGCTGGGAAGACGCTAGCTTTTGGCTTCAAGAAGGCTTGAGAACCAATCCAGAAAATCGTTGGGCTTTGCAACAACTCGCTGAATGCTACGAACGATTAAATCGCTCAAGAGAGGCCATTCAATTGATGGAATCGTGGATGCAGAAGCCCGAGAGGACTTCATTCGCACTGCACCAAACTCTGGGGATGCTTTACCTCAACGAATTGGAATTTGAATCTTACGAAAAGCATCAATTGAAAGGGCTCGAACGATATCCAAACCATTCTGAGATCTATCAAGAACTAGCGACATTTTACCAAGGAATTCAAAGACCACTAGAAGCTCACAAGCTCTTGTTGAGACTTCTATCTAAACAACCTGAGAACGAAAATTTGATTCTTCAGGTTGTCTCACTTGAACAAAAGATTGGGCTCAACAATCAGGCTAAGCAGAGGATTCTTGATACTCTTGAAGGTAATGTCCCATCTGAAAAAATGTGGCAATTCTGGATTGAATTACAGTTAGCCCAGGAAGCCTCAAAAGATATTTCAGCTGATTTGATAGAGATGCTGGGCCAGTTTCCTGAATCAGAATGGGCAGGAGTCAAGTTGGCTGAGATTTTCCTTCACGATGAAAAATATGCTGATGCAGAAAAAGTCATCGAGAAAGCCATGGAGGAATCACCGGAATCTGCTTCGCTCAAAATTCTCTTAGGTAGATTGTTAGAAATTCAAGGCAAATGGACCGAAGCACTAACTGCATTCAGTTCCATAGAAAAAGATCTTGGAGGAGTTCCACTACTGAACCACCAAGCTCTTGCTTACCGAAAACTAGGCAAACCTCATATTTCTTTGAAATTAGTAGAATATTCTTTGCTCAACCACGACTGGGATCTTTGGACTTGGTATCAATTTTTACTTTTGCAGCCCCCAATGGAATTGGAACTGTGGCTTGGACCTCAGAAAGATGCGATTCTGCAAACACTTGAATCAACGATGTCTTTGCAGTTTGGCCGGGCTCGCCAACAACTTACAAATGCTTCATTACCCCCTATTCAAAAGGAAATTTTACGCAGGCTTGCGCATCAAATGCGTACAGGAGAGACTCTCCCAAGTCAGGAAATTGAGCTCAAAGAGGTTTTCACTCAACCAATCTGGGTTCGCTTTCAACTGGCAATGGAAGCAGAATCTAATCGTAGCCTGGTCCGTAGCGAGACAATATATCGAAGCATCTTGGACGAAGTTCCCGACCATCCTTGGATACACGCCCGCTTAGGCAGTGTTTATGCTGATCTAGATCAACTCGAGCGCAGTCAACAGCATCATGCTCGTTTTCTGAAGATTTATCCGAACGCTGTCTGGGGTAACTTTCGATTAGCGGTCTTAAAAACACTACAACAAGAAGAACCAGAGGCGATCCGTCTTTACCAACAAGTATTGAGTCTCCAACCTGATCATGCCGCAAGTTTAAATAATCTAGCTTGGACGTTCTTGACCAGTGGAGATCCTAAACTTCGAAATACTTCCGAAGCATTGAGCATGGCTCAAAAAGCCGTCAGGCTTCAGGCATCTGTGGATCATCTAGATACTCTTGCTGAAGCCTACTTCCAGTCTGGCCAACCCATTGAAGCGATTCAGACAATTCGGCGAGCTATCTTAATTACTCCCCTTGATTCAGATCGTTACCCCTATCTCCTAAAGCAATTCAATCGTTTCCGCCAAGGAGACACTGATTCAGCGCCACCCAGCTTAAGCTCTGCCTCTTGAACCTGCATCATCAGGCTATGCAGCTTCTGAAACAATCAATGTACCGACAGCAATTCAGATCCAGACGAGGAATGGCATTATTGTTGACTTTGGTCATTCTAATGCTCCTCTCAATTTTCATGGTTGAGTTTTCATTTCAAACAACCTTGGAAACCCGTGGAATCAGGAATTTTCAAGCATCATTTCAAGCAAGAAATGCTGTAAAATCAATGTTAAAGGCTGTTCTCGAGGGCCTGCAAACAAGAGATGAAATAACTTTCTTCCGTCAGGATCTCCAATTTCTACAAGAATTGAACGCATTGGCTGGAGTTGAAAACGCTTCTATTTTGAATCCTCCGCCACCAACGCAACTGCCTCAGGGTATTCTTGAAGACTTCGAGGATATCGTTTTCTACAGCCCTGTCATTCGACCGATCGATCACCTGTTCAACCTGAATCGATTACTAAGAGAAGGAACTCCTGTACCGGGTAATGACTATGATCTTCGGCTCAGTTCACAATTTTTCCAAATGGTCAGCAACCTTCCAATAACTACTGTAGACGGTGTGCCGGTAGAGGAAGGGGTCCCATCCTACCTTGCTGAAAATCAAGTCATGCAGATCTACGGAAATATCTTTGATTGGCTGGACGCAAAGGATGGAGAGATGCCTTACACCACCCCCTACTTAGGGAGTATTGGCGCTGAACAACTCAGCTATCTAGACTACGGCCAAGAAAAGATCGTGAAGAATCGCGGCTTGGATCATCTCGATGAACTTCGGCTGATCATGGGTTTTAGAGAAAGCGGAATTCCTTGGGAAAGTTGGGAGCGCTATTTCACAACCTACCCAGTGGGTAAACCACCCGAAGCGGGAAGCCCAGCAGGAGAAGCACGTTTGAATGTAAATCTGGCCACTGAGGAAGAGATTATTGAATTTCTAAACCGATTTGATCAGGATCGAATTCCTTCTGAACTTTTTGAGTCCAATACCCAGGAGTATGTGATCAATGCGGCAAATATCGCCTCGGTTCTTAAGCAGCAGGAAGAAACCACTGGCCCGCTGAACATGATGGTTGATGCTGAATATCGGCAAGCTGGCTCAATTCAATCAGCTCTGGATGCGGACCCAACAACCAATTATCTTCCACGCCAGGCAGAGCAAAAATTCTTTATTCGATTCAGCCAGTGGTACCAAATTCGTTTGAAAGCAGAGATGGACGGTGTCCTCGCATCTGTGGAAGCAATTGTCCAAATCCAAAGGGATGATAAAGGAGAGCCCATTAAAGATGGGATGGTCATTCATCACTTTTCATTAAACTAAAATGCCACTTGGCAAGCCCTTGCTTGAATTTGAGGAGTTACCATCCACAAATAGCTATCTGCTTGGCAACATCTCTCTTTGTTCACAACATGGATTAACTGTTTGGACCCATAAACAAACGAGTGGGAGAGGACGAGCTGGGAGAACTTTTATAAGCCCCTCAAACCAGGTTTTGACTTTTTCAGTAGTTATTCACTCCGGAGATCCTGAAGACAGGCTTCATCTTTGGGCCCTCTGGAGTGGGTTGGCATTGTTTAGAAGCTTATCTGGAAAAGGGTTACCCAATTTACGTCTGAAGTGGCCCAATGATTTGTTAGATGGGCGTCGAAAGCTCGCTGGAATCCTAGTTGAACGAGGACCTTGGCATCAGGCAGGATTAAATAGCCTGATTATTGGTATTGGTTTGAATGTGAATGGCTCAGCTTCTGACTTCCCAACCGAACTCAAAGATAAAGTGACTACTTTACATGCGGCAACTGGGATCGTTTTTTCCCCAAAGGAACTACTTAGAGAGATCCTGGATAACCTTCAAATAATTATCAGGGAGCTTCGTGCTGATAGTTCTTTGAAACTCCTTGAAGAATGGCAAGCAGCTTCAAACATCATTGGCCAGCTAGTCGGTTGGGAAAAGGATTCTGTAATTCAAACAGGCCTGGTTGAAAGACTTGACCCTCGAGGATTCCCTCAAATTCGAATGGAGAATGGGCAACTTTACACGCACATCGCTGGTGACCTGATTCACTACGACAAGATGTAGCCATGATAGTAGTTACTGATATCGGAAACACCACAATCCACATCGCGGCTTTTGAAAAAAGTCAGATGATTGAAGACTGGTATTTGCAGACGCCAAAAAGGACTGCATCTGAAAATTTTGAGTTGGAACTCACTCAGTTCATTCAAGGCCACCAAACTCTTTTTACAGAACCCCATTTTGAGGGCTGGATTCTCTGTTCAGTGGTACCTTGGATTACCCCTATTTTCGGGGAAATGGTCCGAAATTTGATTGGCGTGATACCTACTGTGTTGATGCGAACAAGCCCGCTCCCGATCAGATTAGTACCTGGCGAATCACTGACAATAGGTATCGATAGACTGATCGTGGCTGCCGCAGCCTATGACTTGGTTCGCAGTAGTGTCATCACAGTTGACATTGGCACAGCAACCACAATTGATGCTGTGACCGATCAAGGTCTCTTTCTGGGAGGAATCATTCTACCCGGGCCTAGGTTGTGGTTAGATTCTTTGCATATCGGAACGGCAAATCTACCAAAGACAGAGATTGAACAAAAAAAATCTGTCATAGAGACTTCCACAACTGGCTGTATACAGGCTGGGCTTTACAACGGCTATAGACACTTGTTGGAAGGTCTTGTCCAGCAAATGCGGCAAGAGTTGGCTCAGAGATCACAACATGATTCATCGATTTATTTGACTGGCGGGAGTGCAAAATACTGGTGTGAAGACTTCCCAAACTGGTGCTTTCATCCAGACCTTCTCTTGAGTGGCTTAGCTCGATCGCAGGGATGGTCCAAAGAATTAGGCAAAGTTGGTGACTGTCGTCGGCACGATAACACCCCTAACCTCATAGGCTAAGCCCCAAGACGAAATACCGAACCCAAGCAAGCGACGGAAAAAGGAGCTATGGCAGAAGAACTTGATGGACTGGAGGGGATTGGTGATCTGGACGATGAGTTCGGTGATCAACTCGACAGCTTTATGGACAGTGAAGGCGGCGATGATGGTGAGTTGGACTCTTTCTTTGAGGATTTATCCACTATTGACGATCTAGAAGTTCAAGATGATGACCTCAGTGCCGGTGGTGGAGACGCTGATGACTTTGGTAGTGAAGACCTCGAAGATGAATTAGCACCCGCGGCGGCAGCCGCCGCAGGTGCTGGAGCTGCTGCAGCCGCCGCTGCATCTGATGACAGTCCTGCACCCAAAGCTGAGAAAAAGAAGAAGAAAAGCTCTGGTGACAAAAAGCCTCTGTTAATTCCGGGTATCATCACAGGTGCTGCAGGTGCTGTACTCGGCGCAGCGGCAGTTGCAGCTATGTATTTTATGGCTCCTCCACCTCCTCCAATGGAAATAGAAGAACCAGCACTAGCAATGCTTGAAGAGCCTCCTCCACCTCCTCCACCTGCACCTTTGCTGACTGAGGACGCAGCTGCCATCACAGAACCTGTTCCTGCTGCTGAGCCATTGGAAGAAATTCAAGAAGTGGAAGAGATTGTCGTGGTAGAAGAGCCTCCTCCTCCAACAATGGATCAACTGCCTGTTGCCCCAGTGGTCGAAGCACCTCCTCAGCCTGTCAAGAGGCCACGAACTACAAGATTTTTTGTACAAGTTGCCAACTGTATCTACCAAGAGTGTGTGGATGATTATCGCTATTTGCTGAAGCGAACTGGGTACGCAACTAGAGTAGAGACTGTCAATGAAGTCAACCCAATGACAGAAATTGTCTCCACCAATCTTTATGGTGAAGAGGAAGCGTCGAACCTAGTAAATCGAATCAATAACGAGAACTTGATCACTGGGCAAGCGTACAGGAAACCCTCCAGCAGCTCCTTCCAAATTTCCCTTGGATTGTTCCCGGATCTTACGACAGCCAATCGGGTGAAAGCCCATCTCAATCAAATCTATTCAGCAGAAGTCTTTTTTGAAGCACGACGTTCAGATCAACGAATCCGCAACTACCGTGTCTATGCTGGGGGCTTCAAAACCAAGAACGAAGCGTTAGACTTGCAAAAAATCCTTGAGGAAAAAGATCGGCGCTTTGAGGGTATGTTTGTTGTTGCGATGAGTGAATGAAGCATCCTGCCTTGCTAAAAAAAAGCTTCGGTGTTAATTAAATTACCTTTGTTTAACCCTTAGATCTGGAGAATTGGCTATGGCATTGAGTTGGCCACTAGTCTTTGGCATCATGGTTTTCGGCATGATGGTCTGTCCAGGAATCGTCTTCCTGATCCACCTTGCTCGTTTGAAAAGCGAAGACCAAAGCGTCTAAGCTTCCTGGCCCCAATTGGGGCCGCCGTCCTCTTCCTTCCCTTTTTCCCTCTCACATAAAAACTCTCATGAAAAAATTTACCCTAGCAACCTTATCTCTTGTCTTCTGGGTCAATCTGCTCGTCGCAGCTCCTTTGACAATTGCGCTGGATGGAGCACCAAAATCCTTGGATCCTCGCTTTGCTGTTGATGCGAATGGTATGCGGCTAACACAAGTTTTGCTGTTTGAAACGCTGGTTCAACAAGATGATGCGCTTCGCATTGTACCTGGTTTAGCCGAGAGTTGGACACATCCTGACGATACAACCTGGATTCTAAAACTCAAAGCAGGTGTACATTTTCAGGACGGGTCCCAACTTAATGCTGAAGATGTCCGCTTCACTTTCGAACACATCATGGATCCAGAAACCAAATCTCCGTTCCAGTTCCTCTCGAAAAAACTCAAATCTGTTGAAGCAACTGACGATCGTACGGTCACCTTTAACTTATTCCAACCTGAAGCAGCCTTTTTTCTAGACATCTTCATTCCGATTTTCTCTAGAAATTCAGATCTTGTGAATGCCAAGCTAATTGGAACGGGCCCTTATCAATTGGTCAGCCAAGATCCAAATGGAATCAGCCTTAAAAGATTTGATGACTACCACGGGACTAAACCCGCTATCGAAGAATTAGAACTGAAAATCATCCAGGATGACAACACTCGGTTTCTGAAGATGCGTAAAGGAGAGATTGATCTCGCGATCAATGTGGTGCCTTTGGACAAACTTCCCCAATTTGAAAGAGGCTCACTCGCAAAAGAATATAAGATGATGACTGGGCCGGCTCTGAACTATCAGTATCTTGGGCTAAATATGCAATCACCCAAGCTCCAGGATCCAAGAGTTCGCCAGGCTATTGCCCACGGGATCAATCGTCAGGAGTTGATTGAGTTTCTCAAGGAGGGTAGAGCTGTTGCTGCGGATAGTGTGCTGACAAAACAAAATGATTTTGTGGCACCTGGGCTCGCAAGTTATCAACATGATCCTCAAAAAGCCCGTCAACTCCTCAAGGAAGCCGGCATTGAAAACCTCACGCTTGAGTATAAAACCAGCAATAGTCGAGATGCTGTTCAACAGGCCCGAATTCTGCAGAATCAGCTAAAAGAGATTGGTATCAACCTTGAGATTCGTTCCTTTGAATGGGGCACTTTCTTCGGGGATGTAAAGGCAGGAAACTTCGAGTTATTCTCCTTGCGTTGGGTTGGAGTATCGGAACCAGACTTCTACTACTCATTGTTTCACAGCAGCGAGTTACCAGATGTAGGTGGAAGAAATCGTGTTCGTTATAGCAACCCTGAAATTGATAGTTTGCTGGAAAAAGGGCGTAGTACAATCGATCCACAAGAACGAAAGAAGTACTACAACAAGGTCCAAGAAATTCTTCAGCAGGACCTGCCTTATATTTCATTATGGCACAATCAGAACGTCGCTCTGGTCAAGGAGAATATCGATGGCTTCCGATTGCATCCAAGTGGTGGTTTCCAATCTCTCGTAGATATCAGCCGGCGTTAACAGTCGGTCCCACAGAATTACCGCTAATGAGAGGAAATCCCAATGAGAAAGAGTATCTTTGCCCGCATGGTCCCCGTTTTTTTGGGTCTGATGTGTCTCGGTCAAAGTGCTCATTCTCAGGGTGAATCTCACAAGGATTTCTTCAATCCTCAAATGCTCTGGCAAAGCCCAGGACAATCCTCTATTCAATCTCGCGCTGAAAAAGCCGTTGTCCTCGCAAACCGACTCAACCTCCGCCAATCCCCGAAAAAGCGCGGTAAAGTCATTGGAACACTCAAAGCAGATCAGGTCATTGAGGTTAAAGATCGACAAGATGACGGGTGGGTTAAAGTCAAAGTCAAAAATGAATTAGGCTGGGTCGCTTCAGAATATCTGCGTTTTGCCAAGGAGCAGAGGAATTTTGAACTCCATGCCGTTGTGGATGTCCCCAAGCTGAATCTCAGAGCTCAAGCAGGAACAAAATACAAAGTTCTGCACACACTTCGAAAGAACGATAAACTTCAGGTTTTGTCAGAAACTGATGAGAGATGGGTGGAAGTAGAGCTGATTGGCAAACGTATACGAGGGTGGGTAGCTAACGAATATTTGAAAATTCTCTCCCGTGGAAAAGAGAAAGTCTATAATGAAAAAGAAGCGGATTATGCGATAGTCAGCACCCGAACTCTGAACCTCCGCTCTGGGCCGGGCAAAGACTACAAGGTAATTGAGAAACTCCGGAAAGGCATGCATGTTGTCAGCGCTTTTCCAGAAGAAAATGGATGGCGCAAGGTTCAAACCGCAACAGGAACAACCGGTTGGGTAGCTCGTCGACATCTAAAGTTTTATGAGCCTGCCGATTTTCCGAGCAAAGTTACTAATGCAACAGAGCGTCTATATACCTCTCCACTTGAAGCCAGCATTCTGAACTTTTTGCGTGAGTCCTACGACAAGAAAACAATGAGTCCCCAAGACAAGTTGAGCATGGTCGTCCAGGATCTAGAGACCGGAGAAAGGTTGGTTTCCATCCGGCCAGACGTGCAAATCAAAGCTGCTAGTTTAATCAAGGTGCCTGTACTGCAAGCTTACATGCTTCAGCGTTTTCGGGGAGAAATCAAACACAACAAACAGCACCAAAAAGCACTCAGCAAAATGATCCGCTTCAGCAGTAATTCTGATACCAACAAGGTCATGCGCTGGATCGGGGGCCCAAAGAAAGTCAACCAGATTTTGGCAGATACCGGACTCTACAACGAAATGAAGGTTGTCGAATACATCCCACGCTACGGAAGGACCTATCTTAACAAGGTCTCTGCGGAAGACTTGAACCGCTTGATGCTGACGCTCTGGTCTGATCAACCACTGGGGCCAGAATTTAGCAGAGTTGAAAATGAAATGGCAGCGGAAGAAATTCTCTACTTGATGGGACAACCAAATGGACCACGTGCACGAGATCGACTAAAGGATGGAACTTGCTTTGCCCGCAATAAAAACGTCAAGGTCTGGGACAAAACAGGCTTTGTGAAGGGGATCAACGGGAACATTGGCATTGTACAAATCGACACCCCAGAGGGACCAAAAAGCTACACAGTGGTGATGGCAATGGAGCGAGCAAACTATAAGAGTATCTCAGGGAACGCTAATGGCTGGTCCTTTAATTTAAGCCAGCACATGCGTCGTATCTCAGAGTTGGTCTACACCTACATGTCGATTCAGTACCATCGCTACAATGAATGTAAGCAGACAGACAGGCTCGTCTATCATGCATCTCAGGCGTTGGAGCGACCAGAGATCGTAAAGGCATCTCTTTGAGGATTCATGCTCGATCCTGAATTTGTCAAAATTCTGGTCTGCCCCGATAACAGAACCCCAGTTCGAGTAGCCTCTGAACAGGAAATCACTGATTTGAATCAGAAGATTGAGGAGGGGACTCTACAAAATATCGGCGGGCGTAAAGTCAATGATAAGCTTGATGGAGGATTAATTCGTGAAGCTGGGGATCGGCTATATCCTGTACGAAAAGACATCCCTGTGATGTTAATCGAGGAAGCGATCCAACTTTGACAAATCGTTTCGTCAGGCTTCCACAATCACATAAGCCAACAGAAAGGCAATTGCCCAAAAGACCGGAAGAGATTTTAAGGCGGACTGAAACATTTGTTTCAGATAAATCATCGAGTCCTGAAAAGTGAAAATTCTCCTAGGGTCTCGATCATAAATCATCAGCCACCAGAAACTAAAAGCACCCAACACCACGGCAATCTCGATTTCATAGTCCCCAAGCATCTTTCCTCGCTCTTCCCAATTCTCGATTGTCTCTTCCCTTACGAAGCATCTTGCTGTAATCTGCGTCGCATTGAGAAGCGATTTAGCACGCTTTTAGTTGCCACATGATTTTGCTTCTCTTGTTGAAGTTATGCTTCTGCTTCTGCGGCGTCAAGGCAATGTTTCATTTTCGAATATTCCCTGGTCCCTGCCAGAAACTAAGCTCAGCAGATTGAGAAGCCTCCTAACCTAATTTGTCAGTGGAACCAACATGAAACCAAGAACTTTCATTACTATCCTTGTGCTCGCTGCATCCTACAGTCCAATTTCGGCCCAGACACTTCAAAACTTTGTGTTTCTCAATGCCGAACTCTCTGTTCAGATGGCTCTTACAGCTGTTCAGGACTGCCAGGAAAAAGGCTACAATGTCTCCGCTGCCGTGATGAATCGAGAGGGCAGGCTAACCGCCTTCGCTCGCAATCCAATGGCTTCACCCATGACCTCGGAAATTGCTCAAGGAAAAGCCTACGCTGCTGCACTTACCCAAGCCTCAACTGCAAATTTGGGAGAAATCGGTGCCTTGGCCTACGCAGATGGGGTCGTTCCAACACAGGGAGGGCTACCCTTCAGTGCAGGCGGACGTTTTCTGGGGGGCATTGGAGTTTCAGGAGCAGATTCGGCAACTGATGAAGAGTGCGCCCAAGCTGGGATTGATTCAGTAGCCGATGATTTGGAATTTGCGGAGTGATAGGGAAACCTTCTACAGACTTAAAATTATCAATCTAGTACTTCAGTCAGAGTTGATTTGACCCCTGCCATCAGCAATCCCAACTGTTGGCGGGTCGCCTCCTTGCCATCCACTTCCCCAATGATAGAGCCCCGATACATCACAACAATCCGGTCAGAGAGGGCAAGAATTTCATCCAACTCGGAACTGACCAACAGCACCGCCACTCCCTCATCTCGCTTGGCAACAATTTGCTGATGAATGAATTCAATCGAACCAACATCAATACCCCGAGTGGGCTGTGCTGCAATGAGCAATTGAATCGGGCGACTCAACTCTCGAGCAATCACCATTTTCTGCTGATTGCCCCCGGACAGACTTCCCCCGGATGTGTGTACTGAGGGAGTTCTGACATCAAACTTTTCAACCAGGGCTTCTGCATGTTGCTCGATAGCTTCCTGCTGAACCGTTACGCCATTTGCAAACGGTGGCTTGTAGTAAGAATTCAGAACCAGGTTATCTGCCACTGAATATCCTGCGACCATTCCAAAGGCGTGTCGGTCCTCCGGTACGTGACAGATTCTCCCCTGATCTGTGATTTCCCGAGGATTCTTATTTGTCAAATCTTGCCCTCCGATCAGCAAGGTTCCCTGATCCAGTTCGCGCAGTCCCGTCAGCACTTCCACTAATTCGGTTTGCCCATTCCCTTGCACACCTGCAACACCAACAATCTCCCCTGAATGAACCTCCAACTCCACATTTCTGAGACAAATTTCACCCAGCTCATCTCGCGCTTCCAAACCTTTCACTTGTAGGACTGGCTTGCCAGGCTGGGCTTCCTGTTTATCAACTTGGAGCATGACCTCTCGACCAACCATCATTGCAGCCAATCCAGGCTCAGTCGCTTCACTGGGAGTTGCTTCACCTACAACTTTTCCTCGACGCAGAACAGAGATACGGTCCGCAATCCTCAGCACTTCCTTCAACTTGTGGGTAATGAAGATAATAGATTTGCCCTGCTTTCGAAGCAAATCCATCACGGAAAAGAGCCCTTCAATTTCTTGAGGAGTCAAAACAGCTGTGGGTTCATCAAGGATCAGAATATCTGCTTCACGGTAAAGTGCCTTGATGATCTCTACGCGCTGCCGTATTCCAACTGGCAAATCCTCGACGAGAGCAGTCGGGTCAACTTCCAATTGATAATCCTGAGAAAGCTGCTGAATGCGCTTGGAAACCTTTTCCCGATCCAAAAGGCCTTGACGAACACTCTCACTGCCCAGCATGACATTTTCGACTACCGTCATTACTGGGACCAATTGAAAGTGTTGGTGAACCATCCCGATCCCCAGATCGATCGCATCCCTAGGTGAATGCATTCTGACAGACCGGCCCTTCACCCGAATTTCGCCTGATGAAGGCTGATAAAGTCCATAGATGATGTTCATCAGAGTAGACTTGCCTGCCCCGTTTTCCCCCAACAGAGCCAGGATTTCTCCTGAATTTAGGCTTAAATTGACATCCTCGTTGGCCACAACTCCTGGAAAGTATTTACTGATTTGGCGAGCTTCCAGAACTGCTGATTCGCTCACTTGCTTCCCTCCGTATCATATGGCTTTCCTATGGCCGCTGGTGGACGTACACGCCCCACAAGACCAGACACTGCCACGATTGTCACTATGTAGGGGAGCATGGAGACAAACTGTCGCGGAATGGTTGTGACCCCAGCCAGTAAAAATTCATTCTGCAGGGCTTGAGTGTAGCCAAATAGTGTTGCGGCGCCCAAAGCTCCGAAAGGTGTCCAGTTGCCAAAAATCATTGCTGCCAACGAGATAAATCCTCGGCCTGCGGTCATTCCCTCCTGAAATTGCCCGACTGCCTCCAAAACAAGAAATCCTCCGGCTAGTCCGGCCAGCATTCCACCCAACATTGTGTTGACATATCTTTGCCGATTAACATTGATGCCTTCCGTGTCTGCGGCTCGTGGATGCTCCCCAACTGCCCTTGTGCGCAATCCCCAGCGGGTATGAAAAATTGCCACGTGTACAACGAAGACCAGCACCAACGCTACGTAAGTGATGGGCGCATTGTTAAATAGCACAGGGCCAATTACTGGGATTTCGGAGAGGAGTGGGATTGGAATTGGTGTAAATTTTCCGGCTGAAATTGCATCGCGATCATAGAGATAGGAGGAAAGGCCTGCTGCTAGAATAATGATCACGGTGCCTGAGATGATTTGATCCATGCGGAAACGGATCGAGAAAAGTCCATGCAGCAATCCCATCAGTCCACCCACTCCCAATGCCACAAGCACACTGAAGAGGAGACTTGCGTAAAGTGGCCAATCATTCGTAGATGACTTTGCGACAAATCCTGCAAATGCTCCGGCAAGCATCATTCCCTCAATGCCGATATTGATGATGCCCGAACGCTCACAGAGGATTCCACTTAATGCTCCCAAAACCAGCGGAATGGCTGCTCGGAGAGTAAAGTTCAGAGCGCTGACCCCAAAAAACACTCTCATCCATGGATTCTCACCCAGCGGTGTGATCTCTACTAAAATTGCCATGATCATCATTAGCAGGGCCAAGCAAACTGAGATGCGTGCGGTCCTTGACCAGAAAGTCATTTCAAGAACCTCCCCAGCTTGTGTTCAATTTTGTAGCATGTCCCTCATCCCCACTGGACCTTAGGCGGAATAGTGCCTTGATGATCAATGGTGCTGCAACAAATGCCAACACCAGGGCCTGTATGACCTGAATAATATCTGCGGCGACACCTGACTCAAACTGCATCTTCGCTGCTCCAGCATCCAAAGCACCAAATAGAAAAGATGCGATGACCACTCCGAATGGGTGTGTTTGACCGAGCAGTGCGACCGTAATTCCATCAAAACCAACCTGACCACCGAACTCTGGGGCAAATTTGTGGTTCAGACCAAGTGTCTCTATTGTGCCTGCCAACCCTGCAAGTGCTCCAGCAAGTCCCATTGTCAGCACGACAGTTTTTTCCACACGAATTCCCGCATAACGAGCTGCCTTTGGATTTTGACCAACAGTTCGAATTTCAAAGCCAATCGTGGTCTTGTAAATCAACCACCAGACAACGACCACAGCGATCAAGGCGAGAAACACCCCATAGTGGACACGATAGGGGGGACCAAACAGCCATGGAATTTGTGCAGATTCAAAGACATCTGGTGTTTCTGAAATTGCCCTCGCAGTCCGATCCCAAAGTGGACCAGGAGTTTGACCTTGTGTTCCCCCAGCATAGACCGTCCACCCAGCAAAAAGTGATGCCAAATAATTCATCATGATTGTGACGATGACTTCATGAGCGCCTGTCGTCACTTTCAAAAGCCCTGGGATTGCCCCCCAGATCATTCCTCCCAGCATCCCGCTTAAAATTGCCAATGGGAGATGAATGATCATCGGAAGTCCTTCAAAATGAATCCCAATGGCCACCGAGCAAACGGAGCCCATCACAAACTGCCCGGATGCCCCAATGTTGAAGAGCCCAGCTTTGAACGCGACAGCTACAGAGAGACCCGTGAGGATAAAGGGAATCATCTTTCGAATAGTGACACTCCAAGCGCGCCCACTTCCAAAAGCTCCCTGGAAAAGCCCTTGATATGCCAGAATAGGATCATCTCCAAAAGCCAGCATCACCACTGCCCCAGCAACAAGCGCGGTCAGCAGAGCTAGGAATGGGATCAGCAGGACACCAAGGAAGAATCGCTTTTGAATACTTTTGGGTTCTTTGGAATTTGCCTGTGCCATGAAACGGTTGAGGCAGAATAAGAGGAGGGAGAGTGGAGGTGCCTGCTTTCAAGCACCTCCGAGAAGACTAGGGAACCTACGTAATTAGTTGCCGTAGCCTGTTTTGATGATCCCGCTGTCCAGTCCAGCTTTTGCTGCTGTCAACATGTCCTTGAGGGGCTGTGGAACTGCACTATCGAAATCATGAAATGGAGCCAATCCAGCTGCTCCAAAGACATTTCCACCCTTGAAGGTACCTGCTTGTGCTTGTCCGATCAGATCAGCAACGGCCGGTGTAATCAGCTTCATGGCACTAGAAATTAAGCAGGGATGCGCCGCTGGAACGGTGAACCACTGATCAGCATCCACACCAATGCAGTAGACACCTTTTTGTGAAGCAACTTCTTGCAGAGCACCATTTCCAGTAAGGCCGCCTGCACCAAAGATCACGTCAGCACCCTGATCCATCGCCTGCTTAGCTGTTGCCGCACCCCACTCTGGGTCAACAAAAGCCTGGCTGATTTCACCTGGATGATAAGTAGAAATGACGTTAATTTTTGGATTTACAGATTTGGCACCAGCGATGTAACCCTCATTGAAAGCTACCACGGGTGGAATCAGATCCGTTCCAAGGACAGCTGCGATCGTTCCACTTTTCGTCATTCCAGCTGCCAACACGCCAGCCAAGAATCCAGATTGATCCTCATGGAAGATCAAGCCTGCCAAATTAGGAAGCGCTTCACCTTGGTATTGATCAACACCAATGAATAACGTATCTGGATTTTCCTTAGCGGCCTTGACGGTTGCATCACCTAGAGCAAAACCAACCGTGACGATGACTTGGTACTCGGCTTCAATGAATTGAGCCAGGTTGTCGGCATAATCCTTGGCGTCTTGAGTTTCAATATACTTGATGTCTCGGTCTCCTAAACCGAGATTGGACTTGGCCAACTCCACACCTTCCCAGGCAGATTGGTTAAAGCTGCGATCATTGACTCGTCCCACATCGGTCACCAATCCAACTTTGATGGGGGCTGCTGAAAGGGTTGTGATGGCTAACAGCAGCATTACACTGCTCAACCATAGGACTGATAACCAAGAGATTCGTGGCTTGGGCATGAGGACTCCTCAGGGATGGAGAGTTGAATTTCACTGACAGAAGTAATGTTAGATGGACCAGAAGAACGCTAACAAACTTTGCCAAAAGGAAAGAAAATTAGTCTTCTTCTACATCTTGGTCAAGGGCAATCCGGTCGTAAACGCAATTTGATTGGATATTTTTTTCTGGCTCGTCAGCAATAACACATGCTTTCAGGATATTCAGAATCGCCTGCTCTGCTTCAGAATTTGTACGTGCGTGAACAAAGGCAATGGGTTGTTGCTGGCTCACATAATCATTAAGATCCACAAAATTTTCGAATCCAACCGCATAGTCAATTTTTTGGTCAGCGCGGGTTCTTCCCCCTCCCAAGTGGACTAGGGCCAGTCCAATTTCCCGTGCATCCATTTTCACAAGATATCCACTTTCCTTGGGGATCACTGGCACAACCACAGCGGCTTTTTCTAAATGATGGTCACTGTGCTCCACAAGATCAGTTGGCCCTCCCAGAGCTGCTACCATTCTAGCAAAATATTCTGCCCCTGACCCGTCCTCGCGAGCATTCCTGATTCTAGCCCGACCTTCCTCAGCAGAGCTAACTAAGCCTCCAAGAAAAAGTAATTCACCACCGAGGGAGACGGTGACTTGATCAAGTCGAGGATCAACCTTTTCGTTTTTTAGATATTTGATGGTTTCCAAAACTTCCAAGCCGTTCCCTACATTCAAACCAAGCACTTGGTTCATATCTGTCAGCAGTGCGGAGGTCTTCACTCCATTCTCATCTGCAACAGCCACTATGCTGCTAGCCAAAGCCACTGACTGATCATGGGTTGGCATAAATGCCCCAGATCCTGTTTTGACATCCATCACCAAAGCATCCAATCCCGCAGCCAGTTTCTTGGAGAGTATTGAAGCAGTAATCAACGGAATGCTCTCTACGGTGGCAGTCACATCTCGAATCGCATAAAGACGACGATCGGCAGGAGCCAATTCTGAAGTTTGCCCAATGATAGCGACGCCTACCTCTTTGACAACTTGTCTTAATTTCACCAAATCCGGTGCCGTCTGATATCCAGGAATCGAATCCAGTTTATCCAGGGTTCCCCCCGTATGGCCGAGTCCACGACCAGAGATCATTGGCACATACCCCCCACATGCTGCAACCAGAGGACCGAGCATTAAACTGACCTTATCCCCAATACCCCCTGTGGAGTGCTTGTCCAAAACGGGTCCATTTAGATCCAGGTTCTTCCAATTGAGGGTATCTCCAGAGTTCATCATTGCCCGCGTTAATCCTGCACATTCTTTTGCGGTCATACCCTGAAAATAGACTGCCATTGCAAAGGCGGCGACCTGGCCTTCACTCAGTTGCCCAGAGGTCAATCCTCCAACCAAGAATTCAATTTCCGGCAGTGTCAGTTCCAAACCATCACGCTTCTTACGAATCAACTCCTGGGGAATCATCTGGCAGCCTAGTAATTTTTCAGGAAGTTTTTCAAAAGCTTTGTCATCCGTGGACCTGCCAAAGCAGCTTGCTCAAAAGTGTGAGTATGACTCAATGTTTCATCGCTCAAGCCCGCAGCTTGATTGGTCACAATGGAAAGGGCCACGACCTTCAATCCAAAATAACGTGCCAGAATGATCTCGGGCACTGTGGACATCCCCACACAATTTGCTCCTAGGGTCATCAGCATTCTGATTTCTGCTGGGGTTTCGAATTGTGGTCCTGTCATCCAAGCATAGACACCTCGTCTCAATGGAATATCAGCTTTGGAAGCCTCCGACTCAATCAGCAGGTTTATTTCTGGATCTAGGGCGTTGGTCATGTTCACAAAGCGTTGGTCCCCGACCACTCCAAACAAGGGAGAGACGCCAGTCAGATTGATCGTATCCTCAAGCAACATCAGTGATCCTGGTGGAGAATCTGGATCCATGCTACCAGCGGCATTCGTCAACAGCAGTAATTCGCAGCCTATCTGCTTCAGAACTCCGATTGGAACACGCATGTTATGCGCTTCTCCATGCTCATAGAAATGACTTCTGCCTCGTAGGATGACAACAGGCGTAGTACCAACATTACCAAACACAAGCTCCCCCCGATGCCCTCCAACAACTGGTTCTGGGAAGCCCTCCAACTCAGAGTATTGAATCGTTTGTAGTTGGTCTATTTCATCCGAGAACTTGCTGAGTCCTGAGCCCAGAATGATCGCAACCTTGGGAGTAAATTCCCCAATCTTTTCTTTGAGGATCTGACTTGAATTCTTGATCTCTTTTTCAAAACTGTTGGGAGGAGGATTCGTCATTGAGGCTCGTTGAGTAAGTATTCTGGACCGAAAGAGTGTGGAAGTAATTCTGCAAGCGTTTGACGCAATCTTAGTACTTTGAGATCACCAATCAGGATAGGCGTTGTGGGCGCAGCGAATTCTCGTATTTTTTGACGACAGCCACCACAAGGAGTCACCGGATCCAGGCTTTCACCAACAACTGCGATTGCTTTGATTCGCCTTCCCTCGGCCAAAATCATGGCAGCGATCGCTCCAGCCTCAGCGCATGTTCCCTGTGGGTAAGCTGCATTTTCCACATTACAACCCTTGTGAAGCTTCCCCTGATCATCCAAGATAGCAGCTCCAACCAAAAATCTTGAGTAGGGCGCATAAGCTTTCTTCCGGGCATCTCTAGCTGCCTCTAAAAGCATCCCCTCATCCAACATCGCATCATTTTCTGACATACTTTGCATTGCTCTATTTTTTGATCCTTGACATGATAAATAATCTACTAAAGCACTGAAAAAAAGCGGATTGAAAACATTACTTGATTCATAGAGGTCTATTGAAGGAAGTCACTCAGAACATTATATTTTTCATTCTGGCACTCAGTTTTGCAATGACTGGTATTTCCTGCAGTAACCATGCTGAGCAACCACCAAATATCAACTATGCAAGGTCTCAGTTCAACGCTTGTGACCGCATCGGCGATTACAACGAAGTGCGTCAATGCGAAATCAAGATCAATGAGAGCCGCTACCGTAATGCACAACTACAGACTGTGTTTCAGGAGAAAAAACCTCCCACTCCAGATCGAAGCAGTGAGCCAGTGATCCTTGCCCCCAATCTTCCCTAGATTTTTCATAACATTACAGAAGGTATGTGGATCTCCAGTATGTCTTTTGAAATGAATCTGTAGTACTGTCTCCAGCAACTTATTTCATTTATTCCTGAAAAATTAGGAAAAACCACTTTATTCAAGAATCGGGGATTTCATGCAAGTCGAGCTTTCCTTCGGACGTCAGGGATTGTTGGTTGAATTACCAGAAAAAGCCATTCCTCAAATCATTCGCAAACCCAAGTATCCAATACCCGAAGACCCACATGCCCTAGTTCAGCAAGCCCTATCTAAGCCAATCCGCAGCAAGAAGCTCTCTGAAGAAGCGCAGGGCAATAAAACTGCCTGTATTTTGGTCTGTGACATCACTAGGCCAGTTCCAAACAAGCTTTTTCTGAAACCCGTTATTGCAGAACTGGAAGCTGGGGGAATCCAAAGAGATAGCATCACGATCTTAATTGCTACAGGCCTTCATCGTCCAAATCTTGGGGAAGAACTAGAGGAGGTCATTGGCGACCCCTGGGTAACGGAAAACATCAGAATCCTCAATCATGATGCTCGTGATGAAAGCTCAATTGTTCATCTTGGTAAAACATCAACCCATCAGGTACCTCTTGGACTGAATCGCCACTTTGTGGAAGCTGATCTCAAGTTAGTAACTGGTTTGGTAGAACCACACTTCATGGCAGGATACTCAGGTGGCCGAAAGGTCATTGCACCTGGCATCGCCCATCATGAGACAATCCGCACTTTCCATTCCGCGCGCTTCATGGAGAGTCCTTATGCTGCCTCTTGCAATCTAGATAGGAATCCGTTGCATGAATCTCAGTTGGAAATCGTTCAGATGCTCGGGGGGAAAATCCTGGCAGTGAACACGATCTTGGATGAAGAACGGAACCTGATTCATGTAAACTTTGGTGAAGTACTCGCTAGCCATCAGGAAGCCGTGAATTTCGCCCGAGCCAGTTGCGAGATCCCCGTTGGTCGGAAATTTAAAACGATTTTAACCAGTTCTGCAGGATACCCCTTAGACAAAACTTATTATCAAACTGTCAAAGGGATGGTCACCCCGCTTGATATTCTGGAGCCAGGTGGAACGCTCATCATTGCTTCAGAGTGCGCAGAGGGAATCGGCTCACCAGAATTTCGGGAATCACAGGCCAGACTTGTCGAACTCGGCCCAGCAGCATTCCTAGAAACTCTGCTTTCCAAGGATCTCGCAGAAATTGACGAATGGGAAAGCGAGATGCAACTGAAGCCTATGCGTGTGGGCGAAGTTCAATTGTATTGCCCTGGCATGAGCGAGGAGGATCAGAAGCTAACTGGAGTAAAAATGATTCAAGATCTTCATCAGGCAGTAGCGGAAGCCATTGAAAGGGTAGGCGACGCAGAAGTTGCCGTCATTCCTGAAGGCCCTTACCTGGTGCCTTTTGCAGCCGCTTAAAGTGCTGGGATCCGTGATCTAAACTTCAACAGGCTACTCCAAGGGTTGACTCAAAAACTTGTTTCGAAGCGCAGAGCTAATGGGGAGCGTGATCACATCTTTGTTCAAAGCCAAGAGCGAATCTCTGGACTGCCCAGAGATTCGACTCTCATTCAGCAGACCCTGCAGACCAAGCCAAAGATCCAATTTCAGCTGCTCTAAAGGTAAATTCCAGTCTTCGATTCCAACCATGTTTTTATCCTGGGAATCTTCGACAGTCTTTGTCTCAGGATTGCAAATTTCAGGGGGGCAATTCTGCAGTGTGGGTTCTAAAACCAAAAATCTTGAAAACACTCCTACACTATCTTGCTGAAGCTTAGACGAGAGATCAGGGTATACATCCGTCAAAAATTTGATAGCAGACAATCGCTCTGAACTTTCTGCATTGGCCAAATATCTTTTATTTTTGAATTCCTCAGTCGTCCCCAGCCTGCCAAAAACAAATTCTGAGATTTCAAAGATTGTCTTCAACTTGTAGGCTTCAGACCATTCTTGATGAGTCAGTATCCCTGTAAGCCTAGCCAGACTTCTTTCTTGAATGTACCCATCATCTGAAACAAAAGTGAACCAGACCAAAGGCTTGATCGCTAATTCTTGCTGTTCTGGGATGGCGGACTGGCTCAACTGGCGCAAATGCCCCTCAGCTTTGATTTGATCAACGATCGACCCTTCTCTAGCCAATCTCATCAGTTCTTCAGTCGCCTCTCTCTGATCTTGGGGGTTCTTACTTGTCGTCAGCACAATATAGCTTCTTAGGCCAGTTGGGGTACATCCCCAAAAAATGCTGCAAAGGAGGATTAAAAAAAATGAATTTTTTATTGTTTTCATAGACATCCTGTCTCAGAAATAAAGAGTTTTCAGCAGAACAACTGTTGGAAGGAGAAAGGCTAAATTGGTAATTTTTTCAAAGCAATTTTGAGAAGAGCGCAACCACAAATGCTGTCACCAGCCCATTGAGAGCCATGGCAACCGCAGCAAACACCCCAGCCACTTCATGCACCTGAAAGGCACGCGCCGTTCCAATTCCATGGGAGGTAACTCCAACCGCAAAACCACGGGCACGCCAGTCTCGAAAGCCAAGATGATTCATCAGGGGTGTAACAATGATTGCTCCAAGAATTCCTGTCAATACAACCAATCCCGCGGTTAGTGAAGGCAATCCACCAATTTGTTCGGAAATTCCCATTGCAATTGGGGTGGTTACCGATTTGGGGATCAGAGAACGGATCGCTTCATCAGAGGCACCCATCGCTTGTGCAATAAAAATTGCTGCAAAGATTGCCGTTGCTGAGCTAGCAATCAGAGCTGCTAGCATAGGAATCGCTGCTCTGCGGACTCTCGGAAAATTTGCCACTAGTGGAATGGCAAGGGAAACTGTCGCTGGTCCAAGAAGAAAATGAACAAACTGAGCACCTTCAAAGTAAACAGGGTATGGGGTGTCGGTGATCAGCAGAATCACTCCCAAAAAACTTGCAGCAATGGCAACCGGGCTCACAATTGGACTTCGCTTCACTTTTTCAAAACACCAAAATCCCGCAAGATAGGCCATCATGGTCAACATCAACCAGAGCAATGGGGTTGTCTGTAGATAAGCCCAAATATCCTGAACTTCATTGATTGGGTTCATGAGCGCAGTTCCTCTCCCTCTGGTAAGGCCCCTGTTAAGCGCACCATCACTACAAATGTCAGAGCTCCGACAATCAAGGCCAGTATTGTACTGACCACAACTGCGGTCAACAGGATCTTGCCCTCCAAAGCAAGCCGATCCAAATGTTGAACAATTCCCACTGCAGCTGGAACGAATAGCAAAGACAAATGGGCAATCAATCCCTGGGCTGTCTCCTTTAACAACTTAGGTCTGGGAGCATTCATTCCCAGCCAGCCAATCAGAAAAAGCAATCCTGCAACTGGTCCAGGAATCGGCACTCCTAGCCCCATCACAGCCGCAGTACCGAGGAATTGGAATCCCAATAAAAACGTAAACGCCTTGAGAATTTCAGTCATGGTTTGCTGGGATTCTTCGAACTTATTGATTGCTCTGAGTCAATGTCCTGTTTCTCAAAATCTTGCTTGGTCTGCTGTTTTTTTAAATTCTCACTGGCGATTCGAACCAGCAACTCGCTTTCACCATCGTAGAGCAGTCCGAAAAGCTTACCGATTTCCGCAGGCATCTTTTGCTTATTCATCTTCTCCATTTTGTTCATCTCCAATCTGTATTATTTTTCTGAGTCTTTGCTGATTGCAAATCTTGTCAGCTAAAGCTCCTGTTAGAATAATGAATCTTAGTGGTGCATTTCAAATCCAACACCGAACACCCTATTTTCTAGACTTAACTGAATTTTACTCCTGATCTAGCCAATTGAAAAAAATTCAAAATCCTGTCTAGAATTGTGATAGTTTGCTGAAAGTTTTCTATTCTATTTGCTTTTTGGATGCATTCAAAATTCATTTCACATTTTTATGTGAGCCAAATTCATGGATGAAAAATCACCTAAAACGAAAACGACAAATTAGAATCATTCTGGATGATCACTCTTTCTCATTTAACGAGGAGGTTACATGCCCAAAAGAATACTAAAATTATGGATATCTGCACTCTTGATGTTGAGTTCCACTCAATTGTTTGCGGCAGAGCTATTTTTTGATCGCCAAAATAACAATTGGTCCAAAGCCGGGAATGCAGTGTCAGAAGAAGCATACCGAGGAGAGATAAAGAATGGAGTTCCACACGGGACCGGCACAGGGACTTTACCTGATGGAACCCTATTTGTGGGGATTTTCAAAGATGGTAGGCCAGATGGAATGGGGATTTTGAATCTTCCTGATGGGAGTCGATTTGTAGGTCCCGTAAAAAACTACCGAATTTCAGGTGATGGAACCATCAGATTTCCAAGCGGGAACATGTACGTTGGTCAGTTTAAGAATAGCCAGCCCTGGGGACAAGGAACTCTCGTACAAAGTGATGGCGAAAAATACGAAGGTCAATTTGTTGAAGGCCGATTTGAGGGTCAAGGGATCTACCAATGGAACGATGGAAGAAAGTACAAAGGAACTTTTCAGAAGGGTCAGCCCAAAGGGGAAGGTAATTTCCTTTTTCCAGACGGCAGAAGCTATCAAGGCCAGGTCAACAATGAGCAATTCAACGGAGAAGGGATTCTCAAGTGGCCGGATGGGCGGGAATACTCTGGCACCTTTGTGAACGATCAACTTGATGGAATTGGAAGTTACCAATGGCCAGATGGGCGGACCTACTACGGCAATTTCAAAAATAACAAATTAGAAGGACGTGGTATTTATCGATGGCCGGATGGGAAACGATATGAAGGTGAACTAAACGATGGTATCCCCCATGGTAGCGGGGCTTTCTTCTTCCCAAATGGTGAAAAGTATGTCGGTGACTTCCGCTATGGCAGAGAGGATGGAGAAGGAAGCTACACGTGGGCTGATGGACGAAAATACGCCGGGGAGTTCCGTAACGGACAACTTAACGGCAAAGGATCCTACAGTTGGCCTGACGGTGCCTTGTACACTGGGGAGTTCCGAAATGGAATCAAACAAGGTAAGGGCGTTTATACTTTTGCTGATGGGACTAGATACATAGGTGAGATAAAAGAAAATCAGCCGGATGGGCGTGGAAATTTCTCGTTCAAAAATGGGAGAGAGTACACTGGTGATGTCCGTAAAGGGATCATGCACGGGAATGGGACTCTGACTTTTGCGGATAAACGAAAATTCACAGGATCCTTTAAGAATGGGAAGATTGATGGAGATGGTGTTTTGATTTGGCCGGATGGGAAAAAATATACGGGGCAGTTCTCAGAGTCTTTACCTGATGGTGCAGGAACCCTGGCTTGGCCGGATGGAAGAATTTATACCGGTGAATTCAATAAGGGTGTGGTTGAGGGCAGGGGTCAATTGACATGGTCAAATGGCAAAAAGATCATTGGTAATTTCAAGAAAGGACTGATCAACGGACCAGGTGAAATGAACCATGCAGATGGCAGGAAATATATCGGGAACTTTCAAACCGGTCAAAAACATGGGAAAGGGACTTTCTCATGGCCAGACGGAAGATTGTACATGGGAGAATTCGTAAAAGACTTCTTTCAAGGGGAGGGAACTTATATCTGGCCCAATAAAGACCGATACCAGGGAAATTTCATCAAAGGGATCCCGCAAGGCAAGGGGACATACATTCATGCTGACGGAATCAAATTCGATGGTGTATTTCGGGACGGCTTACCCTGGAGAGGAGAAGAAATCGACAGCACTGGAAAGCAGATCCGACGTTACGCTTTTGGAAGATCTGTAGAATAGACCTTTTAAACATGACCAGTCAGTCCCGAGCGACACCTCGGGACTCTGGAAACTAGACGCTGAAACTCTGCTCGACCTCTAGCTTGGTCCTCAACAGATCTGGTCCAACTGTGATCTGTTGATCCCCCACAAATCCGACATATTCGATATCATTTTCCTTCATCACAGTTCTCACCACCGCAAATACTTCTGCATCATAAGCTTTGCCGCGATAAAGACTCTGATTTTCCTTGCGTAACAATCCCCACTCAGAAGCTTGGGTGCGTACCCAGGAGAGATGTTCTTGGCGAAGTTGAAGAGCGCTGATTTCTGGTAGGCCGACGGGGACGCGTTGCAGCTTCATGCTGACTCCTTTTTGTCATCCATGAAAGAGAAATGGTGGTCTAGGGAAGGTTGCTCCCAGAGGGAACGCCAACACCATGCTCCTACACAACGCAAAAAGCAAGGACCTAAATCAGCTTATGCCGCTTTTGGAAAATAACTTTCTTCATCCTCAGAATTTTCAGTTTTTCTACCAACACCAAAGAGTCTTCCAAAGACATTTTTCAAACTTGCTTGTAACGAATAAAGAATCGGGACAACGATCAGTGTGAGCAGGGTAGAAACGCTCATTCCATAAATCACAGCAAGCGCCATTGGCTTCCAAAAGACTCCACTTGGAACCCCAAGGAGGACAGGATCTGGCCAACGGAAAAAATTGATATCCATGCCCAACGCCATTGGCATCAAACCTAGTATAGTGGTGATGGCAGTCAACAGAACAGGACGTAGTCTCACCGCCGCAGCTGTGACGATCGCATCCAACACAGCAAAACCTTTTGCGCGAAGCTGTTGAATGAAATCAACCAAAACGATCGCGTTATTCACGACAATGCCTGCTAGGGAAATTCCTCCAATCCCAGTCATGATCAATGAGAACGGCCGATCATGAAGGATCAAGCCCACCAAGACTCCAGACAGGGATAGAAAAACAACGATCATAATGATGAATGGTAGCATCACAGAATTGAACTGGGTCACCAGAATCAAGAAAATGAGCAGCACCGCAATCAAGAATGCTTTCCCCAGAAAAGCTTGGGATTCCTCACGATTTTCGTTTTCTCCGGTGTACTTTAGGCTGACTCCGCTGGGTAATGGAAAATCAGCGAGCTTTCTTTGTACTTGCCCTAACAAAACTGGTCCTGGAATCTCCCGATTGTTCCCTGAAACAGTAATCACCCGTTCTCGATCGACATGACGGATGGAGCCAAAAGCCGGACCTGTGGTGATCTCAGCAATTTCACTCAAAGGAACTAACTGCCTTGAGGGGGTGAAGATATACAGAGCTTCAAGATCCCGAGAGTTGCTGCGAAAATTCTCATCCAACTGCACGAAGATATCGTATTCGTCACTCCCGTCCCTGAAATTGGAAACCTTACTGCCATTGAATGCGGTACGCACCGTGGAAGCAATCTCCTGAGCTCTCAAGCCCAATCGAGAGGCCTTGTCACGATCGATCAAAACTCGAATCTCGGGCCTGCTTCGGTCAAAGTCATCCGAAAGATCAACCAGCCCCGGTAAATTTCTAATGATCTGTTGAATATCCTGAGCAACTTTCTGCATCAATCCGAGATCAGTTCCGTGGACTTCAATATTGATGGGCTTTCCGCTAGGAGGTCCATTCTGTTGCTTGGTCAACTCAACCTCCACACCCGTCACATCAAAGAGCTTGTCTCTAACTTTCTCGATGACCACCGATGGTTTCTCTTTCCAATGCATCCAATCAGGGAAAGGAACCACAACATGGCTGATATGGGTAGTCGTACCACCTGAATCTCCAGCTCCAAAGCCACGACGTTGACCGATGTTAGCAACTACCGCTTCTACACTTCCTCCATATGGACGGACGATATCCTCCAATTCATTGACGTATTTGTCTGAAACCTGAAGTGTCGTCCCAACAGGAGCTTTTATGTTGAGAACAAATTCCTGCGGCTCCGAGGGAGGGAAGAACTCCATTCCATTACGCGGTGCGGATACCGTGGCATAAATAAATATAATTCCAAAAATACCGCCAAGCGATGCCAGTAGGGCCAGAAACCGAAAGCGAATCAACCCTTTCATGAAACTCAAATATCCCTGAAGAAACTTTGAATTCTGAAGGATAGCTAGTTCATCGTCACTTCCTCCTAGTTTTTTGGAACTGACCTTCATCATCGTGGAACACAAGACTGGATTGATGAACAGTCCAACAAAAAGTGAACAGGAGAGCGTAATAATTAAGGTTTGCGGGAGATAGGTCATGAATTCACCGATAATCCCCGGCATAAAGATGATGGGCCCGAAGGCAGCTAAGGTCGTGAGGGTTGATGAAGTGATGGGACCACCTACTTCCTTGATTCCAATCAGAGCAGCTTCAAATCGATTTTTTCCTCCCTGCATGTGCCTGTAGATGTTTTCCACGACAACAATCGCATTGTCGACCAACATGCCAAGGGCTAAAATCAGGCTGAACAACACGATGAAATTCAGGGTGTATCCCATCGCCTGCATGATCCACATGCTCATCAGGAACGAGAGTGGAATGGAGACTGCCACGAAAAGAGCGTTACGTATCCCCATCACCACCAACAGCACGACAAAAACAAGGATGAAGCCGGAGATAATGTTATTTTCCAAGTCGGAAACCAGCTGGTTTACCCACTTTCCAGAATCAGCCAGGATTGTGAAACGAATCTCACCCCGTTGTTCTGCTTCAAACTCTTTGACCAAATCCTGAACTTGCTGCCGGATCGCCAACAGGTTTTCTCCGCTGCGCTTGATAACGCTCAAAGAAACAGATTCCTGCCCATCAAGACGAGAGCGATTTGAAAGTTCCTTGAAACCAAAAACGACTCGACCCAGATCCTTGACCCGAATGGGAACCTGATCCCCAGAAACTGCAACCAAGGCCTCATTGATGGCCATCGGCGTTTCGAATTCACCCGGAACCCTTACTAGGTATTTCGTGGGCCCCATCTCGATTGTACCACCGGGAATATTCGTGTTTTCGGCAGAAATGGCCCGAGTTACCTGGTTCAGATCCAGATTGTGATACTGCAGCTTGTCAGGATTGACATAGACGCGAATCTCCCGTTCTACTCCTCCAACTCGACGAACTTCCAAAATCCCTGGAATCGCCTCAATCTGTTCCTTCAAATCATCTGCAACCTCCGTCAATCTCTGTAATTCCAATGTACTGGACAGATTGATCAACAACATCGGTTGTTCTGACAGGTTGATCTCGCTGATCACTGGATCTTCCGCATCGTCTGGAAGTTCTGGAGCGACGGTATCCAGCTTTTCACGAACCTTGGTTCTTGCCTCACTGATTTCGTAGTCTGGATCAAACTCCAGGGTAATTGCGGCAATTCCCTCTGACGATGTGGACTCCAGCTTCTTGAGACTTTTGAGATTTTGGAATTCGTTCTCAACCTTGTAAGTAATCAAGGATTCAACGTCCTGCGGAGATGCCCCGGGAAAAGGGATTGCGACAATTAGAATGGGGACTGTGATGTCTGGGCTGGCTTCCCTAGGCAGGCTGCGGTAGGACTGAAAACCAATCACTGCAGCGATGATAATCAGTACAAAGATCGAGGCGGCGTTACGAATGGCGATGTGACTTGGATACATGAAAAAACCGTTCAGGAATCGCTGCGAGTGATGTTGATGGGTTCATTATTGATCAGCCTCGTTTGGCCTTCGACAATCAGGGATTCTCCGTGCTGGAGTCCAGAAATCACCTGAACCCGATTGTCCTCACTGATTCCGGTTTCGATGATTCGACGTTTTGCCATACCATCAGATGCGACGAAGACCACACGTTCCAGTTCTCCCTCAATAATGGCGTTTCTTGGAATGACAACCTGATTTTCAGAGATACCTAAATCGATCGACACTTTTGCCAACATTCCGGACCGTAGGCGCTGTTTCGGATTCGCCATCTGAACTTCTACAGGGAAGGACCGTGTCTGGGCGTCAGCCTCTACTCCGATGCGAAAAATTTGGCCATCATAGAGTTGACCCGGCTCCGCGTAGAGTTCAATTTTGACAGTTTGTCCTTTCTGAAGCTTCGCAATATCGAGTTCTGGGACATCCAATTCCACACGCATTTTTCTAAGGTCTAGAATCTCGGCTACCTGCTTGCCAATGGCCAGGTATTCACCTGGTTCGACCGCTCGAACCTTGACTACTCCACTAATCGGAGCCTTGACCAAAGATTTTTGCAGCTGCACCTCTGCCAGATCCCAATTGTACTTCGCAAGCTGACGTTGGGTACGGCTTTGATCCAAGATTGAGCGAGCAATCAGCTGCTTGCGATCCAACTGTAGATTTCGTTGGTAATTGATTTCGGCCAATTGGAAGTCTGCCTGGGCCATATCTCTGCGAACGGTCAATTCCTTCGTAGAGATATGAGCAAGAACACGATCCTTTGAAACCTGTTCCCCTTCCTGAAATTTCACTTGTTCGACAACTCCTGCCAACTCGTTGTGGACATCCACGCGTTCGTTCGGTAGCAACTTCCCAACAAATTCAATCTTGTGCTGAAGTGACTGAGGCGCCAGGGTCAATGTAGCTACGTTTACTCGCTTAGGAGGGGCAGGGGCTTCGACTTTCGGAGCAGCTTGGTTAGCCGATGCTTGAGCAGCTGGCTGCTCAGCAGGCTTTTCACAAGCAGTGATCAGCCCAGTAAGCAGAATAAGACTGAGCACTTTCAGCGTATTTCTTTGTAGATTCTTAAACATTCCGACTTGCCTCCTAGGACTTTGTTCGATTGAGGTTGAATTCTTCGTAAATCTGCCCGGTGAGGGTCAGCAGACGAAGGTAGGCTTTTTCATAGCGGACACGGGCAAGGATATCTTGTGCTTTTGCCTGAGACTGTTGTTGCTGGAACTGTGACACCTGAAAACTAGTACCTTGCCCCAATTTGAAGCGCTCAATCTCGTTTTGCAGCTGCTCCTCCGCCAGTTTGACCACTGCCTGAGCAGTACTGACTTCCTGCTCAGCCAATTCCAAATCTCGTAAAATAGTTTGTAGGCTGACATCGAGCTCTGACTTTCGACTATCTATGTTCAGTAGGATTTGCTCCTGTTGAATTTTCTTTTGTTTGATTCTCTCCGGTGTAGCTTGATCTCCAAGAGGAACTGTCCAGGTCAGTGCAGCCTGAAACCCATGCAGGCCTGGATCTATGAAGTCTCCAGCACCTACCAGAGGTGTGTTCGCATAGCCTGTCATCGTATAACTCAAATCTAGATCCAGGTTGGTTTGCAGCTTATTTTCTTCCTGCTGAACCTCCAACTTGCTGCTGTTCATCGAGATTTCCAGCAACTTCAATTGTGGATCATTTTCGAGAATCTGAGCCCGCAGCTCCTCTGAGTCTGGAAAAAAATCTCTCAATTCGGGGCGATTGCTTGGGTAAAAACCCAGCTCTAGTCCCCCCAGATTCAAAACTGCTCGCAGTTGATCTTCAATCCTCAACGCGTCCAATCTAGCGGAAAACAGCGCTTGACGATCTCTGGAAAGCTGCGTTTCAGCGACCAGCACATCTGTCCGATTCAGCGTCCCAACTTGCAGCCGAGCCTGGTTGTCTTGGAGCAGCTGTTCAGAGAGTTCAACCGATGACTTCTGAACCTCGATGTTTTCCAGGACAGCAACCATATCCCAATAGGTAGAGGCAACCATGGCTAGTTGAGCCAACTCAGCCTGCTTGATGGATGCAGTGCTGCGATCAATTCCCAATTCTGCAAAGCGTTCTGGTAGGTTGTTGATTTCCTCTCCTGCATCCTGGAAAAACGGGATGCTAGCGAAGGCTCTGACGGAGGTGACGTCTCGCCAATCTCCCGAGGAGCCTGAATTCAAAGAACCCATTTCTTCTTTGCGGCTCAAAGTTTCACTCTGATAAAATCGTTCTTGCAGAGTAAATCCATAGCTACTGCCAGTTCTTAAGCGCCGAGCAAAGGTGGAGGAAAACTGTAAGGAGTCGGATCGACTACCGACAGCATAAGCGTCCTTGGGGACTTGAGTCGGATCATTGGTCAAAATTGTATTTCGTTCTAACCCTGTGCGGGTTGTGATTTGGTCAATGTAGCGCGCTTGCACAGACTTCAGTTCCTGGTTGGCAATATCCTCTGATAACCGTGAAGCCTCCAAGCTCAAGCTCCGACTGATGGTCAGCAGCAGAATATCTTCGAGCGACACCTTCACCACATCACGATCATCGTAACTTATGATTTCCGCCCGCTCTGCTAGTTCGGCAACTAGCGGGTCACTGATCAAGTCATCTTGAAGTTGAGCTGACAAAATACCTGGAAAACCAAGCACAAAACCAAGAAATAGAAGCTTACGCAAATCTCTCCTTCTCCAGAAAATTTCAAAAAATGACTGTCTCATCTCAATGACTAGCTGCTGGAGGTTGCTCTGGCAGGTGCAAACCGTACCAAATGAGTTCGTGAAGTTGCTTAACTTCCTCACAAACCGTCTCCCAATCAGCAAGGGAAAGCCAACGGGGAACCCAGAGCCTCTCCATTTGTAGGAGGGTTTTCGCCGTCTCCAGCTTATCCAGCTCAGGTCGAATAGACCCTGTTTGCTGACCTTCCTCTACCAATAACAGAGTCTCTTCGAGTAACTCTTCCTCGTGATCACTCAGCAGAAAAGTGGCTTCGACCAATTCCTTCATCACTGATTCGGTGACAAGGCTGGGACCAATCAATTTGCGAATAAATTGTAGACGCAGTTCAACCTTCTGAATCCATCGGGCTGGCTGTTCAAGACTATGATCGCAATGCTTGTGCAGGTACTCATCTATTAAGTTTCGCCAATGCCGTGAGCAACTGCCAAAAAGCTCTTCCTTGTTTCGGAAATAGTTATAAATCGTTCCCTTGCCAATACCTGCTTCCCGGGCAATCTGATCCACACTGGTTTTTCGGAACCCATAGTGGAGAAAAAGTTTTTCAGCAGCCGCTTGGATTTGTTGCTCCATCCCATTCATAAGTTCGTAGAGTTTTTCCAGTATGCTTTAGGTTGTTTTGATTTGCTGATTCTAAGGATGAATTTGTTTGTATGACCAGTTTAGTCATCCGGTCAATTCCCTGTCAAATCTAAAATTGGACAGGTGACCGTTTTTTTCATTTGGTCAAAATCTGGTGAGAAATTTCTTCTGAAATGAAAAAATTTTAATGAATTTTGGAGAAATTTATGAAGAGGAAGCGAAGTTGATGTAGACGGACTTCGATAGATTTTTGAAGTCCGTCACACTTTGAGAGGCTCTTTCAGGCAGCACCATGCTGTCGGAACCACTGTTGCAGTCGTTGCCAACCATCCTTGGCTGCATCGGGGTCATAGCTTGGGCGGTAATCCGCATGAAAACCATGTTGGGACTGATCGTAGACACGGATTTCAGAGACCGATCCACTGGACTTCAAGGCACTATTCATTCGATTCACACTGTCCAAGGAAATCCCCCGGTCTTTTCCTGCATAGAGTCCCAAGACAGGCCCATTCAGCTGGTCGACAAGATCAATCGGATTTTGAGGCTTCAGCTCACTTGGTTCTCCTTCCAACTGACCATACCACGCCACACCCGCCCGAATCAGGGGATTGTGCGCCGTGTACAACCAAGTGATTCGGCCACCCCAGCAGAAGCCAGTAACACCCATCTTAGTGGTATCCCCGTGGTTCAATCCAGCCCATGCTGCTGCTGCATCAAGATCACTCATCACCTGGGCATCCGGTACCTTTGAAACGACCTGGCCGATGATCTCACGGTAATCTTTGAAGTTTGAGACGTCCCCTTGCCGATAATACAGCTCAGGGGCAATGGCCAGATGACCCAATTTCGCAAAGCGCCGACAGACATCTTGAATATGCTGATGCACTCCAAAAATTTCCTGAATCACTAGCACAACTGGATAAACTCCATCTCCAGCTGGACGAGCGTAGTACCCTGGGATACTTCCATCTGTGGTGGGGATCTTGATTTCGCCAGCGACGAGTCCGTTACTATCCGTGGTAATTACAGACTGTGCTTGTATCGGCTGCACAGCTAATGCGAAACCTGCCGTTGCCAAACCTCCAACAACAAACTCTCGACGACTGAACTCCATTTTGGGAGCCAAACTCGCTGCGTGCTCTTGCATAGGAATCTCCGAAAGGGGATGAATGATTCATCGAGATAATCATTTGAATATCTTGATTCAAAAACGCTAGCAGCCTTCTCTCAGACTGACAATTAGGAAATCATGATTAGCCATTCTTAACTGATTTCTAGCTGATTGAATTACCCCAAACCAGCTTTCAAAACCTCCTCGGTCAGCTCCAAATCGACGTTCAGCTCTCT
>VMBT01000039.1_pt1 | contig 85937 bp, 78 predicted proteins | sample 4404301 | NCBI WGS metagenome assembly VMBT01 (sample SAMN12238535, study PRJNA552566) | marine metagenome | isolation source: Coastal seawater | place: USA: coastal Georgia, Sapelo Island | collected 2008-08/2009-08 | reverse complement strand
GCCATCATCGACACCAGCTGGTATGTTCACATTCAAAGTTCGTTCACGACGAACCCTGCCCTGGCCACCACACGACCTACAAGGGTCTGAAATTATCTGTCCTTGTCCGCTGCAACTATGGCAAGTCCGCTCCACAGTGAAAAAACCCTGGCTAGCTCTTACACGCCCTGTGCCCTGACAAGTAGGACAACCAATAGGTTTTGAGCCATCTTCTGCACCTGAACCATGACAACTCTCGCATTCCGCAAGGGTCGGCACTCGGACATCTACCTTGGAACCCTCGAAAGCATCCTCTAAAGATATCTCTAAATTATATCTGAGATCCGCCCCTCTTTGACCCTGTCGACCTGCACCACCGCGCCGGCCCATATCACCAAATACTTCATCAAATATATTTGAGAATGATGATGTAAAATTGAAGTCAAAGCCACCAGCCCCGGCGCCTCCACCTCCGGCTTGGCGCTGAGTAAAGGCTTCATGCCCCAGACGATCATATGCCGAGCGGCTATCGGCATCCTTCAAAACTTCATAAGCCGCGTTTAATTCTTTAAACTTTTGCTCTGCCTCTTTATCACCCGGATTCCTATCGGGGTGATATTTCATAGCAAGCTTCCGGTATGCAGACTTCATGTCTGCATCACTGGCACCCCGAGCTACTCCAAGGGTTTCATAAAAATCTTGAGCCATAGCTATAACGCCCGAATGCAACGTTAGCAGGCGAAGGCATCGCCCTCGCCCGCTTTACGAATGCATAAATTAGGCCGACTTCTTTTGGTCGTCGTCCTTTACTTCTTCAAAGTCAGCATCCACTACACCATCATCACTGTCGGTCGCGGTGGTACCATCCTGTCCCATATCAGGATCCATACCTTCGGCCTGGCTGGCCTTATACATTGCTTCCCCAAGCTTCATTGATGACTGAGTGAGGGCTTCAACCTTTGATTTAACATCTTCTGGATCACCCGCCTCTTTTGCATCCTTAAGCGCTTGAAGGTCAGCTTCAATTGCTGATTTATCCTCAGCCTCAAGTGCATCCCCGTGCTCAGCAAGATTCTTCTCAACAGTTTGGATAAGGCTATCAGCCTGATTGGCCGCTTCAGCTTGCTCACGACGCACTTTATCTTCAGCGGCGTTTGCCTCAGCCTCCTTCACCATGCGATCAATCTCATCGTCCGATAGACCACCTGAAGCTTGGATCCGGATTGTCTGTTCCTTATTGGTTGCTTTGTCCTTGGCCCCTACCTGGACAATTCCATTAGCATCAATGTCGAAGGTGACCTCAATTTGAGGAATACCCCTTGGAGCAGGAGGAATGCCTACCAAATCAAACTGACCTAGCATCTTATTATCCTGGGCCATTTCTCTTTCACCCTGGAATACCCGGATAGTGACCGCATCCTGATTATCTTGGGCTGTCGAAAATACATTACTCTTTTTGGTTGGGATTGTTGTGTTGCGGTCGATCAACCGAGTAAACACACCGCCCAAGGTCTCGATACCTAATGACAACGGCGTTACGTCTAAGAGTAAAACGTCTTTTACATCACCCTTAAGAACACCCGCCTGTATGGCAGCACCGACGGCTACAACCTCATCGGGGTTAACGCCTCTGTGTGGTTCTCGACCAAAGAAACCCTTAACGGTTTCGATAACCTTAGGCATACGGGTCATACCGCCAACGAGAACGACCTCATCGATTTCATTTGCCCGTAAACCCGCGTCTTTAAGCGCTTTTTTGCAAGGCTCTAGTGTACGTTCAACTAAAGCACCAACCAAAGCCTCGAGCTTGGCTCGCGTAAGATGAATGTTAAGATGTTTTGGACCGGATTGATCTGCCGTAATGAATGGGAGATTTACGTCGGTCTGTGTAGAGGACGATAATTCTATCTTGGCCTTTTCTGCTGCTTCCTTCAAACGCTGCAGGGCCATACGGTCCTGTTTCAGATCGATGCCTTGCTCTTTCTTAAATTCTGCAGCGAGATACTCAATGATTGCGCCATCAAAGTCTTCGCCACCTAAGTGTGTGTCACCATTCGTGGACTTAACTTCAAAGACACCATCACCAATCTCAAGGATCGACACATCAAAGGTGCCACCACCAAGGTCGTATACAACGATCATCCCGGTGTTTTTCTTATCAAGCCCGTAGGCGAGAGCAGCAGCCGTGGGCTCATTCACGATGCGCAAAACGTCCAACCCGGCTATCTTTCCCGCATCCTTAGTGGCTTGCCGCTGAGCATCATTGAAGTATGCAGGGACTGTAATCACCGCTTCTGAAATTGTATCTCCTGTAAAAGCTTCTGCAGTTTCTTTCATTTTTTGCAGAATAAAAGCTGAAATCTGACTGGGCGCATACTTCTCGCCCGCAGCCTCAACCCAGGCATCTCCATTATCACCCTTAACGATTTTGAACGGTGATACTCCAATCTCTTTCTGCACGATTGGATCATCAAAACGACGTCCGATCAGTCTTTTAATTGCGTAGAGAGTATTGTCTGGGTTTGTAACAGCCTGACGCTTTGCAGCTTGACCAACAAGCCGCTCACTATCCTTCATAAATGCTACCATGGAGGGGGTAGTCCGCGCGCCCTCAGCGTTTTCAATGACGCGGGCGTCTGCACCTTCCATTACAGCAACGCAAGAATTTGTAGTGCCTAAATCGATACCAATAACTTTGGCCATGAGTTCCCCCTTTAAGGCAGGTTTCCATGAGACCGCCCGCACCGGCACGGTCATTTGGAGCCCCCGTTTGCTTTACCCAGAGATTAACAATTAATTGCTCAACTCAAAGAGCCAAGCCTTGCACAGGTTATATAGGAAGGGGCTGATCGACCCGCAAGCTGACTCTTGAATATTAAAAGGCGACGGGCCGCCGCACCAAAGTGATCTTCGCTTTAGATTTATTTGTCCTTATCTGAATGCTTGCGCGCTGTCTTATCGTAGCTATCTAAATCTTGGTCCGGACGGTCTATGGCGAAAACATTATCAACTACGGAGTAGTCCATATATCCAAGGCGAGAAAGTGGGCGGTAAAGCTCCATTTTCACTCGGCCGTCAACAATGATGGAGTCATCAATATGGATACCCACTACTTTTCCAAAAACAGCATTATTCTCAGCTTTTGGATTAGTCGAGGGTAGGCGCACGCGGAACATGAATTCGCACTCAAGCGCGGCCAGAGCTTCCTTGACGCGAGGTGGCTTTACATTGACCGACGGGGCGGGTGTTAAACCTGACAACGCAAATTCATCAACCTCAGGATCAACATGAGCAGAAGAAGTATTCATCTGATCCCTTAGGTCATAATGGCATAAATTCACAACAAACTGATTGGTAGCCTCGATATTGGCGAGGGTGTCCTTGCGTCCTCCACCGGGCCTTGGATTATTAGGCGCGAAAACAATCGTAGGAGGAAATTCCGCCATAGCATTGAAAAAACTATACGGAGCGAGGTTGAGCACTCCTTCCGTATCTTGACTGGAAACCCAGGCAATCGGCCGGGGGGCAATTATGGCTTTGAATGGGTTATACGCAAGGCCGTGATTGCGTGGATCTTCGTAAAACATGAAAGGCTCCTCTGGCGCGGAAGGTTTGACTCCTCCAAGGTAAGCTTTCTTTATAACTTGTAAAAGCAGGGAAAAAGAAGCAGGTGCCCAAAGTAGAAGACCGATTTATCCTGCAGGATGCCGTAACTTCCGCAGCAGAGGCAGAAATTAAGAATGCTTTAACAAAAGCGTTAAAGTTCACTACGCCACTACCGACCGGTGAGATGGTCTGGCATGCGTGGGGAAAAGGTTCAGGCAAACCCTGTTTGTACTTGCTTCATGGAGGGTATGGCTCTTGGATCCACTGGATAAGAAATGTAGATGCTCTTGCATCCCATTTTACAGTCTATGCTGGAGACATTCCTGGCCTGGGAGATAGTGATGCCCCTCCAGACCGCCGCAATCCTGATGAAATTGGGCGGCTCATCGCCAATGGCATTGAACTACTTACACCCACAAGCGAACAAGCACGTCTTATGGGCTTCTCATTCGGAGGAGTAATTAGTGGATATGTAGCCCCATACTTAGGCCCACGGCTAAAGAGCCTGACACTAGTTGGCGCCAGCGGCATGGGACTTCGCCGGGTAGAGTTTTTGCCGCTTGCACGGTTTGAAAGAGATATGGACCCAAGAGCTATCCGTTGTCTTGCCCGCCGCAATCTAGAACTACTGATGGTTCGTGACCCAAAGACAGTGGATTCGCTAGCTCTACACATGCAGGTGATGAATACTACGCGAGCGGTAACGAAAAGTCGTTGGATTAGTCGACTGCCGTCACTGGTCGATAAATTGCCTAAATTAACATGCTCAATATCTGGAATATGGGGTGAATTTGATTCAACTAGCTTTCCGTACCTTGCTGAAAGACGAAATTTTATGGCTAAGTTGCCAACCTTCTCTGGATTTGAAGTCATTCCGGATGCAGGACATTGGGCAATGTATGAAAATGCCAAAGATTTTAATAATGCGGCTATCAAGCTAATCACTTAAGCGGATTTAAGCGCAATGAATATCACTCGCGAACTACAAGTACTCGCAAATTGGACCACTAAAGACCTACATGCGGATAAAGGCTGGGTATTCCCTCTTACGGAAAAAGAAAGCCGGCACCTGCGTGATATTACTCTCGCAGCATTCGATCCAAATCGTGATCTATTCGAATATAGCCTCTCAGAATTTGAACTTGGACCAGCTGAAGCAACCTTAAAAAAAGCGATAAAGCAGGCGCATCATGGGCGGGGCGTAGCTCTCGTCAAAAATTTACCTCGACAAGATATGAATGAGGATCAATTTAAACTTTTGAATTGGGCAATTGGCCTGCATATTGGCGTTGCTCGCCCTCAAGGCAAAGCATCCCAGTATATCTCACCTGTTAGAGATGCTGGCGTAGACTACAGGGCAGCGTCCGGCCGAGGCTACTCGTCGAATGCAAAGCTTGATTTTCATGTTGATGGCGCGGATATGGCCACTCTGGGGTGCTACAATGCGGCAAAGCTAGGGGGCTCAACAATGTTTACTAGTGGGGTATCTGCATTCGCCGCATTGGAGGCAGAGCGACCAGACCTAGCAGAACTTGCAAAAACTGACTTTTATTTCAGCCGCCAAAATGAGGAAGCAGAAGACGAGGGCCCATATTACGGACAGCCACTGATCGACTTTTGTGACGGGCGCCTTTTTGCAAAGTGGAACCGAAACCGAGTCCAAAGCGCCCAAAGATTTGATTCTGTCCCAAGGCTTTCTGCCTTACAGCACGAAACAATGGATGTGATGGATAATATACTCCGCCGTCCCGAGTACATGCTTACCCTCAACCTCCAGCCTGGAGACTTACAGATCTTTAATAACCACTGCATGTTGCACAGTCGCACCGACTATGAGGATTTTGCCGAGCCTGAAAAAAAGCGACTTTTGTGGCGTTTATGGATCGCCCCACCCGACAGCCCTGAACTTCCAGAAAGTTGGGGGGATTTTTATAGGTCCACAGTTCCCGGAACCGTGCGGGGAGGCATACGCGGCCATAACCACGGCATAAAAGAACAGGATTTTGACGCAAGGCACGCGGCAGCTTTGGGTATGCCGACGCCCAAAGGCGTGTAAATTTGGTGGGCCCGGCAGGATTCGAACCTGCGACAACGCCGTTATGAGCGGCGCGTTCTGACCACTGAACTACAGGCCCCAGAATCGTTTTATAGCCTGAATTGTAGGCGTCGCACCATCCTGAACAAATAATTCCTCAAAATTAATAAAATTTTTAAATATATTCATATACTTAATAGAAAACACGCTTGCTGTTGAGCTACTGAAATTTTACCGACACTCACATTTTAAGAAGCGGTAAAAAGATTCATTTTTCATAAATTAAACCCAGCTTTAAACTCACGCTGCGAGGGGCGCTGTAGCACCCTTGATTTGAGTGCGGTGCATAATTCTTCGAGCATCAGCATCAAAAGGGTCTCGTCGATGAAGGGTGGCACGATTATCCCACATCAAAAGATCACCCACACGCCAACTGTGAGAGAATACGTATTCTGGCTTCGTCGCATGAGCCCAAAGCTGATCTAATAAAGCTTCGGAAGCTGCAAGCTCCAACCCTTCAACATAAGCTAATCTTCGGCGGCCGAGATAAAGGGCTGGTTGGCCTGTTCTTGGATGCGCACAAACTATGGGGTGATACGCGCCAATGCTTTCACGTGGATCCTCTCTGACCTCTACGCCCGCGCGCTTGAACCCACCAGAGTTAAAGGTACCATCGTGTTTTATTCGTTTGCCGCGAATTTCAACTTTGAGTTGATCCGGAAGACCTTCGTAAGCAGCTGACATACCGGCAAGCCAAGTATCCCCTCCAGTTGGTGGAACTTCAAGAGCATAAAGCATGGATGCATCTGGAGGGTTTTCCAAATAAGACATGTCAGTATGCCAAACAGCCTCGCCCGCACCTAAACTTCCTATTGGCTTCCCATCTGTCCCAAGAACATTAGAGACAACGTATATTTCCGGGTACCCTGGCACTGGAGTGCGACCATTTTCCATCACGGGGGCAGCCTCTAGTTCACCAAAGCGAGCAGCAAAATCTACGAGAGCATCATTTGAAAGTCTTTGATCTCGGAATAAAAGGCCACCATGAGAGTCCCAAGCCTCAACAAGACAACCAAATTCGGTCTCAGTGATGTTGTTGATATCCAAATCGACAATTTCTGCGCCAACTGCAGGATTTAGCTTTCTGACTTCCATTTTTTTCTCCAGCAAATTTAAGGGGCAGGCGTAACAGTTGCGAGTGCGCGACAGATGGCGCTCATTTTTGCAATTGGATGCTCAGTAAAGAGCATTACAGTCTCCCTGAGGTGATGCTCAATTGCAGGTTCAAGGCTTTTATCGCTAACGGACATAGCTGAAACAATTTGATTAGCATGAGCACGACCGGCTGCTCTAGCACCACTAATTGCAGCCCCAAGACGACCATCTTCTGCTAACGACGAAAGCTGTGCCCATATAATGGCAAGATAACCTGGCCAATAAGCAAGATGACGGTACATACTGGCAATGACACGACCGTCAGTTTCACCAAGGTCATTTAATATTTCGATGAGACTGCGTAGTTGAGGATCCAGCACATCCAAAGATGGCAATGGTGGTAAAGACGGCAGGGCCGGCTCTTTTATCGACTGGGATAACACAGGTTTTACTCCACTAGCGCCATCCAAACATGCAAGTAGCGCGCTCAATCCGACTAAATTCATTGCATTAGTCCGATCATAAGAATCTAAAATCGCCCTTATGTTATAAAGCCCAAGGCTATCGACCCCTGCAGCGGCAAGTGCTGCTTTGGGAATTAGAGCCATATCTAGTGGTCGAAGCCCACGTCGAAAGGCACGAGCCTCAGCGGCAATAATACCTGACGCATAGGCAGGCCGAACGATATTCCAGGCATAGGGCAATGCGCCTGGGACAGTTGCCAAGCAACGCCACACAAGATTGACTACGCCAACTCCTGTAACCTCCCTTATATCCTGATATAAGGTCTTAATCTCTCCTGTTGCTTCAGCTTCTGCAATTGCAGGGATAGGATCAGCTTTTGACATATTCAAAGTTTTCTCCAGCGTTATAAAAGTAGGATAAACGTTCTGCTGCGGGACGTCCCGGTGGAAGAGCAAGGAAGAATTAATTAAATGGCTGAAAAAACACTGAGTGTAAGAGATCTTATGGGATATGCCCTGAGTAATCTATTCACGCGCTTTGGAACACTTCTAACCCTTTGTACTCCCTCACTACTGGTCCTTGTACTCTTTGCCGTGATGGCTCGATTGGCAGTGCCCCCCGCAGAGAGCACCAAAGGTTTAGAATCAGAATTGCTGACAATTATTGGTCACATGAGCTTCGGTTCACTCTTCGCCACGCTAGCACTGGTGCCTGCATTTACTGGTTGGCATCGACTTCTAGTAACTGGTGAAGTGCGACGCGAAAATGGGCGCCTTTTTGGATGGGATATTCGTGAATGGCGCTACCTTGGGAGGCTTATAACAATTTGGCTTTGCATGATGGCCATTAACATCGTAACCCAGATTTTTGCTCCTGTGCTTATGGCCAGTTCTGTATTTGGAATGATTATAACCGCTGTTTTTGTGATCAGTGGATATGCCTTCATTTGGGCTAAACTTGGCTTAGCAATGCCGGCTGCTGCATTAGGGAACCAAACAGGTTTTGTAGATGCAATGGCTTTGGCAAAGGGTAATACCGCGCAAATTGCACAGGCATTAATTGTAACTTGGTTAACTCTAGGATTCCTTGGAGCCATACTTGTTATGGCTTTGACAGCCTTAGGAACTGCGGTAGGTAGCCAATACCTCGTATTTGTAGGTGTATTGCTTTTTTATTATCTCTCATTAGTTGCTTCGGTTGGCGTCCTAAGCCGCGCCTACTCTGCGTTAAGAACATAAAAATTAGGAAAAGAAAAACGGCAGCGTCATAACAATGACGCTGCCGCTGCATAATTTAGTATCTCTTTAAGTTTTAATCTTCTGAAGCACTTATGGCCGCCAGAACTTTAGGTGGTGCCATTGGAAGCTCCGTCATCCGACGACCGATCGCATGCGAAACCGCATTCGCGATAGCGGCCAGAGGAGGTACGATAGTGGTTTCACCAACACCCTTAACACCGTATGGGTGCTTATCGTTTGGCACCTCGACCATTATTGGGGTGATGTTAGGAAGATCACTGGCAACCGGAATTCGGTAATCAAGGAACCCAGCATTATCTACATCACCGTTCTTTGCATAGATGTACTCTTCGTTAAGAGCCCAACCAATACCTTGAACAACTCCGCCCTGGATCTGACCTGCACAATAGTCCGGATGGATCGCACGTCCCACATCCTGTGAGGCTGTGAAACGAAGAACCTTCACATGCCCAGTTTCTGGATCAACTTCCACATCCACCATTTGGGCTGCAAATGAACCCTGATGACCTGTTGCATTGATCGATACTGACGCTGCAATAGGCTCTCCACCAGCACCGGCAATATCTTCAAGTGTCAGAGGGTCAAACTCGCCCGCATTTTGGCCAGCTGGGCGAGCTTCGCCATCTGCCCACTCCACGGCCTCAACATCAATGCCCCACTTTGCGGCAGCTCTAGAACGCAACACGTCGATGACTTTACGTGTGGCCTGGTTGACAGCCATACCCGACGCAAAAGTTACGCGACTTCCGCCGGTGACAGCACTTATGCCAACCGCATTGGTATCTCCGATCTGAGCTCGAACTTTGCGGTAGTCTATACCCAAAAGCTCTGCAGCAATATTGACCATGGATGCCCGGCTACCACCTACATCTGGGTGACCAGTGATAACGAGGGCTGTCCCGTCTTCATTAATATGAAGCTGGGCACTGGATTCGCCACCAGCGTTACCCCAGTAGCCAACAGCAACCCCACGACCTTGATTCGGACCGAGAGGGATCTTGGCATTAGGATGTTGCTCAATCGCCTCAATACATTCCAACATGCCGTGAGTGCCAATCTTTGCACCAAAGAAAGTTGGTTCATCTGCCCCGATCATGTTCTTTTTACGCAATTCGAGAGGATCCATGCCAAGCTTATCAGCTGCCTCATCAAGCGCGCATTCAAGAGGATAATTGCCACCAGGCGCTCCAGGAGCACGGTAAGCATTAACCTTTTGGCGGTTCGAGACGACGTCAAAACCGCGAACTACTGCATTATCAATCTTATAACTGGAATATGGGAAATACACTGCTCTGGCTACTGGAGACCCAGGCCAAGCTCCTGCTTGATAATAGTAGTCGGTCTCGACAGCCGTTATCTTTCCCTCTTTAGAAACGCCCAACTTTATATGGCTTACGGAGCCAGAAGTTGGACCAGTCGCACGGAATACTTCCTCGCGAGACATCTGCATCTTCACAGGGCGCCCACACTTCTTTGAGAGCACCATTGCCAAAGGCTCGAGATAAACAATGGTCTTACCGCCGAAACCACCACCAATCTCTGCTGGAATTGCCTTAATGTCGCCAACTGCCATGCCAGTAAGCACAGAAGTTACGTAACGGACCATGAATTGTCCCTGGCTACTCGACCAAATTGTCGATTGTCCATCCTTGCCGTAATGGACCGTGCATGCATGCGGCTCAATGTAAGCTTGGTGAACAGCGGCTGTTTTAAAAGTCCGCTCAATGATAACTTCAGCAGCGGCAAAGCCTGCCTCAACATCGCCTGCCTTTTCTGTAAGAACCGAAGCTATATTTGACGGTTTTTGAGGTGCTGGCTCCACGCCAGAAGTGCGGATCCAATCGTGTACAATAGGCGCGTCTTCTTTAATGGCGTCTTCAATTTCAACCACATGAGGTAGAACTTCATAATCTACCTTTATTGCAGCAAGAGCTGCTTCTGCAATCGGCTGCGAAGTAGCTGCAACTGCTGCCACGGCATGGCCCACATACATGGTTTTGTCATGAGCAATAGTATTGCGACAAACCCAACGCAGATCCTGTGGACCCATCGGGCGCGGGATATCAAGCGGGAGAACTGGGAGGTCATCACCAGTCATAACAGCCAACACACCCTTCATCGCTTCCGCGGCAGATGTGTCGATTGACTTAATTTTTGCGTGAGCATGGGGACTGCGCAGAACCTTTCCCCAAACCATACCGGGCATATCTCCGTCTGCACCGTAACGGGCCATGCCCGTAACTTTATCGACGCCGTCGGGACGGATCGTGCTTTTACCAATCCATTTATTATCTTGCGTTACCGCGTCCATGCCGTTGCTTCCTAACTAGTTAGCAGTTGATCAATTGTCGCTCCCAAACCCACGCCTCCATTATCCTGGATATGTGGACGGTATGCGGACTCCTAAATCCTTAACTTCTTATGTTAGGTGTTATACTAGGCCAAATTCAAGCTGGCACCCCTAAAAAGAGAGAATAAAATGAAAATAGGCCACGGAATCCTAGAAAAAATTTCCGTCATAGACATGACAGAGGGTGTTGCAGGCCCCTATGCCGCCATGGCTCTTGCTGATATGGGAGCCGATGTAATTAAGGTTGAAAGGCCTGCTGGTGATTGGTCCCGCCCTGCAGACCACAACGAAGTGGATGGGCAAGAGAACGGGCAGTTTATTTCTCTGAACCGAAACAAACGAAATATTGGCCTAAATGCAGGAACAGCGGAGGGAGCCAAAATTCTCTCTCGCATGATCCGCCAAGCAGATATTTTGATCTCTAATTATCGTCCCGGTGTGATGGCAAAATTAGGTTTTGATTACTCCAACTGCCAATCCATAAATCCTAATTTGATTTATTGCATTATCTCAGGCTTTGGATTGGAAGGTCCTTACGCGCAGCAGCCTGCGAGCGATACCATTATTCAGGCTATGAGTGGGCTGATGAGCCTGGTTGGGGAACCAGATGGCCCCCCAACAAGAGTAGGTTTTCCGCTAATAGATATGGCCGCCGGAAATGCCGCCGTGCAGGGAATTCTTCTTGCACTTTATAATCGCTTATCAGGTAACGGCGGTGCAAATATTGAGATAAGCCTTATGGCTGCAGCGCTGGGAATGATGACCGCAGGCTACACGCGTTTCCTTGCTTCTGGCGTTCCTCCTAAAAGGCAAGGAAATTCTAATATGAACCTCGCACCAGCTGGTGCTTACAGAGCGGGCGATGGTCGATATATCTCTATAGCTATTCTGAGAGACTCCCACTGGGCTAAATTTTGCGGCGTGATGGGACTGGAACACTTAATTGATGATCCAAGCTATCGAACTAATGCTAATCGGGTAGCAAACCGAAACAAAATTGATGAAATAATTGAGCCAATGCTAGCTTCAGCATCAGCAAAAGAATGGATAGAGAGGCTCCAAGCTGCTGACATTCTTGCCGGACCAATTAATGACTTTGGTGACGTTGCATCTGACACTGCAATTACAAATTGGCTGCCTATAGTAAAGACAATGGCGCCTAACGCACCGCTTGCTATGGGAACGCCCATAAAACTGAATGGAGCTTATGCTGAAACACGATACCCAGCCCCTGCTAAGGGGGCAAATACAGAAGAAATCTTGGCTAAGTTTGGGTTTTCAGATGAAGAAATTCGTAACAGCCTAGATTCAGGCGCCGTATTTAGCCTCTAGGTTCTTTTTCAGTACCATCTTACTCAGCTCACATAGCATTAACTATGAATCGTAATAATGGATTTCAAGAAGCATGCAGCCGCCCTCGGACTTAAAGGGACCGTGATAAGCTCCTGGCGGTCGGCAAGCGTATGTATTCGGATCACACTTTCTACCGCCATTGCCTTGCTGATCATTGCCAACCCAAAGATCTCCCGAGAGGACATATACCTCTTCCCAGTGTTCATGCACGAATGGCTCTGTTGTGAAAACACCGGGATCAAAACGCAGAAGCCGGGTACGGCTACCTGATCTCTTTGTATCATCGAGAGATCCAGCAAGAATTTTCTGTTTGATACCCGCGGGATATCCTGCAGGGGTCTCCCAACCTTCACTCATATCAGGAACAACAAACTCAAGATGTTCTTTAGAAATAGGCATTAATTTATCCCCTAAAATTTTTTTAACCTAAATTCATATTTTAAGGCTATTGCTGCAGGAAACTCGAAGCTTGTCCCCTCAGATGAACTTAGCTGACAAAAGCCAACTTTTTTCTTGGTTGAAAACACCAAACAATTTCAGCTGAAGATAGCTTTTGTTACTTTTGCCGTGGCAGAGCCTTTTCTACAAGCTGCGCCCAATAGCTAGCCCCCCACGGCAACGCTTCGTCATTAAAATCATATCGGGGATTATGAACAACAACAGATCCAAATTCACCTGGTCCTCCATTGCCCATCCGTATGTAACAACCGGGCTTTTCTTGTAACATAAATGAAAAATCCTCTGACCCCATCACTGGCCGGGCATTAGCGTTCACGTTATCTGGGCCTGCAAGATCACAAGCCACCTCAGCACAAAATTTTGTTTGTTCCGGATCATTGACTGTTGGTGGGTAGCGACGCTCATAATTGACGGTAACATTTGCATCAAAGGCCTGGGCAATTGCCGCACATTGCTTTCGCATTTTGTCTTCAACTAGATCTTGGACCTGGGGGGAAAAACACCTAACCGTGCCTCTCAGGATCACCTGCTGCGGTATCACGTTCCAGGTGTCGCCTCCGTGCACCTGCGTAATAGAGAGGACCACGCTGTCCAATGCATCAGTTTGCCTTGATGCAATAGTTTGCAGTGCCATAACAATCTGCGCCTGAATAATCACAGGATCAACACCCTGATGCGGACGGGCCGCGTGGGTGCCATAACCATCAATTATTATTTCGAATATGTCGTACCCTGCCATCATTGGGCCGGATCCCATAGTGATATGGCCAATCGGCACACCCGGTGAATTGTGCATGCCATAAACAGCTGTCATCGGAAACCGATCAAAAAGACCGTCCTCAACCATCACTCGGCCGCCGCCCTCATTCTCCTCCGCAGGTTGGAAAATGAAATATACTGTTCCCCGAAAATTTCTCGTTTCAGCCATGTATTTGGCTGCCCCAAGGAGCATCGCAGTGTGACCATCATGACCACATGCATGCATCTTGCCTGGGATTTTTGATTTGTATGAAACGTCATTTAATTCAAGGATATCGAGCGCATCAAAGTCAGCGCGCAGACCTATTGCCGGCCCCTCTTCCTGGCCCCTCAAAACTGCGACAATGCCTGTTTTGGCGATGCCAGTATGAATTTCGTCCATGCCAAAGGTCTCTAGGCGTTTGAGTATAAACGCGCTCGTCCACTCCTCTTCAAAAGCTGTCTCGGGATGCATATGCATTTCTCGACGCCACTCGGTCATTTCCTCCTTCAGTTCGGCTATGCGATTTATAATAGGCAACTTTTAACCCTCCTATTCCAAACCTGCACGCTTCCGAGCAAGCGCTGCTCCTTCACACATTACCTTTAACTTCTGAAAAGCCTTAGCTGGTGACATTGGCGCAAGACCGCAATCAGGAGCCGCCTGGATCTGTTCTGGCGACAAGGCTTCTGCCGCTTTTAACAGTCTGTCTGCAACATGTTCAGCTGTCTCCATCACTCCATCAGAATTGAAAACACAGCCAAACAAAACGGTCTTTGTTGGGCATAATTTTAAAATTTCTGGATTGAGTGTTGAACCCTCAAACTCCAAGGCAAGCTGATCAATTTTAGAGTGTTCAAGCGCGGCAACAACTGTTGGATAGGCGTCCGGTATAGGCCGTTCCAAGCCAGGTTGGGGATATCCGTAACAAATATGCACTGCTGTTGTTACAGATAGGCCATCGACGCAACGATCAAGCGCTTCAATACCCCAATCTGCCGCTTCGTCTGGATAACGAGAAAAAACTGGCTCATCAAACTGGATAACATCGGCACCAGCCGCCTCTAAAAGCCTTGCCTCTTTATTAATTTCCTCTGCCCATGCAAAAGCAAAAGACTTAGGATCACCGTAGAAGTCGTCATTAATACTGTCCACAATTGTCATTGGTGCTGGCAAGGTTGCTTTGATTTTACGATTTGTGACGCTTTTAAGAAATTTCACATCGTCAACAACTAAAGGCCTGGTATGTTTTATCTCTCCGATGCAGCGACCAGCCAATACTTTGCGACGGCCTGCTCGCATGGTTTTTTCCTTTAATGATTCGAAGTCAAAACCATCTAAGCCTCTAACTACTGTCGTTACATAATTAGTCCGACGTTGCTCCCCATCGGATATAATATCGATCCCTGCTTGCTCTTGCTGAGAGACAACGACGCGTACAGCATCATCTTGTGCTTCAGAGAGTGCCGTGCCTTCCAAAACCCACTCGGGGCCCTTGCCAAAATGGTCCTTTTTACCATCCAAGGCTATTCTATCTCTCATCAGCCAGGGCCGCTTGGGCATTGATCCTATAACGGTTGTCAAGAAAGCTTTTGGCATCGGGATTTTGTCTCCATGGACTTGTGAGTCGTCGTGAGGATAATTTATTGCTTATGAATGGCCAAACTGTTCGGACGCAACTTTGATTGATTGCAAGTTCTGGTCGCGATATACCGCCTGTAAAGTTTATTCTCATACTTTAGGAAGCTAGCAGCCAATGACCTACGTCGTCACAGATAACTGCATTAAGTGCAAATACATGGATTGCGTGGAAGTATGTCCTGTAGACTGCTTCTACGTCGGCGCAAATATGCTTGTGATCCATCCCGACGAATGTATTGACTGTGGTGTGTGCGAGCCAGAATGTCCAATTGAAGCTATTAAGCCTGATACGGAAGTAGGGGCAGAGAAATGGGTAGAGTTTAACAGAGACTATTCAGAGTCTTGGCCTAACATTACCCGAAAAGGTGACAGTCCCACCGATGCGGATGATTGGGTGGACGTTAAAAACAAACTAGAAGAACATTTTGATCCAGCTCCAGGTGAGCCGTGATTTTGATATAGCCAGGGTTAAAGTTCAGCGGCTCTATACGCCGCGATAAACTAGTCTAAATTTCAGCCAATCTAAGGCCATAGATGCAAAACTATCCATTCACATCACTGACTGCATCATTGCCCTCAACCGTGCCGTTCGTTGGACCTGAAACTCAGGAGCGGCAAATAGGCAAACCGTTTCAAGCTCGTATAGGAGCTAATGAAAGCGTATTTGGCCCATCACCTAAAGCTTTAGAAGCCATGCGACTAGCTGCTTCTGAAGTGTGGCGTTATTGCGACCCGGAGAATTATGACCTGAAGCAAGAGTTGGCTAAGTTGCATGGAGTACGGCCCGATAACATCGTAGTTGGCGAGGGCATCGATGCTCTTTTGGGAAATCTAGTTAGGTTGATGGTCTCTGAGCAGACCCCAGTAGTAACCTCGCTGGGCGCATATCCAACCTTTAATTATCACGTAGCAGGCTTTGGGGGACGACTAGAATTAGTACCCTACAAAGACGACAAAGAAGATCTCGAAGCCTTACTTGCTGCATCTATGGCAAACTCTGCAGCACTAATTTACCTAGCTAATCCAGATAACCCAATGGGAAGTTGGCATAACGCAAATTCCGTTCAAACAATGATTAACGCTGTGCCAGAAGGCTCGATTCTTTGCCTTGATGAAGCCTACATTGAGTTTGCTCCAGAGTTAACGGCGCCTCCCATCGATGTAGACAACCCACGGGTTATTAGGTTCCGCACATTTTCTAAAGCCTTTGGTATGGCTGGTGCGAGAGTAGGCTATGGAATTGCCGAGGCAGGGCTGGCGTTAGCATTCAACAAAGTACGTAACCACTTTGGTGTGAACAGTATCGCCCAGGCTGGCGCTCTTGCCTCAGTACGGGATCAAAACTGGCTACTCAATGTAAGAAAACTAGTTGAAACATCCCGCTTTGAGATTGGGCGCATCGCCACTGCAAATAATCTTCAACCCCTGGACAGTGCAGCCAACTTTGTCGCCATAGACTGCGGTAGAGACAGCGCTTTTGCGCGCGCCATTTTGAATGAACTTGTAGCCAGAGGTATTTTTGTCCGGATGCCGTTTGCAGCGCCTCAAGATCGCTGTATTCGAGTCAGTGCAGGTCTCCCAGAAAACTTGGCCGCATTTGAGAAGGCTCTACCTGAAGCGATTGATGCTGCGAATTCTTCACTAATTCGTTAAACTAGTTGCAAGTACTGCACACCGAACTAAGCTCAACTCTTGCCTAATTTAACCATTCCTTAACTAGCAATACCCGTTTTTGATCTCTTTAAAAAACTGCCAACAACCGTGTTTCAACACTTCGACGCGGTGGGGCATCGTCCGGGGCCGCAGGATTATCAAAAGAGGTATGAGGGCAATAAACAGATGCATTACGCCTTCCGTCCATCTGTTTAAAAATCAGAATTTCATCTGGCGACATCGACGGCACATAGCGCCAAACGTGATCTGGATTATAAACGGGAGCCGCCACCAAACTCTCTCTGTTTCGACCTGTATAGAAGTAATCAATTACGTCATCTTCTGGCAATGATTGCCAATCTATAAAAGCTAGCGGATTATTTACGGCTGGGTTGTCAAAAGGCTGCCAGGTATTGAACCACGCATAGGTCCAGTCTTCTTTCGGCTCAATACCTCTAGCCTTCAACAAAGACTCAGACATCTCCTTCAACCTCTTCATGTTATAGTCGCAATGAACAAATCTTGCGTATCCATCATTGAAGTCAATGGGAACCTCTGTTCGAACCAAATGATCCCGGACAAATACATTCTTTGCTCCAGAAAGATCGGCCACCAACTTTTCAACAGCGGGGTAGTACTGGCGCGCTGTGGCCTCAATATCACGAAAATCTTCTACGGCGTGCACAAGCTTTTCAAGCGTAAAACCGGAACCATCTAAAGTGATTTCACCATTCGCAAGGCCTGGTCGAGCATCGTAAATATCTATGGACTTTCGGGACGTGTTAGCCCGTCGTGTTTCCCTGGACCCTATTCGAGGAATTTCATTTCGACCTTTCCATTCAGCATTCACATAGCGAACTTCAGCACGAATTGAAGTCGGCGTTTCCATGAGGATTTTCTCCCAATTTATCACTACAGCCTATTGGATAGCGGCAACTAAATGCAATCAAATGCCTTGAGGATAATATCTAACGAGCGCACGCTGTAACGTCGGGAATTTTCAAAATGGATAGCATGATGACTCCTTCAAAAAATAAGCCATGGTTAGACAAAGTCATCGAAGATACTTTGGAGCCGGAATTGCCGATCTGTGATCCTCATCATCACTTGTGGGAGTTTCGCCATGACCGTGTAGCGCCGAAATATCTTCTTGATGAAATTTTGTCGGACTTAAATTCTGGTCATAACATTGTCAGCACTGTGTTCATTGAGTGCTCAGCGATGTACAGGGCGAGTGGTCCAGAGCACCTGAAGTGCGTTGGAGAAACAGAGTTCGTAAATGGTATCGCGGCGATGAGTGCTTCTGGCTTGTATGGGAAGTGCAGGGTTGCAGCAGCTATCGTTGGCTCAGCCAATTTAAATATTGGCAGTGCTGTTGGCGAAGTTCTTGATGCCCATGTTCAAGCAGGCGGAGGGCGATTTCGTGGAATTCGCTGCCAGGGCCAGTGGGATGCTGACAATTCGATTCGCAGCGCCAAAGATGCAAACGGGCCGGACCGATTTTCAAATGCAAAATTCAGAGAAGGGTTTGCTGAATTAGCTCCCAGAAATATGACTTTTGAAGCCTGGTGCTATCACACACAACTTAAAGAAGTAACCGCACTAGCACGGGCATTTCCAGATACAACTATCATTCTAAATCACTTTGGAGGCCCTCTTGGAATTGGACCTTATGCGGGTAAAGCTGACGACATTTTTCCAATCTGGCAGAAAGAAATAGCCGATCTAGCAACCTGTCAAAATGTGTTAGCAAAACTTGGTGGCATCAATATGGATATCAACGGCTTTGGCTGGGAAAATCATAACACACCACCAACTAGCGAAACTTTAATGCAGGCAACTCGACGTTGGTACGAACATACCATTGAACACTTTGGCACCAGTCGATGTATGTTCGAGTCAAACTTTCCAGTAGATATGACCAGCTGCAGCTACAACACTCTTTGGAATTCTTTCAAGCACCTTACACTGGATTACAGCGTCGACGAAAAACGTCAGCTATTCCACGACACGGCGGTTCGCACCTACAAAATAAACTGATTTCTGCAAGAGAGAGATGTCAAATGGACTTTGGCCTCTACATAAATCCACAATTTTCTGATGACGCGCCTTTAGATGATGCAACTGAAAATTTGTTGGCTCAGGTGCGTACTGCTCGCGATTGTGGTTTTTCCTCTATCATAGCGCCACACCACTACCTGACGCAGCCTCTTCGCATGTTTCAGGCTAATATTCTGTTAGCAAGACTTGCTGCAGAAGCGGGAAATATGCGAATGGGGCCCGGTATATGGCTCCTAGGTATGACTAACCCTGTTCAAGTGGCCGAAGAGTCAGCAACACTCGATTGGATCTGCAGAGGTGGTTATATTCTTGCCGTTGGCCTAGGATATCGTGAGGCAGAATTCGAGGCCTTTGGGGTCAATTTTAGTAAGCGTGCCGCTCGGACGACAGAAGCAATCAACGTCATTCGGCGCCTCTGGTCAGAGGACCGCATTTCTCATACGGGCCAGTTCTTTCAGCTAACAGACGTTGGCGCCTCTGTTAGACCCAAAAATGGATCCTCCCTGCCTCTTTGGATCGGAGCAAGCGTAGAACCCGCAATACGTCGTGCTGCTCGAATAGCTGATGCCTGGCTAGTTAGCCCATCTGCTGATTGGGATCAGTTGGAACGCAATTACGCGATTTATGATGAAGAACGCGAAGCAAAAGGTCTTGGCCCTCCCACTGAAAAACCAATGATACGGGAATGCTTCGTCGCTACTACGGCTAAACAGGCTTTTGCTATCGCCAAGGAACCCCTAATTTACAAGTATTCAGCTTACGCGTCGTGGGGTAGCGCCAATGTTGCAGGACAACCTTTCGAAGAGGCTTTTGATGACTTCCAAGCAGCTCGTTTCATTATTGGCGACAAGGCTATGGTGAAAGATCGGATCCAATGGCTTAACCAAAAACTTGGGGTCAATCACCTGATAGTTAGGCTGCAGTGGCCTGGATTAGCCCAAAAGGATGTACTCAAGGCAATTGAACTAATTGGTGAAATCAAAAGCGAGCTGCAGTAGGAGGAGGGTGGTGCATATTGAAAAGGCCAGTCCTGGCTGTGGGGCAATCGTCACCGGTATAGATATTCGAAGCATAAGCGACAGTGAATTTCAGCTGATCTATAGAGCCTGGCTCGAAGCTGGTGTGATCTGCATTCGTGGTCAAGAACTTACAATTGAAGACTTTCTCAGCTATGGCCGACGCTTTGGCGAAATTTTTCCACACTTAGTAAAAAAATCACGTCATCCAAATCATCCCGAATTGACGGTCATGGGCACCAATGCTCGCAATGCTGATGGGACTGTAAATAGGCCGGTATATACGCGCGGACACGGATGGCACACAGATGGTCCTTGGGATCCAAAGGGGTGTAAAGCCACACAGCTTTTTGGCTTGGAGATCCCATCAAGAGGTGGAGACACGCTCTTTGCCAATATGGCTATGGCTTATAACTCCTTACCAAATACCCTTAAGAAGAGAATTCAAAACTTGGAAGCAGATTATGTTTATGGGGGTGTATCTCGAAAAAGTTCGGAACTGCTTGAGCCAGAGGACAGAAATCTTCCACCAGTGCGACACCCCTTAATTCGCACTCATAGTGAGACTGGACAAAAAACTCTTTACTTCAATCCTACACATTTGCTGCGGATCGTTGGCTTATCTGATCAAGAAGCGAAGGATCTTTTTCAAGAACTAGAACAATATCAAATTGCACCGGGGGCAGAATATAGACACAAGTGGGAAGTCGGTGATCTGGTTACCTGGGACAATCGTTGCACACTCCATTCTGCAACAGCAGATTATCCCATCGAAGAGCGTCGTGTTCACTGGCGTTGTACAATCGCGTCAGACGACGCCAAAGGAGTTTTAATTTCCTAATAAGCCAGAGATAAGAGAGCATAATTAGCCTCTTCAACCGCAAATGTATTTTTTTACTTTTGTGATAAACTCGAAAATAAGGCCGGCAAAAAATATCATATCAATCTTGACGCGAGAGCAGTTTTCCACTTAGCGTCTGGGACTTACCGTAGGGGGGCCCTGCTTTAAGGGCTGAGATATCGATAGACACCATTGGTCGTTGACTAAAATGAGTGTCAGCACGATGACCCTTTGAACCTGAACCGGATTATACCGGCGGAGGGAATGGGACTCTAAAGATGCGGCCTATCCCTCTCCTAGTGTCATCCTCTGAGTGGAGATAGCGCGATGGATGAGGCTGAAGTTGTTAGCAAACTCCTAACCTTCATCGAAAATAAAAATGCTGTCGAAGCCGATTTCGATCAGATGGCGCTTTCAATTTTTGCATATCAATTTGAACATAACCTGCCGTTCAAAAAGTTTTGCTTAGCAAGAGGAAAAACACCCAAAACGGTGCGGCACTGGGCAGATATTCCCGCTGTACCCATCAGCGCCTTCAAGACGCTTGACCTTACATGCTCCTCTCCAACAAGTGCAGAAGCCACCTTTATGACAAGTGGCACAACACAGGGTGGAAAAAGAGGGAAAAGCTACCATCCAACCTTGGCCGTATATAACGCATCAATGCGTCAAAATTTTCTCGAACGATTCATGGGCAATAGAGAAAAACTAAAAATTGGCATTCTTTTTCCGCCACCTGTGGCTATGCCGAATTCCTCGCTCGCCCATTATCTTGAACTCGCCAAGCAATACTTTGGCTCTGAGGGAAGCTCCCACTTTGTTAGAAGTAATGGCATCGATTACGAACGCTTATTCCACAGTTTGGAAGATGCAGAAGAAAATGGTGTATCATACGGTTTGCTGGGCGCCAGTTTCAGCTTCGTCCATGTTTTAGATGAAATGGAACGTCAGGGAAGACGCTTCCAACTACCGCCTGGCAGCCGCCTTCTCGATACTGGAGGTTTTAAAGGCCAATCCCGAGAGTTGGAGTTGGATACATTTTATGATGCCCTTCAAAATGCTTTTGGGGTCTCTCGCGCAAACTGCATCAATATGTATGGAATGACTGAGCTCAGCACCCAATTCTATGACAATGGTAATGCTGTTTGTCCGTCTGTTAAATCTGGCCCCCATTGGATAAAAACACGTGTCGTTGACCCTCTCACAGGCTCATCCCTCCCCAAGGGCACGACTGGTGTTCTTGCGCACACAGACCTCGCCCACTTCAATATTGTAACCACTATATTGACAGAAGATGCAGGGGTTGAGGTGGATGAAGGTTTCATGCTCCATGGGCGCGTTAGTGGTGCCGAGGCTCAGGGGTGTTCAATGGCGGTCGATGAATTTTTGATATCGGCGGCTGCAAATTGACAACAGACGTTGAATACGTAGGCCGCCTTCATGGGCTTGATCCAGAGAGGATTCATTGGGAGCCCAGGCAATATGGCGGAGATGGTGAAAAGAGCTTAATTGCATTAACGCCAAATTTGCAGTCCGCAGATCTGAGTATCATCGCCTCCAAAGTTCGGCTCAACGCGAGAAACAGTGTCAAAACTTGGCCTGTCGATAGGGTTCTTACTGCTATTGACCAGACAGTGGCCCGTCTTCTCGACAGAAGCCACCCAGTTCGAAAAAAAATGGAGCATTTGCTGCCAATAGTGACTGGCTATGACGAAGAAATGGTGCGGATTGGCCTTACTGGCTATCTCAAAACGTTCAGAAAACCGCAACTTCAGCGTTTCATTACCGAAGACTTTCCAAACCCAGGTATTCTCGACAAATTCCAGCCACTTGTTAAAGGAGGCTTTGGTCGTGCCTTTGGACCTGATCTCTTAGCACATGTTTGGGCAGGAAATGTTCCTGGTCTGCCTCTTTGGACACTGATTGCTGGACTGTTAGTGAAGGCCGCAAGCGTTGGAAAGGTTGCGACAGCTGAGCCTTTTTTTGCAGGGTGGTTTCATGACGTTTTAGCGGAAACCGATCCTGAACTCGCGAAGACGATAGCACTGGTTTGGTGGCAGGGCGGCAATACAGAACTTGAGGCCGGACTGTTTAGGGAAGCAGATGTTGCACTTGCATACGGTGGAGACACGGCGATCGCAGCGCTAGCAGCGCAAGCCCCAGCATCGACGCGCTTTCTAGCTCACGGCCATAAAATCAGCTTTGGCCTAATTGGGAGAGAAGCCCTTGATCCCTCCCGCGCCTCTTCAACTGCAAGAAAGGCTGCATACGACGTTGTACGATATGACCAGCAGGGGTGTTACTCACCGCATGTTTTCTTCGTCGAAAAAGGTGGTGCAATTTCACCAGAAACTTTTGGAACTTACATAGCCCAATCACTTGCAAGTTATGAGGAAAAATTCCCGCGGCGCCCCCTCTCTCTTGCCGAGGCATCTAGCTTAGTAGAATGGCGTATGGCAGAAGAGACCCGTCTGGGTGGTAAAGTCGTAGAACCATGCAACGGTAATTGGACTGTCTCAATTCAACTGCAAGACCGTGCACTGAGGCCAAGTGGTCTTAATCGTACTATCAGAATTGTTGCCGTCGACGACCTTGAAGAAACGCCAATATTATCCAAGCCCTACAAAACATTGATCCAAACGGCGGCAATCTCTGCGACACCAGAACGTCTTTTCAACCTTGCCTCCATGTTAGGTGAAGTCGGGGTGACCCGTGTTACTGCTCTTGGCGATATGACCTCACCAGAAGCCGGCTGGCACCACGATGGACGTTTCAATTTGCTTGACCTAGTAAGAATAACCGAAATAGAGGCTCGCGCTGAAACTGCTGCTGAAGATTTGGCCAGTTATGCAGACTAACCCAACCTCAATTAGCCTATCAAAAGTTAGCTATACTTTTTCTAATGGATCAAAAGGTCTTTTGGGAATTGACTTTAACATTCCCAAAGGCGGGTTTTATTGCTTGGTCGGCAGGAGTGGATGCGGAAAAACTACATGTTTAAAAGTGGCTGCTGGCCTGCTGGCACCATCGTCCGGCTCAATTAAAATTAGCGATACCCCTGTCGATGGGCCATCTTCAGATGTTGGTTTTGTATTTCAAACGCCATCCCTTCTAGAATGGTTAACGGTAATTGATAACGTCTTACTACCTATAAGTCTTAAAGGCTCTGTAAATAAATCGGATGAAAAATTTGCGCTCGAACTGCTGGAACTCGCTGGCATCAAGCATCTTGCTCAACGTTATCCAGAACAACTTTCGGGCGGGCAACAAAGCCGGGCAGCGCTTGCCCGATCGCTTGTTACCTCCCCCCCCGTCCTAATGATGGACGAACCATTCGCTGCTCTTGATGCATTAACCCGTGAGGATCTCCAAGACGTATTAATCAATCTGGTTGAAGCCAGCGGCACGACTGTAATTTTTGTCACCCACGATATTGGAGAAGCAGCATACCTGGGAGACAAAATCTTAGTTATGGAGGGAGGGCTTATTACCCACGAAGTCGAAATAGACCTTCCTAGACCACGAGCCTCAGACTTACGATATGAAGCCCACTTTTCCAAACTCTGCCGGAAAGTCAGATCGGCAATGTTATTAGGGGCGGGACAGTGTTGAGGCATATATCCAGCTCTGCTCTGCTCGTAGCGGTACTGATCGCCTGGGAGCTGGGTGTGTTGCTCTCCGGAGTTTCGCCTCTGGTACTTCCTGCGCCTTCAGCAGTTACAGAAACACTTTGGGATGGCCTTGTATCTGGTGCTCTTTGGCAACATCTCTGGGTAACTGGTGCTGAGACTCTGTTGGGATTTGCCCTAGGGTGCGTCATCGGTTTCCTTATTGGCGCGATACTTGCCGAAATGCCGCGCCTTCGCCGTCTCCTTTGGCCTTACGTGCTTGCCAGTCAGGTAGTGCCAAAACTAGCTCTTGGACCAATTTTCATAATCTGGTTCGGCTTTGGGATGACCTCTACGGTCATTATCACAGCTCTAATCTGTTTCTTTCCACTGCTCGAAAACACAATAACGGGTTTATCAAATGTTCCGCAGGAGAAAAGAGATCTCTTTCGCATGCTGGGTGCGACCAGACTTCAGACCTTATTGCGACTGAAGCTTCCAACCAGCATGCCCGTAATTCTAGCTGGAATTCGAGTTGCGATAGTTCTCGCTTTGGTAGGCGCAGTAGTTGGCGAATTTATTGCAGGCAGCAAGGGGCTAGGAGCTAGCATCATTGCTGCTCAAGGGATGATGGATACAACCTTAATTTTCGCTCTTTTTATTCTGATCACCCTTATGGGCCTCTTTTTTTATCAAATTATAGTTGTAATTGAGAGGCGGATTTTACAAAGCCGTCAGAAAGGCACCTTCTAATGAAACATTCTCTATTGGCAGCGATATTAGCGTTCTCTTTCACCAGCTCTGCAGCCATGTCTGCAACTCTTGAAAAGGTACGTATTGCTGGTTGGAGTAAACCAATTAGCGAAATCACCAATATACTTGCCGAACCTGACAAAGGGTTTTTTAAAGCAGAAGGAATAGACCTTGGCTACGTCCCAGGCGCAGGTGGGGGGTCCGCAATTGCTAATATGCTCTCAGGAGCAGCGGATGTAGCGTTCACAGATCCAGCCTCTTTCTATCAAGCTCTCGATAAAGGCGAGGACTTAGTAGCCATTTACAATATCTACCCCCAAAATGTTTTTAACGTGGTTTCACCGGTTGGTCGGGGTATCAAGACACCGGCAGACTTAAAAGGGAAGACTATCGGGGTATACAGCCTTTCCAGCGGAACTCGGCAAAATCTTCAGGTCCTACTGCATCAGGTGGGGCTTAAAGAGACTGATGTTAAAATTAAGGTAACTGGTCTGCTTAACTTTGCACCAGTAATGCAAGGCCAAGTGGATGCCACTGCAGCAACCGACACTGGCCTTTACGTTGCTAAACTAAAGGGCATTGGTGAGGTCGATGTAATAGAGGTCAGAGATAGCCTTAATGTACCAAGCGATATGTTTGTCGTTCGCCGCAATCATTATAGGGATCAAAAACCCCTACTCCGCCGATTTTTAAAAGCATATCAAAAAAGTGCTGCGTGGATGATTTCTGAGCCGGAAGAAGCGGCAAAAATCGCTATAACGCGCTCAATTAACGGGCGGAACGAAAAGGTAAACCTTGCAATCATCAAACTCCGAAATCTCTCTGCGCAATCACAAACGACTAAAGCTAAAGGGCTTGGGCATTTTGACGTCGAGCTCTTGCAAAAAGGCGCTGACACTTTCTTAGAACTAGGACTAATTAAATCTAAATTAGAGATGAAAAAGGTTATCTTCAGCGATCTCATACCGAAATAATAACTATGAATTTTAGCGGAAAAAGTGTGCTCGTCACTGGTGCTGGTCGCGGGATAGGATCGGCAATTGCTCAAGCTTTTGCGCGCGAAGGGGCCAACGTTGGTGTAAATTATTTAACCAATGCCGAAACCGCGGCGGCAACTGTTGCAGCCTGCGAGACAAATGGCGGAGTAGCATTAGCAATCTGCTCTGATGTTACAAATAAAGACGGTGCAACAAACTTAGTCTCCGAGACCATTGAAGCCTTTGGGAAGATCGACGTTCTAGTTAACAACGCTTTTCGACCATATGAGTTTGACCCAGAGCGGAGGAAACTTCATTGGGACCTAGATTGGCAAGATTACCAGAGCCAATTTGAGGGTGCAGTGCAGGCCGCTCATAATATGGTGCAAGCAGCGGTTCCAAACATGTTAACCCGCGCCAACGGATCCATCATTAACATTGCCACCGATCTGATTGCGAGACCCGTCGTCCCATACCACGACTATGCAACTGCAAAGGCCGCCCTAGTAGGGTTTACGCGCACATTAGCAGCTGAACTTGGCCCCCTTGGAATACGCGTCAACACTGTTGCCCCTGGGTTAGTTTACCCAACTAAAGCGAGCGAAAGGGTGCGAGAAAATATCAAAGAAGATATTATCTCTGCCACCCCATTGCGACGTATAGCGAAGCCCGAAGACATAGCGGGGCCAGTACTTTTTCTAGCTTCACCCTGGTCGGCTTTCATCACTGGACAAACGATTTATGTAGATGGTGGCCTTGTAATGGAATGATTTTTGTTTTGCTTAAAACTAATCTTTAGTTGCAGTTGAACATAAAGAGCGAATGAATAATTCATTGTTTTCAACGGGGAAGATACTTTGGTGCCTGCTAGCCATGTTGGTATTTATCATCAATCCAGCATTAGCAAAGTCGATCAATTTTGATGGCTGGACCCATCAAAAATTTTCAGTGTTCTCATCAAATAAATACATAACCAATATGAACCAGGTGTTGGTTGAATCTGACAAAACCGTGTCGATGATTTGGTCTGCGACAGAGGGCAAAAGTGGATCGACCAAAAAAGCGTCATGGACATGGGAGGTAACTAAAACTGTTCCCCCAACGGATCTAACTATTAAAGGAAGCGATGATCGCAATCTTGCAATGTACTTTGTATTCGCGGAGGCAAAAGACGCACCAACCCTGCAACATAAGTCAATGCTTTCAATGCTCGACAATAAATCCATCAGAGTATTGATGTACGTTTTTGGAGGAGCTCATAAACGAGGTGATTTTTTGTTAACGCCGTACCTGGGTAATCAGGGTAAAACGATTATCCTACGCCCCTCTGGCTTGGGAAGATTTCAAGAGTCTGTAAATTTAGACCAAGACTTTTTAACTGCTTTTGGTGCACCAATCACAACGCTTGTTGGTTTAGCAATTTCTGCAGATAGCGACGATACAAAAACTAAAATTCGGGCATCCGTTGCAGACTTAGAATTATGGAATCCCTAGTTTTACTCAAGACTTCGGCCCTCATATCAACGTATCTGGACAATACTACTGGCGATCCCCATCCGATCTAAGCATCAACGATCATCTATAGTTGTGTTAGAACCAAGTGCCAGGAGGTACCCATGGGTCGGGATCAAACTATGCAGCCGGGGTCTTGCTACGCCCCTTCTTAGGCTTGGCCCGTCGTTGCTTTTCTTCCCCAGGCTTAGCCTTGCGGGATTTGGCCTCCTTGAAGTTCGTTTTTGTCTTGCCTTTGTGTACTTTGGGTTTTTTAGAATTTTTAAGCTTCTTGGGTTTACGCTGGTTCGGTGCAGCCTCACCAGGCTTGATATCCAACTCGTTAGTTTGGATGTGAGAAACATTCGACGTAGATTCTTGACTTGGACTGTCTCCGTGAGATCGCCGTGCTCGGCGTGTTGCGGCCCCTGACACACCTCTACGCTTTTCGGTTCTGCCGGCAGAGACTGAATCACCAACAACTCGGTCAACCGTAATAGTCTTCTCGAGCTTGCGACTGGGGCCTATTGCCTGCAAAAACTTGTCGAGCGCTTCGGGGCGAAGTTCCACATGAGTTTCGGCGTCGAATATCTTGATGGAGCCAACCTGAGTCTTGGTTATATTGCCATGACGGCATAGCATTGGTAACAACCAACGTGGCTCAGCTCTGTGGTTCCGACCGACAGACAGTCGCAACCAGACCCCATCCTCAAAATCGCTTCCGCGTTTGCTGCTCTCGCCGCCTTGGCTGCGTCCTGTACGGTCTTTGCGATCGCTGCGACCGCCATCCGGCCAAGCGTCTAGAAGCTCCTCTGGCGCAGACAATCCCGCCATGAACTTTCGCAGGAAAGCTATGGCGACGGCTTCTGCATCGAAGCGGTTCAAGAGCTCATTCGCAAACATGCGCTCATCCTCGGTAAAGTCGCCACTCAGGTCCGCATCTTCCAGTACTCGCTGACGATCCTGCTCCTGAATCTGTTCAACCGAAGGGGGTTTAGCCCAAATCGCCTCGATATTTGCATTTCTTAATAATCGTTCTGTATGTCGTCGGCGAGGGTAAGGCACGATCAAAGTGGCAACGCCCTTACGGCCTGCTCGCCCAGTGCGTCCGCTACGATGCAATAATGATTCTGAATTCCTCGGCAGATCAGCGTGGATTACTAATTCTAGGTTTGGCAAATCAATGCCCCTAGCTGCGACATCCGTCGCAACACAAACCCTTGCTCGGCCATCCCGTAGCGCCTGAAGGGCATGAGATCGCGCGCTCTGATTCAGTTCTCCCGATAGGGCAACCACAGAAATTCCACGGTTGGTGAAACGGCTGGTCAGGTGATTAACAGTTGCCCGAGTGCCGCAGAAGACGATGGCTGAGGTCGGATCCATGTAACGCAACACATTGATGATGGCATTTTCCGTATCGGTTGGGGCACAGGTCAACGCGCGATATTCAATGTCGCCATGTTGATGTTCTTCACCTGCAGCAGTGATACGCACCGCATCTTGCTGATAGCGTTTAGCGAGAGCGGCAATGGTCTTGGGCACAGTAGCCGAAAACATCAAGGTTCTTCGTTTTTCCGGCGCGGCCTGCAGGATGAATTCCAGGTCCTCTCGAAAACCGAGATCAAGCATCTCGTCCGCCTCGTCCATAACAACCACCTTGATCCGAGACAAATCAAGCGAACCACGCTCGATATGGTCACGAAGCCGCCCCGGTGTGCCTACGACGATATGTGCCCCACGTTCCAAAGCTCTTCGCTCGGCTCGCATGTCCATACCACCAACGCAGGAGGTCACGCAGGCGTCCGTGAACTCATAGAGCCATTCAAGTTCCCGCATGACCTGTAAGGCTAGCTCGCGCGTCGGGGCAACTACCAACGCTAGTGGCGCGCGCGCGGGACCAAAAATATCAGCACCCGCCAGCAGGGTTGGGGCCATAGCCAGCCCAAAGGCCACCGTCTTTCCGGATCCAGTCTGTGCCGAAACCAAACCATCCGCATCACGCATTTCCTTCGCGAGGACAGCATTTTGCACCGAGGTCAAAGTCTTATATCCGCGCTTCATCAATGCCTTATGAAGCGCCGGAACCACGCCTTCGAAATCCGTCATGCTCTATCTTTCAGGGTGTCTAAGACCAATCACCTGGGAAACCTATTTTCCCTACACGATCAGCAACTTGTTAGGCGCATAGCCGAGTCATTAAGAGCCGCAACATAAGAGTGGGCGCATTAAATGTACAGCCATCAAAGCACTCAACAAACAGCGATGGATTTATTGACTATCTCGTTCAGCTACATCTTTTTTATGAGTTTAGACACACGGGTATGCGGATGCTGAAAAACTTACCCTGACATCTGACTGATCTTTAGTGCGTGGAGGTTCATATTATCTTCTGCCTCTGAGGCCAATTGCACAATGAGCAGAAAGATGGGTACAAATTCATCCTGTAACCAGGAATGGGGCACCAGGTCGCCTACAATTTTGTGGTACACCGATGGCCCACCAAGATCAACGAGTGGCTGTTTATCGTTGATTGACAACCTAGAACCCTGTATCCACGACCTCAAACCTCATCTGAGGTTAATCCTTCACCCAATTCCAAGTTGAAGAGGAAGATCCATGGCAAGCGCCACAGCAAGACATATTTTGGTCAATTCCGAGGAGCTTTGCCAGGAGCTCAAGGACAAGATTGCCAATGGCGAAGATTTTGCCAAGCTGGCGCAACAGCACTCCTCCTGCCCATCCGGTCGGAGTGGTGGCGACCTCGGATCATTCGGTCCAGGCCAGATGGTTCCAGAGTTTGATAGGGTTGTGTTCAGCGCAACCGTCAACGAAGTACAAGGCCCGGTGAAGACCCAATTCGGCTATCATCTGTTGGAAGTGACCAGCCGTACTGACTGATTGAGAAGCCCGCTGCCCTGTATCGTCAAGGCACGCGCACATCCGCCTTACATATCGTGAGCCCAAGGCTCAGGGATCAAGCTATAACCCTCTCCACTTTTCACCAAGTGGCTAAAAGTTGGAAAGTGTAAGTGCATTCCCGCAACCAAAAGGCCATCCTGCTCGGCCATATCAAAAATCCGACGGCGTGATGCAATAGCCGCTTCGATATCTGTATCAAAAGCTATTGCAACTTCCGGACGTGCGGTTTGTATCTCAGGCACATGCACGATATCGCCCCAAATCAAAAGACTTTCACCACCAGATTCAATCATATAGCAGGTATGGCCTGGCGTATGACCATGGGCCCTAAGAGCGGTCACGCCAGGGAAAACCTCCTCATCTTTTTGGAAGAAACGGCTTTGCTTTGCATATGGAGTGATTTGCTCTCGCGCCGCCTGAAAATACAACTTCTTCGCGCGATCATCAGCCCTGGCCATAGCTGAATCATCTTGCCAATGCTTCGGCTCATTCTCGTGAGCGACAAGTTCAGCATTTGGGAAGTAAAGCGAGTTGTCCGCCATATTGGTTAACCCAGCGGAATGGTCGGGGTGCATATGGGTTAAAAGGACAGTATCGATCTCTTTTGGGTCCACCCCTGCCGCAATTACGTTTGACAAAAGCTTTCCCGCAGTCGGCAACAGGTAATTACCTGAACCCGTTTCAACAAGAGCTGTTCGCCCTTTTGAACGGATAATGAAACCATTGACGAAAGTTCGGCGACCCTTTCTAAAGTTCGCCTTGAGCATTGCCATAGCGTCGTTTTCATCAATATTCCGCAAAACGCTTACATCACCATCCAGATAGCCATCTGAAACTGCAGTCACAATGATTTCGCCAATCTTGCGATGATATACGCCAGGAATTTGAGCAATCTGGGAATTGGACATGGATTTGGTTCCCTAAAGAGGCTGAATTAGACAAAAAGTTTATAAGATAAATTTTGAAAGATCAGTGTCCTTAGCAAGCTCTCCGACACGGTCTCTAACCATCTCACCATCTATTTTTATCGACTCACCCTTTCGGTCAGATGCATCAAAACTTATTTCCTCCAGCAATCTCTCCATAACAGTATGCAGACGCCGGGCACCAATATTTTCAACACTAGCATTTATTTCTGCTGTTAGGTCCGCAAGTGCTTCGATCGCATCGTCAGTAAAGTCTAGGGTCACACCTTCAGTTTCCATGAGTGCTTTGTATTGCACGAGTAAAGATGCTTCAGGCTCTCGTAAAATTCTTACGAAATCATCCCTTTCGAGAGCCTTTAATTCAACGCGGATAGGTAAACGCCCCTGAAGCTCAGGCAATAAATCCGAAGGCTTCGCCAGGTGGAAAGCGCCGGAGGCAATGAATAGAATATGATCAGTTTTTACGGTTCCATACTTAGTAGGCACCGTTGCTCCCTCTATGAGAGGCAGCAAATCTCGCTGAACACCCTCCCTTGAAACATCGGCACCGGAGCGGTTAGCCGCACTTGCAATTTTGTCGATTTCATCGAGAAAAACGATGCCATTCTCCTCAACAGCTTCAACAGCCTCGCGAGCAGCAGCATCTTCATCCACTAATGCTTCACTCTCTTCACGAACAAGAGCCTCATAACTCTCACCCACTGTCATGCGGCGCTTCTTGGTCGGCGCCTGAAACGCCTTACCAAAGATATCGTTTAGGTTCATCACTCCCATTTGAGCTCCCGGCATGCCAGGTATCTCAAAGCTCGGCATTTTTGGTCCTCCAGGACCATCTCGCAGTTCGATCTCTATTTCTCGATCATTCAACTCATTTTCGCGGAGCTTCTTTCGGAAAGTCTGTCTCGAAGACTCAGATGCTGCCTCACCCACCAATGCATCTATAACTCGTTCTTCCGCAGCGATCTCTGCTTTCGGAAGTAATGTCGCTCTCTGTTTTTCTCGGGCCGCATGAACTGCAATTTCAACAAGATCCCTCACGATAGACTCTACGTCACGGCCAACATATCCAACTTCCGTAAACTTCGTTGCTTCGACTTTTATAAAAGGCGCCTCGGCAAGCCGAGCAAGGCGCCGGGCAACCTCAGTTTTGCCGACACCTGTAGGCCCGATCATCAAAATATTTTTCGGCAGGACCTCATCTTTAAGGCTATCGGGCAATTGACGCCGACGCCAACGGTTACGCAATGCCACCGCAACAGCGCGCTTTGCATCTTTCTGTCCAATAATGTGACGATCAAGTTCTGATACGATTTCGCGGGGGGAAAAGCTGGTCATTATACTTCCGCGTCCATGGCTTCGATGACGATGTTGTTGTTAGTGTAAACGCAAATTTCTGATGCAATTTCAAGACTACGACGCGCAATCATTTCAGCATCCATTCCTTCAAGCGGTAAAAGTGCACGAGCAGCTGAAAGAGCATACCCGCCTCCTGACCCGATTCCTATTAGACCATCATCTGGCTCCAGCACATCACCCACGCCCGTCAAGGTGAGAGAAGTAGATGCGTCAGCAACCGCCATCATCGCTTCTAATCTTCGGAGATAACGGTCGGTGCGCCATTCCTTTGCCATTTCCACAGCAGCACGCGCCAGCTGGCCTGGATACTGTTCAAGTTTGGCTTCAAGTCTTTCAAAAAGAGCAAATGCATCAGCAGTGGCACCAGCAAAACCTGCAATAACTGTCCCACCTGCAAGTCTACGGACCTTTCTAGCGGTACCCTTGATAACAGTATGGCCTAAGCTCACCTGCCCATCCCCGGCGATGGCTACTCGGCCATTCTTTCTAACTGCGAGAATAGTGGTACCGTGCCAAAGTGAAGGGTCATTATCAGCCATTGTGAATCCGAACTTTATGTGTTGTCCTGCATGCATGTGGGATAAAGCAGGGTTAGGTCAAGCGCCTGTGGATAGGCCGGCCTTTGCTTCAGAGCAGATTCCGGGTCTATTGGTAATCTACTTTATCCAAAAACACCCTGACTATGAAGCAACCAATATTTCCAGAAATTCCTCGCGAACATGAAGGCGGAACTGGTGTTTGGCCCGCGCAACGCATTCGCCAAGTCGCTGAAGTTGGTCGAATTCGTGCAGAGACACCTTTCGATATCGATCAAATTCAACCAGCAAGTTTAGACCTTCGGCTGTCAGCCCAAGGCTACGAAGTGCCCGCCAGCTTCCTACCGGGCCGCGATTGGTCTATGGCGGATAAACTCAAATCTGTTGACGCTAAGCGCATCGATCTATCTGGGGGAGCAGAGCTTAAGACAGGATCAATCTACATAGTTCGTTTGCAAGAGACAGTAGACTTAAGACGGCGCGAGTCTGGTTTCGCAAATCCTAAAAGTTCGACGGGAAGATTAGATATTTTTGCGCGGCTCATTACCGATTTTGGTGTTCAATTTGATACCGTTGAAGAAGGTTACACTGGTCCACTTTGGTTAGAAATTGCTCCTAGGTCTTTTAACATAATAGTGCGGCCTGGCTCGAGACTAGCTCAGCTCCGCTTCCGAACCGGAACTCCCAGTATTGGTAGTCGAGCCGTTCGAGAGCTTAACGAAACTTATGGTGTAATTCTCCCAGAGGTTGGCGATGCCATTGTCAGGGATGGAGCAATTGCACTTTCCGTAGATGTTGTAGGCAACCTGGACACGGGAATTGTTGGTTACAAATCTCGAACTACTGATCAACCTATAGATGTTGATCAAAAAGGTGCCTACGAGCCATCTGATTTCTGGGAAACACTTTATCGGCCTGAAGGCAGGGGTCTAATTCTAGAAAGAGACCATTTTCATATTCTTGCAACAAAAGAAACCGTCGCCATTCCCGATGGTTGGGCTGCGGACATGTTTGCCTACGATACTCTAGTAGGGGAATTCAGGGTCCACTATGCGGGCTTTTTTGACCCTGGTTTCGGCTATCAGGGCAATAAGCGCATAGGTGCAAAAATAGTACTGGAAGTCCGCAGCCATGAGGTGCCCTTTATGGTTGATGACGGGCAGGTCGCCGGCTTTGTAGCAATTGAGCGCCTTACTAGCGCTACGGATCTCCTCTATGGCCAAGACGCGGGCTCCAACTACCAAAGTCAGGGCCTGAAGCTGTCAAAACAGTTCCGTCAGTAATTGCTAACCCGCCTTCTGCATTTCCCTCACACGTCCAAAAGCTGGCCGTCCCAAGCAAGCCGTAAGCCAACGTTCAATATTAGGAAACGCAGATAGATCTAACCTTGCAGTCTTTGCCCACGAGAGAACGCTGGCAACGTTTAGGTCGATTATTGAGAAGCGATCTCCCACAAGCCAATTCTTTTTTTCTAACTCTAGATTCAATACCTTAAATGGACGCTCCAGTATTGAAACTGCTTCGGCAACCTTATCGACGTCTTTCTCTCTACCCATGATACCCAGAGTATGGAACATAGCATCGAGCAAGGCCTTTTCAGCTTCCGTCATCACCCAAAGCGACCACTGCATTAAAGCTGCGCTTTCCACTGAATTCTTGGGTGCCAAGTCTCCTCCAGCCTTACTGGCAATATAAGAATTTATGGCCAAAGACTCGAACATTACGACCTCACCATCAACGAGGACTGGTATACGTCCATTAGGATTAACCTTCAGAAACTCTGGTGTCCCAGTGTCCTTGCGCATCACCGTTTTAACGTGTTGGTAAGGCAAACCAGTTTCTTCTAGCGCCCAAAGGCAGCGCGACGCGCGACTGGCAGCTATGCCGTAAAGAGTTATCGACATGGGAAGAGCTCCTCTGAAAGAAAATGGATGTACCACAAAACTCTAACCGTTAGACAATCCACAATCCATCCCATAGACGAGCAGCATCATAACTATAAGTTTAACTCATGACGCTACATCTCCGAAAACTCTCTGTAGGCACAGATAGCATCGATAATCTTGCTACAATCCAGGCAATGCGCCGCTCCCAGCGCAAGGAACGCGGTGAGCCAGCTATCAGCCGTCATGTGACACGCATGTGGCCAAAGCGAGCCAATGAACTGCTTGCCAATAGTGGAAGCATGTTCTGGGTGATCAAGGGCGTTATGCAAGCTCGCCAAATTATTTTGGACTTTGAAGAAGTGTATGGTGAAGACGGGATACGACGGTGTGGCATTTTACTGGCACCAGAATTGATCCCAGTCGTCCCGCGCGCCACTCGGCCATTCCAAGGCTGGAGATATCTTGACGCCAAAGATGCCCCAGAAGATCTTCACGAACTCTCAGGTGAAATCGACCCAGCGATGCCAGCCTCGATGCTAGCTGAATTGAAAGAATTAGGGCTAGTATGAGAGGGGCTTGCGCTGGATCACCATGACTTCGATTATGGTGAAACATTTTTGTTTGGTTTCGCTATGTCTCACCCTGGTTCCTTAGAGTTTTTCAGGCTTAGCAGTTCTAATGACTGATGCAGGCCATAAACGATTGTTAGGAGTATGGCTGCTCGGCCTAGGCGAGACAGTTATCTGGGCCTACATCTTCTACATCTTTGCTGGCCTTCTACTGACCTGGGAGGAAACGCTTGGTTGGCAAAAGGCAGATTTAACACTAGGACTAACCGTAGCAATATTGATCGCCGCTTTAGTTTCACCCTGGGCTGGCCGTCGGATTGATGAAGGGCTAGGTCGCTGGGTCCTTGGAGGCGGAGCTTTTCTTGGCTGCCTGGCCTTAGCTGGGCTTTCTTTCGTAAATGACCCTTGGACATTCCTTGCCGTTTGGGCTGTAATCGGAGCCGCACAAGGTTGCTGCCTCTATGAGCCATGTTTCTCTGTGGTCACTCGGGCGTTTGGTGAAAAAGCCAGGCCAGCAATTACCAAAATCACCTTGATAGCCGGCTTAGCGTCCACATTATGCTTCTTAACTACGGCCTGGATGCTTAAGCAAACCGACTGGCGGACTGGTCTGTTAGTCTTTGCCATCATTGCCGCCATTGTTGCTGTGCCATCCCTTTTTTATGGCACGGCCTTGGTGGAACAGGATAAGCCAAGAAATAGACCCAGTAACGAAGTCAAGGCGTTGAATACGGCTGCTGTCCAAATAGCAATCCGCCGGCCACAGTTCTGGATGTTGGCTATCGCATTTCCCTTTATGGCGCTGAACCACGGCATCCTACTCAACCACATCATGCCTATCCTAACAGAGCGTCAAATAACAAGAGAGACAGCAATCCTTGTCGCCTCGACTATTGGACCGATGCAAGTTTTTGGTCGGGTTATGTTGATGTTGTTCGAGAAGCGCGTGCAATCACTAACCATGTCAGGCTCAGCATTTTTAATCGTGATGATAGCTTCTGTGGTGCTGTTAACAGCTGGCGGAGAACCTGAGTTAGCCTTCCTATTCGCAGTATTGCAGGGCGGCGCATACGGTCTCACCAGCATATTAAAACCGGCGCTGACAGCTGAATTTCTTGGGCGTGACAATTTTGGATCAATAGCTGGTTGGCTAGCATTGCCATATTTGGCTGCATTTGCATTTGCACCCCACCTGGGCGCTCTGATTTGGGAGTTAGGGGGTTACGGGGTAGTCATTTCAGCAACTGCGGCGCTGGCAGCCTTGGGAGTTATATCTATCTGCGCGCTCGCCATGGTAGGGCGTGCCCAGCGCGGCAAATCTGTATGATTAAAGATATTCGTATTGCCATCATGGGGGGCTTGCTATGGCAAATGCGCTTTCACGCCTGGGAATATAGGCCTCAATACTTTTAAGCAAAAAAGGTTTTCCAGAACCGTTAAAGCACAAGCCGTCTCTTAGGCTAACACCTGGATGAGGGCCAAAACCGATCCAGCATGGTGCTACGGCTATGACCCTTGGACCGAGGAGCTATAGTGCCGTTACGATCTCTTCCCATTCATCACTCAAAGAGCCCGAACGTTCCACCTTTCCAGCACGACGATACCAATAGCTAGCATTAGCAAGGTCGCCCTCAATACGATGCAAGTGGGCATGGACCCAGGCGGCATCCTTGCCGTCTTCTGCTTGAACAATCTCATGTGCCACATTCCATTGGTTCTTAGCAGCGAACCAAAGAGCACAAAGCAGCGGCGAAAGATTTTCTGGTGGCGCATCTTCTTCCACGGAGAGGCGAAGAATTTCTGGCGTCATTGGCCGAGAAAATCCGCACTCCAACGGTCATAATCAGCCGATCGCGTAGCAACTTTTACAGTTTCGGCCGATGGCAAGCCAGTTAAGTCTTTTGGTGAGGTTCCATCACGTAGAGCCTGCATAGTGGCTCTTACCGCCTCTATGCCCGCCATGATGGGCTGATGACCTTGAAGAGCAATTCGTACGCGCCGACTAGCGAGGTATTCTTTGTCCGAAAGTTCAGGCGTCGCCCCCCCCAGCATTATTGGTAATGTCGTAGCAGCAGACAACGCATCTAATTCTGCCCGCGTCTTTACCCCAACAAAAAAGAGTATATCGACATCACAAGCCTCGTAGGCTTTTGCTCGCCGCAAACATTCCTCCAGCCCAGAAATTTGGATCGCACTTGTGCGCCCGGCCACGACTAACTTTGGATCTTGCTTGGCGGCCATCGCAGCTTTCATCTTTCCAACTCCCTCTTCGATGGAAAGAAGGCGCTGTTTAGTCTCACCAAACGGTTGGGGTAGCTCCGTATCTTCAATCGACATTCCGGAAACGCCGGCAGTCTCGAGTTCTTGTACGGTCCGCATAACACTTAATGCATTGCCATAACCGTGATCTGCATCAACCATTAATGGAATGTCTGCTGCCCGGTTAATACGAAGCGCCTGGTCTGCAAATTCTGTTAGGGTTAGTACAATCAAATCAGGGGCACCTAAGACAGTCAGTGATCCCGTAGATCCAGCCAGCATCCCTATCTCAAATCCAATTGACTGCGCAATTCGAGCTGACATTGGGTCAAAAACAGATGCTGGATGAACACATGCTTGACCTTCGATTACTTGCCGGAAGGCTTTCCGGCGTTCTGACCAGTCAGTCATGCGATAGACACCTTTGGCGCCACATCCAATCTAGCAACAATTCCCTCAAGTTTGGGGTCAGCTGCTGGATAATATTCAAGCACCTTAGGATCATGGCCAGGCACAACGTGATCAATACTATCACCTAGCCGGATTAGCTTTCCCCAACTCTCCATCATCTCTGCCATGTTTACCATTATGGGGAATGGCTTTTTGTCCTTGAAATTCATGTAAAGGTGCGTTGCGTCTGAAGCAACCATGACCCAACCACGGCGAGTTTTTACTCTAACTGACTGAAGACCTGCAGCATGACCAGCACAGAGATGTAAACTTATGCCCGGAGCAATTTCTTGATCGCCATTATGAAAGTCTACTTGCTCGGCATAAACCTTACGAACCATCTCACATACGTCGTCAACATGATACGGAAGCCGCAGGGGTGCGTGGCACATACACCGCCCCGTAGCCATCGCCATTTCACTGTCCTGTAAATGCAGCCGAGCATTGCCAAAATCTGTAAATGTTCCAGCGTGATCATAATGGAGGTGAGTTATGATAACCTGCTCAACTTTCCCTGCATCAATTCCAATCAGGTCAAGTCCTTCCCTCGGCAAACGATCTAATTTCCGTCCTCGCGCGGCTGCTACTTCGTAGTTAAAACCCGTATCAATAACAAACGTCCGTTCATTGTTCGTAGCCACCCAGATGAAATAAGCCAAATTCTGACTGGTATCGTGAGGATCTCCACCTATGTAATTTTCACTCATAGGTCGGTTTTCAGTTTCGCCATATTTTATGGCGTATAACTCATAGACGTCGTTCATTGATCAAGTCCTTTCGAGTAAAATTCTATGCGTCGAGGAATGCCGGAATGCGAGTAGCGCACAGGTTCGGGGTCTGTACATGCATAAAGTGGCCTGTATCCAACTCCTCATACTGAGATCCCGGAATAGCATCTGCAATTTCTTTAACAGCTTGAGGGGTCCTCAAGGGGTCATGAGTACCCGAGAGGATAAGAGTTTGCGCCTTAATTTTCCCAAGATTTGGAGTTTCGTCCATATTAGCTAGCATCCTGTTATGGGCTGCAAAGCTTGCCGGGTCTTGGGATATCCATTTTTTACGGTACCAAGCGTACAATTCTGGGTCTGTTCGCAGAGGTTCAGCAAAAGAAACAGCATGACTAGATTCGCAATAAGGCCGCATACCCTCTTTTTCTACGCCTGCAGCCCGTTGCAACATGCGGTCTCTAGCACCTGCTCCACCGATTGCAGAGCTAGTAGAAATCATCCGACGCACTAACTCCGGATAGCGAATTGCAAGCCCAATAGCTACGCCCCCGCCTAACGCGATCCCGAGTACATCAATAGGTCCCCTATCACCAAAACCTGTTTCCTTCACAACTTTCATGATGTCTGCACACATAATATCGATGTCGAATGGTCCGCGAATTTTTTCAGACATCCCTGCACCACGCCAATCCATGCGCAGTGCAGGTCGATTATTCACCAAGCCCGCTGCAATTGCGGGATCCCAACTCATCATGTCACCGCCCAGCTCATGGATCAGCAGTAACGGATGGCCTGAACCACCCCCAACCCTTTCGGTTCGAAAAACTGCTCCATTAGCCTCCACATACTCCATCACGCCGCGTTCCCCCTTAGAATTTTTGTAAAATAAGTATATGCCTGTAAAAGTATCTTGCGCGAAGAGGGTAATGGCATGAAAGATCGCCAAAGTATCGGCTTATTCGACTACGTGGTCATAGGTGCTGGGACCGCTGGATGTTTACTTGCCAACCGTCTCTCGGCAAATCCAGAAAACCGTGTTTTGCTTCTTGAAGCAGGCGGAAAAGATAACTGGCATTGGATACATATTCCGGTCGGCTACCTGTACACCATGATGAATCCGCGCACGGATTGGTGTTTCAAAACTGTGGCAGAGGAAGGTCTCAATGGCCGCGTGCTTGACTACCCACGAGGGAAGGTTTTGGGAGGGTGCTCATCAATCAACGGTATGATTTATATGCGGGGTCAGGCTCGGGACTATGATGGCTGGCGTCAGCTTGGCGCCGTGGGCTGGGCCTGGGACGATGTACTTCCTTATTTTCGGCGAACAGAGGATTTTAAAGGTGGTGCTGATGACCTGCACGGAGCAGGAGGGGAATGGAGGGTAGAGGAACCCCGACTCTCATGGGAAATACTAGACGCTTTCCGCGAAGCTGCTGTGCAGGCAGGAATACCTGCGGTCGAAGATTTCAACCGCGGCAACAATGAGGGCGTTGGTTATTTTCATGTGAATCAGCGTCGTGGTGTAAGATGGAACGCATCTAAAGCATTCCTGAAACCTATTGCTAGCAGGCAAAACCTAGTTGTCGCTACCAATGCCCAGGTCGAGAAACTAGAAATCAAAGAAGCAAGAACTACTGCTGTTCTTTTTAACCAAGATGGAGTTTCAAAGCAGGCGAATGTTGCAGGGGAAGTTGTTTTAGCAGCGGGCTCCATAGGAACACCCCACATCCTTCAACTTTCTGGAATAGGACCTGGCGAGTGGCTGCAAAAAATCGGTGTCAGTTTGGTATCAGATGTCGATGGCTTGGGCCGAAACCTGCAGGACCATTTGCAAGTACGACTTGCATACAAAGTAAGTGGCGTAAAAACACTTAATGAACAGGCTAACTCCATTTTGGGAAAGGTGGGAATGGGCCTAGATTACGCCCTCTTTCGGCGCGGACCCCTTACTATGGCCCCAAGCCAACTTGGTTGCTTTGCCAAATCTGACCCATCTCGTGAGACGCCAAACCTGCAATATCACGTGCAGCCTCTAAGCCTTGAAAAATTTGGAGAACCACTACATCCATTTCCTGCATTCACAGCCTCGGTTTGCAACCTTCGCCCTGAGAGCCGTGGTGAAGTAAGAGCTGCCTCCTCTGATTTCAGAGAGGCCCCAGAAATCCACCCAAACTACCTTTCTGACCCAGCTGATCGCATTGTGGCAGCCCAAGCCGTTCGTCTGACGAGGCACATCGCCAGTCAGCCAGCAATGCTACGTTACCAACCTGAAGAGTTTAAGCCTGGACCACACATTGATGGTGATGAGGAATTGGCGCGCGCTGCAGGCGATATTGCCACTACAATATTTCATCCCGTTGGGACTGCCCGTATGGGAGAGGATTCCGATGCTCCAGTAGACTCGAGACTACGCCTTAAAGCATTGGCTAATATTCGTATTGCAGATGCTTCAGTGATGCCAAGAATAACCTCAGGCAACACAAACTCTCCTACCTTAATGATAGCAGAAAAGGGTGCTGAAATGATTCTCACTGATAGCAAATCAGGCATTACAGCTTAAATTTTTTCTGGAGAGGGAGCTAATAAGGATCTCTCCAAGCAGATGACAAATTCTGACCAAGCCGATATTTAAGATAGGCAAAAATCACAGAGATCCTCCCGCAGCCTGCCATTACTTCTCGATGCTAAAGCGGCTGCAGGAAACTTTGTTGGTATATAATAAAAAAACAGTTCCATAAGTGAGAGAGCAAGCATGTTTTCCAAGATCCTAATCGCAAATCGTGGCGAAATTGCGTGTCGCGTAATTAAAACGGCAAAGCGTATGGGCGTGGAAACAGTAGCGATTTTTTCAGATGCAGATATCGATAGTCCCCACGTGTTGCAGGCTGATGAAGCGGTTCATATCGGGCCACCAGCTGCAGCAGAAAGCTATCTCCTCGCAGACAAAATAATTCAGGCCGCAAAGGATACAGGAGCAGAAGCCATTCATCCCGGCTTCGGATTTCTTTCTGAGAATGCAAATTTTGCCCGCTCGGTTGCAGAGGCAGGATTAGTATTCATCGGACCACCACCCAATGCCATCGATGCAATGGGCGATAAAATCGAATCAAAACGACTCGCCAAAGAAGCGGGTGTATCAACCGTACCCGGATCCGCAGACGCAATTTCCGATCCCGATGAAGCAGTGAAAATAGCCAATGAAATTGGCTACCCAGTAATGCTAAAGGCATCAGCTGGTGGTGGTGGCAAAGGGATGCGAATTGCATTTAACGATGAAGAAACACGTGATGGGCTCGTGCGCGCCGCCTCAGAAGCAAAATCGAGTTTTGGTGATGACCGCGTCTTCATTGAAAAATTTGTAGTAGAACCAAGACACATCGAAATTCAGGTGCTGGCTGACAGCCACGGTAACGTTGTCCATCTCTTCGAGCGTGAGTGCTCTATCCAGCGGCGTCATCAGAAAGTTGTTGAAGAAGCCCCTAGCCCGTTTTTGGATGAAGCAACCCGGAATAAAATGGGTGCTCAAGCTGTATCACTAGCGAAAGCCGTAGGCTACCAATCTGCAGGTACGGTTGAATTTATTGTTGGTCCCAACCGTGATTTCTATTTTCTGGAAATGAACACTCGACTGCAGGTGGAGCACCCAGTAACTGAAATGATTACGGGGCTGGATCTCGTTGAACAGATGCTCCGTGTTGCCAATGGCGAGAACCTATCCTTCGGTCAGGAAGACCTTAAAATTAACGGCTGGTCACTTGAGTGTCGGTTGTATGCCGAAGACCCCACGCGCAATTTTGCGCCATCGATTGGACGCCTTACCCGCTATCGTCCGCCTGCAGAGACAAATTATGTGCGTGTAGATACCGGTGTCGCCGAGGGCGGTGAAGTATCGATGTTCTATGATCCTATGCTGGCGAAGTTGGTTACGCATGGTGCCAATCGCACAGAGGCCATAGATCGTATGAGTCTCGCACTAGACAAATTCCAGGTCAGGGGAATTCGTCACAATCTTACTTTTCTATCAGCAGTGGTTGACCACAATCGATTTCGGGAGGGCCAAATTTCTACAGCCTTCATTGATGAAGAATTCAGTGATGGTTTTGTAGAGACGGAACTTGTTCCAACGCGCATGGATGTTCTCTCATCAGTTTCTGCTGCGCGCCATGCGACCCAAATTCGAAGAGAGAGAGAGATCTCTCATGAATTAGAGTTTACCGTCTGTATTGGAGACGAGAGAAGAGATGTAAATGTTAGCCTGGAAGCAGACGGGGCTATCGTAAAGTTGGCTGAGCGTTCGATAAGGCTTGAGGGCAATCTTGATCCAGCATCTCTAATTTTTGATGGAAAAATTGACGGCACCCTTGTCGCCGTTCAAATCGATCGTGACGGTGCGGGATACAGCCTAACCCATCGCGGAACAGAGTCGAGGGCGCTTGTTCTGTCTCCTGGTGTAGCAGCACTTTACAACCTCATGCCCGAGAAGCAGGAACCGGACACTTCGAACCTCTTACTGTCACCTATGCCGGGGCTACTCAAGACAGTGCTTGTTTCTGAAGGCGATACTGTCGAACCTGGTCAGGCTCTCGCGATCGTTGAAGCTATGAAAATGGAAAACGTGCTTCGAGCCGAGAAGTCATCCACGGTTTCTAGTGTGTTAGTGGAAGCAGGTGTTAGCCTCGCTGCCGACGAAACCATCATGACGTTTGAGTAATACTTGGCAAAGCAGGACCCAAGTAATTAGGGGAGGCAAATGGCTGACGTAATAGATGATGTTACCCTGGACCTCTTTGCCTGGGACGATATTCCACCAACTCAGTATGGAAATCATACTGGTACTTTTGCTGGTGCCAGCCAACTTGGCTTACTAACAGTAAGAACGCGCGATGGTGTCGACGGGCATGCCTTTCTTGGCTCAGCTAACCGTGGTGCCCAGATGGATGGGGAAAGCCTGATCCATTATTTGAAGCCTGTCCTGATGGGTCAAAACCCACTAGACCGAGAGCTCATTTACAAAAAACTATATCGTAAAAATCGTACGACTACTCTCCGTGCAATTGGAGCATGTGACATTGCACTTTGGGACATAGCAGGCAAAATTGCTGGGCTGCCCATCGCTAAGCTTATTGGCCAGTTCAGAGATAAAATCCCTGCTTATGCATCTTCTGCCGTTCTAGACACTCCAGAAGCGTATGCTGAAGAAGCACTGACATTTATGGAGGATGGCTGGGCCGCCTACAAAATCCACCCTCCCACTGACCCCGATCTGGACATCAAGGTTTGCAATGCGGTTAGACGCTCTGTGGGCGATGATTATCGCTTAATGTTGGATAGCACTTGGGCCTATGACTATCCAGCGGCGCTTAAGGTTGGCCGTGTTATCGAAGACTTAAACTTCCACTGGTTTGAAGATCCTCTCGACGAGGAAGATTTATTAAATTATCCAAAACTTCGCCAAAAACTCTCCATTCCTTTGATGGCAACTGAGTACTCGCCTGGCGGACTCTATTCGTATGCTCCTTGGTTGATAATGCAGGCGACGGACTATTTAAGAGGTGATGTGGCTGTGAAAGGAGGGCTTACTGGCTGCTTAAAAGCAGCCCACCTCGCCGAGGCTTTTAAAATGAATTACGAAATCCACCATGGAGGTAATTCTCTGAACAATGTAGCAAACCTTCATCTTGCAATGGCCATCCCCAACACGTCTTTCTTTGAGGTACTCTTACCTGCTGGTGCTCAAAAATATGGCCTCAACCCTGACATAGAGATCGTAGATGGGCACGTTCATGCTATCGAACGTCCTGGGCTAGGCGCCGATATCGACTTCGACATGATCCGTTCAAAAACTAAAATGCGGCTTGCTTGAGCGTAAATCCTAGAGGTTTGAAATTGTCCATTCTGCAATTTCGTCTGACGTGGCCCTCCAAATACCAGGCATGTCCTCGGTGACAGAAATTGCCTCTTCTAGATATTTAATGCGAAAAGCCTGTCCAAAAATCCATGGATGGACGCCAAAACCAAACATCTGACCGCCTTCATTGTAGAGATGATTAAAGGCGCTTCGGAATATTTCAGGATATCTCCAGGGGTCCACATGCCGTACAGCGAAAAGTTCAGCATCATCCCATTCTGTCTGATTAGGAATAGAAATGAGGGGAGTATCACCCTTTCCTGATACATCCATAGGGTATGGAATATCATCGTTCGGCCAATCTATAACGTGAGTTAACCCTAACTCTTTGAGTATCCTCGGGGTCCTATCGCTCTCTCCCATATCTTGACCAGCCCAGCCTTTGACTGAACGACCAGAAATCCTCTCAAGGGTATCAATACTATGCTGGATGTGTGTTTTTTCTTCTTGTTCGCTCATGCTTTGAGAAATCATCTGACGAGCGGAAACACCCCTAGCTACCAAACCGTGGCCGCCCTTGAGAGCACGTTCTACTAGGTAGGGATAACTTTCAGCTACTGAAGAGTTGAAGGTAATTGTTGCCTTAACCCCATACCTCTCCAGAATTTCCAACACACGAAAATACCCAACACGCAATCCATGTAATCGCCTAGTGTGATTTTGATAATCAGGGTCGTAAGACCCTAGCGCTCCACCAAATCGTGGATCGGCAATTGCTCCACGTGGAGGGTCAATTTCGAAATTTTCCAGGTGCACAAAGCAGGCAAGTGCAATTCTAGCGCCTCCTGGCCATTGTAATGATTTCCGTCCATTAAGCGTGCTCCAAGGATACAGTTTATGGTCGTAGCCAGGGCCATCCCGGTAGCGCTTTGTTTGCTCGCTCATATTCTTCTCCTGAGAAACCATGTTGCTCCCCTCACAAATTTTTTGCGAGGCCTTTTTTTAGCTGTTGATAATCCAATGCACTATCGCGTTGACGGCAGCTCGATCGCCTGTATTCTGCGATTTATTAGAAACACCTGGTTTTGTTCACTCCAGCAATGGGAATGGACTCAGAATAGGGGAGCAGCAAGTGAATAAAAATGAACTCGTCGCCGCAGTAGCGGAAGAAGCTGGTATCACTAAAGCCGATGCCGGAAATGCCATTGATGCCGTATTCAATGCCATCGAGGGCGCCCTTAAAAAGGGCGATGATGTGCGCATTGTTGGTTTCGGTACATTCGCCGTAGCAAGCCGTGCGGCAACAACTGGTCGCAACCCACGCACCGGCGAAACCATCCAAATCAAAGCGTCAAAGCAGCCTAAGTTCAAGGCAGGTAAAGGCCTTAAAGACGCTTTAAATTAATTTTTTAGTTGTTAGGCGGCTTACACTTGTGTATGCCGCCTAACACTAAAAGGTTATAGCGCATCGGGCGATTAGCTCAGTTGGTAGAGCGCCTCGTTTACACCGAGGATGTCGGCAGTTCGAGTCTGTCATCGCCCACCATCGCCGCTCTAGAGCGGCGTTTTTTTTAACTACAGAAGCTAGGTGACCTTGATGATCGACCCAGGAGCAAAAGTTCTAGCGGGCAAAACTGCTGTAATTACAGGCGCTGGAAAAAATATTGGTCAGCGAATAGCGGAACATCTAGCAGCTGTTGGCGCCAATATTGTTGTAAATGGACGCTTTGATCAGGCTGCAGTAGATGAAACAGCCGCGATGCTTGAGCAAACCTACGGCATCCAAGCTTTGCCTTTCCTAGCCGATGTCACCGATCGCGCTGCCGTTGATGCTATGGTTGAAGCTACAATGGAAAAATTTGGTCGCATAGATATTGCAGTATCAAATGCAGCCCATCGTAAACAGACACCATTCCTTGATATGCCCTTTGATGAATGGAAAGGCGTAATCAGCGTTGCGCTTGATGGTGCTTTTAATGTTTGCCAATCCTGTGCAAAGCATATGGTGGCAAATGGCGAAGGTGGCGCAATAGTTACACTCAGTGGCATTTCTAATCGCGTGGGAACGCTAAATCGAATCCATGTGAACGCGGCCAAGGCTGGATTGGAAGGTTTTACAAGGGGTCTAGCCCGAGAAATGGCTCCGCATGGAATTAATGTAAACGCTGTCGCACCAGGGATGATCGATACAACCCGCGGTGCATCAGCTGGCGCTCGCCCAGGAATGAATGATCGTGGCATTCCCCTGAATAGAATGGGAACAGTTGATGAGATTGCCGGCATGGTTCGACTGTTATGTACGCCAGAGGGAGCCTACACCACCGGGCAAACAATCCATATAAATGGCGGGGTGTACTTAACCTAATTGAAGGGTACCTATTGACGAAAACGATGGTGGTCCGTATTAACCGCCGTCTCCAGAGGGTTTAAAAAAATAGACCTCTCAAGGGGGTGTAGCTCAGTTGGTTAGAGCGCTGGCCTGTCACGCCAGAGGTCGCGGGTTCGAGCCCCGTCACTCCCGCCACTTCCACCCAATCATAAATATTGTTTGGTTTTGAGGAGCGTTAATTTGCACTTAGCGGTGCGTAAAAAATTCTCTGCTCCTCGCCCTAGGGATTTTTAATCTCTGCAACACCCTTTATGGAATAAAGTAAGTTGGTTTTTTTTGCGAGTGCAAGGAGCATAGCAAATGAGAGTAGGGGTTATTGGTGCAGGTGGGCGCATGGGCAGGCTAATCGTAAAACTCTGCCATGAAGCAAAGAATATGGAAGTCGTAGCGGCCTCTGAAGTGCCTGGTTCAGAACTCATTGGACAAGATGCGGGTGAACTTGCAGGGATCGGATCTATCGGAGTAACCGTTGAAGGGGATGCAGAAACCGTCATTCAAACAGTGGACGTTGCAATCGAATTCTCCATCCCAACCGCTACTGCCCAACATGCTAAATTAGCGGCAAAGCATAATACCGCCTACGTCACAGGAACTACTGGCTTAGATGCCAATCAAGAGGCTGAGCTTGCTTCAGCCGGCAAAAAAATTCCTATTGTCTACGCTCCAAACATGAGCGTTGTTGTGAATGTATTTATGAATCTCGTTGAACGTGTGGCTAGCATTCTAGACCCTGAGTACGACATCGAGATTATGGAAATGCATCACAAACATAAAATTGACGCTCCATCAGGTACAGCTGTTGGCCTCGGCAAGGCAGCAGCTAGAGGCAGGGGTGTTAACTTAGATGATGTAGCAATTTGGTCACGAGAGGGTGAGACAGGAGAAAGACCTGATGGGGCGATTGGGTTCGCAACCCTGAGAGGAGCGGATGTGGTCGGCGAGCATACCGTTATGTTCGCAGGCGCAGGTGAACGTCTAGAATTGGTTCATAGATGCACAGACCGCTCGCTCTTCGTGCGGGGGGCTGTCCGTTCTGCTAGTTGGATACACGGCAAGCCCGCAGGGCTATACACAATGAATGATGTCTTGGGTCTATGATCAGCCTAAGAGATGCGTACCGATTTTCATTAAAAATAGCCCTTTAGGCTATCTAAATCAGCCAAGCTAACAGAATTGTTAAAGCTTATTTTATAGGAACCTCATGATGACGGTTATTACTGCAGAATTACTTTCTAATCTTGCGGCGCTCGATACACCGACAGTGTGTAATGCTCTGGAAGAAATTGATAACAAATTTCGAGATCGAGGATTTACAACGGAACCTTTAGTCTGTCCGTTCCCTAATCTTAAACCTATAGTAGGGGTTGCTCGAACAGGCATGATCAGGTCGGTTCGTCCAAATAAATCTATCGGAGCCGATAAGCGGGTCTCTTACTACGAGTACGTATCCAAAGGCGAGCTGCCAAGAATTGCTATCTTGCAAGATTTAGACGGCCCGAATGCAGGCCACGGAGCTTTCTGGGGCGAGGTGAATTCAAATGTGCACAAAGCCTTAGGTGCTATAGGCGTCGTCACCGACGGATGTATTCGAGATATCCCAGACTGGGCAGAAGGTTTCCAGGCTCTCGCCGGTTCAATTAAACCGAGCCACGCGCACGTTCATATGCTCGACTTTGGTTGCCAAGTTACAGTTTCCGGTATGGTCGTCGAGCATGATGATCTCATCCATGCTGACCAACACGGCGCTGTCGTAGTGCCAAAAGAAGTGGCGGGAGAAGTTGTAGCTGCAGCTGGACGAGTGGCAGCTAAAGAAAAAATAATTCTAGATTTGTGTAAGTCCCAAGAATTCAGCTTTGAAAAATTAAAAAATGCCATGCTGGGCCCTAAGGACATTCACTGATGCCTGTTTCTCAAAAAACTTGGGGTAACAAACGCTTTATTGCTGCGATTGCCGCCATGGTATTACTTATTGTTGCCTCCAATATTTTGGTTCAACATCCAATTAATGAATGGCTAACCTGGGGCGCACTGACTTACCCAATTACATTTTTAGTAACTGATCTTATAAATCGTGCGGACGGACCAAAAGTAGCTCGCCGAGTTGTGTATGTTGGCTTCGGCGTTGCGGCAGTTGTCTCAATTATTCTTGCAGGTCCACGAATAGCCTTGGCTTCGGTGACAGCTTTTATGGCTGCTCAGCTTTTGGATGTTAAAATCTTTGACCAACTCAGGGTTGGTTCGTGGTGGCGAGCTCCTTTGGTGTCAACCACCGCGGCTTCTGCCCTTGATACTGCGCTATTTTTCAGCTTGGCTTTCTATGGCACCTCGGTTCCATGGACTACTCTTCTGGTTGGGGATTTTCTTGTCAAAGTTGTTATAGCCTTAGCCATGCTTGGGCCATTCCGGTTATTAATGACACCAAGTGCTGCTAAAGGGTAAGGAGGCCGGCTTCAGATGACAGGTGTTATCGCCAAGACCATTTAAACGCCGTCGCATTCACAAATTTTATATCCATGCCTAAAGGTTATACCCATCCAAAATTCATAGCCCCACCTGCTCCTAAGTCCGGAAAAGATAGCACCAAGGTTGCTATCGTCGGAGCGGGGCCTGTGGGTTTGACTGTCGCGATTGACCTCGCTCAACGTGGCATTAGCGTAACATTGCTAGATGATGATGATACTACAAGCCACGGATCTCGGCTTATTTGCATGTCCAAACGAACATTGGAAATTTTTGACCGGATAGGCATTGGCAAACTGTTAGAAGAAAAAGGCGTGATCTGGAATAAAGGGCGCCTATTCTTCCAAGATGACGAAATCTACAATTTTGATCTTTTGCCAGAACCGGGCCATGCCTGGCCTGCATTTATCAATATACAACAGTATTACGTAGAAGATTTTTTAGTCCAAAAGGCTGAGACCACACCTGGGATAGAGCTGCGGTGGAAACATGCAGTGGTAGGGCTAGAGGTTCATGATGAGGGGGCAAGCCTCGGTATCGAAACCCCTGATGGAGCCTATAAGCTTGATGCTAGTTATGTGATTGCGTGTGACGGAGCTCATTCAACCATACGAAAGGCCTTAAACTTACCTTTCGTTGGACGGGCATTTGATGACCGTTTTCTCATCACAGATGTTTTTATGAAAGCTAATTTTCCCTCGGAAAGGTGGTTTTGGTTCGAGCCCCCATTTCATGATGGCCAATCAGCTCTTCTGCATAAACAGCCTGATGGGGTTTGGCGAATTGACCTTCAGATCGCGGCCAACGCTGATCCAGAAGAAGAGATTAAAGAGGACAAAGTCCGAGGTCGTATAGAACGTATGCTTGGTTCTGATATTCCCTTCGAAATTGAGTGGATAAGCCTTTACTCGTTTAGATGCCGTCGGCTCGAAAAATTTAGACATAACAACATCTTTTTTGCTGGCGATAGTGCCCACCAAGTTTCACCGTTTGGCGCACGTGGGGGCAACGGTGGGGTACAAGACGCCGATAATCTTGCCTGGAAGTTAGCTAAAGTTATCAAAGGAGAGGCGCCAGATAATTTACTAGACAGCTATGAAGCAGAACGAATTCCCGCAGCGGATGAAAACATCAAAAACTCAAGTCGCTCAACTGATTTTATGACTCCAAAATCTGCCGCAGTTAAAGATCTTCGAGATGCAGTATTAGCTTTAGCTCGGCAAGAACCTTTCGCCAGAAGAATGGTGAATAGTGGCCGTCTTTCTGTGCCTGCACGCTATGAAAGTTCGCCTCTCATCACCTGTGATGCCAGCACATTTAATAGAGGTTTGCTGCCGGGTTCTGCCGCAGTTGATGCTCCTATTTTAATTGATGGTAAGGAGGATTGGCTTCTTAAACAGATAGGTCAAAATTTTACGATAATGATATGGGGTCCTACTCCTCCTAATATTCCTACTGACATACTTGTAATACAGATTGGTCCAGAAAATGACCCAAGTGGTCTAATCAAAGAACGTTATAATATGCGGGAAGGAACAACTTATCTTTTCCGGCCCGACCAGCATATCGCGGCACGAACACATCAGTTTAATCAAGAATGGCTTACCGCTGCACTAGCACGATCTGCAGGGAGACACTAATGGCACAGTACCCAAAAGAGATCCGTGTTTCGCAGCCGGATGATCTCTTTGAAGCTTTAGTCGACGCTCATGAAAATCTCACCGATGCAGAAAGCCGCCAAATGAACAGTAGGCTGATATTACTTCTCGCAAACCTTGTTGGCGACTTGGATCAAGTTTTAGCCGCCATTAACAAAGCTCGAAGCAGCATCACTGCTGAGCAAAAATAATAACATAAGCATCTACGCAAAAGGCTAATTAAACCTTACGCTTTTTGACATTCAACAATTGTCTAGGGTTAATCTCTTTTTAGCGCTAGAAGCTCTGGAAGATCTGTAATCGTATTGATGCTTGGCAAGTCAGGGCGTGCAGTTGAAACGCCCCCGTAACCATACGAAGCCACTATCACGTTCACCCCGGCCGCCTCTGCTGCGGCCACATCCTGCAAACCATCTCCAACCATCAGAGCCTGCGACGGCGCAACATTATTGAAAAGTTTCAGAGTCTCAAGAACGTGGGCAGGGTCAGGTTTGCGCAATGGCGCTGCATCTCCACCCACGCACCCGACTAGAAAAGGAGCAAGCCCCAGCATTGATAGCAAACGCCACGCGGCATCTTGAGGTTTGTTTGTACAAACTGCCAACTCTAAACCAGCTGAAACTAATTCTTCACAAACCTCAATTGCACCTGGGAAGATCTCTCCGCCTGGCCCATCTTCAGCATAAATTCTCAAAAACTCATTAGCCTCAGCCTGTTCGGCTACTAGGTCAGGCTCTAGGCCACTGTCTCTGCGGGCACATTTGATCAGTGCTGCTGGACCATCGCCAATATATCCCCTGATAGCCACCTGAGGTATTGGCGCCCGCTGCATGTCGGCCCAAAGACGATTGAGCGCTCGGCCAATAGCAGGGGCGCTATCAGTTAGCGTCCCATCAAGATCAAATATAAGTGCACGCGGCTTATTCATCGTTCGTTTTTCCACTGATGTTAAGAACACACAGCTCGGCGCGTCTTTGAAGTTTCTCAGCTTTGGTTACATTGATTTTTAAATAATTTGGGAAAATTACATGCGAGTGATAATTAACACATGATTTCTTAGATAAGACCTCTAGCAACACTTTGTTTGAAAGTCTGGATCTCATCTTGAACCAACAAATAAATTCATCAAAAAAATCACTTGGCGCTATTGTGCTTGCGGCTGGCCAGGGCACAAGAATGAAGTCCAGCCTGCCCAAAGTCTTACACCAAATAGGCGGCAAGCCTATGATTAATCATGTTCTAAATTTGATAAACGGCCTTAATGCTGAACGAATATGCGTTGTCGTAGCTCCCAATCACAAAGAAGTAATCGAGGCAGTCCACCCTGTCGCTACCGCCATTCAACAAGAAGCCCTTGGTACAGCACACGCAGCTAAAGCAGCTAAATCCCTCTATGAAGGCTTTGATGGCGACATCTTTATCCTTTTTGGCGACACACCGCTGATACGTCAGTCAACCTTGCAAGCTATGCTTGACCGACGCATGGCAGACGACTCTCCCGACATCGTAGTCCTTGGAATGAGAACTAAGGAAGAAAGCGCATATGGCCGCCTGGTGTTGAACCAAAATGGTTATCTCGACCGGATCGTCGAAGTTCGTGACGCCAATGCGGAAGAAAGAAAAAACAATCTCTGCAATTCTGGCGTTATGCTAATTAATGGACCAAAACTTTTTGAACTTTTGGAACGGGTTGAAAATAAAAACTCCAAGAGTGAGTACTATCTGACTGACATCGTAGCACTTTTGCGTGCTGACAAAGGTTTAGCTGCGGTGATTGAGGGCGAAGAAAGCGAATTACAGGGCGTTAACGATAGGGTCGATTTAGCTGCTGCAGAAGCAGTTTTCCAGAATCAGGCGCGACTGGCTGCGATGGCGGCAGGAGTCACGATGATTTCGCCAGACACTGTGTTTTTTAGTCATGATGTTGAAGTTGGACAAGATGTCGTTATTGAACCAAATGTCATTTTGGGTCCTGGTACCATCATAGAAAAAGGCGCAACCATTCGCGCATTTAGCCATATTGAGGGAGCCAATATCTCGTCCGGTGCGATAGTGGGGCCTTATGCTCGACTTCGCCCTGGTACTGAAATTGGACCATCCGCTCGAATTGGAAATTTTGTTGAAGTTAAGGGATCTGTTGTTGAAGCTGGCGCTAAAGCAAACCACTTAGCTTACATAGGGGATGCCCGAGTTGGAGCCGAAGCAAATATAGGAGCAGGTACCATAACCTGTAACTATGATGGCTTTCATAAATATTTCACTGATATAGGCAGAGGAGCCTTCATTGGCTCGAATAGTGCCTTGGTAGCCCCGGTAAAGATCGGAGACGGTGCTATTGTTGGGGCAGGGAGTACTATAACCAAGGATGTTCAAGACAACGCCTTGAGCCTTGAAAGAGCACCTCAGTCAAGCCACCCCAAATGGGCAATAGCTTTTCGTTCTCGAAAAACTCGGGAAAAAGATAAATAACAGCCCTAAGTTGGTGCGGAGAGCGTAATCTGAATGTGCGGAATTATAGGAATAGTTAGTCAAGAGGGTGTGGTTGCAAACCTTATCGAGAGTCTAAAGCGGCTTGAGTACAGGGGATATGACTCCGCAGGTGTTGCCACTTTATTTAATGGTTCAATCGAACGCCGCCGAGCTGAAGGGAAGCTCTCAAATTTAGTTGCGCATTTAAAGGACAGTCCAGTTGATGGCAAAATTGGTATCGGTCACACCCGCTGGGCAACGCACGGTGCCCCTTCAGAACTTAACGCACACCCCCACGCAACGGATCACGTAGCTGTTGTTCATAATGGTATCATTGAAAACTTCAGACCGCTGCGGCAAGAGTTGGAAGCTAAGGGAGTTACTTTTGAAACAGAGACTGACACAGAAGTAGTTGCCCGCCTCATTTCTTATAATCTTGAAACTTTAGGCCTTGCGCCAGAAGATGCTACACATCGTGCCTTAAAAAGGCTCGACGGTGCTTTTGCTCTCGCGATCATGTTTAGCGGCCATGAAAATCTTATGATAGGAGCGCGTCAAGGCAGCCCATTGGTTCTGGGATACGGCAGCCAAGAGGTTTATTTGGGCTCCGATGCACTAGCTTTAGCCCCGTTAACTTCTACCCTCACATATCTGGACGAGGGAGATTGGGTCGTCATCCAGGACCAAACCGTCAAAATTATGAACCGATCGGGTCAAGCTGTTAAACGTGAACTTAAACAGTCGGCCATTTCTGGGGCAATGATTGGTAAGGGTGAATATCGTCACTTCATGGAAAAGGAGATACACGAGCAGCCTGCAGTTATTGGTGACACCTTGAGGGCTCTGTATTCATACAAAACTCAGTCAGTTGAGTTGCCCAAGCTACCTTTAGAACTTGAAAAAATATCAAGATTTACAGCCAGCGCGTGCGGTACCGCATTCTATGCCTGCACAGTGGGCAAATATTGGATGGAGCAAATCGCTCGGGTACCGATGGATATAGATATCGCAAGTGAATTTCGTTACCGCGAAGCTCCAATGCCCAAAGACGGAGCCTTTATCTGTGTTTCTCAATCAGGAGAAACTATCGACACGTTAGAAGCGCTGCGCTACGCAAAATCACAAGACCAGACGATTGTTTCTGTAGTTAACGTCCCCGAAAGCGCTATTGCTCGGGAAAGTCATGCCTCGCTTCAAACCTTGGCTGGCCCTGAAATTGGCGTGGCTTCTACAAAAGCATTCACCACTCAACTAGTAGTGCTTGCTGCTTTTGCAATCGAAACAGCTATCCGGCGAAAGGCAATCACTGCAGTAAAAGCTGCAAGCCTTACCAACGCACTGATATCTGCCCCAGCGCTATTAGCTCAAACCTTAGCAAACGAAGATAAGATGCGGTCAGTAGCAGCTGTTTTAGCTGAAGCTACGGATGTGCTTTACCTTGGCCGAGGATCATCATACCCAATTGCTATGGAAGGAGCCCTAAAACTAAAAGAAATCTCTTATATCCATGCAGAGGGTTATGCGGCGGGAGAAATGAAACATGGGCCCATTGCTCTAATTGACGAAAACGTACCTGTAGTCGTCGTAGCGCCATATGATAACTTATTTGAAAAAACAGCGTCGAACCTTCACCAGCTAGTTGCTCGTGGCGGTAAAGCAATTCTTGTATCTGATGCTCAAGGAATAAATGAAGCAGGCGAGTATGCCGCCCACACTATAGAAATGCCGGCCTGTGACCCATTTGTAGCGCCAATACTTTATTCCATTCCAATGCAACTTCTGGCTTATTTTGCAGCCGTTGCTAAAGGAACAGATGTTGATCAGCCCCGAAACCTCGCAAAATCAGTCACAGTAGAATGAAAATTAATGAACTACCTTTGCACAAGTTTTGTTCAGAGAGCATTTGCTAAATATTTTAGTTGAGTTTGGCGGCCTTTAGGGCCATTTCACTGCCGGTGGCATAGACATTAAAATTGCCTCAGTATTTCCACCTGTCATAAGTCCAAACTTAGTCCCGCGATCGTGGAGCAAATTAAATTCCACATAACGTCCTCGTCGGATTAGTTGGCGCTCTCTTTCTTCGTCAGTCCACTCACGGTTCATTTGACCCCTAACAATATGGGCGTAAATCTCCAAAAATACCTCGCCAACGTCACGTACGAATGCAAAGTCGGCCTTCCATTCACCACTATCTAAGCCATCAAAAAATATTCCCCCTAGACCACGGGGTTCATCCCGGTGTGGAAGAAAAAAATACTCATCGCACCATTCCTTATATCGCTTGTAATAATCAGGATTAGCCCTATCACACGCAGCTTTAAGGGCTGAATGAAAACGAACACCATCATCATGATGATTCTCAGGAAACATTGGTGTTAGATCCGCTCCACCGCCAAACCAGGCCTTGGAAGTCACAATATGACGGGTATTCATATGAACTGCTGGGACATGAGGGTTGCACATATGAGCAACGAGCGAGATGCCACTCGCCCAAAAAGTTGGATCATCTTTCGTGCCAGGAACTTGGCCTCTGAAAGAGTCAGAAAATTCCCCATAAACTGTTGAAACGTTCACACCTACTTTTTCAAATACATTACCACGCAACACCGACATCACCCCGCCTCCGCCTGGACCTGAGTCAGGATCATCGTTCTTGGCTTTGCGGGTCCAAGCGTTTCGTTCAAACCGGCCCGGCATCAAGTCGCCGCTAGCGCCTTTGGCAAACTCTTCCTCAATAAGTTCAAAGGCGTTGCAAATCCTATCTCGCAGCGCTTCAAACCAAGCCTTCGCTTCTGATTTCCGTGCTTCGTTATTTATCATAGCTAGCTTGAGCCTTTCGAATTCACTGAGGCAATCCACCAATTTGGCGGAGCCCCTCCCCAAGCGCCAAAGCGGCAGCGGTGGCTAAGTTCATTGAGCGTGCGCCTTCGGTCATTGGCAGCGCCAAACGGGCCGCCGCTGATGAATGAGCTAAAGCAGGAGCGCCAGATGACTCCGAACCAAAGGCGAGCACATCTCCTGATCTATAGTTAAAACTATAAGCCCCAATGTCACCCTTTGTAGTGAAAAGAATAAGCCGTCCTGTCATAGTGCTTATAAAGTCTTCCAGGCTGTCAAAGCGGCGAATCTTTGCAAGGTCAATGTAGTCCATGCCAGCTCGCTTCAATTTTTTGTCGGTCAGAACAAAACCCAAAGGACCAATAAGATCAACATTCACCCCAAGACAGGCGGCAAGTCGGATTACAGCTCCAACATTTTGAGGAATTTCAGGTTGTATTAGAGCAATTCGCATAACCTATAATGACTTTTTTCTCGAAAAATCGTAGACATATTAAACGTTATGGAAATCGCGCGTCATAATGACGCTCGGACCTTTAACGGGTTGGGTTCACATATGCGGCTGGGCTAAGTCTTAGTCGTAAAATTTTCCTTTTTGCGAGGTAGTAGTTTATGTCGGAGCCGGTACACGCCGCCGGGAACCATGACGCTGATGTTGGCATGGATGAGGGACGGCGCGACTTCCTCTTTATGGCAACAGGCGCAATGGCAGCCGTTGGAACAGTCGCTGCAGTTTGGCCTTTCCTGTCAAACCTGCGGCCCGCAGCAGATACTCTTGCTTTAGCTTCTACTGAGGTAAATGTAGCTTCAGTTGCAGAGGGGCAATCAATAACTGTGGTCTGGCGAGGAAAGCCAACCTTTATTAGACATCGGACTGCTAAAGAAATAGAGGAAGCACAAAGCGTTAACCTCGACGATTTACCAGATCCTCAAGCTGACGCAGAACGGGTAAAGCCTGGTGAAGCCAAGTGGCTTGTTATCGTTGGCGTATGCACCCATCTTGGATGTATACCGCTTGGCCAAAAGACAGGGGACGTGAAGGGTGACTACGATGGCTGGTTCTGCCCCTGCCACGGTTCCCATTACGATACCTCCGGTAGAATTCGCAGAGGACCAGCCCCAGCTAACTTAGCTGTTCCTCCTTACGAGTTCTTGTCTGAAAACGTTATTAAGATCGGATGAGGCACATAATCGATGAGCTCACCTGAATTTTCGAATCCCATCGTTCGGTGGATTGAGTACCGCTTGCCGGTATTCTCCATGCTTAATCATGAGTTGCATGAGTATCCCACGCCGAGAAACCTTAACTATATGTGGAATTTCGGTAGTCTCGCCGGGTTCTGTCTGGTTATAATGATTGTCTCGGGCATTGTGCTGTCGATGAACTACACAGCGCATGTGGATTATGCTTTCGCCTCAGTAGAACGAATTATGCGAGACGTCGATTTCGGTTGGCTGATCCGATACATTCATATGAATGGAGCGTCGTTCTTCTTTATCGTTGTTTACATTCATATTTTTAGGGGACTTTATTACGGGTCCTACAAAGCTCCACGAGAATTGCTCTGGATTCTTGGTGTTGTCATCTTGCTATTGATGATGGCCACCGCTTTTATGGGTTACGTTTTACCATGGGGCCAAATGAGTTTCTGGGGCGCCACCGTCATTACCAATTTGTTCTCAGCTATTCCGCTGATTGGTGAAAACATAGTCACATGGCTTTGGGGCGGGTTTACAGTAGACAATCCAACCCTAAACCGCTTCTTCTCTTTGCACTTTCTCCTACCATTTGTGATTGCTGGGGTAGTTATTTTGCACATAGCAGCTTTGCACCAGCACGGCTCAAACAATCCCCTCGGAATCGATATAAAGAACAAGGGTGATACCATCCCCTTCCATCCCTATTACACAGTTAAAGATATGTTTGGATTGGGAGTGTTTCTCACCATCTTTATGGCAGTGGTGTCTTTTGCGCCCAATTATATGGGTCACCCTGACAACTACGTTGAGGCAAATCCTCTAGTAACCCCCGCCCACATCGTTCCTGAATGGTACTTCCTGCCGTTCTACGCGATCCTGAGAGCTGTGCCAGATAAATTGGGTGGAGTTATTGCGATGTTTGCCGCAATTGCAGTGCTCTTCGTGCTGCCTTGGTTGGACCGCTCACCTATTCGGTCAGCGAAATTCCGCCCAGTGTATTTTGTCTTGTTCTGGGTTCTTTTAGCAGACTGTATATTATTGGGGTTCTGTGGAGCGATGCCTGCTGAAGGTATCTGGGTGGTACTGTCCAGACTAGGCACTGTATATTATTTTGCCCACTTCATCATTTTGCTGCCACTTCTTGGCTTATATGAGCGACCAATTGATCTACCCCTGAGTATTTCAAAACCATCGCCATCTGGCACTAGTGCTTGAAGGGACGAAGAAAAATGACCCTTAAACAAATTTCTTCCTCTCTCTTTGCTGGCCTAATACTTTTTGCATCCGCCAGTATTCCTGCATCTACTGCAAGTGCAGCCGGAGCTGGAAAAGAAACTGCCTGTACTCCAAAAACTTTGCCCACTATCCCAGAGCAAAAGTGGTCTTTTCAGGGGATTTTTGGCCATTATGATCACGATTCAGCGCTCCGCGGCTTCGAGGTATACAGAGGCGTTTGTGCCTCATGCCACTCCCTAAATCTCTTCGCATTTCGTAACTTGTCAGCGCTCGGCGCAACCGAAGACGAAATCAAGGGTGTAGCCCAGGAGTATGAAGTCCCCGCCCCACCAAATGACGAGGGTGAAGTGGTATTAAGAAGGGCTCTTCCATCGGACCACTTCCCAAAACCATTTCCTAATGTAAAGGCAGCAGCTGCGGCAAATGGGGGTGCCATCCCTCCTGACCTTAGCCTAATAGTGAAAGCTCGCCCTGATTTTGAGGCACATATTCCAAAAATTCTTGGTGGTTACATGGATGCGCCTGCAGGATGTGAAGTCGGGGAAGGCCGATACTACAATGCCTATTATCCAGGCTATCAAATTAGTATGGCTCCCCCTCTGTCACCAGATGCAGTCACTTATAATGATGGCACAGCAGCAACAGTCGAACAAATGACGACTGATATAAACAATTTTCTTGCTTTCGTTGCAGAGCCAAAGCTGGAAGAGCGGAAACAGACTGGTTTTAAAGTTATCATTTTCTTAGTGATATTAACCATTCTACTGTACCTCGCGAAGCGTGAAGTTTGGCGAAAAGTGCACTAACCAACTACGTTTAAAACGTTGTACAAAGGCCGTTGCAAATGTATTGCAGCGGCCTTTTGGTTTTCTGGGTAGGGGCTAAAACATGACGGCAAAACCTGGCACACCACCAGTAATTGGGATACTCGGCGGCAGTGGACTTTATGATATTGATGGGCTTGAGGAGCGACGTTGGAGAAAAATAGAATCTCCATTCGGAACACCTTCGGACGAGATCATGGAAGGCGTCCTAGACGGTCAGGCTGTGTTATTTATGCCGAGGCATGGGCGCAACCATCACCTCCCCCCGAGCGCTGTAAACTATCGAGCTAATATTGATGCTCTCAAGCGCGCCGGTGCCACAGAACTTCTCTCTCTTTCGGCGGTAGGTTCATTGAAGGAAGAACTTCCTCCAGGGCATTTTGTAATTGTTGATCAGTTTATCGATCGGACATTTTCCAGGAAAAAAAGTTTTTTTGACGAGGGTTGTGTCGCACACGTTGCACTAGGTGACCCAGTTTGTACCCGAATGGGTGATGCCCTAGAGGCCGCAGCCGCAGCTTCAGGAGTAACGGTAACCCGAGGTGGCACCTACCTGGCAATGGAGGGACCTCAATTTTCCACGCGAGCAGAGTCACAGCTATATAGAGCTTGGGGCTGTGATGTTATAGGCATGACCAACATGCCGGAAGCAAAACTCGCCCGTGAGGCTGAACTTTGCTACGCCACCGTCGCAATGGTCACAGACTATGATTGCTGGCATGAGGGACACAACGACGTTACGGTCGATGCTGTAATCAAAGTTCTGCATGAAAATGCAGCTAAAGCTCGTTCTATTATTAAAAATATTGTTCCAGCCTTAGGCAAACGCACACAGACCTGTCACGCTGGCTGTCAAACAGCGTTGGATGTTGCAATAGTGACGCCGCCCGAAAAGCGAGACCCGCAATTAATCAGTATGCTCGATGCAGTGGCAGGCAGGGTGCTTAATAAATGAAAATCGATGGAAAGAGTTATCGCTCGATTTGGGAAAAGGATGGCCGTATTTGGATTATAGATCAGACGTTGTTACCACATGAAGTCCAAATAAAAGAACTGGCAGATCTCACTTCGGTAATCACAGCGATTTGTGACATGCAAGTGCGGGGTGCCCCATTGATTGGAGCTACTGCCGCTTATGGTTTAGCAATAGCTCTTAAAGAAAATCCCAGCGATGCCAACCTTGAAAAGGCATTCAAAGCCCTTTTGTCTACTCGACCAACCGCAGTCAACCTTCGTTGGGCATTGGAGCGCATGCACAGTCATCTTATTGGACAGTTAGTTTCAAACCGTGCGTCTGTTGCAATGTCTGAAGCTGCGTCCATTGCCGATGAGGATGTAGCCATTAATGAGGCCATTGGTAACCATGGGCTTGAAGTTATTCGCAGTATTGCTTCGGGTAAAAAGAATAACTCTCCAGTCAATATATTGACCCATTGTAATGCTGGATGGATTGCCACTGTAGACTGGGGCACAGCGCTTGCTCCAATTTACAAAGCCCATGAGGCAGGACTTGATGTACACGTTTGGGTTGATGAGACCCGCCCCCGAAATCAAGGCGCAGCGCTCACGGCATGGGAGCTAGGCGCTCACGGAATTCCACACCATGTGATTGTAGATAACGCTGGCGGTCACTTGATGCAAAGGGGGCTGGTGGATCTATGCATCGTTGGCACCGATCGAACAACGGCGAACGGTGATGTTTGCAACAAAATAGGAACCTATCTCAAGGCCCTTGCAGCCAAAGACAATCAAATCCCTTTCTATGTAGCTCTACCAACCCCAACCATTGACTGGACACTTGAAGACGGATTGCAAATCCCGATCGAACAACGAGCAGAAGACGAGGTCACCCATATTTGGGGCCAAGCTAATGATGGGAGTCGTCAAAAGGTGCGTTTGACCCCCACTAGTAGCCATGCACGCAATGATGCCTTCGATGTTACACCGGCACATCTCATCTCGGGCCTTATCACTGAGTTTGGTATTATTGATGCTAGTTATTCAGGGCTAGAAGGCATCCGAGAGGCACTGAGCAAATACTGATAGTGTATTTAAATAGAAAATTCGTAGGAAAATTCTGTTGCGATTAAGTATCACTTAAATTCTCACGCGATAAATACGTGAATTTAAAATAAAATTATAAAATCATAGAAAACATAACACTCTGGAAATTTTTAAAATTTTGTTGAATTTACTTTTTATTTTTTTGAATTGGAGAAAATGTTTTTTTATATAATTTTTATTTTTAATATTCCGATCATATCGTTTTCATATTTATCTTTTTTTTGTCATAATTTTGTAGTACAGACCGTTACTATCTAAACTTACGAGACAGGTGTTTCCTCACCATTTCGTGCACATATTATAATCTGACCATATTGAAATCGAGGCTTATACATTACTGATGAGCAAAGCTGCCAAACATCGCACTGGCGATTACGTTGTCTATCCGGCACACGGGGTCGGTCAGGTGAAAGCTGTTCAAACTCAAGAAATTGCTGGCGAAAAGCTAGAATTACTAGTTGTAGAGTTTGAAAAAGAGAAAATGACCTTACGGATTCCATTAGACAAGCTTGAGTCTGCAGGCCTCAGAAGTCTTTCTTCTAAAAAAGATATTCAAGTCGCAATGAAAACTCTGACTGGAAAAGTTCGGGTTCGTCGAGCGATGTGGAGCCGTCGGGCGCAAGAGTATGAAGCTAAGATTAACTCTGGCGATCCAGTGTCGATTGCTGAAGTAGTGCGAGACCTCCATAGAAATGCTGACCAACCTGATCAGTCATATAGTGAGCGTCAGATTTATCAATCTGCATTGGAGAGGCTTACTCGTGAGGTAGCTGCCATCGATAAAATTGATGAAGCGGCAGCAGAAGAGAAAATCGTAGCCCAATTGCGATCAGCTGCAGCTTAAACCTAAGAAGCGACTGTGATTCTAGAAAGGCAGCTGGCTAACCGTCAGCTGCTTTTTGCGTTTTGATCTTAAATTTAGATTCAAAATGCGTATGCGGGTGATCCGCAAAGCTAAAAGCATCGTATTCCCTTGTGAGTTGCAAATAATGTTGCTCCAGGAAGGGACTCAATATGACCCATATATCGCAAAACAACGGAATGCGCCTGGTTCGATCATCGATGAGCACTCCTCTGCTCACTCGAGAGCGAGAACTTTCCTTAGCTAAGGCCTGGCGTGACGAAGAAGACGAGCTAGCCTTACACGAATTGATTACTTCTTATGGTCGTCTTGTGGCTGGTATGGCCGTTAAGTTTCGCAATTATGGACTGCCACTTGCTGATCTGATCCAAGAGGGCAATGTAGGTCTTATGCAGGCTGCCGCGCGCTTTGAACCAGAGCGCGATATTAGGTTTTCTACCTACGCTTCTTGGTGGGTGCGTTCTGCAATGCAAGACTACATTCTGAGAAACTGGTCGATTGTAAGAACTGGAACGACATCATCGCAAAAATCTCTTTTCTTCAACCTTCGTCGGCTTCGCGCCAGGATTGAGGGTCGAACGGGAAAGTTACTTGATGATGCGGGGCGTAAAGAAATCGCAGCAGAATTAAAGGTGCCCGAGCGTGATGTACAAGGTATGTCTGCCCGATTATCAGCGTCAGACCAGTCGTTGAACGCTCCGGTGGGAGAGGAGACTGATCTTTCCTGGCAAGACTACCTGGTAGATGATCGCCCGACCCCCGAAGCCGTTACAATAGAAGCGAAAGATGCGGAAATACGATCTGATTGGGTCCAGAGCGCTCTTTCAGACTTACCGGTAAGAGAGGCACGGATAATCCAAGCAAGGCTATTAGAGGAAGACACACTGACTCTCGAAGCTCTTGGGGCAGAGTTGGGTGTGAGTAAAGAGCGTGTGCGCCAGCTTGAAAAACGAGCCCTGAACAAATTGCGTGAACGGTTTAGAAGCTCTTTCAGCAACCCACAGGAATTATTGACTTAATTTCTGCATCCCGAAAATGGTGATTGTCTTGACCGTGACGGTGGAGATTAGAGATGCTGCCCTATTACTCAATGGCTAAGGGGTGCTTTTGCAGAACAAGGCTTTTCATTCTTTCGTCCAGAATATGAGTGTATATTTCTGTGGTTGAAAGGTCTTCATGTCCTAGAAGCTCCTGAACCGTTCGCAAATCTGCCCCATTATGCAGAAGATGAGTGGCAAAAGCGTGACGCAGGACATGAGGTGAGACTTTTTGAACCTCGATACCAGCCTCAACCGCTAACTCATCAAGCATCTGCCCAACTCGTCTTCTTGATATATGACCACCCTTTCCTCGCGATGGAAACAGCCACGGGCTGTCACCTTGGCCCATATAAAACGAGTTTCTGTCTTTTTCATAAGATTGCATCGCTGAGATTGCCTGTCTTCCTAGGGGCACCAGGCGCTCTTTTCCTCCTTTACCATAAATTATCAACGCATCCTGTGCCTTTGCCGCGCTAGCTGGTAATGTCACAAGCTCAGAAATCCTCAGCCCGGTTGCGTAAAGCAGCTCCACAATTAAAGTTAACCGTCTTCCATGTCGTCCGCGCTGTAAGCGTGCGGCCGTCAGCAAAGCTTCAACCTCAAATTCAGTTAGATATTTTGGCAAGGGTCGCCCAAGCTTTGGCCTGTCAATTTTAATGGTTGGATTGTCGGTCCGGATGCCTTCTTGAACGAGAAACCCAAAATACTGACGCAAAGCTGATAACCGCCGAGAACTGGTACGCGGGCTCATTCCCTCCTCAGCAATCGAACTTAAGTAATCTGTGAGCCCAACAGAGGTAATAGTATCTAAGGCTTGCGGTAGGAGATATTCAGCAACGGCAACTAAGTCACGGCGGTAGGCCTCTATTGTGTTTTTAGCTGCTCCCCGCTCCGCAAGAAGCATCTCAAAAAACTGTTCAAGATGGCCAGGTAACACTCACAAGCCACCCATAATAGCAGCCTCCGCTGCTATCAAACGCGCTTCATCTATAAGTCCAACCTCAAACAGAGCTTTTGAGGCAGCTGCCAGCCGCAAAGGCTGGTCTGACTGACCTCCGTTGCTAACAAATTTTACCGCGCGCAAAATGGTTTCCCCAACAAGCTTCTCAGCCCCAGCCACCTCTAAGGGCATTAAATCAGAAGGTGGGATAGTTGATTTTACGTCTGTTACCAATCCAATGGCCTCAAGTACTGGTGATGTGGTCAAGCCAACTGATCGGCGCAATAGCTCAAGCAGAGAGGCTTTTTCAGCTATAGACGCGGGATCCATTGCTTTTACCCAGACAAGAGCCTCTTCCCCGGTAAAAGGTTTTAAATCTCTGCCACTAGCGATCGCGAGGACCTGTGAAAGCTTGACCAATTCTTCACTTGCAGAAGCTGCCTCCAGCTGATCCAACCAACCCTTTGCCATATCTATTGCCGCAGCTAAGACGAGACCGCGAGCAACTTTTCCACCTATTTCAGGACTGATATCGGTCGTTGGAAGATTAGTGAGTATTGGTAAGGCAAGCCTTGCCATCGTTGCCGCAGCTGCTGAATTTCTTGCTATATCCAAAAACTGACCCATCGCAATTGCGCGTTCAGAACCACTAGATATCCTAACAACTTCAGCAAGCCCAAAAGGTGCATCGGGGGAACCAGCAACCATAAGAAGTTGGCGAGCATCCTCAATCTTCAAAGCATTTGCCAGAATTGAGTACTGGCCAGCTTCTTGCCGCAAAGCCGGACTTGCTATTGGATCCGTTGCCAAAAGCATCTCAACCGCAACTGCATCTTCGGAAAACGGGTCAGGGAGGCCTCCCGCAGGTAAGATTTCGGGCGATAAACCTGCAGTAGCCAGCATAGCTCTGTGTAAGGGAGAAGGATTAATTAAATTTCCGATTGCAGGACCTGGTTTTGCACCTTCATGGAAGAGCAGTCCCAGAAGCTCAAAATAGGCACTATCTTCTGGTGCAAGTTCAGCTACAAGAGCGGCACTAAAATGCGCGCGACTTATATCGCCAGATAAAACATCACAAAAAGCATTCACTTTTGCAAATATGGAAGACTTAGCTCTGCCTAACCGCTCGCGTGCCACTTCGCAGGAGCCCGCTACGTCTCGAGTTAAAAGATTTGCTTTAATAAGAGTAATATCACTTTCTTCCTGGCGACCTACTCTTGGAAGACCAGAAATTATACGAGCCGCAAGATCAGCATGCCCAATACGCAGTAAAGCGTTTGCTCGAACGTGAGCAAAATTAGGAACTAATTGATCACCCGCAGGCGGCTCAGCTGCCGCCGCCAATACACGTCGGGTTACATCTGCAAGCGTAGGTGAACTAATTCGGACCGGCAAATCAGACACCAGTTGAGCAACAACCGCCCTATTTGAACCAGACCATATATTACTTGGCATTCTTGCCTCTTCAGAGCCAAGAGCTCCTACGGCAGCAACATCAAGACCTCCTGCAATTTGGCTTGTTTTAACTTCATCCTGGGCAATCGCTGAGCCACACGTTAAAACAAATGATAAAGCTACGATGAATCTAGTCTGGAAAACGCTCATTCGGCAGCACTTTCTCTACTGTTGAAGTCGAAGCTGGAATATCCCAGTAAGCAAGGAAGACAGCGCCACCAAGCAATACTACTATTATCAATAACACTAAAAACCCCAAAACTCGGCCGATCACAAATCTTCTCCCACGCACGAGGCCATTATCAGCGGCGAAGCAGCCTTTAGAGGAGCCTGCTTACGTTATGTGCTAATATAAAAAGCAAACCATGGCGATTCCATGACGGATTGTCGAGACGAAATGAATTCCAAAGAAGCCAAACTAAACAAACCTTACCGACTAAAACGCACTGTCGTCCTAGTGGGAATGATGGGAGCTGGCAAAAGCACTATCGGGCGAAAACTTGCGCAGCGCTTAGAAGCTAAATTTTTAGATGCGGATACAGAAATTGAACGTGCTGCGGGATGCACAATTCCAGAAATATTTAGTTCATTAGGCGAAGCAGGATTTCGAGAAGGTGAACGTCGAGTAATATCACGCCTTCTAGATGACCCTCCTCATATCCTCGCGTTAGGCGGAGGAGCATTTGCAGACCCAGTAACACGAAAAAAAACCAAGGAGAGAGCTGCCAGTATCTGGATCGACACTGATTTGGACACGCTATTTCAGCGCGTCTCACGGAGAACAAACAGGCCAATGCTGTACGTCTCGGACCCAAGAGCAGAATTAGAAAAACTCCTGAATGCCCGACTTTCATCGTATTCTGAAGCTGATATCGTTATCAGTAGTAATGACACGTCGGTCGACACCACAGCAAGTACTGCTGAAGCAAAGCTGATTGAAATTGGTGTAGTCGCACCAGTGGAGCCCAAATGAGCTACAAAACTGTTCGCGTGGACCTGAATGAACGAAGCTATGACATCCTTATAGGATCCGGGCTTCTTGATCGAGCAGGGGAACATATACGCGCCGTTGGGTGTCATGATCGACTTCTTGTCGTAGCCGATGCAAGCGTCGCTGGCCTTCATTGGCCCCGCCTTTCTGCAAGCCTAAAAGTCTGCGGTTTCCGTACTGAGCTCATTAAGGTCGCTCCCGGTGAGGCAAGTAAATCCTTTAATACGTTTTCTAACCTTTTAGAGCAGGCTCTCTCACTTGGTATCGATCGACGCACAACAGTTGTCGCTTTGGGCGGTGGCGTCATAGGTGATTTGGCAGGATTTGCATCATCAGTGTTATTACGCGGTCTGGATTTTGTTCAGATACCCACTACTTTGCTAGCCCAAGTAGATAGTTCCGTTGGAGGGAAAACCGCCATCAATCTAGGCGCTGGGAAAAATCTGGTAGGTACCTTTCATCAACCTAAACTAGTTCTAGCGGATCTCGACGTTCTACAAACATTACCCAGACGCGATTTGCTTGCAGGATATGCTGAAGTTATCAAATATGGTTTAATAAACAGGCCTAATTTCTTCGAATGGCTGGACTCAAACGGCGCTGCAGCTCTTTCCGGTAACCTCGAATTAATGGCAAGCGCTGTATCAGAATGCTGCCGTGCGAAAGCAGAGATTGTCGCTGCAGATGAGCGAGAAGCCGGGCAACGAGCCCTGTTAAATCTCGGGCACACTTTTGGTCACGCCTTCGAGGCAGAAGCCGGTTACAATGGTAGTCTATTACACGGAGAGGCTGTTTCAATAGGGATGGCGTTGGCGTTCCATCATTCCGCTCGCTTAGGGTTGATCAGTAAAGAAGAGTCAATCCGAGTTTGTGAAAGCTTAAAAGCTGTTGGCCTTCCCGTGCGCCCTGATCTAACTGGAAACCAATCTGTGCCAACCATAGAGGCGCTTTTAAAAAGAATGAAAGCTGATAAAAAATCGGTTGATAGCAATATAACACTCATTCTAGCCCGAGGAATTGGGAAAGCCTTTGTATGTCCCAATTCAGAAGTAGCCGCGATTAAAGCGACTTTGAGCGAGGCGTTATCACCATGATCGATCAAACAAATTTCCTAATCGGTGAGGATTGGGAATTTTGGCTTTCAATCCTTACAATTCTATTTCTTTTATTATTGTCAGCATTCTTCTCAGGTTCTGAAACAGCACTCACTGCTGTTAACAGACCTCGGATGCATCATCTTGCTCGTAAGGGTGACAAACGCGCGCGGATGGTTCGCAGACTGGGTGACCGTAAGGAAGATTTGTTAGGTGCCCTGCTACTTGGTAACAACCTCGTTAACATTCTAGCCGCATCCATTGCAACGAATGCACTAATAAAGCTCTTTGGCGAAGCTGGTGTGGCTTATGCGACGCTGGGCATGACACTGCTTGTTTTAATCTTTTCTGAGGTTGCACCAAAAACTTTCGCTATAAATCACCCAGACCGAGCCGCTCTAGCGGTAGCACCAGCAGTCCGATTCATCGTGGGCTTCCTGGCACCAATTTCGCGATCGATCCAGTGGATAGTTAACTGCGTTCTTCGTATTTTTAGTGACAGTAAAAATATTGATAATCGCGCCATTGAGGCGGTGGAGGAAAGACAGGAAGCACTCCGCGGCGCCATTGATATGCATCACGGCGATGAAGAAAGTCAGTCTGAACGACAGATGCTGCACAGCATCTTAGAACTGGCAGAGTTGGAAGTAGGTGAGGCGATGACGCACCGAAGCAAAGTCGTGATGGTAGATGGCAGTCGGCCTTCAGAAGAAATCGTGACCGAAGTCCTCTCTAGCCCTTATACTAGAATTCCTATTTGGCAGGAATCCGCTGAAAATATTGTTGGGGTTCTTCACGCTAAAGCGCTGCTGCGTGCAGTCCAAGCTGCAGGCGGCAATCCGGCAGGAATTGAAATCAACAAAGTAGCCTCTCCCCCCTGGTTTGTTCCTGAATCTACTACTTTGTTAGACCAACTTCAGGAGTTTCGTCGGAGGAGAGAGCATTTTGCTCTTGTTGTTGACGAGTATGGAGCATTCATGGGAGTGGCGACCCTTGAAGACATACTCGAAGAGATTGTTGGTGATATTGCCGATGAACATGACCTTCCACTTGCGGGAGTTCGGAGACAGCCTGATGGAAGTTACATGGTGCCGGGAGCTACCCACATTAGGGATTTGAATCGTGAATTTGACTGGAACTTACCAGACGACGATGCAACAACGCTGGCTGGCCTAATTATGCACGAAGCGCGAATGCTCCCTGAAGTAGGGCAAACCTTCGAATTCCACCGATACCGTTTCCGTATATTACGCCGTGCACGGAACCAAATCGCTCAAATCCGTGTTACACCCCCGCAAGTCCGGCTACATTAAAAATAAATCGGAGAACTTGGCTATCGTGACTGCACTGCAGGAACTGGAAAAACGTTTTGCTCGTGCAATTCGCATTGATGAAGCTGCCAGCTGGCTCCATTGGGATCAAAGCGTAACTATGCCAAAAGGAGGAATCCTGGATCGCAGTGAACAATTGGCAGTACTTGCTGAAGCCTCACATGCAATCATATCCAACCCAGAGATAGGGGACCTCCTAGCAACGGCTTCTGTTAAAGATGATGTTTGGTATCAAGCCAATTTTCGCGAAATGCAGCGAATGCACACAGCTGCAACAGCAGTATCCCCAGAACTAGTAACTGCCCTCGCTCACGCTAAGGCAAAGTCGGAAACCGCTTGGCGTCTAGCACGGAATGAGAATGATTTTAATGTAGTGCTACCAGCATTTGAACCACTAGTTAATCTTGTACGCGAAGAAGCCGCGGCCTTAGGGGATGCAAAGGCTCTCTCACCTTATGATGCACTACTCGATCAATATGACCCCGGCCGCAAGGCAAATGAGATTGAGACCATTTTTGATCGTCTAAGTCAGTTCCTAGCTGAAATAATTCCAGAGATCATTGAAAAGCAGGGGAAATGGCCATCAGAACCGGCCATTAGAGCTGATGTTACAGATCAGCGAAAAATGGGCATACGATTGCTTAAAACTATAGGTTTTGACTTTGAACATGGTCGAATGGATGAGAGCATTCATCCTTTCTCAACAGGCACCATCGAAGATGCCAGAATTACAGCTCGTTGGGATAAGGATGATGCTCTCTCTGGCTTAATGGCAGTCCTTCATGAAGCTGGCCATGCCGCTTATACCCGAGGCCAACCAAAGGTCTGGCGCAATCAGCCTGTAGGTGCTGCCGCGGGGATGACAATGCACGAAAGCCAATCACTAACTTTCGAAATGCAAGCAGGGCGCTCCCGGGAAATGAGCAGTTTCCTCTCAGGTATTCTGAATGAGGCTGGGTACAGAACATCTGCAGATTACGTTCGGCGCGCCTTGCAGTTTGTTCAACCAAGCTATGTCAGGGTTGAAGCAGACGAAGTGACGTATCCAATCCACATAATCCTTCGTTTTGAGTTAGAGCAAGGTCTGATATCAGGTGACCTTCAACCCAAGGATCTCAAAACCGCCTGGAATGACCATCTAGAAACTCACCTAGGTCTTCCAGGACCGGACGACCTAGAGGGTTGTTTACAGGACATACATTGGTTCGACGGAGCATTTGGCTATTTTCCAACATATACTCTTGGCGCTCTTACTGCCGCACAGCTCTTCCAAACAGCAGAAAAGGAAATAGGGAAGGAAAAGCTAGCAACCGAACTTGGAAATGGTGACTACAGTAGCCTCCAAGATTTTATGGCAAGGGAAATCCATAGCCAAGGCTGCCTCCACGCGTCGAGCAATGACCTAATCGCAGCAGTAACCGGTAGACCTCTTTCAACAGATGCATTTGAAACACATATCAAGCACCGTTATTTGGATTAACCTCGCAAATCCATTCTTGCTGCAAGCACATTTCGAAGAATTTCATTCGATCCGCCACCAATTGGGCCAAGGCGGGCTTCTCTAAAGAGACGCTGCATCTCACCATCTACATAACCCGCGCCCCCCATAACCTGCATAGCAAGATCCGCAACTCGATAGTTATTGTCAGTTGCCACTATCTTCGCCGTTGTAGTTTCAGAAACAGCATTTTCCCCCGCGTCGAGCATCTCGGCGGCATGGAATGTAACCAGTCGTGCAGCCTCCGTTAAAGCATGCATATCAGCAAATTTGTGACTAATGGCCTGATAGTTGGCTATTTTGCTGCCAAATGCGGAACGTTCCCGTGCAAAAGCCCGAGAAACATCGATACAACGAAGAGAAGCACCCCCACCATTTGCAGCCAACAACAAGCGCTCCTGGTTAAGTCCCCGCATGAGCATAGGCCAGCCCGAGCCCTCTTCTCCTAGAAGATATTCTTTAGGCACATAAACATCGTCAAAAAAAACCTCATTTGGGCGCGAGGTTCGTGTCCCAAGTGAATCCATCGGGCGAATATCAACGCCCTCAGCCTTGGTATCTACAATAATTAAAGATAGGCCTCTCCGGCCTGCTTCGATATCTGTTTTGACTGAAACCACCAAATAGTCGGCAACATGGGCGTTAGTAGTATAAATCTTCTGGCCATTAATTTTATACCCATCGCCAACTTTGGTAGCTCGGGTTCGGATGCCAGCAGCGTCAGACCCACTTTCTGGCTCCGAATAGGCAATAGCCATGCGGAGTTTGCCTTCTATCAATTTAGGCAACATTTCAGCTCGTAATTCGGGCGAAGCATGATGTTGCAAATGTCCTCCGCCATAAATCACTGTAGTCATGTAAGCGGATCGAATTCCATAATGCCAGTAGCCTATCGCTTCAATAAATACCGCCATGTCTTTATTTGTAGCAGCAGCCCCGCCCCATTCTTCCCCAAAAGGTAGAGCCAGCCATCCCCCGTCAGCTAGCGCCTCATAAGCTTCTTGAGGTTCAGTTTTGTTGAGATCAAGGTCTGCTATTTTTTGCTGTGGGAGGACATCCTGAAGCAACCCTAGCACATTGTCGCGGATCATTACCTGTTCTGGCGTGAACCCAAAAGTCTTGTAATCTGACATCTCACAGTCTCCGTTGACACTAACCTAATTCAACCTGAGCTTTCTGGCCTATGCCAATTTTAATTATTGCCATCGTAGCTATGCTAATCCAGCAGACTATAGCGACTACTGCGAAGCTTGGGATGCCCGCAATGTTTCCAACTGTGGCGGCTGACTTAGGAATCGATCCTAAGGTAGTACTCGGCTACACCTGGAGCTACGCAGCTGTTGCTATCCTGGTGATGGCAGGATGCGGTGGAGCTTTGCGTCGCTGGGGTGCGCTCCGCACAAGCCAAATTGGCTGTTTAGCTATGGCAATTGGCCTTGCAGCTGCCGCTTTGCTAGCACAGCCATGGTTAGCGCTTCCTCCACTGATATTAGGTATTTTCTTGAACAGTGCAGGCTCAACCGTTGCAACTCCCGCAAGCTCACAGATCCTTGCCAAATATGCGCCCCCCAAATGGGCACCGCTAGTTTTTTCAATTAAGCAAACCGGCGTGCCCGCAGGGCTAGCCATCTCTGGTATGGTTCTGGCTCCAATTGCAGCTTCATTAGGCTGGAGGCCAGCTCTTCTTGGGCTTGCATGTGTTTGCATTTTAATTGCGGTAGCATTACAGCCCCTACGCGAAGAATTTGACGCAGACCGAGACCCAACAGCGCGTCCAAAATTTTCAGACTTCCCTATAACCATTCGACAAGTGCTAAATGCCCCGGAAATGCGTTCTCTAGCCATGGCGGCTTTTTGCTTTGTAGGAATGCAGTCAATTTTTATGGGCTTTAGCGTAACATACTTGCACGAGGCCCTGGGCTATACCGTTGAAGAGGCTGGTCCTCTTTTTGGCGCTGCAGCACTAATAGCCGTACCAGCCCGAATACTTTGGGGTTGGGTCGGTAGCACCCTTATAAAACCAAAAATGCTGCTAGCCTGTTTAGCAGCGATGATGGCAATCTCAACCATAACCATGGGGTTCTTCAGAACTGGGTGGGAAGATTGGCAAATTTTTGGTGTGATGGGTCTTATAAGCCTATCGGTTCTTTCTTGGCATGGTGTCCTGTTATCTGAAGCCGCTCGCCTAGCGCAGCCCGGAGAAGCGGGACGCATGACGGGTGGGGTCCTTGCTTTTGGCTCAGCAGGTCAAGTGTTCTACCCGATGCTATTCGGACTGGGGCTAGCCAGCGGAAGCTATATAGTTGGCTATGCCCTCATAGCTATCCCAGCACTTTTTATGGCCCTGGTATTGATAGCATCACCAGCAACAACACAAAGTTCAAATACTTAGTCCAGATCGTCGAGCAAAGCTGGCCAATTCTGTGGGGTCTTAATACCAGCCCCAACAGTATAACCAAGCTGCCCATTATGGCTCATTACATAGGCATTTGTTCGTCCTGGATCTCCAGAAACTGCGATCAGAAAATCTTTAGCCTCACAGACGATAGGTACCAATCTTTCTGGATCATCTGACACGCCAAAAACTGGCGGTGCCTCTCCCTTCTGCGCCATGTCATAGAGAGTTCGGCGTCCTGGAATTAGGTTAGTATATTCACCCATGTATTTTTCGAACTTTTGAGCTGGAATTCGAGCGTGCTCAAACAGATAGTCTTTCACCTGATCTTTAGACCACCCAGACTTAGCGATAGTTCGTGCTAAAATTGGAGAAATGATTAGCAGAGGGCGATAAGTCCCCGTCGACATGCCAACAGTGAAAACAAGTTGCCAAGCCGATATACGTGCAAGCGCATCTGCCAAATAGGGGAGAATAGACTCCGCCTTATCCCCAAAAACACTAGTAACAACATCTCCACCAGTAAATCGAGCGATAGAGATAGCATTTTCACCAAGTTTATATCCAAACTCAGCGGCCATTGGTGGCCAGCCAATTTCTTGCAAAACGTCCTCATTTTCCGCCATAGCAACCTTCCAGGTTCCCCCAAAGGTTGCTTTGTCAGTTTGTTGATGGCGAAAACCAGCAATGTTTTTCAGGCAGAGCCTCCACCAACGCCCAAGAGCTGTGTTGGCCATAATGCCATCGCGAAGCACTCCCTGCTCTGCATTGAATCCTAACTCTTGGGCTATGGGGCCATTTAGAATCAACAAAGTTTCCGCCCCTGGTGTATTTCCAGAGTGCTCAACCCCATATTCCTCATCACACATTGCCTGAATGGCAGCTACCATCACCGGCATATATTCTGGTTTACATCCCGCCATAACGCCGTTTACTGCTGCATTCCAAACGGTCGCAATTCTATTGTCGGGCTGTGCCTGGCCGAGCACCGTATCTTGAGGAAGATCAGTAAACTTCAAAAATGCTTGGACCCGCTCTAGCGTAGGCGGTACTATGGGAAGTCCATCTGTCCAGCCATTCTCGTAGAAATACTGGTTCACTTCGTCAAAGGTACCCTGAAATACAACATCTGTTGGCTTTGGCTCAGTAGGAGAAGCAACAGGCGGTGGATCTTCAGTAAGAGCCTTGATTACTGCTGGGACGGTAACACCAACTATGTTTGAGACTAACTCATCAGTTGTCTGGACATCGACATGACCAGTAACCTGCGCCAGTGGAATATTTGGCATCCCTATACCAGCTGCTGTAGAGCGACCCTGGCCCAGAAAACCATCGCAAACTAAGCTTGCCGTTGGAATGCCGGCGGCTTCAGCAGCTGCACTCGCCCGCAACACGGCGGGCGTACAGCTACCTCAACAACCCATACCTGAGACGACTGCGTCTATCTCAAGTGTTTTTATGTGTTCTGGAAGAGTGCGAATAACCTCTCTTTCACCACCTCCATGCGTGGTGCCAAAATGGTCGTATCCAATGAATTTAATGCCAGGATACGTGGAGGACAGTTCACGTTCTATAAGTGGAAAAATTTCGTCGCCGCGAAACATATAATCCCAAAGAAAGGCAACAGTTTTGCCTTCAAGACTGTCTAGGCGCTTTGCAAGCGGCTTGGCTCCAGCCGCTTTCGCACCTCTAGGCCATAAGGCTGCTTCTCTCTCCATAGAGGCCTCCATCTAATTTACTGCTACCTTAAAGAATCTCGAAGTAAGTATTATGGATTCAATACCGTCTCAGCAACCCACCAGCCTGGCCATCGACGCTTAAGTACGTGTGCAGCCTGGCGTGCAGATTTTAAATCATCAAATAAACCAAAACATGTAGCACCAGAGCCACTCATTGAGGCCACGTTTAGGCCTGCCATTGCTTTGAGGTTTGACAAAACTTCTTTTATGACAGGCTCTATGTGAATAGCCGCCTGCATTAAGTCATTCCCAAGGTCATTAACGGCTTCCGAAACCTCACACAAATCATTCCAAGCCTCGGGCAGCGTTGTTGAAGTTGAAAAAGGACCAGATCGCAGTTTGAAGACCGACGGTGTTGGAAGCATCACTGCTGGGTTCACCAATACTGAAGGAAGCGCGGGCATTATAGGGGCTTCAATCAGTGTTTCTCCAATACCCCCCACACGCGCCGATCTACCCCGCAAGCACATTGGAACATCAGCGCCCAATGAAAGGGCAACCATGTTAAGGTCGGTATCATTTAAAGGTATTCCAGCTAGCTTGGCCTTTAAGCGCAAGACCGCTGCAGCGTCGGCAGAGCCACCACCGATGCCTGCTGCCGTTGGCAAGCGTTTCCAGAGTCGTATGTCACAACGAGTGCCGCCAAATGCCTCAACAAATGCACGATCTGCTAAGAAAGCCAGGTTGTTCTCTGGGGAACTTTCAAGGTTACTCGCGAATGGCCCTCTAATACTTAGAGTTGGCGCAGATAGTGTAGGCTTAAGCGCCAGATGATCTCCAAAATTTGAAAATACAACGATGCTATCAAGCAAGTGATAGCCATCAGCTCGGCGCCCCACAACCTTAAGGCTAAGATTCACCTTTGCAGGAGCCCGTGAAATTTGCCAACTGCTTTTAGTTACCATTATCGCTCTTGTTACTGGCATCGATAGGGGTTAGGCAGCCATCGAATCCACACTTTAATTTTGTTTCGATTATTGAAACTTGCTTATCCTCAGGCTCAAACGAGAGTGCGCGCCTCCATTGGAAGCGAGCTTCACGGAAGCGACCTACCTGCCAATAAGCATCGCCCAAGTGTTCGTTAATGACGGGATCAATAGGCTGCATTTCAATGGCGAGCTCTAACGTAATAACCGCCTTTTCAAATTTCCCAGTTCGGAACTCTGCCCACCCAAGGCTATCACGAATGAAACCATCATCCGGTCTTAATTCTACTGCGCGAGCAACCATAGCGTATGCACGCTCTATATTTTCTCCACGATCAATCCAGCTGTAGCCCAGATAATTCAATATCAATGGCTCTTCTGATAGCATCTTGAGAGATTCGAGAAATTCTTTTTCTGCCTCAGGCCAACGACCTGAACGATCAAGCGCAACACCTCGCGCGTAGTGAAGCCACGCATCAATTTTACCAAGTTTTGCCTGACGACGAACAGCCTCATCATAAGCTTTTACAGCCTCAGGAAAGTAATTATGGGCGCGCAAGATATTTCCAAGCGTTAACGCTACCTGAGGCTCATCTGGCTCCATATCAAGCAGATGGCGCATCGCCTTTATAGCGCCTTCACTATCTCCGGCGTCTGAAAGACTTTCCGCCAGACGCAGCCTAGATTTCCAGCCGTATGACCCTACTTTTGGAACCAATTCATATGCTTCAACCGCGTCCATGTATCTGCCTAAAGCTTCTAAAATTTGAGCTGTTGTAAAACGTACAGATGGATCATTCGGCCGGAGAACTTCCGATAATCTAGTGTAGCTCAGAGCCTGTATGTATTGCCGGTCTCCGTAGAGACTTCCGGCAATATTGAACAAGGCTTCTGCGAAGCCTTCAGTAGGAGATGTAACAATTGACTGTGCTGGAGACATAATGTCGAGGGAAGGAAATCCTTTTGCGCGCACCTCTGCCGCTTCTGTTGACATGCCCCTCCTATCAAAGAATCCGGAAACAGCATGAATTAATCGAGGTGAAATGGTCTGTTTCTCAGCTTCGGCTGCTGAAAGGGATTCTTCATACAGCCAGCGCGCAATATCTAAACGAGTAGCTTGTTCTGCCAAAAAAGCAGCGTGCAATAGAAATAATGTTTGTAAATCCGGATTTTCTTTAGCTGAGTCAGTAAGGACCTTAATCGCTTCATCAACCTTTCCCTCTCCTGCTAGTGACCAAGCCCTTCCCAGAACCATAACCACAGGGGACAAACCATTAGATCCTGGCCTGTTTACGAGATTGAGGGCACCCTTAAAGTTTCCATCTCTAAGGAAATCTACTAAACGAATAAGTGTTGTAGGAAAGTTATCATCACCTGATTTGGCCATAAGCCGGGCTGCTTTCGCTGCCGAATCAAATTGGCCTTCCAAAAGCTGCAAACGCATAACACGCCTTTGGAGCATTGGTGTTTCTGGTGCCGTCTCTTGTGCATGCGCGAAGTAAGTAGAGGCCCTGCCGATTTCTCCTCTTTGCTCAGCTACTAATCCGGAGAGATAAGCAGAAGCAAACCCCGCTGGCGCCGCAGAAGCAGAACAAATTGCTTGCGTCGCGACGCCGAAGGCCAAAAAAGAATAGAGAAAAAGTAAACGTCCCATAGAACGATCACATGTTAGGGTAATTTGGTCCTCCGCCACCTTCTGGCGTTACCCAAACAATATTCTGAGTTGGGTCCTTAATATCGCAAGTTTTGCAGTGAACGCAGTTCTGAGCGTTTATCTGCAATCTCGGCTCTCCGTTATCAGCAACAATCTCATACACCCCCGCAGGGCAATATCGTTGTTCTGGCGCATCATATAATTCGAGGTTTGTTTGAATTGGTACCGATGGATCTTTCAAGGTCAGGTGTACTGGCTGATCCTCTTCATGATTTGTCGCAGACAAATACACAGAAGATGGTTTGTCGAAAGTAATCTCACCATCATATTTCGGATAATCAATTGGTTTAAATTCTGATTTTGGCTTGATCGCAGCATGGTCAGGACCGTGGTGCGACAATGTCCAAGGAGCACGACCACGGAGGAGCACTTGGTCAATCCCTGCGTATAGGGTGCCGCCAATCAGGCCCCATTTGAATGCTGGTCGAACATTTCTAGCTAACCAAAGTTCCTTATGTAACCAAGAAGCCCGATAAGCCTCTGGGTATTCTGTCAATTCATCTCGGCCCTCTGAACCCTTTGAAACACGCTCAAAAGCAGCCTCTGCCGCCAGCATACCTGTCTTCATGGCGGCATGACTTCCCTTGATCCTGGGCATGTTTAGGAAGCCTGCATCACATCCGATCAAACAACCTCCCGGAAACACTAATTTTGGAAGAGATTGAACGCCGCCTTCGTTTAATGCACGCGCACCATAAGCTATGCGCTTACCTCCTTTTAAGGTTTGCTTGATAACTGGATGAGATTTCCAGCGTTGAAACTCATCGTAGGGTGAAAGGTATGGGTTCTCGTAATCGAGGCCAATTACAAAACCTAATGCTACTTGATTGTTTTCAAGATGGTAGAGAAATGAACCCCCATACGTATTTCGATCCATGGGGTACCCAGCGGTGTGCATGACAAGACCTTGCTCATGCTTCTCTGGGTCTACTTCCCATAACTCCTTAATCCCTATTCCATAAGTTTGCGGCTGGGCTTCATCTCGAAGATTAAATGTTTCCATGAGCTGCTTGCCAAGATGGCCTCTGCACCCCTCGGCAAAGAAAGTATATTTAGCATGGAGTTCAATACCTGGTTCATGACCAGCCTTAGGCTCTCCATCCTTTCCTATTCCCATGTCCCCAGTGGCAACGCCTTTGACTGAGCCATCGCTGTGAAACAACACCTCAGCGGCTGCGAAGCCCGGATAAATCTCAACTCCAACGCTTTCTGCTTGCTCACCCAGCCATCGGCAAACGTTTGCTAGACTGACAATGAAATTCCCATGGTTTTTCATTGCAGGCATCATTGCAAACTCAGGAACCCGAAAACCACCCTTCTTATCTAAGAATAAAAACTTATCGCGTTTCACTGGCGTGTTAAGCGGTGCTCCTAATTCCTTCCAATTGGGTAAAAGCTCATTTAATGCGCGCGGATCAAGCACAGCACCAGAAAGAATGTGCGCACCGATTTCAGAGCCCTTTTCGAGCAAACAAACGCTAATGTCACTACCTGACTCGGCCGCGAGTTGTTTTAGACGGATTGCTGCTGACAGTCCCGCGGGTCCTCCACCAACAATGACGACATCAAACTCCATACTCTCCCGTTCCATGACGCTCTTATCTCTCCCAGTACAGTTACTTGGCGACGCTAACGCATCAACCTAAAGTATACATATGTTTTAAAGATAGGGCAGGAGTTATAACAGCGCCATGGTGGCGAACGAATCAATAGACGGACTAGACCAGCAAACGTTGCTTTCAATGTTGCGTTGGCAAGTGGAAGCAGGGGCAACCGACGTCGTTCAAGGTGTTCCTTGGAACCGTTTTGAAAGTTCAGATCCGCCAATTACTGAAAAACTTAGGGCTCAATCACCGGCCCAAACACGTTCTAATGAATCCACCCCGCCTGTCAGGCTAGTTGACTCAGGGCAATTAAAAACCTCTTTCGAAGACCTTAAAAGCGTATCAACTTTAGAAGATCTACGCCAACGCCTTGAAGGTTTTGACGGGGGTACGCTCAAGCGCTTTGCTACAAATACAGTTTTTGGTGATGGAGCACTGTCAGCAAAATTAATGTTGATTGGCGAGGCTCCTGGCGCCGAAGAAGATCGTCAAGGAATCCCATTCGTTGGACCTAGTGGAAAGTTACTTGACCGAATGCTGGCCTCGATCGGCCTTAATCGCTCAGAAGTCTACATGACCAATACTTTGTATTGGCGTCCGCCTGGAAACAGAACGCCTACACCAGAAGAGCGAAATGCGACTCTACCCTTTTTGTTGAGACAAATTGAGCTGATTGGTCCAAAAGTGCTGGTGCTTCTTGGTGGACCAGCTGCTCAAAGCTTACTGAATGAGACGACTGGCATAACTCGCCTCCGCGGTCGATGGATTGATTTCCAAACGCGCAATGAACCAAACGGCCTATCTATCCCAGCCTTGCCTACATTCCACCCTGCATTCCTCCTGCGTCAGCCTGCCCAAAAAAAACAAGCCTGGCAGGATCTTCGCGCCATTCGCGCTCGGCTAGATGGGTAAAATCAATCAGTACTGCAAGTTTGGGGAAAATTAATGGGATAAATGTGGCAAAGAAGGCTCTGCATTTGTGCTTCACATTTATTCGAGCTCAAAAGATTGTGTATTTGCTTACATTGAAAAGTCAGCGAGAATTAATCTGTCGTTTAGTTTGTTTTCGAGATTTTGATAATGACCATTCTCCACACTCCCATATGCGACCTTCTAGAGATTGAATACCCGATCGTTCTAGCTGGGATGGGTTCTTGGGGTATGGGAACGCCACCTGAACTCGTAGCGGCTGTGTCAAATGCTGGTGGTTTGGGCGTCCTTGGCTGTTCCAATCTTCCAGCTGCGGAAATTGATCGCCGGATAGCCGCTGTGCGCTCACTGACAGATAAACCCTTTGGCGTCGACCTGCTGCTTCCTGCTTCCCTGGCCCAGGCTTCAGGCAGTCGAGCGGCAGTAAGGAGAGAAATAAGAGAAAAATATCCCGAACATTGGGCATTTCTCACTAAATTGCATCAAACATTCGGACTTCCAGAGCGTCCATTCCAAGAAGATCACGTTATTTCTACCAAACTCATCCAGGAGCAGATTGAAGTTACCTTAAATGCGAGAGTGCCAGTTTTCGCTGCAGGACTTGGTGACCCCGCAATTGTCGTGCCAGAAGCCCGCGAGGTTGGCATGAAAGTAATGGGTGTTTGTGGATCACCACGCAATGCCATTCGCCAGGTCAAGGCGGGTGTTGACGTGATTGTTGCTCAAGGCACAGAGGGTGGCGGCCATACCGGCGCAATCGCCAATTTTGCGCTTTTACCTCAGGTTGTTGATGCTGCGGGCGATATTCCTGTGCTTGCAGCGGGTGGAATATTTGATGGTAGAGGGGTTGCTGCGAGTTTAGCTCTTGGGGCGCAAGGTGCTTGGATAGGGACGGCCTTCCTTGTTGCGAATGAAGGAGGATTGCCCGAGTCGCTGAAAGACCAGTTGGTCAATGCATCAACGGGTGATATGCGCGTATCACCATACTGGACAGGCAAACCCGTCCGCGCTGTTCACAATGAAGTGTCACAGGCCTGGAGTGATAGTGGCCTTCCTGCTCTCCCAACCCCACACCAAAGGGTATTAATGGAAGATTTTAAAGAGGCCGCCATGACTGCAAGCCGATTTGAAATCACCATGAATGCCGGCGGTCAGGGTGCCGGGGGTATAAGAAGCAAACGACCAGCTGCAGAGATCTTTAACGAAATCATTGAAACCACGAGACAGACCCTGGATTCTTTGAAAGGGCTTTGAACACAATTAGGCCGCCGTTCCGCCTATCGTAACACCATCCATTTTTAGGGTTGGCTGACCAACACCCACTGGCACACCCTGCCCCGACTTACCGCACACTCCAATGCCGGCATCCAAAGCCATATCGTTACCTATCATTGACACTCGCTTCATTGATTCAGGACCGTCACCAATCAACGTAGCGCCTTTGATCGGTGCAGTTACCTTGCCATCTTCAATCATATAGGCCTCAGAAGCAGAGAAGACATATTTTCCGCTGGTGATATCAACCTGGCCGCCACCAAAATTAACAGCGTAAACGCCCTTATTAACGGAAGCGATTATGTCTTCTGGGTCCAAATTACCGCCCACCATAAAGGTGTTCGTCATGCGGGGCATTGGTTGGTGCGCATAGGATTGACGCCGGCCGTTGCCTGTTGGATGAACTCCCATAAGCCGAGCATTCATCCGATCCTGCATGTAACCTACAAGGCGGCCGTCTTCTATCAAAACATTACGCTGAGTAGGTGTGCCCTCATCGTCAAAGTTTAAGGATCCTCGGCGCGCTTCAATCGTTCCATCATCAACTACTGTAACGCCCTTCGCCGCCACCATTTCACCCATAAGTCCGGAAAATGCGGATGAACCCTTCCGATTGAAATCTCCTTCAAGACCGTGGCCGACTGCCTCATGCAACATCACGCCTGGCCAACCTGGTCCTAGAACTACCGTCATTTCTCCTGCTGGAGCAGGGATGGCATCAAGTTTGATAAGGGCCTGACGAAGTGCTTCGTCAGCGGAAGCGCGCCAAGAATTATCTTCAAGAAATTCAGCAAGTGGAAGCCTGCCACCACGACCGTCTGAACCAGTTTCCATTCGTTCACCTTTTCGGACGGTCACCTGAACATTGACTCTAACTAGCGGGCGTACATCGGATACTTCCTCGCCATTTGCTCTAAGAATTTTAATTGCTTGCAGTTCGGCCGTAATTGAAGCTGAAACCTGAACGACTGCGGGGTCCTTTGCACGTAAATAAGCATCAATTTGCTCAAGAATCCCAACTTTGACGGCGAATTTGGGCTGAACAGTGGGGTCACTATGTCCATAAAGGTTATGATTTACTGACGCAGGTCCAAAATTCTCACTTCCCTCTCGGCCCTTACCTGCCTCTCTGGCTGTCTCAGCAGCCTTGGCAAGTGCAGCGTCAGATAACTCTCCCCCATGAGCATATGCTACAAACTCTTCTGAAACTGCTCTCATTCCAAAACCTTGAGAGATGTCATGATTAGCTGATCTCAGACGTCCATCATCAAAAACTAGACTTTCTGTCGTGCGCCGCTCCAAAAACAGCTCGCCGTCATCCGCTCCGGCAATTCCCTCTGCCAAACGTTGGCGAGCCTGTTCATTCGTAAGCTCGGTCTCATCAAAAAAAAGCCGGTTCGTTTCTAAAGTAGGGTCCATTATATCCCCTCCTAAGTCGGTAAGCATTGACGACTCTGAAATACAGATACATCTCTAATCATAGATGGAATTTGTAGAGCTTTATGTACGTGGAATTTTTAGCGACAACCAGTCGCATAGGTTCCAAAAAGTGGCTGAATAGTGTAGCGAATAGGTTATTAAAATCGTATGTCCCATCAGGTTAATCTTGTGCGGACAATTGTGGAAGTGAGGCAAACCGTATGATTAAGTGGGCGGCCCGTTTTTTGGGTCTTACTTTAGCTATTGCGCCATTTGCAGCATTAGCAGCAGCTGGACAACCCGTTAATTGGGGTTTGGGGCTTCAAGATGCAGCCTCTCCAACAATGGAGCGCATCAATAGTTTTCACAATTTGTTGCTGTACGTGATCACAGCCATCACTGTTTTTGTGACTATATTGCTCGCTATTGTTATCGTTCGGTTTAATCGCCGCAAGAACCCTGTACCATCGCGAACAACCCATAACTCCACAATTGAAGTACTTTGGACTGCAATCCCAGTCTTAATTCTGGTGTTGCTTGCGATCCCATCCTTTAAATTATTGTACTTCGCCGATCGAGTTGAAAATCCAGATATCACCATCAAGGCTGTAGGGCGTCAGTGGTACTGGTATTATGAAATCCCAGAGCAGGAGTACAAAGGCGAGAAGATCGGTGGATTTGGTTTTGCCAGTTATATGGTGCCTGAAAAAGAACTCAAAGGGGATCAAATCCGCCTTCTGTCAGTAGACAATCCATTGTCACTCCCTGTAGACGCCAAAGTTCAAGTTCTTGTTACAGCTGGAGACGTGCTTCATAATTTCGCCATGCCTTCGTTGGGCGTAAAGTTAGATGCTGTACCAGGTCGCCTTAATGAAACCTGGACGCTTATTAAAGGTGAGTACGTAGGCAAAACGTTTTATGGTCAGTGCTCCGAACTATGTGGCAATGGCCACGCCTTCATGCCAATTGAGATCAGGGCGGTTAACGACTCTGATTTTCTTTCTTGGGTAGCGAAAGCTAAAGAAGCGGGTGATCCGCTAGAAACAGCTACAGCCCCATCTGTAAAGGCGGAAAAAGTCCGCCTCGCACAAGCCAATAACTAATACCGAAATCGGAAGGAATAGAGCCATGTCGACCGCAGACGCAGCGCACGGCCACGATGACCATCACGACCACACTCCAGGCTTCTTTGTACGTTGGTTTTTGTCAACCAACCACAAAGATATCGGTACGTTATACCTGATTTTCTCGGTAATTGCCGGCCTAATTGGTGGCGGGTTCTCGATGTGGATGCGAATGGAACTTCAGGATCCAGGCGTTCAGTTTATGACTAATGCTGACGGGTCTCCTAACGGGCACCTTTGGAACGTAGTAGTTAGCGCCCACGGCCTGATAATGGTGTTTTTCGTGGTAATGCCAGCGCTTATTGGTGGATTCGGAAACTGGATAGTGCCGATGATGATTGGTGCACCAGATATGGCTTTCCCACGTATGAATAATATCAGTTTTTGGCTGATTGTTCCCGCATTCCTTCTGCTTTTAGGGTCTGCTGTTGTTGGGGGAGGAGCTGGTACAGGGTGGACTATTTATCCGCCTCTCTCGAGTGCATTAGGCCATCCAAACATGGCAGTCGATATGGCAATATTTGCGCTCCATCTTGCTGGTGCATCATCAATTCTAGGAGCCGTCAACTTTATTACGACGATCTTCAACATGCGCGCGCCAGGCATGACCTTACACCGCATGCCTCTCTTTGTTTGGGCGATGCTGATCACAGCATTCTTGCTTTTATTAGCGGTACCTGTTTTAGGCGGCGCAATAACTATGTTGCTGACTGATCGTAACTTTGGGACAACATTCTTCGATCCAGCAGGCGGTGGCGATCCGCTACTGTTCCAGCACCTGTTCTGGTTCTTCGGACACCCAGAAGTGTACATTATGATTTTGCCTGCCTTTGGCATTATCAGTCATGTGGTGTCCACCTTCAGCCGTAAGCCAATATTTGGATATCTTGGTATGGCATATGCGATGGTCGCAATTGGCTTTGTGGGCTTCATCGTATGGGCGCATCACATGTATACGGTCGGTATGGACGTTGACACGCGTGCATACTTCACAGCTGCAACCATGGTTATCGCTGTGCCGACGGGTGTGAAGATATTTTCTTGGATTGCAACCATGTGGGGCGGTTCCATTACTTTCGAAACACCTATGTTGTGGGCGATAGGATTTATCTTCTTGTTCACAGTTGGTGGTGTAACGGGTGTTGTCCTCGCTAACGCGGGTGTAGATCTAGCTCTGCATGACACGTACTACGTTGTAGCTCATTTCCACTATGTTCTCTCATTGGGCGCTGTGTTTGGCATATTCTGTGGTCTTTATTACTGGCTTGGAAAAATGTCAGGTCGTCAATATCCGGAATGGGCAGGAAAGTTGCACTTCTGGGCTACCTTTATTGGCGTAAACCTAATCTTCTTCCCCCAACATTTCTCTGGGCTCCAAGGAATGCCAAGGCGGTATGTAGATTATCCTGATGCCCTCCATGGCTGGAATGCAATTTCCTCTTATGGTGCCTACATAGCAGGACTTGCTACGGTGTTCTTTGTTTGCGTTATGATTTGGACACTTATTGCTGGTCGTAGAGTCGAAGCTAATTATTGGGGCGAAG